>Ga0272446_1002738_pt1 | contig 23426 bp, 19 predicted proteins | sample YNPCB0061_FD_194587 | JGI IMG/M metagenome (GOLD analysis project Ga0272446, IMG submission 194587) | Hot spring microbial mat communities from Yellowstone National Park, WY, United States - YNP-CB-006-1 | ecosystem: Environmental > Aquatic > Thermal springs > Hot (42-90C) > Sediment | place... | reverse complement strand
GAGCCCGCTGCTGCCGTGCCCGTGCCCGGATAGTAGGTATTCACCACTCCTGTAAGGGTTCCAGCATTACCATCTCTTCCTGGCGTTGCACACAGCAATCCGGTTTGTTGGGCCCGAACTGGCAGGGGAGGTAAGAGGATGTGGCTGCCCAGGAGGGCGCTGGAGAGAAGAACAGTTCCAATACGATGAAATGAACGCTTCATAACTAATCTCTGCACTATTTAGATCCCCCCGGTTCAACCTGGAGGTCGGACTCCTGGATGATGACTTCGATGTCGCTGGCATCGGTGTAAACCAGTTCAACTCGGCGATCGCGGGCGAAGTCCTGACGGGTCCGTCCAGGAGAAACGGGATCCTTTTCACCAAAGGAGCGGATAGTCATGCGTTCTGGTGCAATGCCCTGGCGCAGGAGATAGTTGCGCACTGAGATCGCTCGCCGCATTCCCAGTTCTTGATTGTAGGAAACTGTGCCACGGGGATCGGTGTAACCCCGGATCTGAACCAGAATAGTCGGGTTGTCTCGGAGAACCTGGGCAATCTGCGTTAAGACCTGAGCCGTGGCTGGACTGATGGTGGCCTGATCGAGGGCAAAGTGAACCACATTAGGAACTTGCAATCGAATCGGTTCAGTGGGGGGTGGTTCTGGCGCAGCCTGGACCACAGGAGTAGTGCAACGGGGCATGGAAGACGGTGGTTTGGGCTGGGGTGATTTCACTGGCTCCGTATTCAGAGAACGAATCCGAGCATTGAGGGCTGGTTCCGAGGTGCCATAGCGGGGATCGGTGGCGATCGCACTGATCGACTCACCAGCCTGTAGATTCTCCAACGTCGCCTGAAACTTGCCCTTGGCATCAGCCTTTACGGTGGCCAGGGGCTGGCTCAAGGGGCCAAACTGGCTGCCATCGGCCTGAACCCGATAGATGTCCACTTGAGTACCCGGATCGGCCATCCCTTCCACTGACATGGGAGCCACTTTCAAGGGCGATGGCTGTAGTAAGGGTGTGTCTGTTGGTTGAGGCTCGGCGGCGGCCAGGGCAATAAACTCCTGAGTCAGAAATTGGGGCGCATTGATCGCGGCGTTGCCAGTATCCTGGCGCCGGTTGGGGGAGTTGCGTTGTGCATTAGGCCCATCTCCCCGCTGGTAATCGTAGACCGTGGTTCCATCGTAGGTGACCAGATCGATACTGAGCCCCTCTAGATTGGAAAACTGGTTCTCCTGGATGCGGTTGCGGTCACTGGGTGGATAGGCGGCCACCACGACTCCAGGCCCAACCTGGTAACGAATTTGGTTGCCTACGACCTGGTGCCCGCTGCCCATCAAATAAACCGCTGCCCGACGCAGCCGTCTAGCATTGTAGGTGATTTGGTTGTCCTGTACCTGAACAGTCCCTTCTGGCTTAAACAGGTAGACCGCACTGCCGTCATTAGCGCAGATCAGATTGCCCACCACCTGGGTTTGGTTGACCTTTCCTTCCAGTCGAATGGCATCGGGCATGCCAGCCACCCCATTGCCGACGATCACGTTTTCGGTAATTTGCAGACCCTCACCCCGCACGGAGGTAATGATGGCACTGCCATCGTGATCCTGAATCCAGTTCCGTCGGATGATGGTTCCCACACCGTTAAATACGGAAATTCCAAACGCTGAACGGGGCTCGTTGGGAGCTCGCTGCGGCTGTCCCTCACCCTCGACGGCTGGAGGCATACCCAACCAATTTTGCTCAATCACCACATCTTTAGGTGGGGTGTCATCCGGGTAGAAGGGGACAAAGTTAGCTGGTGGTTGCTGTTTTTGGATATTGGGTGGGGGAAAGCGGTGGGCAACGAAAATATCGGCCGGGGGGGTGCTAACGGTTTCGCCAATTTTGCCGGTAAACCCATAGATACTGAGTCCCCGGATGGTGATGCCGCTATCCACCACGGTCAGGCCGCGCTGGATGATTTTCCCTTCAACTGGAGTTAGGGCCACGACCGGAGTCGGCATCGGTAACTCATTAATCGTAGATTGGTTGGCCTGATAGCCTGGTTGAGTAGTGCCATCGATGGTCAGGCCAGGTGTGGCAAGGGGCGGTAGTTCCTCTAGCAGGCGAATAGTCGTCTGGCCTGTGGGTAGGTTGAACTCGATCCGGTTGCTTTCTGCTGTTGAAACTTGAGATTTTTCTAGCTCACTTAATTTGTCCAGGGGCAGGGCGCCATTGACCAGGGAAATGGCTTCCCGCAGGGTCAACTGATTGTCGGGCTGGATTGGCCCGTCCTGATTGCTGTTGACAATAACCCGTAAAGGCTGGGGCGATTGGGAAAAAGCTGGGGATGCTGCCAGAGACGCACCCGTTAGCCCCAGGAAAAACCAGATTGCCCGATGTCCCATTGTTCTGCTGTCCTTTTTCATCGCGACTCACCGCCAACCGTTGGTTGGACTGCAACGGGTTGCTCTTTTGATTCCTGCTGTTGCGGTGGGGTGACATTGCGCCAGCCAAACCCACTCAGGAGTTGGTTCACTTTGTAGGTCAGGGCAAAGAAGAAGCCGCCATTAGAGCGATCGCCAAAGTCGCGATCGGCCCGACCAAAGGTATAACCCACTCCGAACCGCAAATCTGGCGTCAGATAATAGCCCAGTTCGGCCACATAGCCCAACTCGCTGTAGTCAGTCACACTCTGACCAATCCAGCGCACCTGACCGCCAATATCAAACCGATTGTTCAGGCGATAGATGGCGCGAAACTGACCCAGGGTAACGGCATTGGTGCCACTCAGATCACTAGCCAGATAGGAGGTGGTACTGCGCAGACCAAACTTGCCGTAGAACTCCCACCGCCAATTAGGGGTATAGAGCGCCTCCAGAGTGATCAAATGAATATTGGAGTCATTGCCACTGCCAAATAGCGCTGATTGGGGAATGGTGAAGGGGTTCTGCCGATATTCGTATCGCAGCAAGGCATTGAACTTATCGTCGTTGGGATTACGATAGGCCAGACCCAATTTGAGGTTAATCGTGTCACCCAGTCCGATGTCGGTGAGCAATTGGTTAGCCACACTGGCCTGCTGGTAGCGGAACAGAGCGGTCAGGGCCGGGGAAAGCTTACCAGCAGCGGTAGCTGAAACCACCATGTTGTCCCCTTCTTCCGCATCTCGGTAATCAAAGCGGAAGCTAGCCTTAAAGTTGGGATTATCAGTGTACTCCAGCCCAATGTTGTAATTGGTGCCTTCCGTGATGCCTAAGCTGGCTGCTGACTGGCCCACCGCCACGGCCTGGGGAAACTGCTGGCCTGACTGGGTGTCCAGAAAAATATTATTGGCAATCCGCTCGAATCCTAGACTGAGTTTCAGTCCAGGAGCCAGCCGAATTGCATGTTTAATGCCCAGCGTGCTGGCCCCGGTCCAGCCATTCACCCCATTCAGCACCGTGTATCGCCCGGTTAAGCTGGTGTCCTCGGACAGACGATAGTCCATCAGGGTTTCCAGACTGGTAATGGAATTGGTTTGAAACTCAGAATTGGGTTCGATAAATTGTTGGGCCACCCGCATGATCACACCGGGATACACAGCCCAGTCCAGCGCCAGGGTGGTGCGGGTGGGATAAAGCGGATAGGCGTCCTGACTCAGGTTCCGTTCATCCTGGGCCCGGAAGGTCAGGTTATCCAGAAGGGCGTAGCTGAAGCGGGAAACCAACTGCAAACCGCTTTGGTTCAGGGTGTCGGGAAAGGTGTCATCGTTGCCGGAGCGGCTGACTAAGCCTAAACCCAACTCGGCTCGACCAATTTTCTGGGTAATACTGCCCGCAATGGTCGTCAGATTGTTGTTAACCCGGTTGCCAGGGATAAATTCGGACGTAGGGCCAAATTCCGTTCCCAAGCCAAAGGGCGTAACCGATGTCAATCCCCGGACGGCTGGAGCAATACCGAAATTTTCCTGGTAGTTGTATAGGAAGTTGATCTGGGTCGAGGGGGTCACCTTTCCGGCTAATTCAACGCCGTAATTGGTTTGTCCGGGGGTAAAACTGACCGTCGAATCGTTGACAAAGTCTGCTTCCACTGAGTTGTAGTAGGCTCGCCCGGACAGCCCTGGAAGAAGGTTGCCAACGGCTTCAACCCGATAGGCATTGCCTCCCTGCTCCCCAAAGAAGATGGAGTCACTATTGGAACGGGCAAACTCAGCCGTAATTCGGGCATCTTTACCCAGGCCGACAAATACATCGGCGCCATATAGCTCGTATTGGTTGTCGCCCAGGTTTTGTTTCAAATAGGTGAAACCAGCCCAGCTCTCATGCTCCACTTCCCGTGAGAAGTTGTACTGCAGCCGTCCGCCAAACAGGTAGGCATCTCCGGAGTCGGTGCCATCGTATTGATAGGTAACCACAATCCGACGGACCAGGGAGCGGCCAAACAGATCCACTTCCACCGGAAAGATCGGTTGCCGCAGCAGAATGGCCCCCCGGTCGTAGTCAATCTCATAATCCAGGGCTCGCGTCAGTTGCCGACGGCTAATCACATTACTGGGATTGCTGATCTCCGCTGTTTCGATAAAGATGGCTTCACTGCCCCCCAGGACATACCGACGGGCCAGATAGTAGTAGCCACTGGTGCCATTGGGGGCAATGGAATCACGCTGAAACCCTTGCAGCCGTTCACCGTAGATGCCGGTGAACTGTAAGTCACCCAGGTTGTAGTTAATCTTGAACCCATGTAGGGGCCGATTGATGGCGGTATAGAACTGGGAAGCCCGGGTAAATTCCTGGGTGCGGTAGTCGCCCCACATGGCAAAGTCGGTTCCTGCCCCTGGAACCGGCGAGGTTCGTTCAATCCGAACAAAGACGCTGTCCAGAGAGGGCGTCAGAAAATCAACGGAGGAACTGTCGCCGTAGACCGGATAGGTCTGGTCGCAAAACTGATCGGCCCGGAATAGCCGGTTTGCTCCGGTACAGTCCTGGTTGAGCGATCGCTGGTTATTGAGGGCAGCAGTAAACAACCACTCGCCAATACTGCCGGTGGCAAACAGGGCCAGGTCTACATCGGCCCGGGTGCCATCGCCCAGAATATCGGGGTTGAGAAAATCGCGAAAACTATCATAGAAGTTTACTCCGGATGGGCCAACGGTTAAGTTAACTGCACCGGAGATGATGAAGGGCCGCAAGGCTGGAATAAATTCAAGCTGGGTGTAGGTTTCCAGCGGAAAGTAGAGGGGGGTCCAGAGGACCGTATTTTGCTCTGGCTTAGGGGTGCTGTTGACCGGGTTTTGCAACGGAAAGAGTTGGGAATAGCCCGTGCCATCTGTATCAGGATTTTGCACCTGATCCACCGCTGCCCGTACTCGTACTTTCTGGGGCGCCACGTTGGTCTGAAGTTGGGCGGCGAAAAATCCTTGCCGGGCGATGACCTGAAAGCCTGCCCGATCTGGATCCTGATCCACACCCAGAAACTTGCCCGCACTGGTTGTTAGGGTCACGATCGCATCGCCTACAATGGGTTGATCCTTTTCATCCAGGATCTGGCCCTCCAGAGCGATCGCCGAACGGCCATCGGCTGGCACCTGGGGACTGCCACTGGGTCTCAGTCGAATCTGGTAGGCCGTTTCCTGTACCTTGACCGTTGTACTGACTGGCTGATTCCCTGCTGCCTTAACCGTCAGTTGGTTTTCCCCCACTTTCAGGGGAATGTTATACCAGACCTGGGTGGTGAGATTGCCATCTGGACTATTCTGGGTTTGGGTCGGGGTGGTTGGATCCAGGGGTTTCTGGTTTAGCCAAACCTGAATCTTGCTGCCCGCTGGATACTCCACCACCAGGGTGGTTTTTCGCTCCCGGGTAATCAGGTTTTGGGGAGCAACGATTTTGACGGTTGGTTCAGCCGGTTCAGACGCCTGGGCATTAATGGCTGCAGCAGGCCGTTTGGACGAACTGGGCAACAGCAAGGATGAATTTGAAACGCCGGTCAATCTGGGCGAGGAGTTGGCTTCAAGCCCCGCTTCCGAGGGTGGGGTTGCTTTTTGTCCAGTGGTAACCTCATTGGCGATCGCAGACCCATAAGCGGTCAACATCCCCAGGATTGAAAGCAGGAATGACAGGTGAAAGTGAATCGGTTTCTGCATACTAGCGTCCTCCCTCCCCGAAGGTGGGCGTCACCGCAAAGTTCATTCGGACCGTTGACCCTGGTGCTAGACGTACCAGGCGGGAAGGGCTGTTGCCGGCCAACCAGTAAAGGTTAGGGGCAATGGTGTAGCCTGGCAGACTAGTCAGATCCAGCGTGCCAGTGCGATAGCCAGGCAGCGCGTAATTCATGGAAAACAGACCATTAGCATCGGTTGTTATCCGATTGCCGTCATCCATGTAAATCACGGCGTTCGGAACCCCTGGTTCACCTGCTTGCTGTTCCCCGTCGAAGTTCTTATCCACAAAAACCCGACCGATGATGGTGCCGCAATCGGACAGGATACCTGGCCGGATTTGCAACAGATGACTGGCATTGTTGCTGGAAATGCGACCAGTGGGTGTATTTGCTGAAGCTACCGCCAGGTTCCGGCCATTGCCTCGGATGGCGTCAGGCGTAACAATGGCGGCATAGAAAATGACGAGCGTCTGTTTCGGCTCTAAGCGGGGATAGGTAAATCGGATATTCCGGCCACTGACGGTTGGTGGATCAATGGCGACCTCTACCGTCTGGTTATTCGTAGTGAGGCCGGCCCGAACCGAGCGAGCAATAAAATTCAGACCTAGCGGCAGCGCATCTTCAATTTCCAGGTCGGTCACTGTAACGGTGCCAGTGTTTTTAACTAGCAAGCGATAACTAACCGTATCACCGGGTTCGGCAGCGGCGCGATCGCCCGTTTTAATCAGCTCCAACTGCCCAGTTCCGACTCGGGCTGGCACAGTTGTCTGATTAGAGGTTGTAGAAACCCGGGGTCCGCCTGGGGTTTCCTGAAAACTGGCTGATGCTGTATTTGGAATAATGGTGATGTCGCCAGCAGCCGGTTGTGTCTGCGCCCAAGCAGGGATCGCCTGCCAGGCCACACAAGCCGGAGCAATTGCTGCTATCAGAACGTGCCGACATCCACTCCTCACCCACTTCGCTGAAACAATCATTGAACGGCTCGAACTGATATGAAGTTTTCAATGAAAGCTGCACCTGTCGAATGCGTTTCGGAGCAGGGCAGTGCCTGGTAGAATGCCTCCTGGATCAAAACAAAAACTGCCTTAGCAGGTTTTGTTAGAGAAATTGATTAAGAGGGCCAACTCTGTGGTACAAAGCAGGCTAATTGAGTTTCCTCTTGGGATAGAGTAACGCAATTGGGTTATAGGTTATTACAGTCAGTGACATTTAATAAAGCGATTTTATAATTCCTTAAAGATTTTTTCCTGGTTTCCCAGGTAATTCCTTACAAATCGGAGTCGAATCGGCGTTTAAGGTTGTCGCATGGCAGCCTTGAGACCTTTGCAAAACTCTTCAATCGCTTTTAAGCCTTGAGTTGGAGTACCTTCGGCCAGGCGTCGGACAAAAGCGCTGCCCACAATCACCGCATCTGAGCCCCATTCCACGACCTGTCGGGCATGCTCCGGTTGGGAAATGCCAAAGCCAACCCCAATCGGTTTGTCGGTCACACTACGGAGATCCAGTAACAAGTCTTTCACCCGGGTCGGCAATTGCGATCGCACCCCAGTCACCCCTGTTAGACTGACTAAGTAAATGAAGCCTTGGGACTTCTGGGCGATCGCGGCAATTCGCTCTGGGGGACTGGTTGGGGCCACCAGCAGAATCACCTCAATGCCATGGTCTGCGGCTGGCTTCAGTAGGGTTTCGGCTTCCTCCAGAGGTAAATCGGGCACCACCAGGCCACGCACCCCAGCCGCGGCAATTTCCCGCAGGAAAGTATCAATTCCCCGGTGCAGGATTGGGTTGTAATAAGTAAACAGAATAATGGGCGATCGCAGGGATGGACTGACCCGCTGAACAACCTCCAACACCTGCTCCAGGCGAGTGCCTCGTTGCAAGGCCCGGGTTGCTGCCGCCTGGATGATGGGTCCATCGGCCAGTGGATCGGAATAGGGAACACCGAGCTCAATCAAATCCGCCCCACTCCGGTCCAGCACTTTCAGGGCTTCGGTTGTTGTTTCCAAATCGGGATCGCCTGCTGTGATAAAAGGAATCAGGGCGCACTGAGCCCGCTCCCGCAAGGACTCAAAGCATTGCGAAATAGAGGTCATCACCGAACTGGAATAAGGGACAGAGCAATAGCGTACAGGCAAGAGGGGACAATCGGCTAGTAGCAATTGGTAAGGGGCGCCAATTGGTAGCTGACCGCCAGCCGATACAAGGGGTGCAGCTTGTCCCAGCATAGGGGCAACCCTTGATCAATTGCCGCTGCGCGAAACGAGGCCAGTTAAGGGATCGGCTTTGAAGTCAGATACCGATCACAATAGCCCGTCATCGATTCCCGCCTGGGCAGGAATGACAACGGGACTTTATCTGTGGCCAGTCCCTAACGATTATCCGTACCGGGGTCAGGCAAATCGGGATCTAGCTCTGCTTGAAGTTGGGCTAATTCCTCTGGAGAGAGAGACTCTAGCCGCTTCTGCAAGACCGCATCCTCATATTCTTGCCGTTGTTGGTTATAGGTCATGGTTTGGGTGACAGCCCGATAGGCGTAGCTGGCTACCCAACCGACCAACCCGACAATTAACCCAGCCTGGGTCCAAATTCCGGCGGAAAGTGTATCTAAGCCAAACAGCTGTAGCAGAATATACACCATGCCGCCGCCGAGAAAAATTGCCAGACCAATCCAAATAATGTCAATTCGTCGCATAGTTGCCATCGGTAACTGTGATTCCACCGATGCAGAAGGCTTTCATTGTGAGCTTGTCTGAGTTGTTGGTTGGGCGTTAGCCAGAAATGATGCGACGCTTGGGTCGAAAGTTGAGAAAGGGGGCTAACAAGAGCAGCCCAGGGAAAAAGAGGAAAACCAGAAAGTACATAAACCCTCTTTCCAGGGAGGTGGCAACGTACCAGCGAGTATTCAGGTACCAATAAATACCAGCGGGAATGACCACCAGGAAGGCGCCTGCCAGAACCAGATAGAGAAGTGCAATTTCCATAGATAAAATCGAGCTGAGCCGAGCGCGTTGTTGTTTATAAAATTTTACCCGTATCAGGGAATGGTTCTGTCATTGATTGTCGTAGGTCTAACCTGGGAAAACTTTCTATGTCCGGCGGATGGTTGGCCGCGGGGGACTTGCAAATCGCAGTGTGTAATGCTGGAATAAACAAGTGGATGCCGCCGAATCTCTCCTGCACCTGAGTGGCGATCGCTCCCAGTGTGGGGCGGCGCAGCCAGTTTCAGGTCTTGGCTGGTTTCGGTTGTTTCTATGTCCTGGGGGCATGGCGGAATGGCAGACGCTACGGACTTAGAAAACTGAGCCTTGTTGGAGAAATCCAGCAAGTGACTGCTCTCAAATTCAGGGAAACCTAAGTTCTCAAGGTAGAAGGCACTTGGCCTCAACAGGCAAATTTCCTGTTCCGGCATAGGGCTTACCTGATGAATAGGGCAATCCTGAGCCAAGCTGACACCAGCAACCTGCTGTGTTTGTCGGAAGGTGCAGAGACTCGACGGGAGCTACCCTCAGGCTTCACTTCCAGTGAAAGCACGGGTAAAGGGAGAGTCCAATTCTCAAGTCTTCTCAACTCGGAGCGGAAGATGGCAGCGAAAGCTGCGGGAGAATGAAAATCCGTTGACCGCAAGGTCGTGAGGGTTCAAGTCCCTCTGCCCCCATGAAAGTGAGTTGGGTTCCAGGAAAACTGGAACTCAACTAAACTAACTAGTGCAGCGTCAATTCTAGAAATTAGGGTTTGTAGTCAGCGCTTCAGCGCTAAAGCGCCCACTACGAGCCAATGGGTTCATCTTAAAATTAGGGTTTGACAGAACACTAGAATTGCTGCTGCTTGGCGGCTGGTTTGTGCAACAGCCAACGGCCAACTTTAGCCAACTGACGCAACCGCCTTCAGGGCAAAGATTTTTTCCAGCACATCTTCAACCACTTTGTCAGGGGTGGAAGCGCCCGATGTGACACCGATGGTGATTGGGCCATCGGGTAACCAATTGTCGACAAATTCCAGATCCCGATGTAGGGGCTTGTGCTGAATGCGGTTACCAGGCCCAATTCGCTCGGCGCTGTCAATGTGGTAGGAGGGAATTTCCCGCTCGATAGCGATTTCCTGCAAGTGGGTTGTGTTGGAAGAGTTGTAGCCGCCGATTACAATCATCAGATCCAATTTCTCTTCTACCAATTGGAGCATGGCATCTTGCCGTTCCTGGGTGGCGTCACAGATGGTGTTGAAACTGAGGAAGTGCTGGTTTAATTGATCGGGGCCATATTTCCGCATCATGGTCCGTTCCAGGAGTTTGCCAATTTGTTCAGTTTCCCCTTTCAGCATGGTGGTCTGGTTGGCGATGCCAATCCGCTCCAGATCCTGATCGGGGTCAAATCCTTCGGAATAGGCGCGCTGGAACTTTTGTAGGAACTCCGTCCGATCGCCGCCGTGCAAGATATAGTTGGCGACATATTCAGCCTCTTCCAGGTTTAGAACAATCAAATAGCGACCGGCAAAGGAACTGGTGGCGATTGTTTCTTCGTGGTTGTACTTACCATGAATAATCGAGGTGCAATTGCCTTTTTTGTGTTTTTCAACTGAGTTCCAGACTTTTGCTACCCAGGGACAGGTTGTATCCACGATGGTGCAACCCCGATCATTCAGCAGTTGCATTTCCTGAACGCTAGCTCCAAAGGCTGGCAGGATGACCACATCCCCTTTGTGAACACCAGAGAAGTCTTTCTGACCGTTCGAGACGGGGATAAAGGAGACATTCATTTCCCGCAGGCGGTCGTTGACGGATGGGTTGTGAATGATTTCGTTAGTGATCCAGATACGCTCGGTTGGGAAATGGGTCCGGGTCTCATAGGCCATGGCCACGGCCCGTTCCACCCCCCAGCAAAACCCAAAGGCTTCTGCCAGCCGAATCGTGACCTCTCCCTGCTGCAGTGTAAAGTGATTGTCTCGAATGCGCTGAATCAAGCCACTCTGATACTCAGCTTGCATGAGTCCAGCCACTTCGGATTCATGGCCAAAGCCTTTACGGAAGTAATTCTCAGAATTGTTTAGCGATCGCTTGAAAGCTTTGGTATCCATTCAGCGTTTGCCCTCAAGTTTTTTTCGATAGGACCTGCAATTATTCCCCCTATCATAAACTGTTGATGCGATCGCCCAACTATCGATCCCAGAACCCCTGGCCAGCTTTGGGGCGGCGGCGGCAGAATAGCTGAATCAATTTTGAGGATTTCTTGATAGGGACTAACCCTTTTCCTAAAGAGTGATCTAGCATGACTGGAGCAGGCGTAGCTCAGATGTTTCAGCAATGCTGCATCGGATGGGATCCATTGAATTCACTCATTCAACAGTAGACAAATGTCGTGGAGTATGCTGGCTTTGCTGAGAAGTTCCGCTATAATAATCGGCAAACAAGGTTTTCAGATTGGATCTAGCGGGCTGTGCATTGTTGTGCAGCCTGTCTGTCCATCTAAGTTGCTCCCAAAAGTTTGGTTCGGAGAGAATTGTGACTATTTACGTTGGAAATCTGTCCTTTCAGGCTACTGAAGAGGATATTAAGGAAGTTTTTGCAGAGTACGGAGAGGTTGCCCGAGTCAGTCTCCCGACCGATCGCGAAACCGGCAAAAAGCGCGGTTTTGCATTTGTTGAGATGAAGGACGAAGCTCAGGAGGATACTGCGATCGCAGAACTGGATGGAGCAGAGTGGCTTGGCCGCGAACTGCGGGTCAATAAGGCTAAGCCCCGTGAAGGCGGTGGTCGCGGCGGCAATGGCGGCGGCAGAAACTTTTCCTGAGCAAACTTCCGGGCAGCAAAATATCCGTCAGGGCAGGTTTTGAAATGAGATTGCTGGTAAACAAGGCTAATCTCGGCTCAACCTGCCTCAACTGAATCAAGGCCCTTTTTCCTCAAAAATTGCCGGATTCCATCTACTCATTCCAATTGCAAGATCAGCATCGGCTTTTCCTCTGATCAGCCTTGGCTTTGGGAAAGGTGATTTTTAGTTTGCCTATTGATCTGAGCGATGGTCTGCCAGATAGCTGTTTGTCAGGTTGGTGGATTGTCGCTCCGTTTCTAGTTGCGAATGAATGTTGGAGTACCGTCTCAGGTGCCGGTTCGGTGGAATTTCCGCACCTGATAGTCTCCTGCTTCAATCAGGTCGAAGTTCTCTGCGCCCAATTCCTGGGTAAAGCGACGATCCAGTTCTTCTAATACATGAGACTCAATATCACCCCAGTGGTCATAGCTGGCCCAATGGATGACTAAAACGATTTCATCCTCTGCTTTTGGGCTAATCCAGACCTGTTTCCCCAGAAATCCGGGATATTTGGACAGCGATTCGGTCCACACAGCCTCATCGGCCTGGATAAATTTCTCTCGCAGAGCTGGAGCAACCTTGAATTTCAACCATTCAATAACCATACCGGGCAAGGCAATTGCGAACAAATTTGCCAGAATAAAAATGAATCGGATGCGCAGGACTTAGCTTCCTTTGGCACTGTCCCTGGCATAACCGTTCTCCATCGCCCAGTATCACATAGGTCCCGTTCTTAGGAAATGCAGCATGGACAATAATAATTGGCTGACACAACTTCTCTTAATCGGTGTTGGCACCACCTCACTAGTTGCCGATAAGTTGCGGGAAGTTGGAGATGACCTGGTTCGAGACGGTAAATTGAATCCCGAACAGGCGAAAGACATGGTGGATGATTTGCTGCAGAAGGTGACTTCAGAACAAGGCAATTTTGAAGTGCAGATGCAGCGGCAGTTTCGCAACATGATGCAGGATATTGGCGTGGCCCGGCAGGCAGAAGTGGATGAGTTACGCGGTCGCATCGATCGCCTGGAGCGTCAGGTCCGTGATCTGGAAAACAAACTGTGGCGATAAGTCTGCTTCCTAGACTAAGTCACCGTGCATTACCGCTAGTGAACCATGATATCCGCCAAGGATGGGATAGTTTGCCCGGCGTGATCGCCTGCTTACAAACCCTTAGATTTGCTATGTTTTTCCATTCCTAGCAAACCATAGTTAATCCAAGAATACCGCGATCAGGTCGGACTGATAATTGTTGGCGGCGGCGCCGCCAACAACAATGTAGCGGTGGAGGGCGTCATCGTTACTGCGTAAGTGGTTCGACATAACTAAATACACCCCCTATAGTCCCCCTTGGTAAGAGGGACGGCGATAGCTGGGGGTTCCATACGGCAATTTTTCATGTTCAGGTACTTGTATACCCTGCTTTCTTACCACTGACAGACTTTGACAGTATGGACAAGACGTAAGCATTCTACACGTTACCAGTTATGACACTAGCGCCCTACTCCAAACCCCAATCAGATGTTTTGATTACTTTTGCAGGCACTCCAACGGCAACTGAGTGCGGAGGGATGTTCTTGCTCACAACTGCTCCAGCACCAATCACACTACATTTCCCAATTGTTACTCCATCTAATACCTTGACCCCATTACCTAGCCAACAACTGTCCTCAATCACAATTCCTTCCCGAGTTGTGCCATAGGATCTGTGATTGTTTGCGTAAATACCTGAGTGGGCAGCAATTAAGCATCCTTTCCCAATGCGAATGTGTCCTGGCCCAGACATACAAACATAGGGCCCAATATAGCTTCGCTCCCCAATATCAATCTGGCAATCCTCGCCACTCACAATATCCACACCTCGATCAAGGGAAACTTCCTGTCCCAAGTGCAAAGAACTATTGTTGAAATGAATATTCATTCTTACATCTCGCAAAATTTTGACCTTATCTCCAATGTGGACCAGGTTAGCTCCTAAAACTTCTACACCCTCCTGGATATAAACGGATTTTCCCAGGTGCCCAAAAAGAGGGCGATAAGCATAGCTCCGCAACAGAGTGCCTAGTGGACGTGGTACCCAACCCAAAAGGCTAAATATACTATGCTCGATCACTCGTGATTGGGGAGTCAGTACTTTAGATTGAGTTGGTTGAATCAAAGAGTTTTCAGTAATCATTGATAAGTATCCTTAACTAACGTACAAACAAAATGGATGGCTCTTCTGGGTTTTTGGTTGAAAGTGTAACTTAAAATACTTTTCAACAGATAATTTACCTCTGAAACCATTGATATGTCGTTCATAAGATTGGCTTATCACCGTATACCCAGAAGAGCCAAACGGATCTAAACAGGTTGGTAAATTTAAGCAAGTAGAGTAGAGCAGCTATGTTGTACTCGCCAGTATTGATGGCTGAAATTAAGCGAGATTGATCGCCTACCTAGTGAAAAAATCAACTGACAACCTTGAAATTATCAACCAGAACTTGCCAGAACTATGGCCTGAAATATCTATGGAAATCAATAATATCTATGGAAATCAACCCTCCATTAGAATTATTTCGCCCTCTAGTAACGTGAGTTGCTAGTTACAATTTTTGTCTATGCTTTCTGGGTTTTATCCCCCCTTCACAAGGAGGAAATCGGAGTCAAATCTCCCTTGTAAAGGGGGATTTAGGAGGAACGAAACAGTAAAGCTTATAACTAGCAACTTGGACTAGTATTAGGGCACCTCGAAAAATAGATTTATCGGTAGCTCAACCCCTTGAAATCTCGTGAGCGACTCTCAATAAGCTGGGATCTTTCTCAATAAAGTTGAATTAATCGAGGTTCTCATTAGCTTTATGCTGGCCTTAACAACCTGTCGGAGAAACTGGCTGCTAGTCTTTCTCGCCAGGAAATTGATTTCTGGCTAACAGCAAAAGTCCATTTACATGAACTGAAAGCTCCTCATCACAGCCCTCTTAGTCCCTTTTAACGGGTTTGAGATATGACCCAAATTTCAATTCAGGGAGACTTAAGGGCTATTTAGACAATACTTAAAGGGCTATTTCCTGATTACTACGATAAGCTCCTAGAAAAATAGCTCAAGCAGTGCTTAACTCAAGTGGTTAAAACCATCCACTCACCCCAGTCAGACTCAGAAACCTCTGGGAAGAACTAACCAAAAGCTGTTCACAATAGAGAATACTTAAACAGCCTAGAAAGTGGCTTTAGAACCCTGAAACCACTGGAAGTCTCGCTCTGGTACCGCCGGACTTAAATTGGACAAGTGTTTGTAGTAAAAGGTTTTAGCCTACCTATGCCAACCTCGCGAACAAACAGCAGGGTTACTTCATCTGCCTAGGAGCAGTCCATCATCAACTGTTAAAGGTCGAAAAAGGTTATCTTTGATACAGTTATGGGGGAGTTAAGCCGCCAGGAACCCTAACTGCCCAAATTTTCAAAGGAATTATAGTAAGCTTGGCGAAAATTTTCCCTTTCATCAGAAGGAATCGGAAAGCCAAACACAGAAGAGATGATTCTGAAAAATTTGATAGAAGCATAACCAATAACTTTCAGCTGTCCTACATGCCTTGGAATAGAAATTTCAAACCTATCCTGTGTAAGAATTGAATATCTGTGGCAGTTACAAGCTGCTGTATGAAATACAATGTATAAATTCTATTATAGCAAAATTCATAAGAGCACCTCGAAAAATAGATTTATTGGTAGCTCAAACCCTTGAAATTTCGTGAGCGACTCTCAATAAGCTGGCATCTTTCTCAATAAGGTTGAATTGATCGAGGTTCCCATAAATATGAGAACACTTAAGCCAACCTCTTTAACCGTGCTGTTAGCCAAAAAGCCATAGGGTGAACATCAGATTGCGGTGGCGCAACTTCCCAATAACCGCTGGCGCCCTTTCTGGCTGAGATGTAGGTGCAAATCTCGATCTTTTGGATTTTCGGTTGAAAGTGTAAATTAGAAAACTTTTTCTCGGGGAATTAGCCTCTGAAACCATTGACATTCATGAGATTGGCTTATCACTGCGTGCCCAGAAAATCCCTGAATTCCTTCTTAATTTCAGAGCAGTATACCATATTCAGAAAAGGGGTTTAAGCATCAGAGCAAAATAACTATAGCGGTTCCTGATCGAACGAGGTATAGCAGAAGCCTTGCTGGAAAAGCATTATAGGCATCACTACGTACCTCATACCAGCGAGAACCGCTATAGTCTGATACCAATTTGTATGAAGCTACATAAATTCAGGAGATTGAAGCTCATTCCTAACAAGACTTTTGGCTTTAGTCCTATGCACCTTCACATTAAATTGGTATGAAAACCATACTCTTAGCCAATCAGCACTTTTTGAGAAACCAACTTTTCTTTACCTTTCCTTTTGAATTCCAACACACACTTCTGCTGAGATACCAATTGTAGGTCAGCAGACATAACTAATCAGCTTTTACAGCGGTATCAAACCCCTTAAACTTCTAGAGGAAAAGCTTCAATAACCCACTGGCCCCATCACTGCTTCCACTCCGACTCAGCTTGGGGTGATACCAAAAGCTATTTCGGTGATCGTGCCCTGATTCGGTCACTTGGGTTGAACCAGATAGCCGCAGCGGTGTTCCCCATTCACAATCCAGTGGGTGCGTTCCACCCAACAATCAGGCAGGGCAGCGGCAAACATCTCTAGCTCATGACCACAGACCGACGGAAAAGTCTCAGCGATATGGGAAATAGCACAGTTGTATTCGGTCAAAATAAAGCGTTCTGATGGGTGGTGATCGGGCACCTGCACCGGATGAAACTCGGTCATGTAGCCTTCCGCTCGCCGAATTTCCACCAATTTGCCCAATCTCTCTTTCAGAGATCCACTGCCGATCTGCTCACAATATTCGGCGGCTTTGCGTTCCCATTGCTTGCGCAGGATGGAACCCATCTGATCCTGACCGACCGTTTCCGCGATCGTATCCAGCAGAGAAACGGCAAATTCATCGTACCGCTCCGGAAATTGGGCCCGCCCCTCTCGACTTAAAGCAAAGACATGATTGGGCCGCCCCAGCCGATTCTGTACGGTCTGGTGCAGAATCAAGCCCTCTGCCTCCAGGTCTTTGAGGTGGCGACGAATTGCCTGGGAACTCACCTGCAGGCGATCGGCCAACTCCTGAGCGGTTGACTGTCCCTGCTTCAGGAGATAATTCAATATGTCCTGCTTGGTGGATTGCTGCTGAGTAGTGGTCATGCTCTTTCCAGGGTGCAAGCTAACCGGCGATACATTAAAGTTCACAACATCCTGTGAACTTTGACAACAAGCTTGTTGTTAAAGTACCCTACAATGGAGTTAAACAACACAAAAGTTGTTTAAATTATAGAAGTTAAACCGTTATCTTGTCGCGCTGCCTCATGAACAGAGAGACTCAAGCCAAACACTCTTCCGATAAAAGCCTCGAAGCCATGAGGCACTTCGCAGAAAAGTACGCTAAAAACACTGGCACCTTTTTCTGTGTAGACCCAGGCGTCACGGCTGTCGTGATTGAGGGTCTGGCTAAGCATAAAGACGAATTGGGAGCCCCCCTTTGCCCCTGTCGTCATTACGAAGACAAGGAAGCTGAAGTTGCTGCCGCTTACTGGAACTGTCCCTGTGTGCCCATGCGGGAGCGCAAGGAGTGCCATTGCATGCTGTTTTTGATGCCAGACAATGATTTTGCTGGGGAAACTCAGGCAATTAGCCTGGAGCAAATTCGGGCCACAACTGGTAGCGTCTGAGTCATGTATGCCATGAGTGATACGCGATGAGATGGAAGTAGGAATGGTTGCTAGCGGTAGTAGGCTCTCTTGGTTTTTGGGTGGAAATAGTATCTCAAGATACAAGCTGATCGACCGTTGAAGGCTGAAATCCATGATTTATGGTTTAGCGAGCCTTGCTTATCACCTCATATCCAGGAGATCTCATTAGTACTTCAGCTCAACCGCCAACTGCATCCTGTTGATTTTTCCCGCCTCGCCATCCTTTCAGAGAACACGGAACACACCGATGAGCGCAACTGTGCAGAACCTCGTCAACCAACCCTACAAGTACGGATTTGTCACCCACATCGAGTCCGAAACAATTCCCAAAGGTCTCAATGAGGACATCATTTGCTTAATTTCAGCAAAGAAAGAAGAACCAGCCTTCATGCTGGAATTTCGTCTGCGGGCCTATCGTCAATGGCTCAAGATGACGGAACCGACCTGGCAAAATGCTAGCTATCCTCCGATCGACTATCAAGACATCATTTACTACTCCGCTCCTAAGGCCAAAGAGAAGAAGAAAAGCTTGGATGAGGTCGATCCGGAACTGCTGGAAACCTTTGAGAAATTAGGAATTCCTCTGTCGGAACAAAAGCGGCTGACCAATGTGGCAGTTGACGCGATCTTTGACAGTGTTTCTGTAGCCACAACATTTAAGGAAAAATTGGCTGAGAAAGGTGTGATCTTCTGCTCTATGTCGGAAGCTATTAAGGATCATCCCGATTTAGTGCAGAAGTATCTGGGCAGTGTAGTACCTGTCGCTGACAACTATTTTGCAGCCTTAAATTCTGCCGTATTTAGTGATGGCTCCTTTGTTTACATTCCCAAGGGGGTTCGCTGTCCGATGGAACTGTCCACCTACTTCCGCATTAATACCGCGGATTCTGGACAATTTGAGCGGACCTTGATTATTGCCGATGAAAGTAGCCATGTCAGCTACTTAGAAGGTTGTACAGCTCCCATGTATGACTCCAACCAATTACACGCTGCTGTTGTAGAACTGGTTGCACTGGACAATGCCGAAATCAAGTACTCAACGGTGCAGAACTGGTATGCCGGAGATGCCAATGGTAAGGGTGGAATCTATAACTTTGTGACCAAGCGGGGGTTGTGCCAGGGCGTTAATTCTAAAATTTCCTGGACACAAGTAGAAACGGGTTCGGCCATTACCTGGAAGTATCCCAGTTGTGTATTGGTGGGCGATAACTCAGTGGGTGAATTTTATTCCGTCGCCCTTACCAACCATTACCAGCAAGCAGATACCGGCACCAAGATGGTGCATATTGGCAAAAACACCCGTAGTACGATTGTTTCCAAAGGAATCTCGGCCGGTCATTCCAAGAATAGCTATCGCGGCTTGGTCAAAATTGGGCCCAAAGCAAGCGGAGCCCGAAACTATTCCCAGTGCGATTCCATGCTGATTGGCGACAATGCCCAGGCCAACACGTTTCCCTACATTCAGGTGCAAAACAACACGGGTAAGGTCGAGCACGAAGCGTCTACCTCCAAAATTGGCGAAGACCAGTTGTTCTATTTCCAGCAGCGGGGCATTTCTCTCGAAGATGCTATTTCCATGATGATTAGCGGTTTTTGTAAGGATGTATTTAATCAGTTGCCCATGGAGTTCGCCGTGGAGGCCGATCGCCTACTCAGTCTAAAGCTGGAAGGCAGTGTGGGCTAGTGCCACCGGGCTCAATATTCAAGCTGGCATCAAGAATTGATTGGCAGCGCAGTTAGGTGGGCATTGCCCAGTTTGGATAGATCGTTTGACCAGGTATCGGACAACAGGACGGGCGCATGATCAGTAAAAACAGTGAAGTGATTCTTTCGGTAAAGGATCTAACCGCCGAAGTAGAAGGGGTGCAGATCCTGAAGGGAATGAATCTGGAAATCAAGGCTGGTGAAATTCACGCCATTATGGGGCCGAATGGTTCTGGCAAAAGTACCTTCTCCAAAGTGCTGGCTGGACATCCCGACTATACGGTGACTGGCGGAGAGGTTCGCTTCAGAGGACAAAATCTTCTGGACATGGAACCGGAGGACCGGGCCAAGGTGGGGGTCTTTCTTGCCTTCCAGTATCCGATCGAAATTCCCGGCGTCAGCAACCTGGATTTTCTGCGGGTAGCTTACAACTCTAAACGCAAGTATCAGGGATTAGAGGAACTGGATGCCTTTGACTTTGATGAGTTGGTGCAGCAAAAGCTGGATGTGGTGAAGATGGATCCAGCTTTTCTAAGTCGCAGTGTGAATGAAGGGTTCTCCGGTGGCGAGAAGAAGCGCAACGAGATTTTGCAAATGGCGCTGCTGGAACCTTACCTGGCGATTCTGGATGAAACTGATTCCGGTTTGGACATTGATGCACTGAAGATTGTGGCCAATGGGGTCAATCATCTAACTACACCAGACAACGCCATTCTGATGATTACCCACTATCAACGGCTGTTGGACTATGTGGTGCCGGACTTTGTGCATGTAATGGCAAATGGGCGCATTCTGACCAGCGGCGGTAAGGAACTGGCGCTGGAGTTGGAAGCGCGTGGTTATGACTGGGTGCTGGAAGAAGAAGTGGTGGCTGCGCGATGACGATTCAAGTTTCTACACTCCCAGAAGCTAGAGATGCTGGAGTTCAAGCCAGGGCTGACCGGGCAACCTATCTGGCCAATTTGCTAGACCTGCGGTCTGGACTGACCGGATTGGGTTTGCCAGATGGGGCCGTTGCTTCCCTGCAAGCCATCCGAGAGGCTGCAGCGGTCCGAGTTCAGGAGTTGGCCATTCCCTCCACCCGCGAGGAAGAGTGGCGGTTCACTGATTTGTCGCCATTGTTGCAGGTGAGTTTTGCCAACATCAATAGTCAAGCAACTCTGGTGGCGGCTTCGGATATAGCATCCTTGCCCTTGCCAGAAGCCGCTGATAGTCGGCTGGTGTTTGTGAACGGCAGCTATGCTCCTCACCTGTCTTCGGTGTCTGGTTTGTCATCTGACGTTTTTGTTGGCAGTTTAGCTGATGCCTTTCAGCAGCCTGCTCTGCAAATGCGTATCACCAACTATCTGGCTAAACAGCCAGGTGGTCATGAGGTCTTCACCAGTCTGAACACCGCTAGCTTGACTGATGGGGCAGTGGTCTGGATTCCCAGAGGGTTGGTGGTAGAACAGCCTATCCAACTGCTGTTTATTTCCGTTGGTAGTGCAACGCCAACGTTCAATCAGCCTCGTTGTTTAGTTGTGGCAGAAGCCAGTAGTCGTTTTACTCTGGTCGAAAGCTACACCAGTCTTGGGGATGGGGTCTACTTCACCAATCCGGTGACGGAAGTTTGGCTGGAGGGCAATGCCCAGGTTAACCATACTCGAGTGCAGCAGGACAGTACGGCTGCCTTCCACATTGGCAAGACGGCGGTGTCGGTTGAGCGAAATGCCCACTATACTTGCCAGGATATCCAGTTCGGAGCCAGTCTAGCCCGCCATAACCTGGAGGTGTTTCAGGTCGGGGAACAGACAGAAATTGTGCTGAATGGTTTGACCCTGCTGGAGGGTACACAGGTCGGCGATACCCACAGTACGATCGCCTACTCGAAGCCCTACGGCGCTAGTCGCCAGATTCACAAGTGTATTGTGGACGATCGGGCCCATGCGGTCTTCAATGGCAAGATTTTCGTACCGAAAGCGGCTCAATTGACTGATGCGGGCCAACTGAGCAAGAATTTGCTGTTGTCTCCCAAAGCCCGGGTTGATACCAAACCTCAGTTGGAAATTGTGGCTGACAATGTGAAATGCAGCCACGGGGCAACGGTCAGCCAACTGGAAAATGATGAGGTTTTTTACCTGCAAAGCCGCGGAATTGACGAAACGAATGCCCGCAAGTTGCTGGTCTATGCGTTTGCCTACGAAGTGATTCAGGAAATTCCAGTGGATTCCCTGCGTCAACAGTTGGCCGCCCTTGTGCGATCGCACCAATGCTAGCAGACTCCAGTTTTCATCCTCCGTTGCTTGTCCATTGCCTTCCCCATCCTTTCACTCCCACCCGTTTCAGCGATGACTCTTACCCAAGAACGCACGTTGGCCTCCCAAGTCCGATCTCATTTCCCTATCCTGAACCAGTTGATTCATGACAAACCGCTGGTTTATCTGGATAATGCCGCCACCTCCCAAAAACCGATCGCCGTTATTGAGGCATTGCAGCATTATTACGAACGGGACAATGCCAATGTTCATCGGGGTGTGCATACCCTTAGTGCGCGGGCGACAGATGCCTACGAAGGTGCACGGGACAAGGTAGCAGCTTTTGTCAATGCGGCCTCCCGCCAGGAGATTGTGTTCACCCGTAACGCCACCGAAGCCATTAACCTGGTGGCCTATGCCTGGGGAATGAGCCAACTGCAAGCGGGGGATGAAATCATCCTGACGGTGATGGAGCATCACAGCAATCTCATCCCCTGGCAGTTCGTGGCCCAGCGGGCAGGCGTGGTGCTCAAGTTTGTGCAGTTGAGTCCGGAGGAAGGGTTCGATTTTGACCACTTCCAATCCCTCCTGTCTGATCGGACAAAGTTAGTGTCTGTGGTGCATGTCTCCAACACTCTGGGTTGTATTAACCCGGTTCAGGAAATTTGTGCCGCAGCCCATCGCTATGGCGCTAAAGTTCTGATCGACGCCTGCCAGAGTACGCCCCATCTTCCCATTGATGTGCAGGCAATCGACTGCGACTGGCTGGTAGCTTCTGGTCACAAAATGTGTGGGCCAACTGGGGTGGGATTTCTCTACGGCAAGTTGGACTTGTTGCGGGCCATGCCACCCTTTTTGGGGGGGGGCGAGATGATTGCCGATGTGTTTCTGGACCATGCCACCTATGCCGATCTGCCCCACAAGTTTGAAGCTGGGACACCGGCGATCGCAGAGACAATTGCCCTGGGTGCAGCAGTCGATTATTTAACCGAAATAGGCATGGACAAGATCCACGCCTATGAGCAGGAGTTAACGGCTTACCTGTTCCAACAGTTGGAAACTGTGCCAACCGTGCGGATCTACGGTCCCCGGCCAAAGGCAGATGGCAGCGGCCGCGCTGCGTTGGCCTCATTTACGGCTGGAGATGTACATCCCCATGACCTATCCACCATTCTGGATCAGGCCGGTGTTGCCATTCGAGCCGGACACCACTGCACCCAACCCCTGCATCGGTTTGTGGGCGCCCAATCCACTGCCCGAGCCAGCCTTCACTTTTACAACACGCGGGAGGAGATTGACATCTTCATCTCGGCGCTAAAGGACGCGATTGATTTCTTCGGCAGTATTTTTGGCTAAGACCGGCTGTCAGCAGGGATAGACTTTACATCTCTGCCTGACTGCCTACTGCTTGGGATAACCGCTCCAATCCAGCGGCTTGCAGTTTCTCAAGTAGGCCGGTCATCACTCGACGGACCATTCCTGGGCCCTCGTAGATCCAGCCTGTATAGACCTGGAGCAGACTGGCCCCAGCGGTAATTTTTTCCCAGGCATCTTCTGCGGTAAAAATACCACCCACACCGATAATGGGTAACTTCCCCTGGGTTTCTTTCCAGATGAACCGGATGACATCGGTGGAACGCTGCCTTAAGGGCGCGCCACTAATTCCGCCAGCTTCTTCCTGGATAGGCTTGCCGGTTGCCTCCAGAATGGTGGTTTTGAGATTGTCCCGGCGGATGGTGGTATTAGTGGCAATAATGCCTGCCAAGTGGTGGGTTTTGGCCAGTTCCAGGATGGCCCGGATGTCGTCCCAT
>Ga0272446_1002737_pt1 | contig 23430 bp, 18 predicted proteins | sample YNPCB0061_FD_194587 | JGI IMG/M metagenome (GOLD analysis project Ga0272446, IMG submission 194587) | Hot spring microbial mat communities from Yellowstone National Park, WY, United States - YNP-CB-006-1 | ecosystem: Environmental > Aquatic > Thermal springs > Hot (42-90C) > Sediment | place... | reverse complement strand
AAACAACTGGGCGGGGACAATGTAGGGAATTGGGGCGTACAGCTCGGGCACGTTGACCGGCAGGGTGATGGTTCGCGTCGCAACGGCGCCGGCCTCGCGGTTGCCCGCATCCGTCAAAACCACCGTCTCGGCTTTGAGCCGCTGGAGCTTGCCAGCCATCTCGCGGATGGCAGGCCAGGTCACTCCGGATGGCGCGAACAGGAACACGGGAAACTCGCGCCCTACCATGGCAATGGGACCGTGCAGAAAGTCCGCCGACGAAAACCGCTCGGCCACCACATAGCAGGTCTCCATCAACTTCAAAGCGAATTCGTAAGCATTGGCGTAACTCAAACCGCGGCCGACCACGACGGCGTCGGTCATGTACCGGTAGCGCTCGGATAGCGCGGCCAGCCGGGCCTCCAGCTTGAAAGCCGCTTCGGCCCAGGCGGGCAGGCGCTCCAGATCGCGCAGGCGGATCCGCGCGCCCAGCGCATAGGCCAGCAGGTAGAGAAGCAGCAACTGCCCGGTGTAGGTCTTGGTGGCCGCCACGCTTCGTTCCTTGCCGGCGCGCACCAGAAAGACGTGCTCGGCCAGGCGTGCCAGCGAGCTGCCGGGCTCGTTGGTGATGCCCACCGTCAGCGCTCCCTGCTCTCGTGCGCGCGCGAGCACCAGGTTGGTGTCGGTCGATTCGCCGGATTGCGAAATGGCCACCACCAGCGCGCCGGCGGCGTCAACGCGGGCCTGATACAAGGTGTACACCGATGGCGCGGCCAGCGACACGGGGATGCCGGTCGCGATCTCGAGCAGATAACGGCCGAACTGGGCGGCATTGTCCGAGGTGCCCCGGGCCGCAAGGATAATCAGGCGCGGCCGCGTCTTCTCGACAATTTTCTTGAACTTTTCGATGCCGCGCAGCTCGCGGCGCAAGGTGCGCTCGAGCGCGGCCGGCTGCTGCCGGATCTCCTGCAACATGCGGGACATGCTTCAAGAATACCCCCGCGGGGCAGCGGGACTATAGAGGAGTCAAGGGGCGCGTCTCCGATCCGGTCCACCATTCCCGGGTCACGATCTCGCTGGGCGGTTTGCTCAACAGCCGTGGCTTCATCAGGATGAGGACCATGCGGGAGTCGCGGTCGCGGGTCCGCGAGCTTAACAGCGCCCGCAACAGCGGCACCCGGTTCAGACCGGCCAAACCGGAGATCGTGCGGGCCTCCGAGGCGCTCATCGCTCCGGCGACGATGCCCCATTCGTCGCTGTGCAGGGTGACGCGGGAATTCAGGGTGCGTTCGGAGATCACCGGAATCCCGTTCAGCGCCTGCCCCGCCAGAACCTTGAATTCCGCCTCCACCTCGAGAGCAACTTCCTCGGCGCCAAGCACCTTCGGAGTGACTTTGAGTTTCAGTCCCAGGTCTTCGAAGTTGAATGAGGGCGGCGGCCTGTAGACCTGGCCGCTCCCGCCGGTGATCTCTCCGAAGTAGCCGCCGTTCATGATGGGATAGCGGTCGCCCACGTGCAGCGTGGCCGGCTGGCCGTCGGAAGAACGGATCGTTGAACGCATCAGGGAGCGGGCATCGGACCGGCTCATACGCGCGATCAGCGTTGCGTCGGCCAGCCCGATGCCGAATACGGTTCTGCCGCCGCCGAACCGGGCCAGGCTCTTAACTGCCTGGGGAATGGATGGAGCGGAATTGAGGACGTGAGCGAAACTGACTACCGGGAATTGGGTGGTCAGGTCGATTCCGAGTCCCAACGCGTCGGCGGTGCTTATTTCCAGAAACTCGAGGTCAATGGCGACCTCGGGACGCCACGCCAGTAATTCCTGCACCAGTTGGCGGGCCGGCATGATTTTCGAGATGGAATCGCGCATCACCATGATCCGGCGCTGGGTGTCCACGCCGAACTTGCGGATCTCCATGGCCTGCCGCACGGCGATGGCGAGTTCCTGCGCTTCCTGCACGGTGACCGGCTGGGGGATGCTCACTACGACGGTAACCGAAGGCTCCTTCTCCTGGCGTTTCTGGATCGTGTCCTTGACCACCAGGAACAACTTGTCGGACAGAGGCACAATGAATGATCCGGTAACGGCCTCGACGGCGTGCAACGCTTCCCGGTAGCCGGCCTGCTCCATCCGGAAGCGGATGCGGGCTTTCGATTCCGGGTAATCGCCGTCGAAAACCGCATCCAGTCCGTAGGTCTTGGCAACCAGCTCGAACAACGCCCGGGCGTCCAGCCAGACGTCGAAGGTCATGGGGTTCGGATTTGCCTTTAATTCCTTTGGCGGTAATGGTTTGCGGGCGTCGGCCAGATCTCTGTCGGTGACCGGATCCAGTTTGCCGGCATCCGGCAGCGGGGCCGCCGGGGCGCCGGGGAGAATTTTCGGCCTGGCTTCCAGCAGGGCGCGCGTCCGCACGGCCTGGCTCCGGATCCAATACTCCGCGTTGCGGGGCTCGAGGGCTGCCGCTTGCGAATAAAGCAGATACGCGCGGGCCATCTGACCGGCCTTTTCCGCCTTCTGGGCTTCGCGGTAAATCTGGCCGGCGTCTCCGCCCCAGGCGAGCAGAGCGGTGGCGAGACAAACCACGGCTGTCAGGCGAAAACTGCGCACATCAGACTGACGCGCCGGGTGGGGCGAGCGTGCATAAACTTCCGGCCGCCATCCGCCGATTACTCGCCTGGAGACAAGCCGATGCCGATGATGATGGAGGTCCGGCCCTCGTTCTACCCCAACATGCCGGCCAAGGTGGAAGAACTGGGAATTCCCCCAAGCCTGGTGACCGACCTGGTGGTGCGCCGCCTGTCGATGGAGGGCGCCAGTACGCTGCTATCCCTGGGCCGCTCGCTGAAACTGTCGCCCAGCGTCATCGAAAGCGTTTTCCGGACCATGCGCCATCAGCAACTCGTGGAAGTTAAGGGCATGGTCGGCAACGACTACAACATTACCCTGTCGGGCGCGGGGCGGGCGCTTGCCGCCGAACGCTTCCAGATCAGCCAGTATGCCGGGCCGGCCCCGGTGTCGCTCAAGGACTACCATACGGCCACCAAGCTTCAGGCCGCGGAGGTGGATATCAGCCGGCGCACGCTGCGCACGGCCCTGTCGGACCTGGTCGTCACCGACGAGTTGCTGGACCGCCTGGGGCCGGCCATCGTGTCCCAGTCGTCGATCTTCCTGTACGGACCCACCGGCAACGGCAAGACCAGCCTCGCGGAGCGGCTCCTGCGCGTCTATCACGACGCCGTCTTGATCCCGTATGCCGTCGAGGTGGATAGCCAGATCATCAGCTTGTACGACCCCGTCGTCCATCAGCAGATCGAGATCGACGATGAAGATCTGGACCCACGCTGGGTGCTCTGCCGCCGGCCCTGCATTCTGGTGGGCGGGGAGTTGGTGCCAGGCATGCTGGAACTGCGCCTGGATGAATCTTCCGGCATCTACTCGGCGCCCCTTCAGATGAAGGCCAACAACGGCATCTTCGTCATCGACGACTTCGGCCGCCAGTTGATTTCCCCGCGCGACCTGCTGAACCGCTGGATCGTGCCCCTGGACCGGCGAGTGGACTACCTGGTGTTGCGCTATGGCGTGAAGTTCCAGGTTCCTTTCGAACTCTTCGTGGTGTTCGCCACCAACCTGGATCCCAACGACCTGGCCGACGAGGCGTTTCTGCGCCGCATCCACAACAAGATCTATATCGAGCCGGTCTCCCCGGCCGTCTTTGATGAGATTGTGCGCCGGGTCACGACGGCCAAGAACATTCCCTGCACCCAGGAAAGTATCGAGCACTTCCGCAACCTGTGCCTGCGGGACGGGCGGACTGAGCTGCGCGCCTGCTATCCGTGGGATATCTGCAATATTTTGATCAACATCGCCAAGTACGAAAAATCCCCCGCGCACATGGACCAGGGAGGATTGGAGCGCGCCGTGGACCTGTACTTCGCCAAGACCGAGCAGGCTCCGTTCGCGTAGCCCGGCTGCGGGAAGCGATTCCATTTGCGCTGCCCCTCTTGGGCCCGCTTCGGCGGCTTGACTCCTCGTTTGCCGCTTCGTACCATGACCCGTGCGCACTTTATTGCTGCTCATCGCGGCCGGTGCGGCCGGAGCCGCCGGCCCGGACGTGGAATCGCTCTACCAGGGGTTCCGAAACCCTCCCCCGGAATTCTCGGTCAGCCCGTATTGGTTCTGGAACGGCCGGATCACCGCCGCCGAGACGCGCCGCCAGATCGGCGAAATGGTGCGGCAGGGCGTCAGCTCCGCCGTGGTGATGAACTGGGCCGGCCTCGAGCCCGCCTATCTGTCGGAAGCCTACTGGCAGCAGGTGGGCGCAGCCCTCGAGGCGGCGCGTTCCGCCGGGCTGACGCTGAACTTTTCCGACGAGTACCTCTGGCCCAGCGGACAGGTTTGGGACTGGGCTTCGCTCAACCGCGAGCCGAGCCACGTGCTGCAACTCCACCCCGAGTACCGCATGCGCCGGCTCGCCCGGAAGCAATTCCCGGCTGCTGTCCCGCTGGCGCTCGACTCGGACCCTGAAGTGGCGGTAGCCGCACGCCTGGAGGCTTCCGGAGAGATCGACGGGCAATCGCTCACCCTGCTGCCCCCCGGCCGCCATCTGAACTGGAAAGCCCCGCCGGGCAACTGGACGATCTTCGTCTATACCCCGGTCCCCGCCGTCGAGCGGGGCGTGCGCGTCGATCTGCTCAATCCCGCCGCCGTCCGCGTTTTCATCGACCTGGTGTATGGGGAGTTCGCCCGCCGCTTCCCGCAGCACCTCGGTTCCACCATCCGGTTCTTCGTCTCCGACCACGAGGGCGCCTATGGCGCGCCGCTCCCCTTCACACCCGCGCTCTGGGACGCTTTCCGGCAGCGCCACGGCTACGACCTCCGCCGGTTCCTCCCGCTGGTGGAACAGGCTACCCCGCAAGCCGCCAAGGTTCGCCAGGATTACCTCGATACGATCTCCCACCTCTACTCCACGTCTTTCGTCGGGCAAGTTACCGGCTGGTGCAGGCGTCACGGCGTCGAGCACGGACATTCCGACATCGAAGAGAGCCTCCTGTTGCAGGCCATGTGGACCGGTGACATGTTCCGCCTCTGGCGCGCTTCGAGCGCCATCTACATCGACGCGCTGCTGGAGCGCGCCCGCATGCCGGTGGATTTCAAGGAGGCGGTCTCGGTGGCCCATTTCGAGCGGCGTCCGCTCATGGTCGAAAACCAGGGGCTGACCGGGCACGATTCCTATTGGAGCCTGGAGAAAGCCCGGCTGGGCACGAACATGTGCCTGCTATGGGGCGCCAACCGCCTGATCCCGCACTACTTCGAGTACGATCCGGGCCACATTCAATACCCTCCGAGCTGGTTTCTCACCCAGCCCCTGTGGCGCTATTTCCACCACTACGCCGGATTGGTCCGCCGCGGCCTGTTCATGAATGCGCAGGGACGGCACAACGCGCCCATCGCCATCTACTACCCGCTCGAAAGCGCCTTTGCCCACAGTGCCGGGCTGTTTCAAGAAGGCCCGCGATCTTACCTGCGCTGGAACAACCCGATGGACCAGACCCAGGACTACTACTCGGCGCTCGAGCTGGAACTGGCGCGCCAGGGCTGGGACTATCATATCCTCGACAGCCACTACATCCAGAAGGCGGAGGTCTCCGGTCCCAGCCTCCAGCTCGCCGGGGAACGATTCCGCGTGCTCATCCTGCCGCCGATGACCCACATCGCCGCCGGCGCGGCTGCGCAAATCCGGCGGTTCGCCGGTGCGGGGGGCCTGATTCTGGCCCTTGGTCCGCAGCCGTCCGGCCTCGATGGCATCCCGATCCGCCGCTTTCCGATTCGCGACCACGCCCTGTTCATGGACCGCCTGGACTACACGGCGCAGATTCAAGTGCCTGAGCCCGTTCGCGCCGATCTCGCTCCGCTGCTGGATGTGCTCCGCGCGCAGCAGCCGCCGGAGGTCGAGATCCTTTCCGGCAGCCGCGATCACCTCTTCTTCTCGCGCCGTTTTTCCGGGGATGCGGAGTGGTACTGGGTAGTGAACGACACCCCGGACGGGCGGCGTGTGTCGGTTCGATTCCCCGCCGCGGGTGTGTTCGAGAAATGGGATGCCGAGACCGGGGAGCGCTATGTGCTGCCCTCGAAGGAAGCGGTGGTGACCCTTGAACTCGGTCCCTGGGATGGCTGCTTCATCGTGCGGCGTGCCGGTCCCTCGACCGCCCCGCCGGTCCGCAGCGGCAGCCGCCGCGTTCTGCTGCGACTGCCGGACTCAGGCTGGCGGTTCACACCCGAGGCGCCGGTTCGGGCGCCGTATGCCAGAGTCCAGGGAACCTCCGAGCTTGTCTGGCTTGCGCCGGAGCGTCTTGCGAACCGCAACTGGTGGCTCGCCGGGCCCTATCCGTACAATGACCACCAGGGCTTTTTCGATCCTTATCCGCCCGAGCGAGGATTCGACCCGAGCGACCCGGCGTGGAAATGGTACGAATCCCCCACGCCCGCAGTCCGTCCTCCCTCGCGGGACGGCGTCTACTACGCCTATGTGAACGTCTGGTCGCCGGTTGCGCGCCGGGCGCAAGCCGCCGTGGCGGCGGCCGACAGCGTGAAGCTGTGGTGGAATGGCGAGCTGCGGCTTGAGTCCCATTCGCACCCGCCTTTCGTCAATCTTCGCGATCCATGGTCCCACCGGCCCCCGGTCGATATCCGGCAGGGCTGGAATTCGGTGCTCCTGAAAATCGGCCCCAGCTTCGCCGGCGCCACCGGATTCCTGTTTCGGGTTACAGACGGCAAGGGCGGCTCTTTGCGTGACATCGTCTACAGCCGCGACCGCGTGCTGCGGCCCCCTGTCCCGCGGCGTGTTCATCTGATCGTGGACGCGCCGCCCGGCACAGCCGGTCCTCCGCTTTCGCTCGATGTCGATGAGAACGAGATTCCCGAGCAGGCCGTCGTTTTCGCTCCCCGCCCCACTCCGTTCACTCTCGCCTCGTGGACCGACTCCCCGCTGGCGCACTATTCGGGTTCGGCGCTCTATGAGACCTCCTTCGACCTGGATCGCCTCCCGCCCGGCGAGCGGCTGTTGCTGGACCTTGGGGCGGTAGGCCTTGCCGCCGAGGTGTGGGTCAACGGTCAAAAAGCGGGCGAGCGCGCCTGGCGGCCCTTCGAAGTCGAGATCACCCCTTGGGTCCGCCGCGGCTCCAACCTGCTGCGGGTGCGCGTCGCCAATTCCAACGCCGGCTGGATGGCGCAGGGCGACCCGATCTACGAGCGCGGCGCCTGGGGCGTACATTTCGCCTCCGAGCGCGACCGCCTGCGCACGCTCCGTCCTAACGGGCTGGAAGGGCCTGTCCGTATCCTCGCGGTGGAGCCGTAAGCCGGCTTCGAGGCTACGAGCCGGAATCGGCGAATATGATCTGGGCAATCACCAGTTGTGGCATCGACTGGTTCCAGCCGGCCGGCAGATTATCGAAAGGAAGGCGGAAGCTCTTGGTCTGGCCGGGGGCCAGCTCGCCCGTCCGGCGGCCCACAATGGGCACCCGCTCCCGCAGCACCACCTGGCCGTAGGGATCATAGAAGACGCAGTTGATCTCCACCAGCTTCAGCGTGCGGTCGCCATTGTTGGTAATCTTGCCTTCGATTTCCACCAGCAACTGCTTGGCCAGACTCTCGGTGGCTTTCATGCCCACCTCGGAGAGCTTCAGGTTGCGCACGTAGGCCTTCGCCTCCGGAGTGAGCACGGGGGGAGGCGGTGGCGCCATCTCCCGTTCCAGAAACCACCACGCTCCGGCTCCCAGAACCACGAGAATCGCAATTACGTAGGCGAAAGTGGGTATCTGGATCTTTTTACTTGGTTTGAGCAAGATCTTATTTTCCGCCAACCGTCATCTCCCGGACCAGAAGCGTCGGGGCCGCGGTAGCGCCGCGAAACTCCAGGTCCGAGCCGATCGCCTCGATGGCCTGGAGCATCTCGATCAGGTTCCCGGCGATGGTGACTTCGGAGACCGGGAAAGCCAGCTCGCCGTTGCGGATCCAGATTCCCGTGGCGCCGCGCGAGTAATCCCCGGTGACAATGTTAACACCGAAGCCCAGCAACTCGGTGACGTAAAATCCGTTCCGGATCGAAGCGATGATGGAGCCGGCCGGGCGGTCGCCTTTCTGAATGTAAAGATTGCCGTGGCCGATGCCGGGGTTGCCGGCCAGGCCGCGCGACGCGTTGCCGGTAGTGCGCATTCCCAGTTTCCGGGCCGTGTAAGTGTTCAGCAGATAGCTTTTCAAAACCCCGTTCTCGATGATTACGGTCCGCCGGGATGGCACACCCTCGTCGTCGAAGGGTGTGGTGCCGAACAGGCCCGGGAGCGTGCCGTCGTCGATCACGGTCAGCGCCTCGGAGGCAACCTTCTCACCCAGTTTTCCGGCCAGAAACGAAGCCTGGCGATAGATGGCCTCGCCGTGCACGGCTTCGAAGATGTTGTCCAGCAGCGAGCGTGCCGTGCGGGGCTCGAAAACCACGGGGACTCGCTGGGTTTCCACTTTCACGGCGCCCAGACGGCGGAGCGCGCGCCGGGCCGCCGTCCGGCCGATTTCAGCGGGCGGTTCCAGACCTCCCAGCCCCCGGGCCATGGAAAACCAGTAGTCGCGCTCCATGGAATCGCCGTCTCGCGCCAGCGGAATCGTGTGCAGCGAGCAATAGCTGGTGCGATACGCGCCCGCGAATCCGAGCGAGTTTGCGAAGATGTGCCGGCCGGCATGGCTGTCGAACGAGGCGCCCTCGGAATTGGTGATGCGGGGGTCGAAGTCCAGCGCCGCGGCTTCGGTTTCGCGCGCCATCTCGATCTTGCGGGCAGCCTCGAGTTCGGCTACATCCTCACAGTACAGACCCAGGTCGCCGGCAAGCGCGCCCAGTTCCTCCGGTTCCGGCAGACCGGCGTGAGGGTCCTCCATGGTGATGGCTGCCAGTTGAAGCGCGGAAGCCACCAACTGCCGGATGCCCTCCGGCGACAGGTCGGAGGTGAACGCCGAGCCGGCGCGTTTGCCGGCCAGAACGCGCAATCCGGCTCCGCGCGAGCCTGCCTCTTTGAGACTCTCGATTTCTCGCATCCGCACGGTGGCCGAGAATTCGTCCCCCTCCGTGAGGGTGGCTTCCGCCGCAGTGGCCCCGGCTGCCATGGCCTGCTTCACCATGTCGCAGGCCAGTTCCAGCAGACTGTCCTGGCTCAACTCGTCCCCCCTACCGTCATCCGGTCGATCCGGATGGTGGGAATGCCGACGCCCACCGGCACGCTCTGACCTTCCTTACCGCAGATGCCGATCCCCTCATCCAGTTTCAGGTCGTTGCCCACCATGCTGACGTACCGGAGTGCTTCGGGTCCGTTGCCGATCAGGGTGGCGTTGCGGACCGGCCGGGTGAGTCTGCCGTCTTCGATCAGGTAGCTCTCCGAGGCGGAAAACACGAAATTCCCACTGGTGATGTCTACCTGACCTCCGGCGAAGTTGACGCAGTAGAGCCCTCTGGGGACCGAGCGGACAATCTCCTCAGGATCGCTTTCGCCGGCCAGCAGAAAGGTATTGGTCATCCGCGGCATGGGGAAGTGCTGGTAGCTTTCACGCCGGCCGTTTCCCGTCTGAGCGGCCTTCATGATCCGGCTGGAAAGCCGGTCCTGAAGATAACCGCGCAGCACGCCGCCCTCGATCAGCACGTTGCGCGCGGTGGGCGCCCCTTCGTCGTCCACGTTGAGGGATCCGCGCCGGTTGGGGATCGTCCCGTCGTCCACCACGGTGCACACCGGGCTGGCCACACGGTCTCCGATGCGCCCGCTGAAGGCCGAAGTGCCTTTGCGGTTGAAATCGGCCTCCAGGCCGTGACCGACGGCTTCATGCAGCAGGATTCCGGGCCAGCCGGGACCCAGCACCACGGTGGTCTCTCCCGCCGGGGCTTCGACGGCGTCGAGTTGGACCACCGCCTGGCGCGCGGCCTCGCCGGCAAAATACTCGGGGGGCTTTGCAATGAAAAACTCCAGGCCCACACGGCCGCCTCCTCCGGAGTACCCGCGTTGCAGCGTGCCGTCTGCGCCGCGCGCCAGAGCGCTGACGCTCAGCCGGGTCATGGGCTGGCGGTCGGCAGTGACGCTGCCTTCGCTGGTAGCCACCAGAACGTGCCGCAGGCTGTCGGCGTAGGTGGCCTGGACCTGGTAGACCCGCGGATCGTAGCGCCGCGCCGCCAGGTCGGCTCGCCGGACCAGTTCCACCCGTTCGGTGAAAGCCCTTTCGGTGGGCGCCACCGGCGCCGGATACAGGTCTCGCCGGGGGCCGTCTTCAAGAGGCGTCTTGACGATCTGCGCCGGGCCGGCCGCGATGCAGGCGGCCACGCGCGCCGCTTTAAGGATCGCCTCCGGCGCCAGGTCGTCGCTGTAAGCGTACCCGGTTCTCTCGCCCGCGATGACCCGCACGCCCACCCCAAGGGCGACGCCCTGCGACGCGCTCTTCACAATGGAATCATCCAGCGAGATCACGCTGGTCGAGAGGTGCTCGAAGTACAGGTCCGCGTAGTCGCCCCCGCGGGAAAGCGCCTCGCCAAGGTAGCGTTCCAGGTCGCGTCCGGAGATGTTGAATTTACTGGCAAGGAAAGACTGCGAAAGCCCCACTCGTCCAGCTTATCATGCGGATTGGAAGCGGTTTCGCCCGGCGACTTCCCGCTAACCCTTTCCGCCGGCGGCACGTCTGGTAACCTGAGAGGTTGCCGGCACGCCTACATGCTGAAGGGCGGTGACGCTCTTCGGGGCCGGCCGAGTGGACGGCATGGTGATTGATTTCGAGGTGGTCAAACGCGCGCAAAAAGGTGATAGCGCGGCGTTTAACGAGATCGTCACCACCTATCGGAAGCGGATTCTCGGGACTATCGCCCGTTTGATCGCCCGGCCCGAAGATGTCGAGGACGTCGGCCAGGAGGTGTTCCTGAGGCTGTATTTCTCGCTCGATCAGCTTCGGTCGCCCGAAGTCTTTGAGCCTTGGCTGTACCGGCTCACCGTGAACGCAGCTTATGACTATCTGCGGAAGCAGAAGCGGCGGCAGGAATCACGGATGGCGGACTTGAGCGAGCAGCAGGTTCTGCTGGCCGACGCGGCCGCCGGGAGCAGGATTGAATGGGACCAGCAGTACCGGAAGTCGGTCCGGGAAACGGTGGATGCGCTCCTGAGCGCGGTGTCGGAGGAGGACAGGATTCTGCTGACCCTCAAAGAAGTAGAGGGTCTCTCGCTGAAAGAGCTTGAAAAGGTTTACCGGGTGAACGAAAATGCTCTTAAAGTTCGGCTGTTTCGAGCCAGGCAGAGGGTGCTCAAGGCGCTGGGCGCCGCCTCTGCAAAGGCGGCGAAGGCGGGAGAAGCGAGGGTATAGGTATGGCGTCATTCCCGAATGATGCGGATGAGAAACAACTGGCGGCCTTGTGGGCGGCCTATCGCACGGCGTGTGGCGAACCCGACGCGAGTCCGCAGTTCATGCCTCAGCTCTGGCAGAAAATCGAGTCCCGGCAGCGGGTTCCCATGATTTTCCGGCGCGTGGCCGGGGTTCTGGCCACCGCCGCCGTGGCGGCCTCCCTGGTCCTGGCTGTGATCTCGGCCCCGAGGCCGTCCAGATCCAATTTCTACAACTCAACCTACCTTGAGGTCCTCGCTGAACATTACGCTGCTCAGAGTCCCGTCTATACCGAGCCGCTCAGCGTTTCGACCGACAGCGACACCGAGTTGCTCAACGAGATGTTATGAAGCGCCCGACCCTGGCGGCGGCCCTCTACGCGGTGCTGGTGTTCCTGAGCGGCGTGCTGGTCGGCGGATTCGGATACCGGCTGTACGTTGGCAGCTCGGTGAATGCCAGCGCGCACCCCAGTCCTGAGGACTTCAAGCGCCGGTACATGGCCGAAATGCAGTCCAGGTTGAAGCTCAACCCGGACCAGATGAACCAGTTGAGCGGCATCCTGGATGTGACCCGGGACCAGTACCGTGCCTTCCGCGAGAAGCACAAGCCGGAGATGCAGGCGATTCAGGATGACCAGGTGCGCAGAATCAACTCGATTCTGACCATGGAGCAGCGGGCTGAGTACGACAAAATGCGCCAGGAGCGGGAAAAGCGCCGCCGCGAAGAGGCCAAGTAAGCCTCTCTCCCCCCTTACGCTTTTACGGGCTTCTTGTTCTGACCCCGCGACGCGTGGTATTTCTTCTCGAACCGGTCAATACGGCCCGCCGTGTCCACCAGCTTCTGGCGTCCCGTAAAGAACGGGTGGCACTGCGAGCAGATCTCAACCCGGATGTCGCCTTTGTGCGTGGAGCGGGTTCTGAAGGTGTGGCCGCACGCACAGATCACGTTCACTTCGTTGTAGGCGGGGTGAATTCCAGCTTTCATCTGCTTCCGAGAATCCTTTCAAGACTCTCAGTATAGCGTACCGGAGGCCTCCGGCCGAACGGCTGTCCCGAAGCAGCCGAAGCAGCCGGAGGCCCGGGAGCTAGCGCCGGCCCCGGCGCTGCCCGCCACCGTTACCGCCACCCGTGCCGGGCGAGTGAATGGGTCCGGAACCGTCCTGCGGGCCGGTCTTGTTTCCGCGCCGTTGCCCGATCTTCTGACCTTGGCCCTGACCCTGGCCCGGTCCGTTGCCCTGGCAAACAGGAGGAGGATCGAGCGCCAGGAGCGACCCCGCCGCGGTAAGAAACAACGTGGCTACTGCCAACTGGATCTTTTTCATGGTAAGAACTCCTTTCTGACCTCGCCTTTGCCAGGGGCAACCGCGCTGCCAATTTGTAAGATTTTATTTATCAATAACTTACAATTTTCTCTCCGGCGAATCCCACGCAAAGGCCGCACCTCGCGCACGCAGATGGTGCGCGGTTGCGCCGGTGACGGCAACAGGCCACGCGGAGTACCATGGTGGTCGGTCTTCGCGCCCGGGAGCGCAGAAGATGCACGGCTGCTGGCGGCGGCGCGCAAGACCTGCGTGGGCTGTCCGGCCATCCCGCTTATTTTCGAGCGGTTTCAGGCCGGTTACGCGATTGCACGCAACCCGATGGAGGGAACAGTCATGAGACTGGCCATATTGCTTCTGATCACCGGCTGGATAGCGGCGCCGGGGATGTTTGCGCAGAATCCGGGCACGCCCGCTCCCATTGCCGGCAGTCCTAAGGTTGAACTGAAAGGAAAGATCGAGAATCTCCAGGTCGCCAGAGGCCAAGGCATGCCTCAGATGGAGGTCCGGACAGAGAAGGGTGTCACTCGCGTGCTCCTGGGCTCATTCCGATACCTCATTGAGCAGAACTTCAACCCGAAGGCGGGCGACGAAGTCACTGTGAAGGGCTACAAGGCGGACGATTACGTGGTGGCGATCAGCGTAACCCTGGAATCCGAAGGCCGGACCCTGAAGCTCAGGGACGAAGACGGCCGGCCGGTATGGATGCGGGGGCGCCGCGGCGGGCCACCCTGCCCGTCCTGCAAGTGACCCGCGGGACAACCGGCCGGGAGCTTCGTGTTAAGCTGGGCTTTTCGAGGGAGGGACGGTGGCGGACCAGCCGGCTGTAGTCCACGAGTTTTCAATTGCGATCGAGCAGGTTCACGACTATGAGTTTCGCGTGCGTTTCGATAAGGCGCATCACGCGGACCTGCTCCTGGATGAACCCGCGCCCCTGGGCCAGGACACAGGTCCCAATGCCGCGCGGATCCTCGCGGCGGCTATCGGCAACTGTTTGAGCGCCAGCCTGCTGTTTTGCGCCCGGAAATCCCGTGTAGAGATTGGCCCGGTCCGAACAACCGTGCGCACCGAGATTGTGCGGAATCCGCGGGGCCGGCTCCGCATCGGCAAAGTCGCCGTGGAAATTGACGCTCCGGCGCCCGAGGCCGAGCGGGAAAAGGCCCGCCGCTGCCTCGGCCTGTTCGAGGACTACTGCACGGTGACCCAGAGCATTCGGGAAGGGATTGACGTCCAGGTCACCGTGAAAGGATTCTCGGAGTAACGTAATCATGCAGTTGGAGTGAAATTGTCACGAATGAAAAAAGTTCGTTTTTTGGCGTCACCAAGTTTCGCCTTTCTGCATCTGAAACTCCCGTAAAGGACTATTTACGCTTATGGCCAAATATGGATGGTTGCTGGACCCGAAGCGCTGCATCGAGTGCAGGGCCTGTGAGGCGGCCTGCAAGCAGTGGAACGGTGTGGAAACGGGCATTGGCGTGCGGTACCGCCTCGTCCATGTCCAGGAGGCCGGAGCCTTCCCGGCCGTAAGAGTCCAGGCCCTGTCGCTGGCCTGTAATCACTGCGACAACGCCTGGTGCATGAAGGTGTGTCCCGTCAAAGCGATTACCCGCCGCCCGGACGGCGTCGTGCTGATTGACCAGAGCCGCTGCGTGAGCTGCCGGCAGTGCGAGAAATTCTGCCCCTATCAGGTGCCTACGTTCAACGAGCACACCCGGAAGATGGAAAAGTGCACCATGTGCGCCGACCGCATCGACCAGGGTCTTCAGCCCGCCTGCGCCACTCTGTGTCCGACGGAAGCCCTGAAGTGGGGCCTCTGGGAAGATATCCGGTCCCAGGGAGTGGACCGGGTTGCCGGCTTCACCAATCCGGTATATACGAAACCCAACATCCGCTTTATCACCAGCGGCTGGCCGGGCAAATAAGCGAGGAGGAAAACCATGACACTCACCCGAAGAGATTGGTTCCGTTTGACTGGCGCGGGCGCCGTGACGCTCGGCGGCGAGAAACTGTTTGGCTCCTTCACGGATTATTTCCGTCCGGCTGCCGAGGCTGCGGCTAACGAGCAGACCCTGATCACCGCCTGCGGCATTTGTGATTCGGTTTGCGGCATTCAGGCCACCGTGAGGGATGGATCCATCCGCTTCCTTAAAGGGCTCCCGGGCGATATTTCGGGACGGGGACGCTTATGTGGCAAGGGCACTTCCGGAGCCCAATTTGTCTATGATCCGGACCGGCTGAAATATCCCATGAAGCGCACCAATCCGGCCAAGGGGCTGGATGTGGACCCGGGCTGGGTGCGCATCACCTGGCAGGAAGCTCTGGACACCATCGCCGCGAAGTTCGGCGATGCCATCACGCAATACGGCGCCGAGTCCCTGCTGTTCATCAGCCGGCCTGCGCCCGATATCTGGGTCCGTTTCATGAACTCGATCGGTGTGGTCAACCGCGTCGATCATTTGGATGAATGTTACCTGAGTAATCGCATCATCCAGAGGTATACCACCGGCGGTTACACCTGGTGCCACGATTTCGACCACTCGAAATACATCGTCCTCTTCGGCTGGGACCTTGTGGCCAAGACCAAGCTGGTTTACACCCATGGGATTGTCGCCGCCAAGGACAGCGGCGCCAAGATCGTCTGCTTCAACCCCCAGTACTCGGCTACTGCGCGCTTTGCCGACGAGTGGTACCCGATTAAGCCGGGAACCGATCTGGCTGTGGCTCTGGCCATGATCCAGGTGATTGTTTCGGAGAACCTTTACAACAAAGATTTTGTCGACACCTACACGAACTTCGGGGAGTTCGAGGCCAAGATCCGGGAGCACTTTCAGCAGTACACTCCGGAGTGGGCCGAACAGGAGAGCGACGTGCCGGCCGAGGCGATCCGCCGCATTGCGCGGGAATTCGCAGCCAACGGGCCGGCGGTCGTTCCGGCCCACAAGAAGACGCTGTGCGCCAACTACCGGAACGGTTCACAACTGGTTCACGCTATCTCTATCCTGAACATTCTTGCCGGGACCATTGACCGTCCGGGCGGGCGCTACTTCCCGCGAACCGCGGAGATTCCAGGCGTCGACGCCGTCTACCCGCCTCCCGCCTATCCGCCGAAGAAGGGCCGCCGTGTGGACGGCAAAGACAAGCTTCCGTTGGTGCTTGAAGACGGCGGCGGGTTGTTTAGCACCACCGCGGACGGAATCCTCAACCGGTATCCTGGCATGATCAAGGCGTGTCTGTTCAACACCTATACGGTGCTCGGATTCCCGAATCCCCCCCGCATGTTCGAGGCGCTGGCCACCATCCCCTTCGTGGCCGTGATCGACACGCTGCCCACTGATACTGTCTCTTACGCCGACATCGTGCTGCCCTCGGCGACGTACCTGGAAGGCAACGACCTGGTATCCCGGGAATACACCGCACCCTATCCGCAAGTGGTGGTGAGGCAAGCCCTCGTCCCCGCCATGTTCGAGACCAAGTCCATCGGCTACGTGGCGCTCGAGCTCGGCAAACGCATGGCTCCGGACTACTTCAAGGACTCGGCCGGGCAGTGGATCAACCTGAGCACGCTGCTGGACGAGAAGACTAAACGGGCCGGGTTGGCCGAGAACTTCGCCGAATTCAAGCAGAAGGGGATCTTCACCAAGGAACAACCCTTCACGCCGCGCACCTCCTTCAACGTCGCCGGCGGCACGAAATGCCAGATCTACGTGCCCCAATTCGCGGCCAAGGGCGGGGATCCGCTGCCGGTGTGGCGGACCAAGCGCGAACTGCCAAGCGCCGAGTATCCGTACTATTACCTCACCTTCATCCCGGGGGTTCACAAGCGGAATAGCACGGAGAACAACCCAATTCTCCACGAGATGTTCCCCACCAACGCCGCCCTTCTGAATCCGAAGCTGGCATCCGAGCTCAAGATCGAAGAGGGGCAAATGGTGCGGATCACTTCGCGGGTCGGCTCCATCGAGCTTCCGGCTCATCTGACCCAGACCGTGCGGCCCGACGCCGTCATGGTAGCTCATGGCTTTGGGCACCGGTCCCGCCTCCTGCAAACCGCGGGCGGTCTTGGCGCCCGCGACGGCGATGTCATTCCTGATCAGACCATCGACGAAATGGTGCAATCAGGCGACTTCGCCGGCGCGGCTGGCATTATGGACGCCGTAGTGCGGATCGAGCGGGTATGATCGATCCGGCCGCGCGATTCGCTTTCGCGGGCAACGCTTTTCTGAAACCCGAGCCGGCCCGCCTGGCGGAGCTGGCTCGGGAATTGGAAGATGAAGTCCTGGCCGCCGAGATCGAGCGAGACCCTGAAGGACTGGAAAAGGAGTACTACCGGCTGTTCCTGAACCCTCAGGGTACGCCGTGCCCGCCCTGGCAATCCGTTCATGGCGAGGAGAAGCGCCTGATGGGTGAATCTCATCTCCAGGCCCTGGAGTGGTTCCGGCGCTACGGTGTCGAGCCCGCCAGCACCAACGAACCGGCCGACCACATCGGACTCTTGCTTCTGTTCTACGCCAAGCTGCTCGAAAGCGGCGCGGAAGAGGCTGAACTGGCTGCTTTTCGCGCCGCCCACCTGGCCTGGATTCCCGCTTTCTGCGACTCGCTGGAGGCGCAGGCAAAACATCCTTTCTACGCCGGGCTGGCGCGGGAAACCCGCGCTTTGATCGCGGACGCCTCAGGGTTGGGTTAACTCTTCACTACTTCGGAGACGTCAGCGGCCAGGGTTTCGAGGAACGCGGGCAGATGCTGCCGGTAGTAGAAATGACCGCCCGGAAACTGGCGGATGGCGAAGCCGCCGGTAGTCTGAGCGCGCCAGGCTTCCAAATGCTCCAGAGTGACATTGGAATCCTCGGCGCCCCGGTAGGCGCGTATTGGACAGCCGAGCGGCGGCTCCGGAAGGTAGACATAGTTGCGGTACAGAGCGGTGTCGGCCCGCAGCGCAGGCATTAACAGCCGCATCAGCTCCTGGTTTTCGAGTACCTCGGGGGGGACACCTCCCAGACGCCGCAACTCCTCGACCAGCTCGGCTTCAGAGGGATCGGGACCCGGTACGTGGCCAAGCCGGTACTGCGGAGCACGGGCCGCCGACACCAGCAGGCACGCCGGACCGGCTTGGCCCCGGCGGCGTAACTCGCGGGCAAGTTCAAACGCCACCGCCGCACCCATGCTGTGGCCGAAGAAGGCGAACGGTCTGGCGAGCAGCGGCTGAATGGCTCCGGCCAGAGCCTGGATGAGGTCCGGCATTCGGTCGAAAGGCGGCTCGCCGGAGCGCGTTTCGCGCCCCGGCAACCGGACCGGACAAACCGGCAGATGTTCCGCCCATCCGCTGAACGCCGATACTCCGCCGCCGGCGTGGGGAAAGCAGAACAGGTTCCACTCCGCCTGACTGTTGGCCTTTGGGAACCAGGGGTGACTCGAGGCGGAGGCGGCAGCTTTCTTGCGCAGCCGCAGCGCCAGCAACGCACGCTTCTCCGGGGAAAGCGATTCCAGCACGCTCGCCGTCCTGGGGGGAGCAGGCGGCGGTTGCGCCTCTGTGTGAAGCTTTGTGGCAGCCTGCGCCAGCACTGACTCGAACGGCGCGACGCTCAACCCGGCCGCGTACGCCTGGGCGGCCCGCCGGGAGCGGTCCGCGAGTTCCCGGTAGTGTTCCCGGTCTGTCAGAAGCCGCGCCAGAGCTTCGCGCCACGGCCTGATGTCTTGAGGGGGAACCTCGGCCACCGGAACCATGTTCTCGTCCAGACGGGGCTGGTAGCGTTCGATGGGCCGCACCGGGAGCAGGTATTCGACTCCCAGCATGGCCTCCGGGATACCGCCCACGTTTGCGGCCAGCACGGGGACGCCGCGCAACATGGCTTCCGGGATGAGGCGGGAGCGCGCCTCGGCCCATAGGGACGGAACCAGCAGGACGCGCGTGCGGCGCAGCAGATCGTCGATGTCATCGACGGGATCGAGCAGGCGGATGTTGGGGCGCCGGCGCAACTCCGCAAGATCCCCCGCGTTGGTGCCCCAGGTGGGAGCGGCGGCGAAGGGCACATCCGGCATGGCGTCCGCCAGTCCGCAGAAGATGGCGAGACCTTTCACCGCGCAAGGGTTCACCATGGTGACGAACTCGTTATCGAAAGAGCCGAGTACCGGCCAGGGACCGGCCTCGAGCAGCGAGACAGGCACATGCACGGCCGGGATGCCGCTCCAGCGCCGGATGTAGGCAGCCACGTATTCGCTGACGCCTACAACGGCCGCGGCGCGGCGCAGGCGCCCGGTCTTTTCGTCGCTCGGGAAGGCGCAATCCGGACCGAACGGAAGCGCCAGAGTGGCCCGCGCCAGGTAGATGACGGGACGCCCGGAGCGCAAGGCAGGCTCGAGCAGAACCTGGGCGGGATCGTCCGTAGAAGCCAGGATGACATCGGGCCGGAATTCCTCAATCTGTCCCGCGAAGCAGGCCCGCAGGTTAGGGTGGCCTGTCACGGTATACACCTCGACCCCGTGGTACGAGAACGCCACTACGCCTTCGCCAGCCGGGTGGGAAGCGCGGATGCCGCGAGCGGAAATCTCACTCAGAAACCGGGCCTGTTCGGCGGGGCCGTATGCGGCGGTGCGCGCCACCACCCGGCAGGCGTGGCCACGCTCGGCCAGGGCTTCCATCAGCAGGCGGTTGGACCGGTCGCCGCCGCCGTGCGCGGGATAGTAGGTGGAGTTGTGGGCCAGCAGAATCCGGAGTCTTCCCCGGACGACCGGGCGCAAACCGCGCAGGTATTCTTCGAACGCTTCAGGCCGGAGGCCCGCCACGAAACGCTCGGCCGCAATCCGCGAAGCCTCGGATTGGCGCTCGTATTCCGCCCGGCCGGTGAGCAGCGCGCTGAGCGCTTTGGCCCACGGTTCCGTGTCCTGCGGGGGAACAATCGCGCGGGGGATGGCGTGCTCATCGAACTCGGCCTCGTACCGTTCGATGGGTCGGACGGGGACCACGTATCCGGCGCCGAGCGTGGCCTCGACCAGACCGCCGGAATCGCTGGCGATTACCGGCACGCCGCGCAGCATCGCCTCCACGACAATCAGTCCGAACCCCTCGTACCACAGCGAAGGCATCAGCAGGACGCGAGTCTGGCTTAGGAAGTCGTCGATGTCGCGGCAACCCGGCAGGACAGCCATATTCGGCAGCGAGGCCAGCTCCGCCCGGTCGGCCGCAGAGGTGGCCCACCCGGGCAGGGCGCCGAAGCCGTACTGGGGGAAGCGCCGCGCGAGTTCGTAAAATATGGGGCCGCCCTTGATCGCGCTGGGGTTGATCATCGTCACCAGGCCGCGGTCGAAGTTTGCGCAACGCCTCCAGGGTCCGCTCCCATAAATCGGGGGGTGAACGACGGCCGGGCGGAGGCCGGCGTAGCGCTCGACGTATGCGGCCATGTGGTTGCCGATGACCACGACGCCCGCCGCGTCCGCCAGCAACTCCGCGCCGCGCGGGTCGGGATTCCAGCTCTGGGGCCCGAATCCAAAAAACTGCGGTGTATGCGCCAGGTAGACCACCCGCCCGGGCGCGCACTGGATCGCCTGGCGCAGCAAGACCTGTCCAACGTCCTCCGAGGAGACCAATACCCAATCGGGCTGGAATTCGCGAATCCGGCGGGCAAGCATCTCGCTCCTGCGGCCGGGTTCGGCGGCGGCCTCGATCAGAATATCGCCGTGCCGCGTCTGCTCAGCGGCGTCCCGTTCCAGCGAGGCGGCCACGATGCGGCACTCATGCCCGGCGCGGCTGAGTTCCTCGAGCCAGGCCAGGTTGCTACGGGTGGCGCCCCCGCGCGGCGGAGCGTAGGAGGCGTTGGCCGCCAGCAGGATGCGCATCGCTCAAAGCCCCTCGTCCCGTTCGCGCGCCAGCAACTCACTCGCCTGTTCGTCGGTGAGACCCTCGATTTCCGCGAGCAGGCCGGCATACTCTCCCGACCCGGCCTGCTCGATCTCGAAAAGCTCCACGGCTTTGGCCAGCTCCGCGACGGTAAAGGCCCCGCCGTAGACGATCTGGAGGGAAAGATCCACGTGGAACTGCCGGCGTACCTCGGAGAGAAGCTGCACGGCAAGCAGCGAGTGGCCGCCCAGATCGAAGAAATCGTCGTGGATCCCCACCGCGGGCAGATGCAGCAGCCGGGCCCAGATTTCCGCCAGCCGCCGCTCGAGGTCCGTGCGCGGCGCCGCGCCATCTCCATTGGGCCGGGCGGCGGGTCTCCGCTCCGCCGCGACGCGCCTGGCGATCTGTTCGGGGTCGTTCAACTCGCGCGCGATGCGGGCGTAGTCAACCGGCTTTCGTTCTTCAGACAGGGGCGCGCGTGCGGGACGGGCCGGGGCGGCCGGGGGGCGCGCCTCGCCCGGCTTGTACTCGATGCCGGCCAGGTACGCAGCCGGAAACCGGAACAACAGCTCGGACCCGGCTTCGGCTTCGAACTGGGCGCCGATACTGCGGAGAAACTCGAGTGCCGGGCGGTTCCGCGCCGTGGGATGGAACAGCGCCTCGACATATTGCAGGCCGCGCTCTGTGGCCAGGCGGCCAAGATGGGCCAGCATGCGGTGCTCGACGCCCCGCCCGAGGGCGCGGCAGCTTAGCAGGAACGTGTCGAGGCTGAGCGCGCCGTCGCCGGATCCGAACATCATGACCCCCACCAGGCCGTAGCTGCCGAAGCGATCCGTCACCTCGACGGTGAGGATCTCCGCCTCGCCCGACCTGAGTAAGGACTGCACCTGGCTCTCCGTCCTCCGGATGACCGTAAAATTCATCTGGTTGGTGCGCTGGGTCAACTGGGCGACCCGCGCGAGGCGGGCCGGGGCGAACGGCTCGATGCGGACTTCCAGGTTCAAAGCCGCGAGGAACTCGCCCAGGCTGGCCGCCTGTTGCTCGAAGCGGCGGCGCTCGGCGTGTTGTCCGTAGAGCGCCGTGCGGTGGGCGTCCTCAGCGGTGGTTTCCAGGTGATCGAAGGCCCACACATGGTCGAGGAAACGCGGAATTTCACGCTCGTTCCCGGGCAGCAGTAATGCCAGCGCCTCCGGGCAATTCGACCCGACCTCGGCGCATTCCTTGGGGTTGTCGTCCACCAGGATGAAGCTGTCCAGGCCGAGTCCCAGCTCATCGGCCAGCGAAACCAGGTTGGCGGACTTGGGATCCCAGTTAATGCGGCGGGCGGCGAAGTGCTCCAGGCGCAGCGGCATGCCGGGGTTCAGGCGAAAGGTTTCCAGCACGTCCTCTTCGTTGTTCTTGCTGCACAGGCAGAGCAGCATGCCGGCGCGGCGCTGCTCGAGCATGAACTCCTGGAGCGCGCGGCGCTCGGGGCCGATCCGGACGCCGTCCGGGCCATCTTCTCCGCAGATGCCCGACCACAGGGTCTCATCGCAGTCGAGCACGATGACCTTGTAGGGCGGAGTCCGCAAGGCGCGGATCTTGCGCGCCACCAGGGTGCCCAGCGCGGAGAAGAACACGGGCCGGTAAGGCACGTGGCCCAGTTCGTTGCCGTGCGGATCGTAGAAATCGGGTACGGGGTAGAAGCGGCTTACTTCGCCGGGCGTGATCAGATGCACCGAGGCCAGCGGCGCCACCGCCTCCCGGATCCGGGCGGAACTGCGCTCGGCCACGGCTGCGTTGCCCGGCGATGCCAGGAAAGCCGGGGAGTCCGGGCACAGACCCACGATCAGCGGAGCGGGGAAGGAGCCGGCAGCCGCGCGGAGGCTGGCAAGAAAGTGCTCGACGTTGGATTCCAGGGCCGGAGGGTCTCCGGTTCGCGACCAGTCCTCCAGGCGCACCAGGATCAGATTGACTCCGTCGCGGTTGGAGGCCAGCAGGCCGGCCGGGTCCAGCAGTTGCTGGAAAACCTGGTTGTACGGGGCGAACCGGATCTGGAGGTCCAGCCCAAGCTCGCGCATCCAGAAGCGCAGAGTCTCCTCGATCCATTCGGCGGTAAAAGTCGCCGCCACCGCAATCGCCGGCACACCAGCTCCTTTAGGAGTTTCGGGGCTGAAAACTGCACTCTGTAGCGCGTCTGGCCTCTGCATGGAGCCTTCATTGCCATTATGGCATCCGCCGCGCCATCCTTCAGCCCGCGCCGGAGTCAATGCGTGTTACCCTGCTAGGCTGCGATGATGGTTGTGCTCGGAATCGACGTGGGAACAGGCGGAGTCCGCGCGGTGGCCGTGGATGAGGCGGGAACCCTGGTGGCCGAAGCGGAGGCGGGCCTGGTTTCCGACCGGCATGAAGGCGCCGCGCACGAGCAGGAACCTGGCGACTGGTGGGCCGGAGTGTGCAAAGTGAGCCGCCTTGGCGATTTTGAAGTGGCGGGCGTAGCCGTTACCTCCACTTCGGGCACCCTGGTGCTGGCCGATGCCTGCGGCCGCCCTGTGCGGCCCGCCATCCTTTACGACGACGGGCGCAGCGCCGCGGTGGGCGCAGCCCTGGGGGTCAACGCGTCATTCTCCCTGGCGAAAGCCGCCTGGGTGCGCGAGTTCGAACCGGAGGTGTGGCGCCGGACTCGCTGGATTCTGCACCCGGCGGACTGGCTTACCGGCAAGCTCACCGGCGAGTTCGGGGTGGCCGACCACTCCAACGTACTGAAGCTCGGATACTCGCCCGAGACACACTCCTGGACCCACGCCGCGCTACCCGCGGAACGGTTGCCGCGGGTGGTGCGTCCGGGCGTCCGTCTGGGCGGCATCAGCCGGGAAGCCGCGGCCGAGACCGGACTGCGGGCCGGAACGCCTGTTTTTGCGGGCGCCACCGACG
>Ga0272446_1002736_pt1 | contig 23441 bp, 23 predicted proteins | sample YNPCB0061_FD_194587 | JGI IMG/M metagenome (GOLD analysis project Ga0272446, IMG submission 194587) | Hot spring microbial mat communities from Yellowstone National Park, WY, United States - YNP-CB-006-1 | ecosystem: Environmental > Aquatic > Thermal springs > Hot (42-90C) > Sediment | place... | reverse complement strand
AGGCCGGCGCCGGAGAGATGGTTTTGACGTTCCCGGATTTGAAAGATTGTAGTCGAAGCGCTGTGGAGCTTGTGGGCAGCCGCCGACCTGTGGGCAAGCGGTGGGAAACGCGCAGCGTTTTCCACGGGTTGCCCATCAGGGAGCGCGCAAAGCGCGCTCAGGCGGGAACCGGCGCAGCCGGCTGTCCACAAATCCACAGTGCAACGACCTGTCCGCATGTCACGCCGCCAAAGGCTGATCTTGCCCCAAGGCGCCGAAATAAACCTCATCCGGCGTCTGCCATGCCGGAATTATAGAGACAGCACCGCTTTTGCTGACTGGACGCTCGGCGAACAAGCCCATGACCGGCGGTTTAGGGTCGGGCCACGCCCTGCTTGAATACGACGTGGGAAAGACTAGCTAGTATTTATTTGCAGGCGCGGCCATCCATAAGGACATCGCCACGCCCGCAACTGATTACATCACTTCTTTTTGGCGGCTTTCTTGCCCGCGACCGCTGCCTTGAAGCCAGCGCCAGCCGTGAAGCGCGGCACAGTCGAAGCTGCAATCTTGATCTCAGCACCTGTCTGCGGGTTGCGGCCAGTGCGAGCCGCGCGTTTGGACGATTTGAAGGTACCAAAACCTACGAGGGTGACGGTGTCGCCCTTTGCCACTGCCTTTACTACGGCATCGAGGATGGCATCGAGCGCTCTTCCAGCAGAAGCTTTACTGATGTCTGCTTCGGTTGCAGCGGACTCGATCAATTCCGATTTGTTCATGAATATCCCCAAGGTTGGTTGAGAGATCTCCATGCTACCAGCGATCATGCCTCGTGGCTTTCTGTCGATAACCTGCCAGGAACTGTCGTTCCTAAAATGCGGGTGAACGACTGCCTAATCCGCTTAGTGCACAAAGGCATGGCGCCCGGCGAACACAGCCGACTCGCCAAGGGTTTCCTCGATGCGCATCAACTGGTTGTACTTCTCCACTCGTTCGCCGCGGCAAGGTGCGCCGGTCTTGAGGTGGCCGGTACCCAGCGCTACGGTTAGGTCGGCGATGAAGCTGTCGACCGTCTCGCCGCTGCGGTGCGACACCATTGCGCCCCAATTGGCACCGTAGGCCAGGTTCACCGCCGCCACCGTTTCAGTGAGCGACCCGATCTGGTTGAGCTTGATTAACACTGCATTGGCGATGTCCTCGTCGATGCCTCGCTGGATGCGTTCGACGTTGGTGACGAAGATGTCGTCGCCCACCAGTTCGATCTTGTCGCCCAGCTTCGCGTTGAGCAGTTTCCAGCCCGCCCAGTCGTCTTCGGCCAGGCCGTCTTCCAGCACGACGATGGGGAAGCGCGTCACCCAGTCGGCGTACATCGCCACCATCTCGGCGGCGTCCACCTTGCGACCCTCGGTGCGCAGGTTGTAGACGCCGTCCTCGAAGAAACCGCTGGAGGCCGGGTCGAGCGCGATCGCCACATCCTCGCCGGGGCGGTAGCCGGCGGCGGCGATGGCCTGGACGATCAGTTCCAGCGCCTCGACATTGCGCTTCAGGGCCGGCGCGAAGCCTCCCTCGTCGCCCACCCCGGTGGAGTGGCCGGCGTCCTTCAGCACTTTCTTCAGGGCGTGATAAACCTCGGCGCCCCAGCGCAGCGCCTCGGCGAAATTCGGCGCGCCCACCGGAGCGATCATGAATTCCTGCAGATCGGTGCCCTGCCAATTGGCGTGCACGCCGCCGTTCAGGATGTTGAACATCGGCACCGGCAGCCGGCACGCGGCCGATCCGCCGAGATAGCGGAACAGCGGCAGGTTGCAGGCGGCCGCGGCGGCGCGCGCCACCGTCAGGCTTACACCGAGGATGGCGTTGGCGCCCAGTTTTTCCTTATGCGGCGTGCCGTCGAGCGCCAGCATGGCGCGGTCCACTGCGCCCTGGTCGAGGGCGTCCATACCGCTCAGCGCTTCCGCGATTTCGCCATTGACGTGGCCAACGGCCTTCTTTACGCCCTTGCCGCCGTAGCGTGCCTTGTCGCCGTCGCGCAATTCCAGCGCCTCGTGGATGCCGGTGGACGCCCCGGAAGGCACCGCCGCACGGCCGGATGCGCCGCCGGCCAGGGTGACGTCGACTTCCACGGTCGGATTGCCGCGCGAGTCGAGGATTTCGCGGGCGTGAATCGTCTGGATGCGTGTTTTCATGATTTACTCCTTGGTAGGGACAGCAGACAAGATGCGATGCAAACGCTTGTATTCGATCCACGTCAGTCCAATGACGAAGACATCCAATACTGTAATGAGCAGCAACGATAGTGAGTGCGTAAAGCTGTATCGATACACTTGATAGAGTATGAACATACCGAAAACCGCGATGGCGGCCGGGTAGTACCCCAGCTTCTTCTCCCAAAGACCGATGATGAGCCAGAGTTTGATGATGCCGTGGCTGAGCAAATAGAAAGCGGTGAAGTGCTGGCTGCTCACGGACAGGCCTTGCGCGGCATGGAGCAGATAATTGGCAATGAAGTCGCGAGGATCCTCCGTCAATTCCGTCCGCGTGATGACGTGCACCAGATCAAGCAGGAAGTCCCTGGTAACGAAGTACGCGAATATGCCGGCGGCGATTTCAACCAGCGCAAACGCGCCTTTGAGCGCAAGACCGAGCTCAAAGGCGACGTGTACGATATTTGCGTCAAGCAGTTTCTTTAAGCCAGCCATTTTCAGCGACGCGTGAAATCGCATTGCCTAGCCACGAATCCGTCCAGCGGCAATCGGTCGCGCCAAAGCCGCGCGGTACTGACGCACAGCCAGGTTGGTAAGCATGCCACCGGCGATTCGCCAAAGTGGCGAGATGACGATATATGACACACTAGCCACCATCACGGACCCAACCATGTGCAGTGGGAAGTGCACCCCGACGAATACCCGCGCCCAGGCAACGGCAAGACCCGTCGCCAGAACGGCGAGGGCCAGTCGGAGCGCGCCACTGAACAGCAAGGATAGGCCGATGCCGGCGAACACTGTCAGGTGGTCGCTCGGGAATGAGGAGTCGGCCGCGTGGTGCATCCAGTCATGACCCAGACCCAGCATGAACGGCCGTGGGTGCGTCCAGACCAGGCCGATCGCTTGATTTGCACCAAGCGCAAACAGCGTGACCAGGCAGGCCTTGAGCGCCTGACTGCGGCGCGTGTTGTCACCCCACAGCCACATGCCGAGCAGTAGCAATGGAAGCAGATAGATCATGTCATTAGCGATACCGATGCCAAGCTGGATCAGCCAGGCGGGTGTGGCGTCACCGCCGTTGATCTTCAGAAACAGGGCGCGGTTAAAAGCTTCAATCTCGTTCGTCATTCCTCGCGATTCGTATGGATTGTTTCGATAGGGTTACTCTTGCGCCACACCTCAGGCTGCGTGGCCGACACGCAACGCCCACAGCGGCAGCAAGACGGGTGGGAAGCCTTCCATCTTCCAGGAAAAGGAGGGGCGCTTGGCCGCTGGAATAACGGGTGGCTCCTTGACGGTCAGGGCCAGGGCAACGGTCATCATTCCCGGCACGATGGACCACAGGAACACCTCCCGCAGCGGCACGCCCCGCGCCAATAACCAGGCCGCCAGCAGCGGCCCGATCACTGCACCGGCGTTGTCCATGGTCCGGTGCAGACCGAAGGCGAGACCCCGGCGGGTTTCATCCACCGCACCGGCGAGTAGCGCGTCGCGCGGCGAGGTGCGCAGGCCTTTCCCGACCCGGTCGGCAAAACGCAGCACCAGCACTATCGGCAAGCTTGCCGCCAGATAAAACAGGGGGCGTGAGAACGCGGCAAGCCCGTAGCCCCCTGCCACCCAACCCTTGGCGTGGCCCCGCCGGTCCATGAGCACACCGGAAAAGAGTTTCAGCAAGCTGGCAGTGGCCTCTGCAATGCCCTCGATCAGGCCAATCGCCCGCGGGCCGGCCATCAATACCGAGGCCAGAAACAGCAGCACCGGGGGGTAGACCAGTTCGCTGGTGGTGTCGTTGAACAGGCTGACGAGGCCGAGGAGCCAGACGGTGCGGGGCAGGGCGAGAAGGTCTTTGATCATGTTCATTCAGTGGGTGGTCGGATTGCCGGATTCAACGTTCCCGCTGCCTGCTTCGGATGGCCGGGAAAGCCGCATGCCCGCCAGCATCAACGCCGATGCCAGGGCCAGAACGCCGGCAGCAGCGAAGCCTGCGTTGGGCGAAACCAGCGTCCACAGCACGCCCACGATGGAACTGGACAGGAAATCGCCCAGACCGTCCACGGCACTCATCAGGCCAAAGCCGGTCCCGTGCTCATTTTCGCGCATCAGCGTCGACGCCAGCGCCGGCTGTGACGATTCGATGATGGCCGTGTAGACGCCGGACAGCGCGAACAGCACGATGAGGAAGGCTCTGTGGCCGTCGGCGAGGAGGAATCCCAGGCACAATACCCCGAACAGCGCGAAGCCGGTGCTCAGGATGATCCGCTTGCTCATGCGGTCGGCGAGCGTGCCGATGGGATAGGCCACCAGCGCATAGACGACGTTGCTGAAGGTGTAGAGGCCGATGGCGAAGGCCGCCGCCGCGACGGCACCCAGCGAGGGCGTCAATAGATCCTGGGCGCGCAGGATGAGCAGGGTCGGCGCGAAATTCGAGACGCCGAACAGGCCGACGGGCACGAGGAACTTGCGGAAATCGCGGGGCAAGGCCTTCAGACTTGCCCAGGGATGGGCCTCGATTTTCTGGCGCGGCCGCTCCTTGACCAGAAAGACGATGGCGAATACCGCGCACAGGCCGGGGATCAGGGAGATGACGAAGATGGTCCGCAGCGGGACATGCGCCACCAGCAGCATCGCGGTGAGCGGCCCGAGAATGGCGCCGAGGGTGTCGAGCGTGCGGTGGAAGGCGAAGGCGCGCCCCACGGTGGCAGGGGTGGTGGATTCGGTCAGCAGCGCGTCGCGCACCGGCGAACGGATCGACCAGCCGATCCAGCCCACCGTCCGGCCGAACAGCACGTGCCACCAGCTCGTCGCGAGGGCAAATGTCGCTTTGGCGCCGGCGGTGACGGCGTAGCCCAGAATGGCCAGGCCCTTGCGCTTGCCGATGCGGTCGCTATACCAGCCTGACCAGATTTGAAACAGCGTCGAGACGCCGTCGGCCACGCCTTCGATCAGGCCCAGCGCGAAGGCCGGCGCGCCCAGTACGGTGGAGAGAAACACCGGCAGGATGGCGGTCGCCATCTCGTGGTTCCAGTCGCTGAACAGGCTTGCTAGCCCCATGCCCAGGATATTGCGATTCAGCCAGCCCCTGGGTGCGGGTTCGGCGGCTGGCTCTGATGATTGTTCGGATGTCATGTCCTGTCCTCCTCAAACCACCTGCAAGACATCGCCCAGCCACGCCAGCGCGCCACCGGCGATCACCAGCACCCAGGCCCAGCAGTTTTTGCAGCTTGCCGTGGCGTATCCGATTCCAGCGCCGAGGCCACCCAGGCAGGCCAGGGAAACCGCAACCGCCGGCCAGCCCGGACCGGGCAAGGCGCTGGCGAGCAGCAAGGGCATGAGCGCGCCGACGAAGGAACACAGTCCCGACGCCAGGGCCGCAAACCCGGATTCGCGCCAGGCTTGCCGCCCCAGTTTGCCTTCCGCCAAGTGATTGCGCCGGGTCATGTTCAGCTGATGGGCCATGCGCTGCAACGTTTGCCGCTGGCGCGCATACTCGGCGGCGAAAAGCACCACGACGGTTGGCAAGCCCGCCGCCAGCGCAATGCGTATTGCCAGCCCGGTGCTGATGCTTTCGCTGGAGTGGAGCATTTTGGCGGTCGCGAGGGTGAGCGCGGTCAGCATGCCTTCCACCAGGCCGGTAATGATGAAGAAGAGATGTTCCTGCCGCAGAGGCCGTTTTGCCGTCACGTCCGGCCCCGCTTGATCTCCTCCACGATCCGGCTGCCCGCCACCAGCTGGTCGATGCTGTGCACCGCCGCACCGGTGTGCTCGATGGCCTGCACCAGATCGGGATAGGACATGTGCTCGCCTTCGATGGTGACGTTGAAACCCACGGTTTCGATGTCGATTTCGGTCACGGTGATGTTCACCGCTTCCACGCCCGCGACATTGCAGATGGCTGCGGCCAGTTCGGTCACGGAGGGGCTGGAGACCGCCTTGTCGACGTCCAGCACCAGCCGGCGGATGTTCAGGGACTTAGCGGCCATACATGTACTCCCGCGTGAACGGCAATACGCCGGCGCCGGATTTCACCGCCAGGACCTGGTGAATGGCCATCCAGTGGCGATCGAAGCCGTGGGCGCAGCCGGCCAGGTAGACGCGCCAGATGCGCCAGCGCTTTTCGCCGGCGATGTCCTTGAGCGCCTGCCCGGCCGTCTCGAAGCGTTCTGCCCAGTGCTTGAGCGTCAGGGCGTAGTGGCGGCGCAGGTTTTCCACGTCCACCGGCTCCAGCCCGGCGGCAGCCATCTCCTTCAGCGCGAGGCCGATGTGGGGCAGTTCGCCGTGGGGGAAGACATAGCGCTCGATGAAGTCGCCGCCGCCGAAAGGCGACTCGGCCGAGTCGGGATCAGCCGACGTGATGCCGTGGTTCATGATCACGCCGTCGTCGGCCAGGAGCTCGCGCATCTTGGTGAAGTAAGCGCGCAGGTTTTTGAGGCCGACGTGCTCGAACATGCCGACACTGCTGATGCGGTCGAAGCGGCCCTGCACGTCGCGATAGTCCTCGATGCGCACTTCGCAACGGTCGGCCAGTCCGGCCCGGGCGATGCGCTCCCGGGCCAGTTCGTACTGGTTGTGCGACAGGGTGATGCCCAACGCGCGGGCGCCGAATTTTTCCGCCGCCCGCATGACGAGCGCACCCCAGCCGCAGCCGATGTCGAGCAGGCGGTCGCCGGGGCGGATTTGCAGCTTGGTCAGGATGTGGTCGATCTTCTGCACCTGCGCGGCGTCGAGGCTGTCTTCCGGGGTGCGGAAATAGCCGCAGGAGTAGACCATGCGCGGGTCGAGCCAGCGGGCGTAGAAGTCGTTGGAAACGTCGTAATGGTAGGCGATGGCCTCGGCGTCGATCTTGCGGCTGTGGCGAATCATGCGCGGGCCGTGGCGGCCGGGTTGGCTGCCGCCATGGGCCGCAAGCTGCGCGGCCACGTCGATGATGTCCGTCAACGTGCCCGCCACGTCGATCTCGCCTTCCACATAGGCATGGCCGAGGCTGTCCAGCGTCGGCGGCAGGAAATGTTTGAGTGCCCCGGCAGAATGGACGGTGACCATGACCCTGGGCGCGGTTCCCAGGTCAAAGGTGCTGCCGTTCCACAGCACGAGCTGGACGGGCAGGTCGTGGTCCCGCATGCGGGTAACGAAGTCATCGAGGCGCTTTTGCCAGAACACGCTGTTTCTCCTTGAATCAAGTTGTCAGTCCCATTGCGTCGAGAGTGCGGATATCCCGAGCGATATCCGAGCCGGTTTCCGGATCCTTGCCGGCTTCCTCTGCCACGAGGTGCCACCGGGCCAGGAACGCGGCCTTCAGCGCGTCCAGTGCCATCTGTCGCCAGGCGTCCAGCCGGTGCGCATGGTTGCGAAAGGCGTCGGCGAGATGTGTGTCCATGCCCGCCTCGCGCATCCCATGGCGCAGCGCGAGCCTCAAGGCGGCTTCGCCGGCGAAGCCCAGGCCGGCCGGGCGGTGCGCGACGGACGGCGGCAAGACGGCGGAAGAATCCATGACCGGCAGGTCCGATGCGCGTGGCAAATCCTCGGTCGCGGTGTGCTTCGCCTCCGCCAGGGTTGCCCTCGCCACGGCACGCAAATCGGCCAATTGGCGTGCGGCGGACGAAGCCGCGATACCCGCTCGCGCTTGTGCCGATGCCTCGACGAAGGTGGTGGCATCGAATTCGCGCGTCCGGTTTTCGTTCCAGATCACAGCGGCGTTATGCGCGGCTTCGTCCAGCGCCATATCGGCCTGTTCGCACAGGTCGGTAATTTCCTTGGGCGCGGTTCGCCGCGCTTCGTCCAGTCGCGCCAGCACCTCCATCAGCAAACGTCCGAGTGCCCCTTGGCGGGCCGCATCCGGCGCCGCCGATCCACCCTCCGTGGCTGCCAGACGCCCTGCCAGCGTCGCACGCACCGCATCGCGCAGAAGCGCGAACTTCCGGGCCGACGCTTCGCCTGCCAGCCGCCGCCCATCCACCAGCCGGGGCCGCAGGGCCGATTCGAGCCAACGCTCGGCCAGGACCGCAGCCCCTTCCTTGATGCTCACGGGATAGACGGGGATATCCGCCCCGAGCTGCCCGGCGAGACGACGGCGGATAAAATCCAGCGCACGCTCCAGATCTTGCCCGCCGAGCAAATCGGCTTTGCCAAGCAGCACCTGGACCTCGGCGCCGGCATGGCGCAAGGCGTCGACCAGCGCCACATCGGCGTCGGCGAGGGTTGCGGCGGCGTCCACCAGCACCAGGCCGAGGTCGCAGCGGGGCAGATAGGCCGTGGTTTCCGCCGCCGCCAGGCCGCCCCCGGGCGTATCGACCAGGGCGATGCCGTCCCGCAACAGCGGTGCCGGCAGTTCCACCGCCAGGCGCGCTACGTAGCGGATATTGCCGGGGTTCTGTTGCACGCTCACGAATTCGGCCAGGCGGGCAAGAGCGAAAGCCTGCGCCGCCGCATCGGTGAATTCCGCGTGGCCCAAGGGAGCGGGGCCGTACACGATGCGCACCGGGATTTCGGTGACCGGCGTCACCCCCACCGGCAGGACGGCGGTGTCCAGCAGGAAATTCAGGAGCGACGACTTGCCCGCCTTGACCCGGCCGAATACCGCCACTTCCAGTCCCGGCGCGGCCAGCCGGTCGGCAAGCTGTTCCAGCGCCGGGCGGAAGCCGACCAGCCCATGGGCGGACACGATGCGTTCAAGCTCGGCCAGGGTGTTGGCATCGGCGCCCGCGACACCGATCCGCTGCAGGCGTGCGGCCATCGCCTCGCCCGGCCCCTGAGCCAGGTAAGCCTCCATCTGGTCCAGCCCGTTCGACAATTCCGCCGCCACCGCGCGCAATTCGCGCGCGTCGTGGTCCGCCAGCGGCCCATGGCCGGTCATTTTGTGCGGCTCCAGTCCGGCCACGGCGACCTGCGCTTTCATCAGCAGGGTTCGCGCCAGCCAGATGCCGCTGGTGCCGGGTGGCGGCACGTCGATAGCGAGGCGGGCGAGCGATTCACGCAAGGCCGAATGAAGACGTCGGGCGTAGTCGGCGGTGTGCTTTTGCTGAATCGGCGTCGCATCGGCCGCGCAGGGCGGAAACAGCCGTTCCGCAGTACCGGCGTCCAGCCGGCCGTTTGCCTCGGCGAGCAATTCGTCGATCTGGCGAAAGATGGCGAGCAGATAGCGGCGCTGGGCATCGTTCATGTCGGAATACTCACAGCCGCCAGGTGGCTGCCAATCGGGCGGGATTGAGCAACAGGCCCAGCGCCGCGCCGATGCCTGGCGCGACCACCTTCGCCGCGAGCAGGGTTTCAACCGTCGCGCCCTCAGCCTCGATGACTGCGATGCCGAGTCCAGCCGCGGCCAGCATCAGCCGGTCGTTGCGGCCGTTGCCAAGCGCGACGCAGCGATCCGCGCCAAGCTTTTCCACATAGCGACGCTTGGCCACGTCCTGTGCACCATCCGGCAGGACGACGAGGCTGCACGGCAAGCCCGCAAGGGAATCGCGGGCCTTGCCGTGGGTGTCGGCCGTGACGACGTGCAGGTCGAGCAGTCCGGCCAGGCGCCGGAGGGCATCGGACACGCCTGGCAGCAGGACGCCGTCCACCGCCAGTGTGCCGTTGAAATCGGCGACGAGATAGGCAAGACGCAAGGTATCCGCGCCGGGGATGGCGATTTCAAGCATCGCCCTCACCCTGTTCGCCGGATCGTTTGCGAGTCTGGTCATGCACCGTGGCGGCCTCGCCTCCGGTTGCATCATTCGCCAGACCGTCTTCGTCATCGAATATCTTTCGATACAAGTCCTCGCCATGACTCGTTTCCAGCGGCTCGCCTTCGACGAGGCGGAAGGTCCGGGTTCCGTCGGCCAGCCGCTCCGCGCGCAGAAACAGCACGTCATCCGCCTTGCGATCGAAAAAGTCGTGGGAAAACTGATAGAAGTGGGTCACGAAGAAGACCTTGATGTGTTTTTCCAGCAGCGCGCGGACGACCTGCCCGGCGATCTCCGATCCCTCGCGCTCGTTGGTCGCGGCGAACGATTCGTTGAAGAGCATGATTGCGTTCGGCACGAGGCGGTCGGCGATGTCGCTCATGCGGGCGAGTTCCTCGTCGAGCTTGCCGCTCTTCATCGAGGCGTCCTCTTCCCGCTTGTAGTGGGTGAACAGGCCGGTACAGCACTCGGCTTCGAAAGATTCCGCCGCGACGAACATGCCGCTTTGCATCATCAGCTGGGCCAGTCCGATGCCGCGCAGGAAACTCGACTTGCCGCCCTGGTTGGCGCCGGTGATGATGACCAGGCTTTTTCCCTCGGCGTCGACCGTGTTGCCCACCACCGTCCGTCCCATTTGCAGCGCGAGGCAGGCGTCGTACAGGCCCCGAAAACCCTGTCTGCGGCTGCCGGTCGGCATTGGCTGGGGAAAGCACAGCTGAGCCGGCAGGGCCGCCAGCCGTTCGTTCAGGCTCAGGCAACCCACATAGAAAGCCAACTCTCTGCGCAATGCCTGGAAAAAACCCAGGATGTGATCGGCAGACTGCCCCAGGACATTGGCCACCTGATTGATGCCGCGATCCCGGATCTCCGACAGCGCCTGCGCGCCGCGCTCGTCTCGCGGATCGAGGCGGAAGCTGTAGGCGGAATGCGGGTCGAACAGACGTTCCCACCAGTGGGGTCTCTCGCCAGCCCTGCGCACGATGTAGTGGGTTCCCCGGTTGCCGCTGTCCAGCTCCGCGCTCAGCAGCAGGCCGTCTTTGAATTTCAGCTCTTTCAGAAGCGCGTCGATCTGGCCCAGGTAGTCGTCGTCCAGTTCCGTCTCGATCATCCCGAACAGCCTGGTGAACGCCTCGGAATCGAATCGGCTGGCATGTGCCCGCGCCTGGTCCCGCAAGGTCCTGAGCATGCCAGAGAACATTTCAAGCACGCTGATCGAGCTGTGGAGTATCGACGCCGGATAGTGGCTGACACCTCTGCCGAAGAAGCCCTCCTTTTTCTCCCGCTCGATGGCTTCCACGGCCAGGTTGTAAAGATACTTGACCACGTCCTGATTCTTCAGGCAGTCCCGCAAGGCGGCCTGCCGATAGAGAATCGTATCCACGTCGTTGCGCAAGCCCGAGAAAAAGGCCTCCCGCGCCACCCCATGGAGGAAGCTGTCTTCGCCGGCCATGGCTTTCCACAACGTGTCGAGTTCCAGATCCTTTGTCAGATCTGCCGTATCCCAGGCGCCGGTCGGGGGCGGATTAAAGTCCCGGTCCGGGTGCATCAGGAAGACCTTCATGACGCGATCCGTGCCTTCAGCGATGCGTAAGTCACGCGATAGCGCTCGGCGATCGCCAGCGCGTAGGCCAGTCCTTCGGCCGGTCGGCGCTCCAGGCGGAAGGTCCTGCGTTCCGGGTTGGCCGGATCGACTGTGCTGACCATGCTGACCGTCTTTTCATTGAAAGACGCCAGTTCGTCGAGGAAGGTGACACAGACGCACAGCGCGTCGAGGCCGGAAATCCGCGCCACGATCTTCTTGCCCAGGTCGACCGCGTCCTTGAGCGAGGTCGACGCAAAGATCTCGTTGATGACGAAGACGTCGTCTGGCGTGGCCTCCTGCAGAATCCGGCGGATGCGGACCAGGTCGTCTTCCAGCTTGCCGCGCAGGGTCCGGATGTCCTCCTCACGCTCGAAATGGGTGTGGATCTGCCTGAAAAGGAACAGCCGCGCCTCCGAGCCCGGCACCGGGCAGCCCAGACTGGCGAGGTAATGCAGCACGCCGAACATGCGCGCGAAGGTCGTCTTGCCGCCCTGGTTCGGTCCCGAGACGACCAGGATGCGCTCCGGGTCGCGCAGGGCGAAGTCGTTGCACACGACGGCTGTGTTGGCCGATACGAGCCGGTAGGCCAGCGCCGGATCGTAGGTGTTCCGCGCCGCGACGGCCTTGCTGTTGTCGGACATCTGCGGATAGCAGAATTCCAGGCCCGCACGCCGGAATGTTTCCATGTAGGCCAGATAGGCGAGATAGAACTGGATCTCGCGCTCGAAATCCGCCAGCTTCCCGTCCAGATAGTCCGCGTGCTCCGTGCAATAGCGGTCGAGGGCGCCAAACGTGGCCGGATTCAGCAGCGCCACCCGATCAAGCACCTGGGCTTCGATATGATCCATGCCGGCCCTGTCCTTGAACGTCGCCCGGTAGTCTTTCAGCGCGTCCCGCCTGAATTTCTGGAAGGTCTCTTCCACGGCGGCGCCGGAATCGGCCTCGCCCTCGAAGGGGCGCACGGTGACCTTGTCCTCGTCGATGAGCAGGCAATAACGGATGGCCGACAGATCCGCGGCCAGTTTCCGCGTTTCCGCCGCGAGCCGGCTGAAGGCATCGGATTCGGCATAGGCCAGCAGATAGGCGCGGAAAGCGCGCAAGCCCCGTGCTTCCAGGACCTGCTCACGCAGGCCGTCGGCCAGGCCCCCGACGGCATCGCAATAGGACTCGACGGCGCCCAGAAACCAGCGCGCCTTCTCGTTCTCGTAAATGAGCTTGTCCCGCTGGACGAGATGCTCGCGCATGCTGCGCATGTGCGAGGAGAACGACTGAACGGCCTGAAGCACGGACTCGCCTTCCAGTTCGCGCATGACCTCCTGACGGTAGGCGATCACATCGAGTTCATGCAGCGGAGTGTGAAAGAAAGGCGCGAGTTCGTAGTCCTGCCTGCCGGCCGTGATGGCCGCCACGACCTGGTCGAGGTTCAGGTCATGAAAGAACCCCGGGGCTTCATGCTTGATGGCGGCATCGGGTTCCGGAAACAGGATGCTGTGAAAATCCAAGTCTTGTCGCCGCTGCGCGGGGCGCATCGGTTCCATGCCGGGAACGGCAATTTCAGGCATCGGTGGCTTCCTGGATGGGCGGGGCTTTGAGCGCCCACCGCGCCGCTTCCCGCACGGCGTGGGCCGGATGGCGCGCGGCCAGGCGCGCAATGGCATCGCGGCCCGCTTCGCCCAGACGGGTCAGCGCGCCCACTACCGCCAATCCTTCCACCACGTCGCCAGGATGGCGCAGGGCACATTCGACCAGGGCATCCCCCGCGTTCGTCTCACCACGAAACCCAAGGGCGAGAATGGCGCGCATGCGCACGTCATCCAGCGGGTGGTCGAGCGCAGCCAGGAGTTTGTCCCGGTAATTTCGCGCCGAGAGAACCGAGAGGTCTGCGCCACAGGCCGGACAGATCTTGACCTCACCGGGAATCAGCCGGAAGCAGGCCGGACAGATCTGTTCAGCCACGCGGCCGCACCACCGTCATCGCGCAGGGCGCGTAGGCAATCACCTGGCGCGCCACCGAGCCGATCAGCCAGCGCTCGAACAGGGCGTGGCCGCGATGGCCGACCCTGACCTCGAAGCGGGCCTTGAGTCCGCCGGCGCGGGCTTTGAGCGGATGCAGCACACGCTCGTCGTGGCGGCGCGATTGTTCGATCACCGCCTCGGTTTCCTCTTCCACGCCGAATTCGGGTGGCCTGGACACCGCCGGCACGAACAGTTCCGTGCCGTACTTGCCGGTCAGGTCGAGGGCGAAATCGAGCGCGGCCAGGGCCGTTTTCGAACCGTCGAAGGCGACGAGCAGTTTTTCGATCATGGCAATTCTCCTGTGGGACATGACAAGGGGCCGACCAGGATTTCCAGGCCGATCAGGGCGAGATGGGTGAGATGGATGTCGGGCAGAGCGCCCGGGGCACGGGCGAAGCCGCCGTTGCCGGTCTGGCAATCGAGAATCAGGGACAGGGAGTCGGCGGCATGCGGGACTTCGAGTCCGAGCCGGCGGCAGCAGGCAAGCCCGGCGCACACGGTCTCCAGGTTCGGCAACAGACTCCGTTCAGTCAGCCGGAAACCGAAATCCGGCACGGCCAGCCGCGCGACGAAGCGGGCGCAGCGGTCCGACGGCAGCGCCTCGCACTGGGCCAGGCAGGACAATGCCATGCGCGTGTCGATCAGATTGGGCGGCGTGCCATAGCCGCCGTCGCCGGCTTCCAGGGCAAGCTGAGCCTGTGCCGTGCCGTTCTTTGCAAACGCCTTGCCGAAGCGGTTTTTGAGCCAGACGATGAGCCGCAGGCGCTCCAGACGGGTGCACAGCTCGCCGCGGGTATTCGCATCGGGTGGTTCGACCGGCAGGGCATCGATCGCCGCAGCCATGGCCACGCCTTCCGGATCGGACTCGCCGAGCAGATCGAGCACGCGGGTGCGGAAATACAGGCCGTAGGGTTGTGCCGTCAGCGGTTGGCCGATGACGAAGCGGGCCACCGCCTCCCGCCCCGGCGCCGTCGCGCCCAGCCGGTCCAGGGCCGCGACCGCGTGCCAGGTATCGGAGGGATCGGGTTCTTCCAGATACGCCGTGCGATAGAACGAAAAACCGCCATTCGCGCATTGCCGGCCGAGGAGATAGGCGCGCGCGCCGTCGAGGGCCGAGTCGAGCCAGGCCCGATGAGCATGGCCGATCATGATGCCGCCTCTGGCGACGCGAGCGGTTTCAGGTCAATCGTCAGGCGGTCGAGGCGGTCCAGGATGGCATCCAGTTCGAGGCCGCGCGCCCTGGCTTCGTCCGTATTCGCCGCATCCAGCACCAGACCCTGTTCGACCGCCGCCGCAATGCCGGCCAGGGTCGCGTCGATGCGCGCCAGCATGGCCAGCTTGAATGCCCGCATGCTCTTGTCGAGCCGCTGGGCGAAGTCGTAGCGCACCCGCCCGGCCTGAGTGTCGGCCAGTTCCCGGCCGTACTTCAGCGCTTCCTTCAGCACCAGGCCGTCGCCCAGGAATGTGGGCAGCGCGTGCAGCAGCGAGACGGTCATGATCCTGAGCGAGCCCGGCACCTCCCAGAATTTGTAATAGAAGCCGCTCCGGCCGCCGAAGGCGGTTTCCGCGCGCACCGCCCCGAACGGGACGGAAAAAAGCTCGGCGGCGTAGCGGTAGAGTTCGTCGACGATGTCCTCGACACGGCCGCCGAAACGTTCGACGAGGGCCTGAAAGGCCGTGTCCAGCGTGTCGTCTTCGGTTTTGCGGAAACGGTCCCAGCCGGTGCGTACCGTATCCTGGGCGTGGCGCTGGAGGTCTTCCGCCAATTCGCCCAGCGGCAGATCGCGCACGGCTTCGTAACGTGTCCTGACCGCCGCTTCGACCTCGCCGGAGAGCCCGGCCTTGAACGCCTCTACGTCGGCGATCAGGTCCCGCTCGGCCAGGCGCTTGACCGCGGCCTCCAGCAGGACCGAGAAATCGCGCTTTTCCTGTTCCATGTCCAGGCGCCGGGCCTCGAACGCCGCCAGTTTGCGGCGCAGTTCGTTTGCCGGCGCGCTCAGCGCGGCGCGCGCCAGTTCCGCCTGGAACCGGGCCTGGCCGGCCAGCCGGGCCAGGCCTTTGGCGAGCGAGGCCGCCAGCGCCGCGTCCTTGCCGTCGCGCAGGAAATGGTCCAGCGCTTCGGTAAAGGGCGCGAAACCGGAGCGGTCCTGTTCGCCCTTGCCGCTCCGGAGGGCGTCCAGCGCCTGTCGGGCGGAGACCGGGAACACCTCGACCGGCCGGCCCATGGCCTCGTCCAGTACCCGGCGCGCGAAGGCTGTCGACTCGGCCAGCTCGGCCTCCGAAAGCAGGTCCGTCTTGTTGAGCAGGAAGAAGACCTTGCCGGCGTAGCCGCGCACCTTGCCCAGGAAGTCGTACTCGGCCCGGCCCACCGGCTGGTCCACCGAGAGCAGGAACAGCACGGCATCGGCCTGGGGCAGCAAGCGGTAGGTCGCATCAGTGTTGTGCTGGTGCACCGAGCCAATACCGGGCGTGTCGACCAGGCGCACGCCGCTTTTCAGCCAGGACGAGGGCCAGGCGATGCGCACCTCGGCCACGCCCTTGGCGTTGCCGGGATTGCCGGGCTCGGTGGCGTAGTCCCGGAGCGCGGCGCGGTCGATCTCGCGCGCCGCGCCGTCCAAAAAGGCGACCGTCACTTGGGGCGTGTCGCCGTATTCGAGCACCGTGGCAATGGCGGTCAGCGGCACCACGCCCATCGGCAGGACCTCGGCACCGATCAGGGCGTTGAGCAGGCTGCTCTTGCCGCGCTTGAATTCACCCACCGCCACCAGGTTGAAACGGTTCGCCCCAGCCCGTTCGGCCAGAGCGGCGAGTTCGTTGGGGTCGATGCCGGCCAGTCCCGTGGCCGATTCGATGAGTTGGCGGACGCGGGCAAGCGGACTGTCGTGCCGGTCGGCTCCGCCGGCTGGGTGGCCGGGCGCGTAGGCGAGGTGGGTTGGGCATTCCGTGGCAAGCATGGGGGTATGACCTCAGGGCGATCCGGCCGGGGTCCAGATCAGGGTGACCGCCAGGATCAGGATCAGGAGCAGGCCGATGTAGGCCAGGTAGGCATTCATCAGGCCGCTTTGCAGGAAACGCAGGTGCCGGGTCAGCCAGCCCACGGCCCGCAGGATCGGCTGGAACAGGAGCGGGCCGAAGATCGGCGCCTGGGCGTAATCGAAATGCAGTTCCTTGAGGAAATACGGCTTGCCTTCGAACTGGCGCGCCACGGTGTTGGTCGGCCGGTAGACGAAGCTGTAGAAGACGCGAAGGGCGTTGGAGAAGGACAGGGAGGTGGTTGCGCCGGCGTGCGCGGCGTAGTCCTCGCCACCGCACCAGATCGGCGCGCGGCGCACTGCGTAGCGGCGCCGGCCGCGCGCCAGGGCGATTGGCAGCAGCGCCAGGATGGGCATCACGACCACCAGCGCGGACGGCGAGATGAACGCGAATCCGGCCGAGAGCGGCACCAGCAGCCGGCCGTGCACCATGTCGACGGCCGCCTGGCCCGCCGGCCAGGCGGCGGCCTGCATCAGCGGCAGCCACCACACCATGCTCACCGCCAGCGCCGGCACGGCCAGGCCGGTGACGAGCACCGCGACGCGCGCCAGCACGGGCAGCCGGGTGAGGTGTTTGCGGTGCCACGCGCCATGAGGTTCGTTCTGGCCGAGCAGGCCGACGCCAAACACCTTGGCCATGGTCGCCAGCGCGATCGCCGCGGTCAGGGCTAGGCCGGCGCCGGCCAGCGCCAGGGCGATGCGCGAGCCGTCGCCGGCGAGGTTGAAGTCGTGGAACAGGCTCTGGAACACGTACCACTCGCTCACGAAGCCGGCGGTGGGCGGCAGCGCGGCCAGGCTCATCGCGCCGAACGCGGCGCCGATCCCGAGGGTGAGCGGCGCATGGCGCAGGATCGCGCTCTGGCGCAGATGGTGGTTGCCCTGCAGGGCCGCCGCGGCGTCGGCACTGAAGAAGAGCGCGCCTTTGGCGAGGCTGTGGCCCATCAGGTGCAGCATGCCCACCGTCCAGGCCAGCCCCGAGAGCGCCGGCTGGCCGCCGGCCCGGAACACCAGCGCCGCGCCCAGCGCGGTGACCGCGACGGCGGCGTTCTCGGCCGAGGAGAAGGCGAGCAGGCGGCGCCAGTCGTTCTGCTGGAAGGCATAGAGGATGGCCAGGATGGCGGTGAGCGTGCCAGCAGCCAGAACGACGACGCCGAAGGCGGCCAGCCAGGGCGGATCGCCCAGCCATTGCAGCAGGGCGCGGCCGAGGGCGAAATAGGCGGCGTTCATGACCACCCCGGACAGGATGGCGCCGGAGGCGCCGCTGCCGTGGCCGTAGGCGCCGGGATACCATTCGTAGAAGGGCAGCAGGCCGAGCTTGGCGCCGAAGCCGACCAGCCACAGGCAGGCCAGCAGGAAGGCCGGCGCGGCGGACCACGCCTGCCAACGTCCGGCGTAGCCGGCGAATTCCAGACCCGGCCCGAGCATCAGCACGGCAAGCAGCAACGCCACCGAGCCCACCTCCAGCAGCGCCAGCATGAACAGGTTGTCCTGGCCAGCCTGGGTGGTGCGATGCTCGGCCAGGAGCATCACCGCCCCGCCCAGGCTCAGGGCTTCCCAGGCGATGAGGAAGGTCGCGCCGTCCTGCAAGCCCGAAACGCCCAGTGCGCCGAGCAGGGACAGGGCGGCGCCCGCGGTCCAGCCCCGCGGCCGGCCGGCACCGCCCGAGAGCGCGGCGAAGAAGGCGGGCAGCAGGGCCGGCAGCATGAGCCACAGGGCGGCCGGATCGGCCTGGTAGCGCGCTGTCCAGTCGCCGAACGGCAGGGCCGTGGCGGTGCCGCCCGCCGGCAGGCACCAGAGCGCGCCGGCGACGGCGAGCGCGACGCCGGCCGCGAGCAGCAGGCGCGCCCGCTGGACGCCGGGGACGAGGTCGGCGGCGAGCGCCGCGACCCAGGCCAGCGCGGCCAGGCCGAGCAGGGATTCAGGCTTCATGTTGGCCTCCATGCACGTGTTGCTGGCGTCGGTGCAGGAGCAGCAGCAGCGCCTCGATGATCGCCGCCGGATTGGGCGGACAGCCGGGCAGCCAGATATCCACCGGCAGGAGGCCGTCCAGCCCGTGGTGGCAGGCATAGCCGCCGCCGTTGGTGCCGCCGCCGGTGGCGCAGGTGCCGAGCGCCATCACCCAGCGCGGCTGCGGCATCGCTTCCCAGGTGCGCAGGAGCGGCTCGCGCATCGCCGCCGTCACCGGGCCGGTGACCAGCAGCAGATCGGCGAAGCGCGGCGAGGGCGTGAAGAAGAGGCCAAGACGGTGCAGGTTGTAGAACGGGTTGAGCAGGGCCGAGAGCTCGCTCTCGCAACCGTTGCACGATCCGGCATCGACGTGGCGGATGTGCAGGCTGCGGCCGAAGCCCTCGATCGCCTCGGCGAGTTCGGCCTCGCGCACGGCGCACGCCGCTTCCTCGGGGCGGGCGAAGGTCCGCAGGTCGGCCCGGTCGCGCACCCCGAAGGCCCAGTCGCCGCTCGCGCTGAAGGCGCCTGTCGGGCAGACTTCGGTGCAGACCTGGCAGCCGACGCAGCGCGCGTAATCGAGGCCGACGCCGCCCCCGGGCAGCGCGGCGATGGCCTCCGCCGGGCAGGCGGCGACGCAGTCGCCGACTGCGCCCGGCGCGCTGCCGCACTTGGCCGGGTCGAAACGGGGCAGGCCGAGCACGCTGTCCTGGCCATCCGGGCCGGGGCCCTCGGGCCAGCGCGTCGTCACCTTGCCCTTCTTGACGCCGAACCAGGTCCAGACCGGCATGACCGCCCTCCTCCTATCGATCGGCCCCGGCCACCGACAGGCCGAAGCTCGCTTCGTTGATCGCGTAATCCATCATGTTGCTGTCCTGTACCGTGAAGGGGAACGCGCGCCAGTTCGAGAACGACGGTTCCTTGATCTTCACCCGCGCCAGGCGTTCGCGCCCGGAGTCGAGGTGGACCGCGTAGAGCAGGCCGCCGCGCACGCCTTCGGTCCAGCCCAGCCCCTCGCCGTCCGGATCTGGCGCCTCGACAGCCTCGCGCCGCATGACCGGGCCGGGCGCCATCAGCCCGATCGCCTGGCGGATCAACTCGATCGCCTGGCGGATCTCGGCCATGCGCACCCGGGCCCGGGCATGGGCGTCGCCCAGGGTTTCGACCGGGACCTCGAAGTCGAGCCGGTCGTACAGGGCGTACGGATGGTCGCGGCGCAAGTCGCGGTCGAGGTCGCTGGCCCGCTCGATCGGGCCGGTCGCGCCCTGATCAAAGGCTACCTGGCGCGACAGCACGCCGGTCGTCTGCAGGCGGTCGAGATAGCTGCGCGTGTCTTCCAGGCGGTCTAGGGTAGGGGCCGATGTCGCGCGCGAGTTCGGCGAGCATGGCCTCCAGCCCGGCCATGTCGAGGTCGCGGCGCAGTCCGCCCGGCGCGATCAGGCCACGCAGGAAACGGCTGCCGGTGAGCCGGGCGTTGATGCGCTTGGCCCGCTCCTCCAGCCACAGTCCTTCGGCTTCGGCCACCTTGAGGGTGGTGGTCTTGGCCAGGTGGCCGAAGTAATGCAGGTGGTTGTACAGGCGCTCCAGTTCGGCCAGGACCACGCGCAGCGCCCGCGCCCGGGCCGGCGCGCGCCAGCCCAGCGCAGCCTCCACCGCCTGGGCGTAGGCCAGGGCATGGCCCACCGAATCCACTCCGGACACCCGCTCGGCCAGGACGGCGCCGGTCAGGAAACTGGCGCCCTGGAAGCGCGCCTCCATGGCCCGGTGCTTGTAGAACAGGCGCGGGTGGTAGTGCAGGATGCCCTCGCCGATGTAGTAGAACAGGAACTGCGCCGACTCGACCACGTCGGCCCGCACGGGCCCGAACGGCAGGCGCTGGATCTCGGCGCCGGTCACCCTGGGCACGATGGGCGGCTGGGCATGGCCGGCGAGCGGCGCGGCATGGCGATCGAATGGCCCGAGCATGGGCGGCTGTTGCGGGACCAAGCCCTCGTGCAGCACCAGCGGATAGGGCTCGGGATGGCCGTCGAAGCGGAGGCCATAGAGGTCGGCCATCTCGCGCTCGTACCAGCCGAGCAGCGGCAGCTTGCCGGCCAGGCTGGGCAGGCCGCCGTCTTGCGGCGCGACCCGCCATAGCGCGTAGGGCCGGCCGATACCCTTGCGTAGGGAGTTGTCGTCCTTTGGCGAACCGGATGGTCCTCGCGGCGAAGCTCGCCGTTCGCCCTGGCTGACCACGTAGTTGACCTGCATCGAGCCGTCCGGGCAGGCGCTGGCGTAGGCGAACTGGATGCGGCCGTGGGCGCTCGGCGCGTCGTCCAGGGCGGTGAGCAGTGCGTCGGCGGCGTGCGGCAGGTCGGCGGCGGTCAATTCGGCGATTTCGCAGTGTCGCATCTCACACCTCGCCCAGCTGCGCCGCGATCGCGGCCAGATGCTGCCAGATCGCCGGCAGCCACCAGAGCCCCAGCCCGAGCACCGCGGCGAGCGCCACCGCCATGGGCGCGACATGCACGAAGCGCAGTTCGATGCGCGGCGCATGCTCGGGCTGCGGGCCGAAGAACATCGCCCGGAACTTGTTCAGGAAGCCGATGAAGATCACGATCAGCAGCACGGCCATCCACCACACCGCCCAGGCGTTGGTGCTCTGCATGCCGCCGCGCAGTATGGTCAGCTCGGACAGGAACAGGCCGAACGGCGGCGCCCCGGTGATGGCCACGGCCCCGGCCAGCCAGAGTCCACCCGAGCGCGGGAAGTAGTGCGTCACCCGGCGGATGCGGTCGATTTCCTTGCTGCCATAGGCGTGCATCATGTTGCCGGCACCGAAGAACACCAGCGACTTGGCCAGGGAATGGTTGAGCATGTGGTAGAGCGCGCCGATCACGCCGAGCGGTCCGCCGAAGCCGAAGCCGAGCGCGACCACGCCCATGTGCTCGACGCTGGAATAGGCCGCCAGGCGCTTGATGACGGTCTGCCGGGTGATGAACAGGGCGGCCACCAGCAGGCTGAAGGCGCCCAGCACGACCAGGGCAGTGCGCGCCGCGCCCTCCATCGGCGTGCTGCGCAGGATGCCGAGATAACGCACGATGCCGAGCATGGCGCAGTTGAGCAGCGCGCCCGAGAGCATGGCCGAGACCGGGGCGGGACCTTCGCTGTGGGCATCGGGCAGCCAGGTGTGCATGGGCGCCAGGCCGACCTTGGTGCCGAAGCCGACCAGCAGGAGCAGGAAGGCCAGGAGCAGCAGCACGCTATCGGCCTTCGGCGCGATGGCACCGAAGGCCGCCCAGGTCATGTCATAGACGGGGCCGAGCACGAAGGTGCCGGCCCAGTAGAACAGCACGGTGCCGAGCAGGGCGAGACCGAGGCCGGCCGAGACGATGACGATGTATTTCCAGGCCGCCTCGATGCTCTCCGGCGCACGCTGGAAGCCGACCAGGAAGGCGCTGACGATGGTGGTGAAGTCGATGGCGATCCAGTACAGGCCCGGGTTGTTCTGGACCGGGGCGAGGAACATGGTCAGCGCGAAGGCGGCGAACAGCGCATAGAAGCGGTTCAAGCGGGCTTCCTCGCCGTGCATCCAGCGCATGTAGCCGATGGCGTAGACCGAGGCCAGCAGATAGACCGTCGCCAGGCAGAACATCACCCAGACGCCGAAGCCGTCCAACAGCAGATAGCCGTTCAGCGCGGTGGCTCCGGCCCCGGGCGTGGCGCCGAGCAGGTAGCAGACCAGCACGAAGTCGAGGCCGGCCGCGAACAGATTGACGCGTTCGGCGAAGCGGGCGCCGGGGATGATCCCGCACGCGGCGGCCGCCGCCGCAGTGACGATCCAGATGGCGTAGAGGATGGGCCAGATCATGATCTCAGCCCACCAGGCGGGTGAGTTCCCGGCTGCTGGTGGTGCCCAGTTCCCGGTGCAGGTAGCGGATCAACAGGCCGAAGGTCGAGACGATGATCAGGAGGTCGAACAGGATCACCAGTTCGAGCAGCAGCGGCATTCCCGGCACCAGGATCTGGGAACCGAGGAAGATGCCGTTCTCGATCACCAGCAGCCCGAGGATGGCGCTCACCGCCTCGGCGCGCAGTACCAGCATCAGGAAGCCGATCAGCTTCAAGGCGAACATGGTGGTCAGCGCCAGGACCGCGATGCTGTCCGCAAGTTGCATGCGCACGCCCAGGCGATGCGCCAGGGCATAGGAAAACAGCACCAGGAAGGCACCCAGCACCAGGCTGCTCGACGGCTGCAGGAGCGGCGTGAATTCCCGGCTCTGCTTCAAGTCGGCGATGATGCGCAGCAGCAGGTAGGGCAGGAGCGAGCCGCGGAGCAATGCGGTGAGCGCGGCGATGAACAGGAGCTCGGGATAATGGCCGTAGAAGCCGACCAGGGCCGACAGTGCGGCGATCACCCAGGACTCGGCGGCGAAGGCGTAGACATGGTTCTTCACCCAGTGCGAACCAAGCATGACGAAGGCCAGGATCAGGGCGACGATCGTCAGCAGGCTGAAGATCGAGGAGGCCAGTGGATCGAGGTGGAAGATCAGCATCCGCGGCTCCGTTTCACAGTTGCCGCGCGACGACGGCGAGGATGGCCATCAGGAAGGACAGCGCGAGTGGTTCCTGATAACGGTAGAAGCGCAGGCGCGACTGTGCCGTGTCGACCACGGCCATCGCGAGACCGAGGACGCCCCACTTTGTAAGAAGCGCGAGGAAGGCGCCGGCGATGCCGAGCGCGGTGCCCTGGCTGGACAGGCCCCAGGGCAGGGTCAGCACGTTGAGGAAGATGGTGTACAGGATCGCCTGCTTCATCCACGACGCCCATTTCAGCAATGCCAGGAGCGGGCCGGAATATTCGAGGATTCGCGCCTCGCCGATCATGTAAATCTCGTAGTGGATCGAGGAATGGATCGGCAGGCGTTCGGTCTCGACCGTGAGCAGGATGAAGAAGGCCGCGACCAGGAACAGGTGGGCCGGACTCCAGTAGACCGCGGGCTGGGCCACCAGCAGATGGTTGACGACGAAGGGCAGCATGGCC
>Ga0272446_1002734_pt1 | contig 23455 bp, 18 predicted proteins | sample YNPCB0061_FD_194587 | JGI IMG/M metagenome (GOLD analysis project Ga0272446, IMG submission 194587) | Hot spring microbial mat communities from Yellowstone National Park, WY, United States - YNP-CB-006-1 | ecosystem: Environmental > Aquatic > Thermal springs > Hot (42-90C) > Sediment | place... | reverse complement strand
GACGGATGTCGAGGACCTTCACGAGGCCGTCGCAGTTGCGCTCACGATCCAGGGCGGCGACCAAGACCTCCTCAGGGGCTTCTTTCGACACGCCGGCTTGTTCCTTTGACCGTCTGTAACGTCAATACGATCACAATGGCGGCCTCCCGACGCCGGGATATGCCCTCGGTGACTGGATGAGCTTCCCGAACGGCATGGTCTCGCGGTCGCGCCCTATGTGACCAATGGTGACTTCGAGCGCGGCGACTTCTCCGGCTGGCAGACCACCGGCGCGGTCTCGGTGACGAGCTCGGCGCGCACCGGGAGCTACGCGCTCACCGTCGGCAGCTCGGTCGCCCTCAACGGCGACTCGACGGCGTCGCAGACCTTCGTCGCGCCCGCCAACATGAGCCAGCTGAGCTTCTGGTACAAGGTCGTCAGCCCCAACGACACCGTGCAGTACGACTGGGTGGCGGCGACGCTCACCGACGTCGCGGCGAACACCACCTCGACGGTGATGGCGCGCACCTGCACCAACCGCGGGCTGTGGATGCAGGCGCGCGCGCCGATCACGGCGGGCCGCCAGTACCGCCTCACGTTCCGCGTGCACGATGACGGCAACGCCAACGATCCGACGTACGCCGTCTTCGACGACGTGCAGCTCCTCCAGAGCGTTCCAGGGATGGTGCTGCCCGTCGTCACCAACGGCACGTTCGAGACCGGCGACCTCTCCGGCTGGCAGGTCTCGGGCGCGAACGTGTCGATGCTGACGCCGTCGATGCTCGGCGGCTGCAAGAGCGGCACGTCGTGCGTGCAGCTCGGCTCGACGGCGGCCACGTACGGCGACTCCACCATCACCCAGAAGTTCATGGCGGGTGCGACCGCGTCGCAGCTCTCGTTCAACTACCGCATGAGCTGCCCCGGCAGCGTCGCCACCGACTGGATCACGGCGACGCTGACCTACGTCGACAAGAACAACAACACGATCACCAGCACCATCCTGCCGAAGACGTGCGCGAAGACCGGGGCCTGGACGCCAGTGACCACGACGGTCGCCCCTGGCACCGTGTACACCCTCACGATCACCCACCGCGACAACAACAGCAGCGTCGATCCCAGCTACTCCGTCGTCGACGACGTCATCATGCAGTAGCCCCGCCGACGGTTTCGTTTTGTAATCCCCTCCATGAGCGATGGGTTGCGCGCGCGGTGGGACGCGCTCGACGAGGACGTGCGGGCGACGGTGACCGAGGCGATCCGCACGGCCGTCGTGGCGAAGCGGAGCGAGGACCCGTGGTACTCGCCGTTTTCGAGCCCGCCGCGCGTGGAGGTGCTCGGCGCCACGACGGGGGCCGATGGCGTCGTGCGTGTCCACTTCGTCGCCGATCACCTGAACTACTGCACCGCGCAGTCGGGGTCCGACTGGGCCGAGCACCACCTCTTCGTCGGGGACGTCGACCTGCGCGACGGGACGCTCGCGCCCGTTCGCGTCGAGCCCCTCGGCTGCACCAACATCACCGAGCGCGACTGGGACGACGGATACGACCGCGAGCCGCTCTTTGCCGGCGCGCGCGAACGGCGGCTCGTCGAGCTGGCGTCGGCGGTGTAGGCTGCGTCGGTCATGACGGACAAGACCCTCCCCAAGCACGCCCGCGTCGTCGTCGTCGGGGGCGGCATCATCGGCTGCTCGGTCGCCTACCACCTCGGGCACATGGGCGTGCGCGACGTCGTGCTCGTCGAGCGCGACCGCCTCACCTCGGGCACGACCTGGCACGCCGCCGGCCTCATCGTCACCTTCGGCTCGACGTCGGAGACGTCGACGGAGATGCGCAAGTACACGCGCGATCTCTGGGCCAAGCTCGAGGCGGAGACCGGCCTCGCCACCGGCTTCAAGCCGGTCGGCTTCATCGAGGTCGCCTCCGACGCCGATCGCCTCGTCGAATATCGCCGCGTCGCCGCCTTCAATCGCCTCTGCGGCGTCGACGTGCAGGAGCTCTCGCCGTCGCAGATCCGCGACCTCTTCCCGCTCGCGCGCGTCGACGATCTCCACGCCGGCTTCTACGTCGCCGGCGACGGGCAGGCCAACCCCGTCGACTGCACGATGTCGCTGGCCAAGGGCGCGCGCATGCAGGGCGTCTCGATCCTCGAGAACACCCCCTGCGTCGGCGTCACCACCACCGGCAGCGGCGCGCACCGCCGCGTCTCCGGCGTCGACGTGCGCGCGGCCGACGGCAGCGTCCACCACATCGCCAGCGACGTCGTCGTCAACTGCGCCGGGATGTGGGCGCGCCAGCTCGGCGCCAAGTCGGGCGTCACCATCCCGCTCCAGGCCGCCGAGCACTACTACCTCATCACCGACAAGATCCCCGGCATCGGCTCCTGGCCCGTCCTCGAGGATCCCGGCTCCTACGGCTACTACCGCGAGGAGGTCGGCGGCATGATGATTGGCCTCTTCGAGCCGAAGTGCGCGCCCTGGCGCATCGAGGGCATCCCCGACGACTTCTCCTTCGGCGAGATCACGCCCGACTGGGAGCGCATGGGCCCCTACGTCGAGAAGGCGATGAGCCGCATCCCCGCGACGCTGGAGGTCGGCGTCCGCAAGTTCTTCTGCGGCCCCGAGAGCTTCACCCCCGACCTACGCCCCTGCGTCGGCGAGGCGCCGGAGATCCGCAACTACTTCGTCGCCGCCGGGCTCAACTCGATCGGCATCCTCACCGGCGGCGGCCTCGGGCGCGTCGTCGCCAACTGGGTCATGACCGGCGACCCCGGCGTCGACGTGACCGGCATGCACGTCGATCGCCTGCAGCCCTATCAGACGACGCCGGAGTATCGGCGCACGCGCACCGTCGAGTCGCTGGGGATGGTCTACCAGTGCCACTACCCGTTCCGCTCGATGCAGACGGCGCGCGGGGCGAAGAAGTCGGCGATTCACGATCGGCTCGTCGCGCGCGGCGCCTACTTCCGCGACGTGTCCGGCTGGGAGGGCGCCGACTGGTACGCGGGGCCGGGGGCGACGCCCGCTCCCGGGCCGCTCGGCTGGGGGCGCCCGTCGTGGTTCGAGACCTGGGCCGCCGAGCACCGCGCCGCGCGCGAGGGTGTCATCGTCATGGACATGTCGTTCATGGCGAAGTTCCTCGTGCAGGGGCGCGACGCCGGACGGCTGCTAGACAGAATTTCGGGCGGGCGCGTCGACGGGGAGGCGGGGCGCGTGACCTACACGCAGTGGCTGAACGAGCGCGGGACGCTGGAGGCCGACCTCACGGTGACCAAGCTCGACGCCGAGCGCTACTGGGTGGTGGCCTCGGACACCGCGCACCGCCACGCCGAGGCGTGGATGCGGCGGCACATCCCCGAGGACGCGCACGCCTTCGTCACCGACGTGACCTCGGGGTACGCGCAGATCAACGTCCAGGGGCCGAGGTCGCGCGCGCTTTTACAGTCCATCACGAATGCCGACCTGTCGAACGAGGCGTTCGCCTTCCGCGATGCGAAGGAGATCGACATCGGCTTCGCGCGCGTCCTCTGCCTGCGCATCACCTACCTCGGCGAGCTCGGGTACGAGCTGTACATCCCGACGGAGCAGGCGACGCACGTCTACGATCGCCTCGTCGAGGCGGGCGAGCGCTTCGGCCTTCAGCACGCCGGGCTGAAGGCGCTGGCCAGCCTGCGGATGGAGAAGGGGTATCGCGACTACGGGCACGACATCGACAACACCGACTCGGTGCTCGAGGCGGGGCTCGGTTTTGCGCTCGACATGAACAAGCCCGGCGGCTTCATCGGCAAGGAGGCGGTCCTCCGCAAGAAGGCCGAGGGGCCGCTCAGGCGGCGGCTCATCCAGATCTTCGTGCGCGACCCCGAGGCGCTGCTCTTCCACGCCGAGCCGGTGCTGCGCGACGGGGCGGTCGTCGGGTACGTGCGCGCGGCGTCGTACGGGCACACGCTCGGCGGCGCGGTGGGGCTGGCGATGGTGGAGGCGCGCGAGGGCGCCGTCGACGGCAAGTGGATCGAGGCGGGGGCGTGGGAGGTCGACGTGGCGGGGCGGCGCTACCCGGCGATGGCGTCGCTCAGGCCGCTGTACGACCCCAACAACGAGAAGATCAAAGCCTGATCGCGCGGCGTGAGCGGGTCGCTAGAGCTCGCCACCTCACTCGGATTGATCGTCGCGAGACGGTCGAGCCCGAGTCGAGGTTGGGCGCGCGAGGAGCGAGGAGCGCAGGACTACCCGTCGGTCATCTGAGCACCGCAGCGACGAGCCCGTCCAAGATCGGCCGGGATTCGAGCGTCGCAGCAGATTCAATCCGATTGAGGTGCGCTCGAATGGCGCGACCGTTGCTGTCTCGATGGGCATGCACACCATCACGCTGACCGCCGACGAGCTCCGGGCGCTCTGCCGAGGGCTCGACCACTACCTGCCCCAGCTCTCGTACGAGGTCGCGCGCATCGATCACGGCGCGCACGACATGGCGGAGCTCGAGCGGACGCTCGTCGCGCTGCGCGCGCGCTTCGCCGCCGAGCTGGAGGCGAATCGGATGCCGGCCGAGGTGCCCTAGGCGGCTTACTGGGCGCAGCCGATGGCCTTGTTGTCTATCACGATTTCGTCGAGCCAGAGGTCGCGCGCGGCGACGGCGCCGCCGATGGGGGCGTTGAGGCCGACGAAGAGCGTGCCGATGGGCGGCGTGGCGCTGGTGCTCTGCGTCGGGGTGAGCTCGGCGATGGCGGTGCCGTCGATCGACGCGCGCATGGAGCCGGTGGCGCCGATGCGCAGCGCCCACTCGACGCAGACCCAGCGGTTGGTGGGGATCGCCGTGGTGGTGGTGCGGAGGACGGCGCTGCCGGAGAGGTCGTTGTAGCCGACGAAGACGCCGTTCGCGAGGTTGAGGTAGGCGCCCTGGTAGGGCGTCGTCGACTGCTGACCGCCGACGAGGCTGACGGTGGCGGTGGGGAAGCCCGACGGGACGTAGACGAAGGCGCGCACCCAGACGTCGGGCTGGGGGAAGGACTGGATGAAGAGGAGCCCCTGCGCCTCCTGCCCGGCGGTGAGCGCGTCGTGGTGCGCGTGGAGTGAGCGCGTGCCGCGGTAGGCGCGGGTGGTCTCGACGGTGACGCTGCCGCGGTTCTGGTTCTTCGACCAGGCGGCGAGCGGGGCGCCGGACTCGAAGGAGTCGCAGAGGACGGCGGTGGAGGTCGGGCACAGCGACGGGGGCGGCAGCAGATCGGCGGGCGCGGCGAGATCGGCGGGCGGGGGGCCGAGGTCGACGGGCGTCGACAGATCGGCGGTGGCGTGGCAGGCGTCGCCGGGGCCGGTGCCGGCGGCGTTCGTCTGCTCGGGGTCGCGCACCGACGGGCAGTCGTCGACGTCGTCGGGCACGCCGTCGCCGTCGCCGTCGGCGAGGTCGCGTCGCAAGAGGAGCTCGGCGGTGGTGCGGCGGTTCGGGACGGTGCGCGCGCGGGCGTAGCCGAGCTGCGGCGGGGTCGACTCGCTGACGACGACGACGCGGAGGTCGCGCTCGACGGGCGGGAGCGTGATGACCAGCGCGCCGGGCAGCGTCGCCGGGACGACGCGCGCGCGGCCGATGCGGCCGAAGTCGTCGAAGACGGCGACGTTGACGACCGAGGGCGGCGCCCCGGCGTCGCTGGCGAGGCGGGTCACGACGAGGAGCTCAGTGGCCGGCGAGGAGCAGCCGGAGCCGACGGCGACAGCGACGACGAGGACGAGCGCGCGCGCCGGCGACGAGACGACCACGGTTCCAGTATACTCGGCTCGTGGGACGGCTGATCGTCGCCCTGTTCGTGGCGCTGGTGCTGATGACCGGCGCAGGCGCCGTGGCTGTCGCCGACGGCCCGTCGAGCGCCGACCGCGAGCAGGCCAAGGCGCACTTCCGCGCTGGGCGCGCGCACGTCGAGGCGCGGCGCTACGAGGCGGCGATCGAGGAGTTCGAGAAGGGGTACGCGCTCCAGCCGCTGCCGGGGTTCCTCTTCAACGCGGGGAGCGTCGCGCGCATGGCCAACCAGCCGGAGCGCGCGGTGCGCTACCTCGAGCGCTATCTGGCGGTGACGATGGACGGGCCCGAGAACGCCGAGCGCCGCGACGCGCGCGTGTGGCTCGAGGAGATGCGGCGCCCGCTGCCGCCGCCGGTGGTGACGCCGCCGCCCGTCGCTGTCGCGCCGCCCGCGCCCGTCGCGCCCCCACCCGACGACGAGGCGCCGCGGCGCCGGCGTCGGCGGCTGGCGATCGGCTTCGGCGTCGTCGGTGGGCTGCTCGTCGTCGGCGGCGTGGCCGCGGCGATCGCGGTGCCGCTGTCGTCGGGGCCCGCGGGGCCGCCGCCGGGGACCGCCGACTGGGGGACGCTGGCGGTCACGCCGCGCTGATCACGCGGCGAGGTGCGCGCGCAGGAGCTCGACGAGGCTGAGGACGCCGGGGCGGAGCGCGTCGCCGCCAACATCGGCGCCCCCGTCGAGGAGCTCGCGGTCGACGAGCTCGCCGAGGTGGCGGAGCAGCGCGCCGATCGGATCGGGCTCGTCGGGCGCGAGCGCCTCGGGGAGCGCGTCGAGATCGAGCAGATCGAAGAGGTGGCCGAGCCCGCGCGCGAGCAGCTCCTCGTCGAGCGCGCGCACCAGCGCGAGGTCGGGCAGCTCGTGCTCCTCGGGATCCCAGATCGCGCAGAGATCGCCGAGCCGCGTCGGCCGCAGCGCACCGTCGGGGAGCGCGGTCGTCGACGGGGGCTCGCCGGCGCCGAGGCGCGCGTCGGCGTGCGCGAGGATGGCGTTGACGGCGTGGCGCGCCGACTCGTTCGCCGCCTCCATGCTGGTGAGCCGCGTGAACGTCCGCAGCCAGGTCCCGGCGAACACGACCTGATCGAAGTGCACCGCGTAGCCGCCGCCGTCGGGCTGCCAGACGACGGGCGTGCGCAGGGGCGGCGCGGCCTCCGTCGACGGGCGGCGCGGATCGACGGGCGGCGTGCCGGGGCGACGCGCCCAATCGCCGGCGATGTTGATGAGGTAGGGCGCGCGGTTGCGGACCAGCCGATCGGAGTCGTACTCGAGGAAGTCGTCGACGTGAAAGGCGATCGGCGACGGGATCGGCCCCGGCAGCGCCTCGCGCATCTGCCGCAGCACCTCGTCGACGAGCGCGCTCTTCGACAGCCCCCACGCGGCGCGCGGCAGCTCGCCGACGTCGACGCTGTGGAGCGCGAGGTAGCCGTCGCGCGCGACGATCGGCGGCCGCGCCCAGCGGAAGCTCTGCGCGAACGACGTCAGCGCCCACGGCGAGCGCGTGTAGTAGACGTAGCCGCGCGCGAGCTCGACGCGGTGGCCGAAGTAGAGCTGCACGCCGGTCAGCGTCTGCAGCCGGTCCCACGGCGCGACGCCGGTCTCGCGCTCGGGGTGCCGTCGCTGCGTGCTCCCGTCGGGGGCGGGGACCTCGAGAGCGAAGGGCTGCACCGCGGCCGCCACGCCGACGTCGACGCCGCGCTCGCGGCCCCACGCCGCCAGCCGCTCGGTCGCGCGCTGCGCCCCGACGAGATCGAGCGCGACGACGGTGTAGTCGGAAGTCGGCTCGTAGCCGTCGAGCGCGCCGGGGTGCTCGGGCTCGACGATGGCGCCGACGCGGCGGTCGTCTCCGACGGTGAGCTCGACCAGGCGCCCGTGGAAGAAGCGCACCCCGAGGCGCTCGAGCCAGCGCCGCCACGGCGTCAGCCAGGCGTCGGAGGTGGGGCCGTCGAGCGCGGCGTCGACGGGACCCTCGCCGGCCAGCGGGTCGCGGAGGAGCTGGACGAGGATGTTCCCCTGCGTGCGCGCGTCCGAGTGGACCGGATCCATCGCCACGAGCGCGCGCGGCGTGTGGCGGAGGAACGCCAGCGCCTCGTCGCCGTAGGGGAGGGTGCCGGCGTCGGGCTCGTCGAGGCGGCGCCGCGTGAGGAAGTCCCACCAGCTGAGCGCCTCGTACTCGCGGGCGCGGCGCGCGGGCGCGCTGGTCACGTAGCGGAGGAGGCGCAGCAGATAGAAGGCGGCGTCGCGCGCGCCGAAGCCGACGGCGCGCAGCCACTCGGAGAGCTCGCGGCGCAGCTCCTCGACGGAGCGCGGCCGCTCGCGCCGCAGCATCGCGGGCGCGGCGCCGGGGCGGACGAAGAGCGACCGCGGGACCGGCACCAGCCGATCGTGGGCGGTGCGGCCGTCGTCGAGCGGCGTGCGGCGCATGGTGTCGGCGAGGTGGCGGTAGAACGCCGGGAAGAAGCGGAAGCCGTGCTCGCCGGGGACGACCGCGTGCGCGCGATCGTCGACGGCGGAGGGCGCGGCGGGGAGCGCCTCGTCGGGGGGCGCGCCGCGGGCGGCGGCGTCGAGGCGCGCTCGAGCAACCGGCAGCGGAAGGCGCGCCGGCTGGGTGCGGGCGAGGCCGCCGACGGCGACGCCGCTGCCGTCGGGGGTGGAGGCGCGCTCGACGAGCTGGACGGTGAAGCCGCGCTCGGCGAGCTCGTGCGCCGCGGTGAGGCCGGCGATGCCGCCGCCGAAGATGGTCACGCGCATGTCGGGGGCTCCGGGTCGAGGGCGCGAAAGCGCCGCCACAGCGACGGGAAAGTGGGCGCGCGGGTGGCGCCGTGGACGTAGACCAGCAGCGCGTCGTGCAGGCGCTCGAGCTCGTCGAGCGCGCCGACCGCGACGAGCCGCCCGTCGAGGAGCGCGCCGGCGAGGGTGGTCTCGGCGCGGATCACGTCGGCGATCAGCCGGCGCGACAGCGTCAGCGCCACGCTCGGCGCTGCGTCCGAGGCGCGCGCGAGCGAGACCGTCGCGGCGGCGAAGGCGACGGAGATCGCCTCGCCGTCGACGGTGAGCGCCAGCCGGCGGCCATCGAGGAGGGCGCACAGCCGCGCCAGCTCGTCGGGGCGCTCGGCGGCGAGCGCGCGGAAGCCGTCGGCGATGATCGCCAGCAGCGGGCCGCCGCCATCATCTGCCGGAGCGTCGACGCGCGGCCGCACGATGGCGCGCGGGCGCGGCGGCTCGGGCGCGGTGGTGGCGCGGATGTACTCGAAGACGCCGGGCGCCTCGAGCGCGACCTCTTCGCCGTCGACGCGGCCGCGCAGCGTGAGGCGGCCATAGACCTGGTTGAGCGTCGTGACGCTGGCGCGCGCCTCCTCGTCGGGCATGAGGATCTGCGCGAGGTCGACCGAGTCGATGGTCAGCGCGAGCTCGGCGCCGGGCGCGCGCGCCTCGAGCCGCACGCGCGCCGGGACGTCGGCGGCGAGGCCCGGCTCGACGAGCGCCATCACGCGCGGGACCTTCAGGATCGCCGCCGGCCGCGCCGCGCCCTCGTGCGCGAGGGTGAGCTCGTCGCCGCGGAAGAGCCGCACGAGCCGCGCGCCGCGCCACAGGTAGAGCGCCTGCAGCAGGGTGCGGGTGCGCGCGCGATCGGTCGTGCGCACGAGGGCGACGCTCCAGCGCGAGCTCACCGACGGGAGCGCGGTCCCCCACTCCCAGGTGAAGTCGTCGCCCCAGCCGAAGTAGCCCCAGTTGTGGTCGTGATAGGCCGGCGCCTCGTCGAGGCGATGGACCCGGCCGCGGTGGGTCACCGTCCCGGTGGCGACGAGGCGCGGGACCATCACCCAGGAGAGCGGCTTCCCCGGCGCGAGGCGGACGTGGCGGATGAGGAGCGGCGCCGCCGTCGGGCGCAGCGTGAGCTCGACGGTGATCGGGCGCTCCGCCAGCGCGAGCGCGATCGTGTAGCGCTCGCCGTCGAAGCGGATGGCGTGCGGGCCGAAGTCGACGTCGACGCGACCGGACTGCGCGCGCAGCGACGAGGCGTCGTAGACCTCGACGTCGCCGTCCCAGCCGCCGCCGCGATCGCGCACGAGGACCTTGAGGCGGCCGGTGGTGCGCTCGCGGCCGGTGGTCGGGTCGGGCTCCTCGCTGAGGCTGAGGTTCACGAGCAGGAGCAGCTCGGGCGTCTCGACGAGGAAGTGGTGCCACTCCTTGTGCGCGGCGAGGCCGGGCAGCGGCGCGGCGGGGCGGCGCAGGAAGTCGGTCGCGGCCACGAGCTGGCCGAGCGGCGTCATCGGAGGAGCTCCCGCGTCGACGGTGCAGTGGGCGGGGGCGTGGGCGCGGCCTCGGGCGTTCCGGCGACGAGCGCATCGAGGCGCCGCTCGAGCCCGCGCGCCAGCGACGCGCAGCCAAGGAGCGCGTAGACCACCGCCTCGTGCGCCGGGCGGCGCGGCGGCCGGGACGGCGCCTCGGCGAGCGCGCGCACCAGCGGCCGCCCGACGGCGAGCAGCCCGAGGAGCAGCGGCACCAGCGTGTTCAGCCGCGCGTGCTCGTCGGGGAGCGCATCGACCGCCCTCATGCGCCGCGCACCAGCTGGGCCAGCCACGGGCCGAGGTCGCGCAGCGCCGCCGCCTCGACGAGAAGATCGAGATACCCCGACGGCAGCACGACCTCGGGGTTCTCGAGGAGGATGTTGCCGGTCAGCATCTCGAAGGCGCGGAAGGCGCGCTCGATCGCCGGCGAGCCGCGCAGCGCCGCCTCCCAGCGCGCGCCCTCGTCGGTCTGGGCGAAGGCGCGCCCCTCGGCGACGAGCGCCGCGAACGCCGCCTGCGCCGCCACCGGGTGCGTCCAGACGAGGCGCGCCCCGCGCCGCATGAGCGCCAGCACCGCCCGGTCGAGCGCGGCCGCGCCATCCTCCTCGACGGCGGGTTGCGGCGTCGCGCGCTCGACGAGCGCGACCAGCCTCCCCTGCAGCCGATGCAGCTCCTCGACCCAGGCGAAGACGCGCCGCCACCGCGCCACCGCGCGCGCCGCCGGACGGGGCGCCACCACCAGCGCCCCCCGTCGCTGCGCCCGCCGCGCCTCGAGCCGATCCGCCAGCCGCGCGACGCCCTCGCGCCGCAGCCGATCGACGATCCCCGCGAGCCCCATCAGCGCACCCTCGTGTGGACGTAGTCGACGAGCGCGCCGAGGAAGTCGCGGTGCACCGACGGCGGCACGAACGCCGCGCACGCCTCGAGCCGCGCCGCCGCCTCCTCGCCGTACCGCCGCGCCACCGCCCGCGCGTGCGCGACGCTGTCGGCGCGATCAATGAGCTCCTTCAGGAAGGCGACGTCCTCCGCCGTCTTCGTCCGCGCCCGTCGCCGCCCGAGCTCCGCCTCGACGCGCGCGCGCGCCGGCGCCGCCAGCTCCCCCGACGCCACCAGCTCGCCGAGCAGCGCGTCCACCTCCGGCTCGACGGCGACGCGCGGCTTTCTCAGCACCGCCAGCGCCCGCGCCCGCTCGGCCTCGGACGCAGCGCGCAGCGCGTGCAGCAAGATGAGCGTGCGCTTCCCCTCCCACAGATCCCCCGCCAGCTCCTTGCCGTATCCCGTCCCGTTCGCCGCCTCGTCGAGGTTCAGGAGGTCGTCCTGAATCTGGAACGCGATCCCGAGGACGCGCGCGAACGCCCCGAGCTCCGCGCGCTCGTCGTCGCCGCAGCCGGCCGCCAGGCAGCCGATCTGCACCGGCGCGACGAACGTGTAGTAGCTGGTCTTCTTCTCGACCATCCGCACGTAGTCCTCCTCGTCGAGATCCCAGGCGTTGTGGCGCATCCAGTCGAGCTCGAGCGCCTGCCCCTCGACGGACTCGCGGCACATCACCGCCACCGTCTCGAGGATCCGCAGCGCCTTGCCGAGCCCGACGACGCGCGTGTTCTCGAGGAGCGGCCCGAGCGCCAGCGCCAGCATCGCGTCGCCGACGTTCACCGCGATGGGGACGCCGTGCGCGTGGTGCAGCGTCGGGGCGCCGCGCCGCAGCTCGGACTGATCCTCGATGTCGTCGTGGATCAGAAAGGCGTTGTGGAAGAGCTCGAGCACCGCCGCCGACGGCACCACCGCCTCGAGCTGCCCGCCGAGCGCGCGGCAGACCGCGATGCAGAGCCCCGGCCGCAGCCCCTTCGCCTCGCGCAGCGGATAGTCGAGCATCAGCGAGTAGAGGACGCGGTGCGCCTCGCCGTCGCGCGGCAGCAGTGCGCGGAGCGCATCGAGGACGATCTCGCGACAGTCCTCGAGGTATGCGGTGACGACGCTCATCGCGTGCTCGGACCACGCAAAAGAGCAACGTTCGCGCCAGCGTCGCTTGCCGCGCCCACCCGCGCCGCGCCGCCACGCCTTCACACGCGCTCACACACCGCTCACACGATCGCCACCCCGATCGGTGTGACTGCGTGTGAATCGCGCCTCGCCGTCGACGGGGAGACGGGCGGTTGCCGCCGGCCTCCGGTTTGCAGACGGCGCGACGCCGTGGAGCCATCCGCCATTCGCAGGGGTGCGGCGCTGGCCGCGCTCGCCGTCATCGGCGCGGCGCTCGGTGCGCTGGGGTCCTGGCAGGCGCGCCACGCCGGCGCGCCGCCGGTCGAGATCTCGTCAAGCGAGAATGCGTCGCATGGAGCGCCGTCAGCCGGGGCGCGCGCGCCCTCCGCCGTCACCCGGATCGCCGTCGACGAACAGCCACGACCGCTGGCCCCCGACGACGAGGCGCGCGCGGTCGCCGACGCCGAGCGCTTCATCGACGAGCGCCTCGCCTCCGGCAGCTTCACCAACGAGGACGCCGCCGCCTGGCGCGCGCTTCGCGAGCGTCTCCCGGCGGCCACCTTCTATCGATTGTCGGCCCGCCTCCACGGCGCGCTCGCCGAGGGCCGCATCCGCAACGAGGCGGGCGGCTCGTGATCCCGCCTCCCCACGTCGCGGCGCCGTCCGCGCGCCGGCGGGCGGCGCTCCTCGTCCTCCTGGCGCTCGCCGCGGGCGCCACTCCGCTATCGGTTCGACGCGGCGACGCGCCGACGACGAGCACCCGAGCGCGGCAGCGTCGATTCGAGAGGGACTCGCCGACACACTCACCGTGATTCGGATTGGGCTCTCCTCGACCTTCGGGCGCACCTTCGCGACGACGAATCCGATCGAGAACCTCAATAGCGGGACGCGATGGACATGTCGCAACGTCAAGCGCTGGCGCGGCGGGAGGATGGTCGAGCGCTGGGCCTGTGCAGCCGTTTGCGAAGCATCGAAGAGGTTTCGACGCGTGAAAGGCTGGAAGAGCGGGATGCCGACATTGATATCAGCGCTCCGTGAAAACGACCGCTCAATTGACACGATGAAAGATTCAGATATTGACTCTGTCTCAAAGACGGGTTAATCGTGAACCCGATCGTCGCCACTCGATTTTCAACAGGCGACGGGACATCCCCCCGACCTTCGGCGAGAACGTCTCGATCGTTCGCCACCAGAACGCCGGTGAGAACATCCCGGGCGCGACCATCTTCGAGTCGAACGTCTACGTCGCGCTGGGGATCGATCTCGGCGGCGACTACTGGAACAGCGCCTACCCCATCGGCGTCGTCGGCGAGTACTTCTTCGGCACCGGCGACGTCCGCCCCACTCCGACGACGCCGTGGAACTTCAACCCGGTCGGCAGCGGCGTGGGCAAGGCGGACGTCGCCCTCGACTCGCTCACCTTCGAGATGGTGTCGACCTCCATCGCGCTGAATTCGAATTCAGCCGATGAATCGTCGCGCTTCGTCTCATTTTTGATAGGCGGAAATCCGGGGCGCTCGAACCTCGTCACCGTCTCGGTGGAGATGGCGCCGTCGTGCGACAGGGCACCGACGACGGTGAGCGGCGTCGACGTCTACTACGGCTATCGCGGCGCCTACGAGAGCATCGCCACCCGCATCGCCAACCACAACCCCGACCTCACCGCGGCGCAGGGCACGCCGGCGATGATCGCGCCCTGGGCCGGCACGACCGGCCTCGGCGACGAGCGCATGAGCCTGGTGGTCATCGACCTGTGGGGCCGCGACGCGAAGAGCGGCGGCAACCCGCGCGCCGGCTGGTGCGGCAACGGCCGCATCCGCGTCCGCGACCTCGACCCCGGCGGCCACCTCAACGTCGACGAGATCGTCGTCGGCAACCTGAAGGATCTGGCGGCCGCGGCCGGGGCGACCCCGTTCGGCGCGCGCGCCTACTCCCGCACCGGCGACAATCCGACGGCGATCTACGGATACGCCGACATCCACACCCACTGGATGTCGCACCTCGGCGCCGGCGCCGAGCCCGTTCCGTCGGTGACCGACCCCGCGTCGCGGAGGTCCCTGCGCGCGCTCACCGCCGCGATGGGCGCGATGGCCGGCCGCCCCTATCAGCCGTCGAACGTCCCGGCGGCGGATATCTGTCCATCCAATACGAGCTGCGCCGCGCTCACCAGCGGTCCGCTCGCCGCGACCTGGTGCGTCGGCGGGAGCTGCGCGCTGAGCGACGCCGAGCGCGACCGCTTGGCGCTCGCGATGTGCGACGGCGACGGCGGCGGGAGCGGCAAGCACCAGAACCGCGGCGGCAAGTGGTTCGGCGATACGCACTACCGCTCCGACTCGGCGGCGTCGCAGCTCCTCACCGGCCTCGACGCGCACTCGGGCTCGGGCGAGTGCGGCACGTGGGGCAATGACTGCTCGCACAACAGCTGGGGGTTCGATTACGCCAATCAGCGCTTCCAGCTGCCGGCGCGGCCCTTCATGAGCCGCATCCACCAGCAGATGTATTGGAAGTGGCTCAAACGCGCCTGGCAGGGCGGGCTGCGCCTCATCGTCACCGACGTCGTCCACAGCCTGCCGCTCGACCTCCTGATGAACAACCTGTGGGCCATCCCCAACCCCGACAGCAAGGGCGCCGGTCCCGTCGAGGTCCTCGTCGGCCACGCCACCGACGAGCAGTACGCGCTCCAGCGCCAAGTGTGCGCGGTCCGCAAGCTGCTGTCATCGTCGTCGAACGGCGGCCCCGGCGCGAGCGAGCTGAACGGCTGGGCGACGATCGTGACCACCCCGGCGGAGGCGCGCCGCGCGATCGGCGCCGGCAAGCTGGCCGTCGTCCTCGGCGCCAAGCTCGACACCACCGGCAGCCTGCGCGCGAAAGGGATCCTCGACGGGGTGGGCGGCCGAGGTCGAGCTCCTGCGCAAGCTGGGCATCCGCAAGATCACGCCGGTCCATCAGATGGACAACACGCTCGGCGGCGCGGCGCTGTTCGACGCCTTCCTGGCGATCGAGAACGACGCGCTCAATATCGCGGGCAATATGATGGACGGCGCAAACTGCAGCACCTCGGACAACTTCACCCAGCGAATCTCGACGGTGAGTGACCCAACCTTCGGCGTCCTGAATCAGTGGTTGTACTTCAAGCCGCCGTTCGATAACGCCGGCCTGCGCGATTCCGCGGCGTTTTCGTATTGGGCCCCCGATGTCCTCGGCCACCTGGCCAACGGCCAGCTGAGCTGACGTTCACCTACAACACCTTCCTCCAGGCCGACGGAGTCACCTGGTGCCCGGGGTCGACGAAGGAGGACTTCACGCCCGGCTCGACGTGGAGCGGCTGCTGGTCACCGACGCACTTCTACGACGTCGCGCTCCAGTCGAACAGCCCCGAGCCGGTGTTCTACGCGATGGAGTCCGACCCGAGCGCGAAGCTCAGCTCGTTCGACGACAAGGCGTTCCAGCGCGTCGCCTCCGATCATCTCCAGACCTGGGTCACCAACAACGACGGCTACACCCCCATGTTCCTCAACGCGCCGCCGGCGACGTCGCCGACGCAGCAGTATTGGAACTTCAATCAGCCCGGCAACATCAACGCCCGCGCGCTGACCACCGCCGGGCGGCGCTACCTCGCGGAGGTGCGAAACCGCGGCATGCTCGTCGACATCGAGCACCTCGGCGAGCGCACCCGCGCGGACGTGATCGCCGATGCGATGGGCAGCGCCTGCAGCGCGCCCTACAGCGACGATTGCTACGCGCGCGCCTACCCGCTCGTCGCGACGCACTCCGATCTCCGCGAGTATGCGCACGCCTGGAACCAGGTGACCGAGCGCACGCTGATGACAAGCGAGGTGAAGCAGCTCGTCCGCATGGGCGGCGTCGTCGGGCTCGGCACCGGATACGAGCACCACCTCCCCGCGGCGCCGCTGCGCGAGGCCGCCACTGGTTTCCTGTTCAACGATTGCCCCGGGTCGTCGAAGTCCTTTGCCCACAAATATCTCGGCTACGTCGGAATGGGTGAAGACGCCGCCCCGTCGACGAGCTACTTCACGCAGAGCGGGACGGCCTTCTCTTCGCACTCGGCGAAGCGCCCTCCGCATTGGGCCGCGGGCGGCGTGTCGCTCGGCAGCGACATGAACGGCTTCGCGATTCAAATCGGGCCGCGTTTCAACCCGAATCCGGGCACCAGCTGCTACGGCGTCGAAGATTTCAAGTTCGACACCGACTTCGACCCCGAGCAGACCACGCTGGCGAACGAGCAGAAGAAGCAGGCCAACGCGGTCTTTTACGGCGGCGCGGCGTCGTCGAACGACAGCCGCTCGGTGTCGCCGCCGAACGGCATCCCGTCGCAGCCCGCGCTCACCAAGCTGTTCTTCGACCCGTCGCTGAAGTTCGACGTCTACGTCGAGATGCCCGTCGACACCGGGCAGGTCACGCAGCCCATCCAGATGCGCGGCTTCGACTTCAACCAGATCGGGATGGCCAACATCGGCCTCGAGCCCGACATGCTCCAGGACGTGGTCAACGGCCAGCGCGTCACCGATATCCCGACGTTCATGGATATGCGATATCAAATGCGATATCTGATGCGCGGCGCCGAGGACTTCATCGCCGCGTGGGAGAAGGCGGTCGGCTGGTGCCAGCGCAGCGGGTCGTCGACGTGCGGCAGCGCCAATCTGCCGACGTACGACCCCGTTTCGTGCGACGTGTGGGCCAGCGACGTCGACGCGGCGCCGACGATTACCGACGCCACTCCCTCGTGCATGGCGCGCTGCGGACAGACGCTCGCCTGGAACGACGCGCTCGGGGCGCACTCCTGCCGCTGCTTCATCACCGCGAGCGACACCCACCCGCAGGACCTGTGCGGCGACTTCAAGCCGTGGTGCCAGTGGTTCTACAACGGCGCCGACGACCCGTCCGGTGGCCGCGTTCGCCGCAGTACCCCCTGATCGGTTGCGACGGCCAGTGAAAGTCCTGTGACCTCGATTGCATTCGTTTCCGGCGCCATCCGTCGGAGACAGGAAAAAAGACGCGCTGTTCAGAAATCGTTGACAGCGAAATCGCACATATCTGAAAGTCCGACCCCTCCGAGGGAGGGGTTTGATGGCTCGATTCTGGGCGGTGGTGTGGGCGGTGGCGGCGGCGGCGGGCTGTTCGCTTTCGCTCGATCCGCAACCGAACGTGGTCCACGCGCGCTTCGATCCGACGGCGAGCGTGCTGCCGATGCCGAACGACATCGTGCGCGACGTCGCCACCAACCGGCTGGCGCTGCCGATCCCCGACACGCTCTCTCCCGCCGAGAAGGAGCTGCGCGGCTGGCTCAACCAGCAGGACGGCTGGCCGTCGACGCTCACCGCGACGGTGCAGTTCGACGCGCCGATCGCGTCCGACACCATCGACGACAACACCGTCCAGGTCTGGAAGTGGGGCGACACCCCGTCGCTGGTCACCGTCGCCGGGCGCGAGCTCGATCGCGACGGGACCACGCTCACGCTCACGCCGCCCGACGAGGGCTGGGAGCGCGGCCGCACCTACGCCGTCCTCGTGCGCGGCGGCGCCGACGGCCTGCGCGGCGCGGGCTCGCGCGAGCGGGTCATCGCCGACGCCGCCTTCTACTTCCTGCGCCTCACCCAGCGCCTCGACGACCCGGCGCACAACCGCGCCTTCCCCGGCGACACGCGCGAGGAGCGCCTGGCCAACGCGCAGAAGCTCGAGGAGATCCGGCAGAAGCTGGCCCCCCACTTCGACTTCTTCGAGAAGCGCGGCATCAAGCGCGACGAGATCGCGTCGCTGTGGATCTTCACCGCGACGACGCGCAGCGAGATCGCGATGGACAAGCCGTCGCAGCGCATGCCGGTGCCGTTCGATCTGCTGGTCGATCCGCACACCGGCCGCATCGACGTGCCGTCGCGCGCCACCGACTCGAAGGTCGAGGCCGAGGGCAAGGCGCGCCTCAAGGACTACGACGGCTGGGGGCTCTCGGCGGGCCTGATGTTCGAGACCACCGGCGACCTCGGGCCCAACGTGGGCGACGACGCCGTCGAGCTCTACGAGCTGGGCGGGCCGACGCCGACGCGCGTCCCGGCCAAGCTGCGGATCTTTTCCGATAGACGACATGTCGAGATCACGCCCAACGAGCTCCCGCTGAAGGAGCGCACCACCTACGGCGTGGTCGTGCGCGACACGCTCGTCGACGACACCGGGCGGCCGGCGGCGCCGATGACCATCGGGCAGCTCATGCGCCTCAAGTCGGTCGTCTCCGACATGGGCAAGAGCCAGATCGGCGGCGTCCCCGACGACGACGCCGAGCGCGTCGAGGTCACCCGGAAGCGCATCGTCGGCCTCCTCGACACGCTGGGGCGCGACCGCGTGATCACCGCCTGGCCCTTCACGACGCAGACGGTGGTGCCGAAGATGGACGAGGCCATCAACAGGGCCTTCACCCTCGGCGCCGCGCCCAAGCCCGAGAACCTGAAGCACCTCACGCCGCTCGAGGCGCTCGGCGACTTCCCGCTCGGGATCGCGTCGCTGATTTATGTCAAAGACGTCTACTACGGCACGCTCAAGCTGCCGAGCTGGATGGACGACCGCACGCGCGGCTGGCGCGCCGACGGGCAGAGCGCGATGCGCGACGTCTCCTTCGCGATGACCATCCCGCGCAACGCCAGCGGCCCGGTGCCGGTGGTCATCTTCGGTCACGCCATCGCCACCGAGCGGCGCTTCGTGCTCGCCGTCGGTGACGCGCTGGCGCGGCGCGGCTACGCGGCGATCTCGATCGACTTCCCCTATCACGGCGAGCAGACCTACTGCGTCGAGGGCGAGGCGCTGATCGCGGTCCCCGATCCGCAGACCGGCAAGATCCAGCACCTGCCGCCCTGCGCCAGCGGCTCGACCTGCAACGCCTACGGGCGCTGCGTCGACGCCGAGGGCAAGGGGAACAACGTCGCCAAGTGGCCGATCCTCAACTTCCCGGTGGCGTCGGGCGCGGCCTTCCTCGAGATCGAGCACATCGCCAACACGCGCGACCACTTCCTCCAGTCGGTGATCGACCTCTCGGGGCTGCGGCGTTCGCTGCAAGAGGCCGACTGGAGCGCGGTCGGCGTCACGCTAGACAAAAATACCATCTACTACGCGGGGCAGTCGCTGGGCGGCATCCTCGGCGCGACCTACGTCTCGATGGACCCGTCGATCAAGAAGGCGGTGCTGAACGTGCCGGGGGCCGACCTCGTCGACATGTTCCGCGACTCGACCTACTTCTCGGGGCAGGTGAACGCCTTCTTCACGCGCGAGAAGACCGACAAGGACAGCTGGCAGGGGGCGCGCTTCCTCAACCTGGCGCGCCTGTTCGTCGACGCGGTCGACCCGCAGAGCGTCGCCCAGCGCATGAAGGGGCGCGAGGTGATGATCCAGATGGCCACGCTCGACTTCATCATCCCCAACGCCTACACGCAGACGCTGCAGCGCATCTCGGGCGCGCCGCGACGGGACTACGTCGCCGAGCACGCCTTCCTGGTCATCCCCGTCGAGCCCGCGTTCCTCCGCGGGCAGTCGGAGCTCGGCGGCTTCCTCGACGGGAGCTTCCGCCCATGAGACTCACGGGGGCATTGTTGTCTATCGCGATCGTCGGCGCCGCGCCTCAGGTGGCGCGCGCGGCGGGGTTCGAGCTCGCCGACCAGAGCGTGGTCGCCGCCGGGACGGGCGGCGCGGGCGTGGCGCGCGAGGGCGATCCGGGCGCGGTCTGGTACAACCCGGCGGCGCTCGCTGACGGCGCGGGCTGGCGCGGCGGCGTGTCGCTGTTCCTGGCGGTGCCGCGGCTCACGGCGTCGTCGACGGACACGACCTTCGCGCCGGGCGCGCAGCCGACGGACACGCAGCTCGGCGTGGCGACGCCGTTCGCGGCGCAGCTCGGCTGGTCGCGCGGGCGCTGGGCGGGCGGGCTCTACGCCGGGACCTCGCACGGCACGACGATCGCGTGGCCGGACGGCTGGTGGGGGCGCTTCGACGCGCAGTCGACGAGCATCCGCGTGATCCGCGTGGCGCCGTCGGCGGCGGTGCGCCTCGGGCCGGTGCGCCTCGGCGTCACGCTGAACGTGGACCTCGCCTCGATGGAGGTGCAGCGCGCGCTCGACTTCGTCGACGCCGAGGGCAAGTCGTCGCTGCGCCTGTCGGGCGCGAGCGCCGGCGCGGGCGCGTCGATCTTCTGGCAGGCGCTGCCGCAGCTCGCGCTCGGGCTCACCTACCAGAGCCGCACGGTGATGACCCTCGACGGAGAGGCGAAGTTCACCGTGCCCGAGTCGTTCGCCTCGCGCGCGCCCGATCAGAAGATCCACTCGAACCTGACGCTGCCCGATCGCTTCGCGCTCGGCGCGGCCTATGCGCGGCGGCGCTTCACCGTCTATGGCGACGTCACGCTGACGCTGTGGTCGGTGCGCGACACGCTGAAGATCGACTTCGAGAACCCGTCGACGCCCGATGTGAATCAGCCGCAGCGCTGGAGCGAGAGCTTCTCGGTGCGCGCGGGCATCGAGGGGCAGGTGCACGCGCGCGTCACGCTGCGCGGCGGCGCCTCCTACGATCACCAGGCGGCGCCGACGGACACGCTGGCCCCGTCGAGCCCGGACATGGCGCGCATCGGCCTCAGCCTCGGCGGATCGGTGCAGCTCCACCGCGCGCTGGCGGTCGATCTGTCGTACGCGGTGGCGATCCTCCTGCCGCGCTCGTCGACGAGCCCCGACGCCATCCCCGCCTCCTACTCGGGGCACGCGCACATCATCGGGCTCGCGTTCCGCGCCGCGCAGCCGCCGGCGCCGCCGCCGACGGCCTCGTCCCCGCTCGTCGGGCAAGGCGTCGCGCGGTCGGCCCCAGCCGCGCGTGCGTGGTGAGCCGCGCCAGCACTTCGCCCCAGCGCGGATCGCGCTCCAGCCACGACGGGTCGGACGTCTCGAGCCGCGTCCCGTGGTGGTCGACCACCACGCGCTCGCCGAGGAGCAGGATGTCGAGCGCGACCTTGGCGCCCTTTTCGCTAGCGAGCGCCTTCGGCGTGAAGTAGGGCGCGAACGCCTCGGTAGCGCGCTCGGGCGCGCGCGCGAAGGCGGCGCGGATCGGGTCGCGCAGCTCGTCCGTCGTGTGGTGCGGATCCCAGGTGATGCGCAGCGCCTTCACCGTCGGCGCGAGCGCCGCGGCGACCTCCTCCAGCGTCGCCCGATCGCCGAGCGCGAAGAGCGCGTCGGTGAGCTGCCCGCGCCGGTCGGGCGGCCGCCGATCGCGCAGCCGGCGCAGCGCCGGGATCGCCGGCAGGTGGCGCGCCCCGGCGAGCGCACGCACGAGGTGCCAGATCAGCCCGTCGGTGGCGTTCCCATCGTGCGGGACGAGCCGCTCGAAGAGCGCGAGGCTCGCCTCGGCGGTGGCGAGCGCCGGCAGGTTGGCGCACAGCCGCTGCGCCTCGTCGCCCGACAGCGAGGTGCGGTCCGCGCGCAGCGCCTCGACGACCGCGTCGATCGACAGCGTCGCGAGCGCGTCGTCGGAGAGCACGCGGAAGGGGGCGCGCCCGGCGAGCCCTCGTCGGCGATGAAGTAGGCCTGCCCGCCGCGGCCACGGGTGAGCGCCAGCGCCACCGCGTGAGTCAGGTTCTCGACGTGCACCGTCGAGGTCAGCGCGCGTCCGCCGCCGACCCAGGCGAAGCGGCCGGCCTTCGCCGCCTCGGCGATCGCGGCGCGCACCGACGTGTCGCGCGGTCCCCACACGAGGCGCGGCCGCAGCACGATGGTCGTCAGCCCCTCGCCGTTGGCCGCCAGCACGCGCCGCTCGGCCTCGGCCTTCGTCTCGCTATACAAAAATCGCTGGCGCGCCGGGTAGGGCTGCGCCTCGTCGACGTCGACGAGGTCGTGCCCGTCGAAGAGCGCCGCCTCGGTGCCGATGTGGATGAAGCGCGGCACGCCCGCGGCGCGCGCCGCCTCGAGGAGCTGGCTGGTCCCCTCGACGTTGGCGGCCCAGAACTCCTCGCGCGCGCCCCACTCGGAGACGAAGGCCGCCGCGTGGACGATGGCGTCGCAGCCGCGCAGCCCCGCGGCGTCGACTGCGCCGAGCTCGCCCGCGACCGCGCGCGCCCCCAGCCGCTCGACGGCGGCGGCGCTCTTCGGCGACCGCGCCAGCGCCAGCACCTCGTGCCCGTCACGGACGAGCCGCTCCACCACGTGACCGCCGATGAACCCCGAAGCCCCGGTGACGAAGATCCGCATGCCCTTCACCCTAGGGTCGATCGCTGCATGCGTCGAATCGACGCTACACATGTTTGCATGCACGGGATTGATGACATCGGCGCGGTCGACCTGAACCTCCTGCCGGCGCTGCTCGCGCTCGTCGAGGAGTGCAGCGTGACGCGGGCGGCGCGGCGGGTGGGGCGCACGCAGTCGGCGATGAGCCACACGCTCGGGCGGCTGCGCGCTCTCGTCGGCGATCCGCTGCTGGTGACCGGGCCGGGGCGCACGCTGCTGCCGACGCCGCGGGCGGAGGCGCTGGTCGAGCCGCTGCGGCGGCTGCTCTCGGAGGCGGGGCGGCTCCTCACCGACGAGGGGGCCTTCGCGCCGGGCGAGACGACGCGGGCCTTCGTGCTGGTCTGCCCCGACCACCTGGCGCCGCTCGTCCCGTCGCTGGCGGCGCGCATGACGGCGGAGGCGCCGCGGGCGACGCTGGAGGTGCGCTGGCCCGACGCGCGCGGCGGCGAGGCGCAGCTCGAGGAGGGGCGCGCCGACGTGGCGCTGGCGCCGCTCCAGCCGCACGCGTCGCCGGGGATCTTCGTGCGGCGGCTGGGGACGATCTCGTGGTGCGTGGTCATGCGCGCCGGCCACCCGGCGGCGCGGCGGCGGCGGCCGCTCGATCTCGCGACGTGGGTGGCGGCGCCGCACGTGGCGGTGCGCGTGGGGACGGCGACGCCGTCGCTGGTGGGGCGATCGCTCGAGGCGGCGGGGATCGCGCGGCGGGTGGCGCTGGTGGTGCCGACGTTCCTCGCGGCGCTGACGGTGGTGCAGCGCACCGACGCCTTCCTGGCGGCGCCGCGCGAGCTGGTGGCGCCGCTCGCCGTCGAGCTCGGCCTGCGCCTCGTCGCACCGCCGGTCCCGATCGACGACGCGCCCGTCGGCGCGCTGTGGCACGAGCGCATGCACGCCGACGCCGCGCACCGCTGGTTCCGCGGCCTCGTCGTCGACGAATTGGAGCGCGCCCTCGGCCGCAAGTGAAATAGTCCGAGCGTTCGGCGTTGGATCGAGGTGCACATCGAATCCCTCCTCGGTGTCGCGCTCGGCGTCGCGCTCGGTGCGGCAGGCATGCACCTGTACCTATCCGCCGGAGCGTACCCTGACGGGATCTTGAAATCCGACTGAACTCGGGTTCAGGCGCCGACGGACGGTGCCGGGCGGAGGCAGCGGATGAGGACGACGAAGCGATGGACG
>Ga0272446_1002733_pt1 | contig 23458 bp, 18 predicted proteins | sample YNPCB0061_FD_194587 | JGI IMG/M metagenome (GOLD analysis project Ga0272446, IMG submission 194587) | Hot spring microbial mat communities from Yellowstone National Park, WY, United States - YNP-CB-006-1 | ecosystem: Environmental > Aquatic > Thermal springs > Hot (42-90C) > Sediment | place... | reverse complement strand
AAAAAAATACTGCTTTTGCAGTGATGTTGAGGCGTCACTCATATCAGGCAAGGAAAGCCCCATTGTTCTGCTAAAACAGAAACCAGAAATCCTTAACGAAGAGCTCTTATCATTGATATCAGGAACAAGTCCTTATATCGGTGCTATGTTGCCCTATGCACCCTACCAGTTTTTATTGCTTGAAGGCTTTGATATGCTTGTGTTTACATCAGGGAACCTTTCTGGAGAGCCTATCGTTTATCGTGATGAAGATACTAAACGTTTAAAAAGCATAGCCGATTACTTTCTTATTCATAACAGAGAGATTGTGAGGTTTGTAGAAGATAGTGTGGCAAAGGTTGTTGAGGTGAACAGACCTGTACATATTTTGATAAGGAAAAGTAGAGGGTACGCCCCATTGCCGCTTTTTTTGAAAGATTGTTCAAAAACACAAATTTTAGCCTTTGGCAGTGATTTAAAGTCAACGATAAGCTTTGTCAAAGACGATATACTCATTCAATCTCAATTTTTAGGAGACCTTGCAGATTATCTATCATTTGAAGACTACAAAAAAACCATCACTGATTTTAAAAACTTTTTTGAACTGCAGCCAGAAATTTATGTTACAGATTTACATCCATCATACTTAAGCACCCAGTATGCAGAAGAGCTTGCGGGGACTGGAATTCGTTTAATAAAAGTTCAGCATCATAAGGCTCATGTTGCCTCTGTTGCATTTGAAAAAGGGTGGCTAAGTGAAGATTTTATTGGAATAGCTTTGGATGGCACGGGTTACGGAGAGGATGGAGCTGTTTGGGGTAGCGAGGTGTTTGTAGGTAGTTTGAAAAAGGGATTTGAGAGGGTTGGACACCTTTCTTACACTGCATTTCCTTTTGGAGATGCAGCCGTAAAAGAGCCTGAAAAGGCAGCCTTTTCTTACCTAACCTATTATGGCTTGATGAACAAAAAACTGTTGTCAATCTTTAGTGAACAAACAGTAAATAACTACGAAATGCTTACGGAATTTGTGCTTAAAAGTAAACTATTCACGTCCAGCACAGGCAGACTGTTTGACGTGATTTCTTTTTTGTTAGGTTTCAGGCGAAAGATTGGCTACGAAGGAGAAGCAGCGGTAGAGCTTGAAAATCTTATATATCGGCAGTACCAGTTGTCAGACGTCGAGAAAAGTTATGTCTGTAATTTTGAGAGGGATGGAAAGACTGTTTTGCTTGACACTGCAAGTTTGCTAAAAGCTGTTTTGAATGATTTTATGGCAGGCGTTCCGCTACCTACAATATCTATCAGATTTCACAGAGCTTTGGTTGAAGGGTTTCTTGAAATTGCGGTTCAAATTAAAAATGAAAGTGGGATTAATAAAGTTGCTTTATCTGGCGGCAGCTTTCAAAACAGCTACATTCTGTATCATCTCGCCAAAGCTTTAGAAGATGCTGGATTTGAGTGGGCGATAAATCAATACTCTCCTCCCAATGATGCGTGTATAAGTGTGGGACAGTGTGCAGTTGCCTTTTGTCAAAAACTTTAAGAGCAGTATTCTTATCACTCGATTACAATATGATGGGGATTATCTGAAAGAAGGATGTAGCGGTCTTTTTTCCGTGTTAATTTGCCATAAAAGTAACAGACATTGCCAGCCTTTAATCCGTAAATTTTAGATTGTCCCTTTCTTTTAAGGTGTATGTCAAGGTAGTCAGTTTTTATAACCGTCTTTTCATCGGTATAATAGATAGAGTTTATCTTGCCACGAAACCAGCCATAAAGCCCTAACTGCTCATGAAGTTTGGTGCTTAAAAAAGATGTTTTATATAGTCCTTTTTTAGCCTTTAATGCGTTTAAAAAAGCTAATTTAAAGTTACTAAACTCTTTAAGCTTTGAAATACTGTAAGGAAAAACAACACCCTCTGCAAGAAGCTTTGTGTTCACCATTTTTCCGTTGACGTAAACATAAGCCAATGTTCTGTTATAAACATCTTTTTTTTCGGTATCGTAACGTAGCGAAACCTCTTTCCCTTCAACTAAACTTTTATTGTAATTTGTTGCCTCATAACCGAAAGGTTCGTTAACATTTATCCATACGCCATTCTCTTTTTTGTGTGTTTCAGGTGCATCAATACCTAAATATCGCACTTTTTCACCATCATCGAGAACGATAGTATCTCCATCCACCACACTCACAACAAACCTTGTTTGTGATTTTCTTGTTATTTCAGGATTTTTGAGAAAACTAAACGGATTGAAGGAAACTGCCACATTTGCCATTATTAAAATGACAAAAAATGTGGCAGATAGAACCAAAGTCCGACGAATGTTTATATGTTACCCCTCAAAGATGTGGTGTTCTAACTCACCATACCAGTCAACAGGATTTTCAATAAATTTTTTAAGATTTTCTATTGCAAGATAATGACCTTCTTCTTCATCCCTTAGCGTTTCGAAAAAGGATTTTTCCAAAGGATTTGCTGCCTTTTTTGCAAGCTCGTCATACATTTTGTAACCCTTTGATTCGAAGTCAAGCCCCAGCTTTATAGAGTCCAGTTCTAACATCTGAGGATTTACGATGTCTTTAAATTTGTTCAGGGCATCTCTGAAAATGTTTTTCCATGGAAGATTTTCAGATGTGGGTAAAACTTCGGGGAAACGTCCGTTGGATACGAGCTGGTCAAAAACCTCTTTAATCCTCTTGATATGTTTTAATTCTTCGTTTGCGAGATTTAGAAAAATCTCTTTTGCCATAGGATTTTTTGAGCTGTTTGCCGCTTTAATAAAAAACTCTCTGCCACTTTCTTCAAATCTAACCGCTTCTTTAAAGGAACTCTTTAGTAATTCTGCATGATTCATATTGCTTTCCTCACTTTATTTTTTCTCTTTTTCATCCTTTTTCTTTTTATAAAACGCCTCCGCCTGAAGCTTATCCTTACAGCTATCACAAATAACATCAATACTTTTTTTGCCGCAGACTACGCATAGCTTTAGTTTGTCTTTGTCAGCCATTTGTATCAATTATAGCAGATACCTTGACATTTTCAAATTCTTATTCAAGTCCTGTGAAGAGGTCGTTAATATTAGTAAAGTCACGGGGATAGGCAAGGATTTTTGTTATAATTTGTATATTATCTTTTTCCAATTTCTGCTTTATCTGGGAAATTTTATCGTGAAGCACAGAAGATTCTATATCCTGATAGATTATAAAGTCATCTGCACCAGCCCTCACGACGACAGCAGGGGAAAAGAACACCGACTGGATAGTATGAGCGACTTTTACAATGACCTCATCTCCCTTCATTCTTCCATAGGTTTTGTTTATAGATGTCAGGTCGTTTATATCAATATAAACAACATAGAAGGGCTGTTTCTTAAAGATTTTATCGCTTAAAAACTTCTTTAAATAGGGATACCAATAAAGTCCAGTGAGAAAATCAATATAAACCATAGCCTCTCTAAATCTTTCTATGTATGGAGAAATAGCACTTGTTGTTTCTTCTCTATCCTCTAAGATATGCAAGACCTTCAGGCTCTTTTCCTTTAAGGCAGGGTTGAACTTTCTGCCAAACTCCGTTTCGATATAGCAGATAACATCGTTTTTCTGCATCTTTTTCCTGTAAGGGCGTAAAGATGAAAGTGCGTGATAATTATCGGCTATAGCAAGGATCTGGGATTCTAAGGGTATCTCGTCACCTTTTAAACCATCAGGATAACCGCTGCCATCAAAGTTTTCATGATGATGTTTAATCCATGGAATGATACTTTTAAGTGGTGCAATTTCAGAGACAATTAAGGCACTCATGCTTGGATGATTTTTCATTATTGAGTACTCGAAGTCTGTTAATTTGCCGGGTTTAAGCAAGATAAGGTCGGGAATGCCAACTTTTCCAACATCGTGCAATAAACCAGCAAATTTTAGCTTTACAAGTGCTTCTTCTTCAAATCCAAACTCCTCTGCAATTGTTGCAGCAAACTCGGCAACACGTTCTGAGTGACCGCGTGTGTAAGGGTCTCTTGCTTCAATAGAGTTAGCAAGTGCTCTTACCGATTGAAACGCCAACTGCTCAAGCATCTGTGTCCTTTCTTTAAGTAACTGCTCTATGTGAAGAAAGTACTTTTTGTTCTGTTTTATGTTTAAACAGTAGGACAGTGCATTTTCAATGCGTTCTTTTATCTGCTGAAGTGTGAAGGGCTTTGGAACAAAGTCATAAACCCCCTTTGTAATTGCGTCTTGAATATACTCAGGACTTATAGAACCGCTTATAATTATTACGGGTATTTCTGCATAGCCGTTGTTTTTAAGATAATCAATAAAGGGCAGAGAGCTTTTCCCTTTTAAAAAGACATCAAGTATTACAAGGTCAATTTCAGGTGATGTCTTAAAATACTCTTTTGCCTCAGGTAGATCTGGGAAGACTTCGGTGTAGTAGCCTAAAGAATCCATGAAGTCCTTCAACATCTCTCGAGGGGCTTCGTCATCGTCAATAATAACAATGATTGGAGCGTTTTTCATGCTATTTAAGCCCTAAAATATTAACAAGGTCGCTAAAGGTAAAAGGTTTTATCAGGAAGGGGCGTTTTGTTTTTTTAAGCATTTCCCTTGCATCAATAGACACATCCCCTGTGATAAAGATAACCTTTTCGACCTTTTCTGGCATTGACTCCTTAATAAAGTTTAGCACTTCAACTCCACTTTTATCGGGCAATTTAAGGTCAATAATTATGACATCATAATCATTGGAGTTTATCAGTTTTATACCGTCTGATGCCTTGGTTGCTTCATCTATACTGAACTTAAATGTGTAAAGTATATCCGCTAAATACTCTCTGATAGTCGGGTCGTCATCAATGATTATAGCCTTTTTCATCGGAGATATTGAAAAGGCTTCTGGTTTTGATTCGGGCTGAGAAGTCTCAACTTTCGGTGGATTTAATGGTAGGGTGATGGTGAATTTTGTGCCATCGCTGGACGTTTCAAAATTAATGCTGCCGCTATGTATCTGTACAATTCTGTGTATGAGAGACAATCCTAATCCTGTACCTTTTCCCTTAATTTTCGTTGTAAAAAATGGCTCGAAAATTTTGTCCTTAACCTCTGGGGGAATTCCAGGCCCATCATCAGCAATTTCTATAAAGAGATTATCATCTGCAATATAGACATTAAGGCTAATTTTAGAACCTTTTTGGGAAGTCGTTATGGCATCAAAGGCGTTTTGCAATAGATTTAAAACAGCCTGTTGAAGCAGTCCGCTGTTACAATAAACAAGAGGCAGTTGTTCCTCCATTTGCAGTTCAAAGTTGATATTATTTTCTTCAAAGGTGTTTGATATTAAAAATACGACTTCTTTTATAGATTGTGCTACATCAACAAAAGCCATATCCATCAACTGCTGGCGTCTGGAAAATTTTAAAAGATTTTCTATGATATTTTTCACCCGATAGCTTTCTTTCTGAAGTTTTGTAGCAATTTCTGTAACCTTTTGTGGCAACACCTCTTTGTGCAGGTTAAGAAGCTCACTGTAACCAATTATACCGGTTATTGGGTTGTTAATCTCATGGGCAATACTTGCTGCCATTTCACCTATTGATACAAGTTTTGCAGACTGTATAAGCTCTTCCTGCGTCTTTAACTCTGCGGTGATATTGTCAATTGTTATGATAACACCTTCTCCCTCTTGCATAACAACGATTGAAGAGTTGATTTTGTAAAAGTTGTTTCCAAGAGAAAGATTGTGAGATATTGTTTTTTCCCTTGAGTTTTCTCTGTGTGCCGCAAATATTGATTCTGTTGTCAATTCTCCTAAGGAAAGCAGTTTGTTACCATCAAAATTTCCGTAATTTTCAAGTAAATCCCTTGCTTTTTGGTTTTGTATTAAAACTGTTTTGTCGGTCGTTAGGAAGAAAAGCCCTTCGCTCATGTGAAGCAAGATAGTTTGTAACAACAGGTTTTGCTCTTTTAATGACTTCTCTGCAAAACGGACACGCAGGGCAGCGTTGATTCTGGCATAAAGCTCCCCTTCATCGAAGGGCTTGGTGATATAGTCAAAGGCACCTAACGAAAGTCCCTGAATAAGGTCTTTTTTATCTAAATATCGTGCAGTAAGAAAAATGACAGGAATGTCACTTGTTTTTTCGTTTGATTTAATCTGTTTACAGACAGCAAAGCCATCTAACTCAGGCATCATAATATCAAGGATTACGAGGTCGGGTTTTTCTCGAGTGATACGTTCAAAGGCGGAAGTGGAGGTGTTGCATAACACCGTTTCAAATCCTCTTTGTTTGAGATAAAGGTCTAATATTGTTAAATTGTCTTTCTCGTCATCAACAACAAAAATCTTTGCCATTACCGTAACATTATATAAAAATTTTCTAAAAATGTAAATTCTTTATTGATATTTGTCAGGTTGCTGTCTAAAATCAAGGTATGTATTGTAAGGAACTAAAACAAAATCTTTCAATTGAAGATTTTCTGTTCAGTTTTGCGGGAAAGGAAAATTTTTATCTGTTAGATGGCGGAGATGGCTTTTACGATATTTCCCCTTACTCCTACATCGGCATAAATCCTGTCTTTTCACTTTATCAGGTTGGTGATAAAACTTTTTTGGAGAAGGATGGACAAAAGAGTTTTATAAAAAAGCCTCTACTTGACGTGATGCGTGACATTATTTTGGAAAAAAAGAGAAAAAAAAACGACTTTCCCTTTTCTGGTGGGTTTATAGGATATTTAAGTTACGATTTTGGGTGGTTTCTTGACAAATTTAGACCGAAAAAAACATCTACAAGGGTTTTGAATCTTTGTCTCGCAAAGTTTAACTGGTATGATGATATCTTCGTCTTTGACAATGCTGAAAAAAAGTTTTTTTTTGTTTCTCTCGAGGGCAACAAACCCGACGACTATCTTAAAAACATAAAGCAAACCTTACCTGAAGCATGTAAAAAAATTACAACTAAACTAAAAGCTACAATATCGAAAAAACAATACCTTTCAATAATAGAAAAGACAAAGCAGTATATCGCAGGCGGAGATATATATCAGGCGAACATAACACAGAGGTTTTCATGCGAATTTCAAACATCGTCTGCCGATTTTTACAGAAGATTAAGGCAGATAAGCCCAGCTCCCTTTGGTGCGTTTCTACAGGAAAAAAGTGCAACGGTGCTTTGTAATTCTCCTGAAAGGTTCATTTACAAAAATGGCAAGTATGTTGAGACGAGACCTATAAAAGGAACCCGCAAACGGTCTGCCGACAAAAAAAGAGACGGGCAACTCATAAAGGAGCTTCAAAGCAGCGAAAAAGATAAGGCAGAGCATATTATGATTGTTGATTTAGAGAGGAATGATTTAGGCAAAATATGTGAAACGGGCAGCGTGAGGGTTAAAGAACTACTGCGTGTAGAATCTTATGCAAACGTCCATCATCTTGTTTCAATAGTTTCTGGGGAACTAATGGATGGAAAAGACATCTTTGATTGCATAAAACATACATTTCCCGGCGGTTCTATAACAGGTGCACCAAAACTACGTTCTATGGAAATAATTGATGAGCTTGAGCCCGTGAAAAGAGGGGTTTATTGTGGCAGCATAGGCTATATCGATGCCTCAGGTGATGGGGATTTAAACATAGCGATCAGAACAGGTGTTGTCACGAAAAACAGGCTTTTTTTTAATGTAGGTGGCGGTATTGTTGCTGATTCTGATCCTTACGACGAATACGATGAAACGATAATTAAGGCAAAGTCCTTTTTGGCTGCAATAGGGGTTTCTGAGGTGACTGATTAATGATAGTCTTTTTGAATGGTGCTTTAATCGATGCAAAAGAGGCTTTCATCTCCCCCTTTGACAGGGGATTTCTCTATGGAGATGGTGTCTTTGAGACCATCAGGGCTTATAAAGGAGAACCATTTCTTCTTCAGCAACATTTAAGAAGGCTAAGGCATGGCTTAAATGAAATGAATATACAGTTACCCTATAACGATACTGAAATCTATCACTGGATTAAGGAGTTATTGCTAAAAAATCACCTTCTTGAAAATGATGCCTACATCAGGATTACAGTTTCAAGAGGTGTTACAAGGGATTTAAGAGACTTTTGTTCTGCTCTTCCAACCATTTTTATTTATTCAAAACCAATAGATGTAGAGAGGCTTTTAAGTAGAAAAAATGAAGGTGTAAGGGCATTTTTCGTGCCATTTTGTCGGGGCTACCTTGCAGAGCTTAAACATTTAGGATATATCGTTTCTCTTAAGGCTTTACTGGAAGCGGAAAATGTCAATGATGAGCCTATCTTTACTGATAATGGCAAGGTGTTAGAGGGTGCCACATCAAACATCTTCTTTTACGACAGTAAAAAAGGTTATGTTGTAACTCCAAAAAAAGGAATACTTGAGGGTGTTATGCGTAACCTACTGATTAATTTCATGAAAAAAGAAGGACTGGTAGTTGAAGAAAGGGATGTTTTAAAGGAAGAAACAGAAAATTTTAGTTCGGCATTTATAACAAACTCAATCGTTGAGGTTATTGGAATCGCACAATTAGATGATAAAAGGTATTCGTTAGAAGAGGCAAAAAAGGTCAACCAAATTTTTGAAAAATATAAAAGCTATGTTGAGTAAAGGTATGCGAAGATATTTAGTATTTTCATTGCTTCTGCTCATACTTCCCATCAATGCAAAGGCAGATGAACCTTTTTACATCCTGAATGTGTCTAACAAGAAGATTGTTTCTATTAAAAAGCTTGTTGACGAACTTTATGATATAGATGTTGTTATTTTGGGGGAGATTCATAACGAAAAGGTGCATCATGAGTTTCAGTTGAGGTTTATTGAAGAGTTTAGTAAAAGGAAAAAATATATCGCAATAGCATTAGAGATGTTTAGACGTGAAAATCAAAAGGTTCTTGACGACTGGGTTTTTGGCAGAATATCCCTTAATGATTTTATAAAAAACTACTATGAAAACTGGACTTTTCCATGGAGTCTTTATAGTAGCATTTTTTTCCATGCAAAAGAACACAACATACCACTTTTAGGGGTGAACATCCCTAAAGAGATAACACAGAAGGTGGCGGAAAAGGGGTTCTTATCACTGACGCAGAAAGACTATGAAAAACTACCCAAAGATGTTAGGTGTGATGTTGATGAAGATTACAAAACGTTTATCGGGAAGATTTTTGATTTCCACAAAAATAAGGTGGAAAATAAGACTTTTCAGAACTTTTGTGAAGCACAGATATTGTGGGACAAGTCTATGGCTCATTATATTTTAGAGTTCAGAAAAAGTAATCCCGACAAGAAGATTATTTTGCTAACAGGTGCTGTGCACGCGTTTAAAAATGCTGTTGCAACTCAACTAAAGAGATTAGATAACGGTGTCACTGTTAAAGTGATTTTGCCAGAAATTGCTAAAAAAATTGATGCAAGGAGTGTAACAGTTAGCGATTGTGATTATATGGTTTATGAAAGGTAAAGAAGTGTCATCACCATCGAAAATGAGGGCTAAAGTGTTAACAATGTTATGTCGCAGATAGTAGGTTTTTTAAACGATAGTTATGCTGTGATAGTTTCTGATAGCAATATTGCTGACGAAACGGGAGAAAGTATAGGGACAAGCAAGAAGCTGTTCTCTGGGGGCAACTTCATTATTACATCAGTAGGAGTATCTTTTGGACTGACCATTATCGAGGGACTGTTGGCACAAACAAAGTTTTTAGGACCAATCACAAAAGAAGAAATAGAAAACTATCTCATGACCTATGGCAACAAGCAGTATGACTTTTTTTTAAAAAATTATGGCAAAAATTTAAAGCAGGATTTAATCAGACTTTATTTTTTGTTTGCCGCTGTTAATAAAGAAAAAAAGCTCTCTCTGGGATTTCTTGGCTCGGAAGGAGACGCCCCATTCTCTGTTATACCCTCTGAAAAGGTTGTAACCGCACCACGACGTATTGTTCTCGAAGCAAATTTGCTAAAATTAGCCAATAAACCAAAAACAGAGGTTGCAGATTTCATTGTAAGTTATTTGAGAAAAGTTTCTCAAAAAGACCCTTCCGTAAAGCCTCCGTTTGGTGTTGCCGTATTTGACAGCAAAACCGCTATTTCTTTATCCAGCCATTTCTAAAAAGATGTTTTAAAAAAGCTTTTTTTATGCTTGACAACATTATCTTAAGTGCTAAAATCTAAATCAAACACTGTTTTGTGGAGGTTTTATGAGATACGCTATGCTAAATGATGTAACAAGGTGTATCGGTTGTAGAAGTTGTCAGGTAGCTTGCAAGCAGTGGAACGATAGAAAGGCTGAGAAAACAAAAAATGTTGGTACCTTTGAAAATCCCTTTGAGTTATCTGGACAGACCTGGAAAAGGGTCAAATTTGTTGAAACTGAAAAGGGGGATGCCAACTGGAGCTTTCTAACCTATCAATGCAACCACTGTGGCGATGCAGGCTGTATGGCGGTATGTCCTACAAATGCAATCAAAAGAACAAAAGAGGGTGCTGTTTATATTGACGAAAAGATTTGTACGGGCTGTAAGTACTGCCTTAACGCATGTCCTTTTCACATTCCTCACATCGATGAAGAGAAACACATCGCCTCTAAATGTAATCTTTGTGCCGACAGGATTGCCTCTGGGTTGATGCCTTCTTGTGCAAAGGCTTGTCCGACAGGTGCGATAATGTTTGGCAGCAGAGATTACATCCTCACCGTTGCAAGAGAAAGGGCTTCTTTCTTGTCAAAAAATGGAAAGAATAAGTTTACCGTTTATGGCGAAAACATTCTTGGGGGGTTAGGCGTTATTTATCTATTGCCTGATGCTCCAGAAGTGTATGCGTTGCCAGAAAGACCAAAGGCACCACCAGCGGTAAACTTTGTTAATGTGTTTAGCAACTCCTTTGTAGGATTAATTGCTGCGTTAATACTAACCTTTGGGGCTTATGCGAGCTTCAAAAAGGGAGGTGAAAAATGAACGTTCATTGGGGATTACTTGTAGTTTTATACTTGTTTCTTGCAGGTATGGCTGGAGGAATTTATTTTACTGCATCTTTTTATGACTTTTTTACAGGTCAACGCACAAACATAAGCAAAAAGGGATATACTATCTCCTTTGTTCTATTATTGGTTGCTGTTTTCTTACTAATTTTAGATTTGGAAAGACCTTCCCGCTTTGTTCACATGATGTTGGCTTACAAATTTTTCTCCCCAATGTCGGTAGGTAGCTGGGGATTATTGTTTTTTGGGTTAAACTCTTTTATCACAGTTTGTATAAACTCTGAAGGTGCTTTAAAACCTCTTGGTGATTTTTTCCTTCGGATTGCACCATTTAGGATTTATGGTCTTGTAGGCGTAGCTCTAAGCGTTTTTTTAAGTACATATACAGGTGTTCTGCTTTCAGAAACAACAAGGACGCTCTGGTCGGCAACACCGTTTTTGGGAGCACTGTTTTTAGCTTCAGGTATTTCCTGTGGTGTTTGTCTTCTTCTTCTAATTGAGAAAGAGGACGAAGTTTTTCTCAAACAAGGTAAAAGGTTTGACAACATCTGCCTTGTGGTTGAGCTTTCTGTGATATTTTTCTATATTCTTGCGTTAACGATAGGATATGGTCCCTATGCAGAAACAAGTAAGCTGTTTACGGGATTATATGGATTGTTGTTCATAGGTGGAGGCATTCTGATAGGCACGGTGATACCAATTCTTATGAACATAGCTGGTATGAAGGGTAAAGTTGTTCCTGTACTTGTGCTTGTGGGTGCATTTTTGCTCAGATATGCAATAGTTTATGCGGGGCAGCAATAAAGATGCAAAGGGTTTTTAAAATAGCGGAAAATATTTACAAAATTAAACTTACTTATGGCTTGAAGCCAAAGCCACTTAAGTGTGCAAAACCAACAGAGTGTTTTGATGCTGTGCTATCTTCCTTTGAGCTTGATGATTTACTTGCCCTTCAAGAAGCTGTTTCGAAGGAGATAGGTGCAACGATGTTAGAAGGAAGCGACGTCAACAAAATCACATTTTTTGCAGCTGTTCATGCGATGATAGAACCATACAGGGTGGATTTTGTAAACTCATTTAGTACGCAGAACTGGCAAAAAAGTCGGTGTCCCTTTTGCGGAAGCAAGGCAGGGTTGGGAAATATAAAGGATACGGGAGTGCGTAAGCTGATATGTCATTTTTGCTGGACAGAATGGGAATATCCAAGAACTAAATGCTTTGATTGTGGCGAAGAGATACTCAATTATTCACTTTTTGAAGTTTCAGGTAGAGACGTACGTGTTGATTTCTGCGAATCTTGTAAGAGCTACCTGAAAACAGTAATTTTTGAACATTCTGAAGAACCGTATGTGTTGTGGGACTTAAAAACTCTTTCTCTTGACGATTGGGCAGCTTCAAAGGGTTATAAAAAACCAACACCTTCGTTGGTTGGAATAGATTTTACAAAATAATTTTGAGGAGGAAAGCATGGGAGGCATTACACGACGAGACTTTCTTAAGATTACAGGTTTAGCTGCAGTGGGTGCTTCTACACTTGGTCTGAAAAAAGATGCGATGGCCTTTGAACCAAAGCTTAAGTTTGAAAAGGCAAAAGAGACACTTTCTGTTTGCTGTTACTGTGCCGTTGGTTGTGGACTTATCATTCATACCCTTGATGGCAAGGTGATAAATGTTGAAGGAAATCCAAACAGCCCAATAAATAGAGGTTCTCTCTGTTCTAAAGGCAGTTCCCTAAAGCAGCTTATAAACAACGAAGACAGGGTAAAAAAACCTCTTTACAGGGCAAAAGGTGCTTCTGAATGGAAGGAGATAAGCTGGGAACAAGCTTTTGCTGAGATTGCAAAAAGAGTTAAGGCTACGAGGGATAAATACTTTCAGTATAAGAACAAAAAGGGAGAGGTTGTAAACAGGGTTGAGGCAATTGCATCCGTAGGTAGTGCAGCCCTTGATAACGAGGAGTGTTATCTTTATCAGAAATTTTTAAGGAGTTTGGGCTTGGTGTATATTGAACACCAAGCACGTATCTGACACTCCTCAACTGTTGCGGCTCTGGCAGAGTCGTTCGGAAGAGGGGCAATGACAAATCACTGGATAGACATCAAAAATGCAGATGTTATCCTCGTTATGGGTAGCAACATTGCAGAAAATCATCCTGTTGGTATGAAATGGGTGATGGAGGCGAAGGAAAAACGTAATGCAAAGTTAATTGTTGCGGACCCAAGGTTTACAAGAACAGCTGCAGTTGCTGATTTGTATGTGCCTCTTAGACCTGGTACTGATATCGCAGTTTATGGTGGTCTGATAAACTATATACTTGAAAACAACCTTTATTTTGAAGATTACGTGGTTGAGTACACCAATGCCTCTTTTCTTGTTAATCCAGAGTTCAAGATGCCTGGTGATTTAGATGGCTTGTTCTCTGGCTTTGATCCCAAAACGAAAAAGTATGATAAGGCTTCATGGGCATATCAGCGGGATGAAAAGGGAGTAGTATTAAAGGACAAGATATTACAAGATCCAAACTGTGTCTTTCAATTGCTAAAAAAACATTACAGCCGCTATACCCTTGATATGGTTTCCAAGATAAGCGGAACGCCTAAGGATAAGCTTTTAAAATTCTACAAACTTTATGCATCCACAGGAAAGCCAGATAGGGCAGCAGTTATACTCTATGCAATGGGTGCAACGCAGCACACCGTTGGAACACAGTACATCAGGGCTATGACGATAATACAGTTCTTACTTGGCAATGTTGGTATAGCAGGCGGTGGCATCGGTGCTTTAAGGGGAGAATCAAACGTTCAAGGCTCGACAGATCACGGGTTACTGTATCATATTTATCCTGGATACCTAAAAACAGTTAGTTCAGACTTTAAAGACTTAAAAACCTATTTAGAAAAAAACACACCAAAATATGCAGATCCCAAAAGCGTTAACTGGTGGAGTAACTATCCAAAATATTTCGTGAGCTTACTCAAGGCGTTTTATGGAGATAACGCAACTGAGAAAAACGATTTCTGTTTTGGTTACCTACCGAAGGTAGAAGAAGGGAAAAACTACTCGTGGTTATATCTCTTTGATGCAATGAGCAAGGGTGAAATAAAGGGCTTTTTCGCTTGGGGTCAAAATCCCGCCTGTAGTGGTGCCAACGCCAATAAAGTAAGAAATGCCCTTGCTAAGTTAGACTGGATGGTGACTGTAAACATCTTTGACAACGAGACAGCTTCTTTCTGGAAAGGACCAGGGATGAATCCAAAAGATATAAATACAGAGGTCTTTTTCCTGCCATGTGCCGTATTTAGCGAAAAAGAGGGGTCAGTAACTAATAGCGGTAGGTGGGCACAATGGAGATACAAGGCTAACGATGCTCCGGGTGAGGCAAAGCCAGATGCGGAGATTATAAACGAATTATTTTTGAAAATAAGAGAGCTTTACAAAAAGGAAAAAGGGAAGTTTCCTGATCCGATACTGAAGCTTAACTGGAATTATGGTAAAGATAAAGTAGATATCCATCTTGTTGCAAAGGAGATAAATGGCTACTGGACAAAAGACAAAGAGATTGAAGATAAGGCAAAGGGTACAAAAACATTATACAAAAAGGGGACACAGGTAACAGCCTTTCCCTTACTGCAAGCTGATGGTAGTACTGCCTGTGGAAACTGGATTTATTGCCAGAGCTATAACGACAAAGGTAACAACATGGCTAAAAAGGACGATACCGACAATAGTGGCATTGGACTTTACTCAAACTATGCTTGGGCATGGCCTGTAAACAGAAGAATTCTTTACAATAGGGCGTCTGTTGACCTTGATGGAGAACCACTTGATCCAGAAAGGGCTGTTATACAGTGGGACGGTACAAAGTGGGTTGGCGATGTCCCTGATGGTCCTGCACCTCCTCTTGCAAATGAAAAGGCTGGGAAGTATCCGTTTATTATGAAAGTAGAGGGTGTTGGGGCGATCTTTGGACCGGGTCTTGCAGACGGACCTTTTCCTGAACATTACGAGCCTCTCGAGTGTCCTGTAGAGAAAAATTTGATGTCAAAACAAAAGGTTAATCCAATTGCCAAAGTGTTTGACCAGAAGGCACTAAAAGATGTCTTCGCAAGCTGTGACCCACGTTTTCCCCTTGTAGCTACAACCTACAGGGTAACAGAACATTGGCAGACAGGTGTTATGACGAGAAGACTTCCTTGGCTTTTGGAACTTCAGCCTCAGTTGTTTGTTGAGATTGGGAAAGAATTGGCTGAAATAAAGAAGATAAAGAGTGGGGATAAAGTAAAGGTAAGCACAATTAGAGGTGAAGTGACTGGCGTAGCGATTGTAACGTCTCGTATACCTGTTTACATGTTAGGAGAGCAGAAGGTGTTTATGATTGGGCTTCCATGGTGTTATGGCTGGCTAACACCTAAGGATGCTGGCGATTCTGCAAACCTGCTTACACCATCTGCTGGAGATGCCAATACAGCAATCCCAGAGTCAAAAGCCTTCATGGCAAATGTGGAGAAGGTGTAAAAAAACAAAAAAATAGTAGATGCAAAAAAAGGGGCATAATAAGCCCCTTTTTTTGTAAATTGCCATTTAGTTTTTTAGTATCTCTTCTCGATTTATGTTATGTTTTTTCATAAGGTTATGAAAGGTTGGTCGAGGGATGCCTGCTAATTCGGAAGCCTTTTTGACGTTTCCCAGTGTCTGTTTTAGATACCTTTTAATCAAATTTTTTTCAAAGGTTAAAAGATACTCATCACGAATCTCCCATAGACTTTTGTTGGCAATTGGCAACTCCTGATCGGGAACGGTGTTTTGTATGTAAATAGGAAAGTCCTTTATTTTTAGCTCCTTGTCTTCACAAAGAATTACCGCCCTTTCAACTACATTGGCAAGTTCACGAATATTGCCAGGCCAATGATAGGCCTTCAAATATCTTATAACTTCCTTTTCGACAGAGTTGATTTTTTTGCCAAGCTTTTTTTGTGCAGCTTCAATCTGGTAGTGTAACAGGTATGGTATATCTTCTTTTCTTTCTCGCAAGGGTGGAAGTGTTATTGTAAAAACATTTAGGCGATAGTATAGATCTTCTCTAAATTTGCCTTGCTTTATCAACTCTTCAAGATTTCTGTTCGTTGCGGTAATAATCCTCACATCAACCTTTTTTACTTCGTTGCTACCAAGTGGTCTGATTTCTCCATTTTGGAGAACACGTAAAAGCTTGGTTTGCAGAGAAAGGGGCATATCGCCTATTTCGTCAAGGAATATTGTGCCGTTGTGAACGGCTTCGAAAAGTCCCTTTTTTGTTTCTGTTGCACCTGTAAAGGCACCTTTAACATGACCGAATAGTTCACTTTCAAGCAGATGTTCTGTAAAGGTGGTGCAGTTGACAGTTATCATAGGCTTGTCTTTTCTTGTGGATTTTCTGTGCAGAATTGTTGCAACCATTTCTTTTCCAGTGCCACTTTCACCTCTTAAAAGGACGGTAGTTGATGTAGGTGCCACACGTTCAATCTGTTGCCATACTTCACGCATCTTTTCAGTCTTACCTAAAACAAAGCCAAACTCTTTATCCTTGTAAAGCTCTTTTTGTATCATTTGGTAATCTTGCAAAAGGGTGATATTGTTTATCGAAATCTTGTTTAAAAGATACGGTAAGCACATCTCAATCTCTGCCATACCAAGAACAACAGCACGGGCTTTTTCGTAGCAGTTTTCGTATCCACAGGCACCACAGTTTAAGTTTTCACCACCATTGTAAATTTTCATCTCATCAAGTATCTTTTTTATATCCTCCTCTTTAGGTTCTACAAAAAAGATACGGTCTTTAGGAGAAAAGTTTCTACTAAGTCCTGCTTTTGGAGGCAAATAAACTTCTCCTTCTGCTTGGAAGGCGTAATCCTTAACATACTTTATAACACGATTGGCACGTTCGTAAATACTGCCTTTGTTAATCATAACAGGCCCATCAATGCAGCCTTTACAAAATAATATGTCCACAAAGCGTGGCTTAATGGAACCTTTTTTTAGAGACTCAAGCAGATTAACCACTTCATCCTTTCCGTCTATGGTTAAGAAATCAGTTTCGAGGATATCCGTTCCTATTGAGGCTGTTTTAAGAAGACCGCCAGATAGACTAAAGGACCTGCCAACCTTAGGGAAAAAACCGTCAAAATCGGAGAAGCTTTTTCTCGAGGGATGGATGTCCTTTACCAGAAAAAATTCATCAAGTTCTTTAAATGTCCAGACAGTGTCGATGTAATTTAAGCTTTCTTTATCTTTAATTTCGCTTTTCTTTGCGGTGCAAGGACCAATAAAGAAAATCATGCTTTCTGGAAAACGTTCTTTTAGAAACCTGCCCATAGCAATCATTGGAGAAACAATAGGAACCAAATTAGGAACCAGATCTTGATAGTATTTGCAGATAAGATTGATAATGGCAGGACAAGGTGAAGACAGATAGGTAGTATGGTTAGGCTCCTTCATCTTATCACAAATAAATTTTTTGTAATCGTCGATGATCAGCTCTGCACCGTAAGAAACTTCATAAACTTTTGAAAAACCTAACTTTCGCAAGGCGGAAACAAGTTGTAAGGGATGACAATCGTTATAATAGGCAACGAAAGAAGGTGCAACAACCGCTATGGGTTCTTTGTTTGTTTTAAAAGCTTCTTCAATAGGAAGTCCTGGTTCTACATCCTTTGCATCCTGTGAACAAACCTTAAGACAGTTTCCACAGTTAATGCAGTTTTCCTGCAATACAAAGGCTTGATCGTTTTGTACCTTTATCGCCTTTACAGGACAACCTCTTATACATGAGTAACACTTTTTACAAAGTCCTTCTCTTGTCTGGATTATCATTAAAACCTCCCACTAAGAAGTGGTTTTAATGTGCGTTCTAAAAGTCCCTCCTTCATTGCTATAAGCATGCCGTAATTAATGACACCAATGTTGTTTTGATTGAGAAGTCTTAGTCTGTTATTCATGTCAGTTTTTGTAAGCATACAGCCCCCACAATGTAACGCAAGGGATACACCTTTTAGTTTTTCAAAATCAGGGTTTGTGCCACATATGTAAGTAAATTCGAAATTTTTATTTGTCATTCTCGTTAGATAGGCAGGTAGAAGTTCCTTAGCCATATCACCTTCTTGGCGATGATGTGTGCAGCTTTCGATAATTGCAATCTTACTGCCATTTTTTAGTGAGTTTAAATTCTCAGCACCTTTTTTAAAAATATCAATGTCGCCCTTGTACCGAGCAAAAAGCATAGAAAAGGTTGTTAGCGGAATTTCTTGCGGAACAGTATCAGCCACCTCCTTAAGTGTTGTTGCGTCGGTGATAACAAGTTTTGGTCTCTTTGAAATGGTTTTTAGTATTTGGGGTAAAGTTTCTGGTTTTGTCTCAATCGCAATGGCATTAGAATCTAAAATTTCTCTTATCACCTGTACCTGAAGTGGCTTTAGGCGTCCCTTTGGGTAGGCGGGATGAACAGGTGTAACGAGAATAAAAATGTCCTCAGCTTCCACAATACCATCGAGAATTTTTGTTTGTTTAGTTGCCCCAAGCAAAAAACCGATATAAGCCTTTAACTCTTCGATATTTATCAAATTTTTGCTGGAAACTATTTTTATCCTTTCGTCAGACAGTTTTATCAGAAACTCTGGTATATCCTTAGAAAGGTCACATTTATTGATGACAAAGATGTAGGGAATATTAAGCTCATTAACTTTATCGATATAAGGTTTTTCAATCTTTTCAAAAGATTCCTCAAAATTTGTGAAAGGTGGAGAAAAGACAAAAACTGCAAGATCTGTCTTGGCAAGAACTTCTTTTGTTCTTTCAATACGCTCTTTTGCAAGAACAGATGTGTCATCAAATCCAGCGGTATCAGTAAAAAGAAGTGGCCCTGCAGGCAGTATTTCGATTGCCTTTTCTGTCGGATCTGTCGTGGTGCCAGGTAGTTCGGATACAATAGAAACCTTTTGCCCTAACAATGCGTTGATAAGGCTTGATTTTCCTACATTTGTTCTACCCAAAAATGTAACTCTCTTTCGTTCAGATTTAGGCACACTTTGCATAGCTTCTGTCTCCTTTATTTTCTGAAATATAAAAACCAAGTTCAGAAACGATCTTTTTTACATACGCAGTTGTAAGTGGTTTTTTGAGGTCGTAGATTTTATAAAGTTTTCTGTTTTCTTCCGGTGTAAAGTTTGGCATAACAACATTTGCTCCCGACAAAAGGGCTTCTTTTAAAGCTGTTTCACCACCAATGGAGTAAAGGGCTGTCGTCGCCGGAATGTTAACATTTTCGAGAACAAGTCTCGCGATAACAAGGGTCTTGATTACTAACTCTGTCGAAGGAGAAGGAATATCTGAAAATGGCGTGTATTTTGAAGAAATAAATGGACCTATACCAGCCATATCTGCATCTAACTCTTTCATCAAAAAGATGTCGTTTACAATATCTTCAGTGGTTGTATAAGGAAGCCCAATGATATTTCCAAGTCCTACTTGGTAACCAATTTTTTTGAGTTCTTCAAAGAGTTTAAGCCTATCTCTTAAAGTTTCTCCCGGATGGAAAAAGGCATAAAGTTTCTCGTTTGAAGTCTCGTGTTTAATTAAAAATCTGTTAGCACCCGCATCAAAAAAAGCCTTGTAATCTTCAATATCCCTCTCGCCGATGCAGAGTGTAATAGCCATGTCATAGTTTTTCTTAATAGTCTTGATTATAGAGATTAAGGTTTCCTTCGTGTAAAAGGTATCTTCACCCGATTGCAAGACCACAGTTCGTATGCCGTTACTAAATATTTCTTCTACCCTTTTTAGTATCTCGGATTTATTCAGGCGATAACGACCTATCGAGCTATCTCTTCTTAGTCCGCAGTATTTGCAGTTTTTTCGGCAAAAATTGGAAAACTCTATAATTCCTCTAACAAAAACCTCTTTATCGTAAAAATTAAACTTTTTTTCAAGAGCCTTTCTTTTAAGTTCTTTCCAAAGGTTCTCGTTACAATCTTCCAAAAGCTCTTTACATAAAGTTTTAGATAAATACATCTTTCTCTCCAGCAAAAACTTTATCAAGCAATTTGTTAAAATGTTGGTCTTGCATTTCTTTTTTTGCAACATCTTTTATAAAAGCTTTAACAAAATCTTGTTTGTCAGAATTCAAAAAATTTATTGCGTATTCGGCAAAACTTAACAAAGCATTTTTATCACAAAAATTTTTTATTGTTCCATCCTTTGCTAAATCCATAAAATCTTCCCCAACCCTTCCTTTTCTATAACAGGCGGTGCAGAAGCTTGGGATATGTCCCGATTCACATAGCTTTATAACAACTTCTTCTAAGGAGCGTTCGTCAGAAGTGGTAAACTGAGAAAGTATCTTATCTCCAGAATTAATATATCCGCCTGGTGTGGTTGAAGAGGCAGCACTTATCTGGGATACACCAACTCCAAATAGTTTATCCCTTAATTCTTGCGTTTCCCTTGTCGATAAAATTATGCCTGTATAAGGCACAGCGATTCTTAACACTGCAATAAGATAGGTAAAAAAATCATCAGAAATTTTATAGGGTGGATTAAAAGAGAGTTTTGCCCCTTTTGCGGGTTTGATACGTGGAACTGATATGGTGTGAGGGCCTATACCGTATATTTTTACCATCTCCTCAATATGTTTTAGGAGTGCCTTTACTTCAGAAACAGGGTCGCTCAAGCCAAAAAGCACACCCATCCCAACGTCTCCTATACCAGCCTCTAATGCTCTGAATGGAGCTTCATATCTAAATTTATAGTCACTTTTTTTCCCCGAAGGGTGCATCTTGGAATAAACATCGCGGTTGTAAGTTTCTTGAAACACCTGATATGTGCCGATTTTTGCCTTTTTTAGTATCTTAAAGTTTTCTGTAGATAGTGGGGCAACATTGACATTAATTCGCCGTATTTCGCCTTTTTCCGTTTTTGCACTGTAACAACACTCTATAGCCTCGATAAGCTTATCTAAGGTAAACTTGCTGCTTTCTGAAGATACCAGCAATATGCGTTTAACACCTTTGTCTATTAACGCTTTTGTCTCTTGAAGGATTTCAGATGAAGTAAGGGTCTTCCGCTCACTATCTTTGTTACTTTTTTGAAAACCACAATAGAGGCAGTTATTGTCACATTCGTTGGAAACATAAAGGGGAGCAAAAAGCACAATTCTCCTGCCATAAATTGCCTGTTTTACAAATTTTGCAGCTTCAATGACACGACACTGTGTATCAAAATCATTACACAAAAGTAGAAACTCTGCTTCTTCAGGCGATAAGCCTTTTAAAGCCTTAGCTTTATCTAGCAAAAAGTCAATCTTATTCATATTTAGTGTAAGCATTAGATTACACAAAAATGTTGTTAGAAATCAAGGTTAAATTTTGTTTACAGAAAAAATAACTAAATAAAAAGCTGAAAATATTAAAAAAAGGGGGAAAAAGAGGATGGGGGAATCCTCTTTTTCAAAAAATAGGGAGGGAGTATATGTGAAATTAATAAGCAAACGTTATGCCAAAAACTGTCATGCGAAGTTGATACCCGATTTAAGTTTTAAAATATTGTAATTAAGCTTAAGAAGCTATTTTTTATTAGCATAAGCAAAGTATTTTAAGGTTTCTATGTCTGTTATTTGACTGAAGTTTGATTAACAGAGTTTTTAAAGAAAATGCCAAAAAAAGTGCCGGAGGCGAGAATCGAACTCGCACGAGGTTGCCCCCACCGGATTTTGAGTCCGGCGCGTCTGCCTGTTCCACCACTCCGGCATTTGAGCAAATCTTATCTCTGTGGCTAAAATTATAATCACTCCTCGTAGAAAAGTCAAACAAAATTCTCCCGCCAAAAGGGGACAGGTCAACAATCCATTCTGCTCCCCCTTTGAAAAAGGGGGCAAGGGGGATTTTATGTTAAGTTTAGATTTCCGAAAACCAAAAAGGGGACAGGTCAATAATCCATTTTTAGATTTTGTAGACATAAGGGATAAAATTAGATATTATTGCTACAATATTTCTACAAAAAATACGTAGCGGCTTACTTAGAAAACATGGAATTTAAAAAAAGAAATAAATTTATTGAGACCCCGTTCTTTCATCTTATATTGATTGTTTTGTTGGGAAGTTTAGCATACTCTAACACCTTTAATGCACCTTTTACCTTTGATGACTATATAGCGATAGTTAACAACCCTATTATAAGAAATTTTGATTTTTTTACATCACCTTTTAGTAACGTTAATGTTAATTTAACAGAGTCTTATAAAGTCGCAACACGTACGAGGTTGCTTGGTTTTTTTAGTTTTGCAATTAATTATCATTGGCACAAACTTGATGTTACTGGCTATCACATTGTAAACTTGGTTATTCATCTGTTAAATGGCATACTGCTTTATTTTTTTGTTAGAGAACTCTTTAAAACTCCATATTTGACCAAAATCACCAAGAAAGGCACAGAAAGTTATATACCAATATTTGTTTCTCTTTTGTTTACTCTGCATCCTATACAGACGCAGGCTGTTACTTATGTAACTCAAAGATTTGTTGCTTTGGCGTCGTTTTTCTTTTTGTTGAGTATCTTGTTTTACACCAAAAGAAGGCTAATATCAGGACGCAAGAGTATTTTTTACTTTATTATCTCGCTCTTTTCTGCGATTTTTGCAATGTATTCTAAAGAAATTGCATTCACTTTACCGATAATTTTAGTTTTGTATGAGTTTTTCTTTTTTAGGGGAACAAATAAAGAAAGATTGATTTTACTATTACCATATCTGCTGACGATGTTTATAATACCATTAACAATGATTTTTTCTCGCCATATCTATTCAAACAGTACTGATGTAATATTGGCGTTAAAAACTTTCAACCAACAGGTGCAATCCATTTCACCTTTAGATTATTTGTTCACCCAGTTTCGTGTGATAGTTACTTATCTTCGCCTTTTAGTTTTACCGATAAATCAAAATTTGGATTATGATTACCCCATTTATAACTCGTTTTTTCTTACACCTGTTATATCATCATTCTTGTTTCTTTTAGGCATTTTTGCAACAGCAATTTATTTCTACATTAATTCACGTAATGTTTACAGTTACAATAGAGTTTATAGCTTTGCAATACTCTGGTTTTTTATCACTCTTTCTGTTGAATCAAGCATAATACCTATTGATGATGTTATATTTGAACACCGAGTTTATTTACCATCGATAGGTTTTTTTATCTTTTTTGTGTTTAGTTTTTTAACGATGTTTAACAAAATTTTTAAAATGCGGCTAACATTACTGTGTATTATATTGATAATGCTACTTTCAGCAACTTACCTTAGAAATAAAGTGTGGATGGATGAGAAAAGCTTATGGCATGACATTGCGGAAAAAAGTCCTCGTAAAGCAAGGGTCTGGGTAAATCTTGCAAATGCTTATAGAGACCAGCCTGTAAAACAAAAAATTTATTTAGAAAAGGCATTGTCACTTAACCCATTTTACCCTCTTTA
>Ga0272446_1002732_pt1 | contig 23461 bp, 25 predicted proteins | sample YNPCB0061_FD_194587 | JGI IMG/M metagenome (GOLD analysis project Ga0272446, IMG submission 194587) | Hot spring microbial mat communities from Yellowstone National Park, WY, United States - YNP-CB-006-1 | ecosystem: Environmental > Aquatic > Thermal springs > Hot (42-90C) > Sediment | place... | reverse complement strand
GGAAGAATCAGCTAGGGGTGTACCCGCCACGGGCACAAGGGCGTTGATGGGAACCGAGGCTGGCGGGGGATCGAGGGTGGCGAGGGTATGGAGTAGTTTCACCCGGTCTTGGTGACTTTCCCCCATCCCAATAATGCCGCCGCAACAAACTTGGATGCCGGCTTGGGCAATGTTTTTAATGGTCTCTAACCGATCGGTGTAGGTGCGGGTCGTAATAATTTGGGGATAAAATTCTGCCGAAGTATCTAGGTTGTGGTTGTAGGCGGTCAAACCTGCTTCTGCCAGAGCTTTGGCTTGGTGGGGCTGCACCATACCCAAGGTGACACAGGCTTCCATGCCTAAACTTCTCACTCCCCTAATCATGGCTAAAACCGCCTCAAATCCTTCTCCATCAGGGATTTGCCGCCAAGCTGCCCCCATACAAAAACGGGATGAGCCATTCTGCTTTGCTTCCTTTGCTTGCTCTAATACTGCCTCTACCTCTAGGAGGGGATAGGTCTCGATCGGGCTGCTATAGCGGCGACTCTGGGGGCAGTAGTGGCAATCTTCGGGGCAATGCCCGGACTTGATGTTTGCCAAAGTACATAACTGCACCCGATCGGGTTGGTGATGGAGGCGATGCACCGACTGGGCAGTAAAAATCAAGGACAACAGAGGACGATCGTAAATTTCTTGGACGGTTTCTAGGGAGAGCAAGATTAAACCTCATGGGCGTTTTACCTTTCCTACTTTCTGGCGCACCAGGTAGCCTGGATTGCTTAGATTTGGGATACCTACTAAGTTAGCAAGTTTAATATGATTTTATCAATCTAACCTGTTTTGTTTATTGATCTTTTCACTTTGATTAAAGTCTGTCAAAAAATGAAACATCAAAATTATTAGTTTATTTAGTAGCAATACTAGAATAACGGGGTAACTGGTTAATAAATTCTAAAGCCGATCGTTTAATCTCTTCCTTTTCTGCTTCACTTTTTTTATCAAACATAGAAACCATCAAAGATACTCTACCATTTTCCTTAAAATCTTCCCGAAACCGATCGATAAAATGCCAATATAAATAGTTAAATGGACAGGCTGATTCTCCTGTTTTTTGTTTTACATCGTAATGGCATTGACTACAACAGTTACTCATTTTTTGAATATAATTCCCCCCAGAAACATAGGGCTTACTAGCAAGAATTCCACCATCTGCATAGGTAGACATCCCTAAAACATTGGGCAGTTCTACCCACTCGTAGGCATCGATATAAGCTAACCAAAACCAGTGATGTAACTCGATCGGGTTGGTCATAGTTAAATTACTAAAATTACTCAATACCATTAGGCGTTGAATGTGGTGAGAATAGCCCAATTCTATAACATTTTTCATGGCATCTGATAGACATTTTAACTTTGTTTTACCATCCCAAAATAACTGGGGCAGATTCAAATTAAACTCAAAATGATTAGTGTTTCTAATACCAGGCATCATAGCTTCATAGTAGACCCTAATATATTCCCGCCATCCTAAAATCTGTCTGACAAAGCCTTCTACAGAGTTTAATGGTGCTTGATTTTTTTCATACCGATCGATTGCCATTTCGCATAATTCTCTAGGTAGTAACAGTCCATTATTCAAGTAGGGGGAAAGAACACTATGGAATAAAAATGGTTCATCGGTTTTAATAGCATCTTCATAGGGACCAAAATTAGCTAGTCTTTTTATCATAAATTCCTCAGCTAGTTTTAGTGCCTGAGTCCGATTTACTGCCCAAGAAAACCGATCGAGTCTGCCGAAATGATGACCAAAATATGTTCTAATTTGATTTATTACTTCTATAGTGATTTCATCGGGAGTAAAGGCAGTAACTGTTGGTATATCTATTTTTTTGGGTAGGGTTTTACGATTATCTTTATCATAATTCCACTTATTACCTATTGGCTTGCCTTCTGTCATCAAGTAACCGGTCTTTTGTCTTAGGTCACGATAGAATGTCTCTAATCGATAATTCCTATTGATTTTCGTCCGATAATGATTAACATCAGCTATAAAAAAGTTATTGGACAAGCACTCTACCCGATCGGGAAATTTCTGTTTTATTTCCTTCATTTTTTCTCTTTGTCCCCATTCATTAGGCTCTATATAAAATAACGACAAATGGGAATGAGTCTCTAAGAATTGTTTAATACCGTCACTATGAAATCCAGAAGTAAAAGCTGTCAAAACATCAAAACCCCTATCTTTTAATTCCAGGGCAAAATGACGCTGACAACTCAAAATAAAGGCTAACTTCATCTGATGATGGGGTAGAAAACTAGCATAGCCATAGGATTCAACAAATAAAAATAGGGGAGACTCTCTAACTAATTCTTGAGGAAAGACAGAGAGATTTAATTGGTCGTGATTGATAAATAGAACCTTTTTATGATTTTCTATCCTGATTTGCCGATCGGTTAGTTGACTGAGAAATAGCGGCGCATTGACTTCCATGTTTATTCTTTGAATATTGTTTTGGTAATTCTGTTTAATGTTAATTAAATTCTATCTTAAATTTCTATTTCAGAATACTTTTTTTACTGTCTACTTGAAGCACGCCGCATTATTTTTACCACTAGAATTAAAACTAGGTTCCTTATTGCTCCCAAAACTTTTGACTTAGTATAATTTCAAGGTCTGTAGAATACTGCCACTGATCAGGGAATTTTACATACTCATATTCTGACATCACTTTTTCTAAGGCAATTTCTAGGGCATTCCTAAAACTCTCTTGCCATATAGATTTTAAGCTGGGGGTTTCCTTGAGTAATTGTTTTATGTCGATCCTTTGGTTGCGGATTGTAATCTCCCAGCTTCGATAATTTTCTGGTAATTCTACATAGAGTCTTTTTAGTAAGTGTTCCAAAAGAGTAGTTAAACGACTGAGTAGTTCTCTTCTTTCTGACCTGCCCAAACTTTCAACCTCTTCAATTAAATTTTCTATATCTAAATCTTCAAAGTTACGATTCCTTAGTTTAGTTACTGTATCTTCTACCCATAAAAGAATATCCCGATCGTAAAGGGATTTTGTCCTATTTGTTCTTAGTTTATTAGTATCCATTTGTCAGACTAATTCTGCATAACAACTAGCTTAATCGGAATGTATATCAAAAATTGGCAGAAATATCCAAAAAGAACCGATCGGGCTAATAAAAAATAAGGAAAACCCCACTAGATAATAATGGGGTAATATCTTCTAAAGAATTCCTAAAGTGCCTGCGTAGACCGCTTTAGCGCCCAATTCTGCTTCAATGCGTAAAAGACGGTTATATTTTGCTACCCTCTCACTGCGGCAAAGGGAACCGGTTTTAATTTGCCCTACCCCCGTGGCAACTGCCAAGTCAGCGATCGTTGTATCCTCTGTTTCCCCAGAACGATGGCTAATCACCGATCGGTATTTGTGAGCCGTGGCGGTCATTACGGTTTCCAAAGTTTCCGTCAAGCTACCAATTTGGTTGAGCTTAATTAAAATGGCATTAGCACATTTTTCCTCAATCCCCCTCATTAGTCTGGTTTTATTGGTAACAAACAGATCATCCCCTACTAATTGAATAGAGGTAAGTTTAGCGGTGAGGGCTTGCCAGTTTGCCCAATCTTCTTCCTGTAAGCCATCCTCGATCAAAACGATCGGGTATTGCCCTACCAAATCACTATAATAATCCAGGGTAGCAGCAGGGCTATGGGACTTGCCATCAAAAGTATAAATTCCTTCTTTATAGAGTTCGTTGGCAGCTACATCGAGGGCTAAACTAATATCCTTGCCTGGGGTATAGCCCGCCTGCTCAATAGCTTGGATCAACAAATCTAAAGCTGCTCGATTAGACTCCAAGTTGGGAGCAAAGCCCCCCTCATCCCCCACACTGGTAGAAAGCCCCCTAGAATGTAAGACCTCTTTGAGCTTAGCAAAGACCTCTGCGCCGTAACGCAGTGCTTCCCGAAAGCTAGGCGCACCGATCGGGACAATCATAAACTCTTGAATATCAACATTGTTATCGGCATGGGCACCGCCATTTAGCACATTCATTAGGGGAATAGGCAACAGATTGGCTAGGGGCGAACCCAAATAGCGGTAGAGAGGCAGTCCCAAAAATTGCGCTCCTGCCTTTGCTACTGCCAAGGAGACTGCCAAAATAGCATTAGCCCCCAGTTGGGACTTGTTAGCAGAGCCGTCTAATTGGAGCATAGTACGATCGCAGGCTTCCTGATCCAGGCTATTCATACCAATCAGGGCGGGCGCAATTTGGCTATGGATATTTTCGATCGCCTTGAGCACGCCTTTGCCGCCATAGCGGGATTTATCGCCGTCCCTCAATTCATGGGCTTCAAAGCTACCAGTCGATGCCCCACTAGGCACTTGGGCAAGACCAGTGATGCCATTGCGGAGCATTACTTCTGCCTCAAGGGTTGGTTTGCCCCTGGAGTCTAGGATTTCCCTTGCCAGAATGGCTGAAATACGAGCTTCTGCCTTTACCATTGCACTACTCCACTTTTTATTGATAGTAACTTTAATAGTTTACCGAAAAGTCGCCCCCAGGGTTACTCCTCTACTTCATTGAGGACTTCAATCAGGGCATCAGCCTCAGCGACGGCAAGGCGGGCTTTTTGATAAATATCCTCAAATTCAACATTACTGGCATTCAATCCCTGCATTAACATCAGGGCAAAATATTCCCGTTTAGTCATACCAGCAGCAAAGGAATCCCCATCAGGATGGTAACTAAAAGGGAAGGCGCTATCTGTCGGTTTGGTATCCACAGTCAGGTTCCTGTTCAAAAACTGTCCAGATTATACGCCTTAGTCGATGGAAATACTCTGGGGACCCTTTTCATTTTGCGGTGGATTGGGGCTTGTTACTACGCCCTGCTGGTTTAGCCAGGTTTTGAGGGGGTCTTGGTTGGGATCGAGACGCAAAAAACCGGAAAACAGACCGCCCAAGAAGGCGATGGGCTGGAGGGTCAAGGCTTCGAGGATGGGTTTCAGTTCGTCCATAAAAATTAACAATCTCTATAGCTCTATGGTAAAGCCTCTTGCGGTTTTTGTTGAGTTTGGGGTTAAACTGGAGAACAATTTATTTTTTTAGCACCCGATCGTTTATGGTACAAGCTGTGGCTCCCTCCCTGAATTTAACTAGCACTGAAGCCCTTACCCTCTACGAGGATATGGTATTGGGGCGTACCTTTGAGGACAAGTGCGCCGAGATGTATTATCGGGGGCGGATGTTTGGCTTTGTCCATCTCTATAACGGTCAGGAAGCGGTTTCGACGGGGGTAATTAAGGCGTTGCGCCCCGATGACTATGTGTGTAGTACCTATCGGGATCATGTCCATGCCCTCAGTGCGGGTGTGCCTGCCAGGTCAGTGATGGCGGAATTATTTGGTAAAGCGACGGGCTGTAGTAAGGGTAGGGGCGGCTCCATGCACTTGTTTTCGGCGGAGCATAATTTTTTGGGGGGATTTGCTTTTGTGGCGGAGGGCATACCGGTTGCATCAGGGGCTGCTTTTCAGTCCAAGTATCGCAGGGAAGTGATGGGGGACAGCGGGGCTGACCAGGTAACGGCTTGTTTTTTTGGCGATGGGGCGACAAATAATGGTCAGTTTTATGAAACTCTAAATATGGCAGCCCTCTGGAAGTTACCCATGTTGTTTATTGTGGAAAATAATAAATGGGCGATTGGTATGGCTCACCCCAGGGCGACTTCTGATGTCAGTATTCACAAAAAAGCTTCTGTCTTTGGTATGCCGGGCTATGAAGTAGATGGGATGGATGTTTTAGCGGTCAGGCAGGCAGCCCAAGTTGCCATCGATCGGGCACGATCGGGGGAAGGACCTACCCTCTTAGAATGTATGACCTATCGATTTAGGGGGCATTCTTTAGCCGATCCTGATGAATTGCGCTCCCAAGAAGAGAAGGATTTTTGGTTTGCGAGAGACCCAATTAAACTACTCAAAAATGTCATTCTCGATCGGAATCTGGCTGGGGAAGAGGAGCTAAAAACGATCGACCGCAAAATCCAATTGTTAGTAGAAGAGGCGGTCAAGTTTGCGGAAGAATCCCCGGAACCAAGTCCCAGTGAGCTTTATCGCTTCCAGTTTGCGGAAGATGTCTAGGCAAATCTCATACTGATATCTAACCAACTCGATCGGGTCACCATGGCACTGGTAGAAATGTAGTCTACTCCTAGTTCTGCCACCGATCGGATGTTATCGATCGTGATGTTGCCGGAGGCTTCAATCTTTGTTTTGGGGCTGCCCTGGCGAATTAGCTGGATTGCTTTTGTCATGGTGGGAATATCCATGTTATCTAACATGATGATGTCTAGGTTCAGCCCGATCGTTTCTTCGACTTGGGCTAGGGTTTCGGTTTCCACTTCGATCGTGGTGGTAATGGGGAGGGTTTGTCTGACTTGCTCTACGGCTTTAGTGATGGAACCAACGGCTTGGATATGGTTATCTTTGATCATGACGGCATCATCCAAACGACTGCGGTGATTTTTCCCTCCTCCTACTAAAACGGCGTATTTCTCTAGCTGGCGGAAGCCTGGTGTAGTTTTGCGGGTGTCAACCACTTTTGTCGGAAGGTCTTTGATCTTTTGGGCAAAAAGATAGGCGCTGGTACTAATACCCGATAGTTTCATAACGTTATTTAGGGCTACTCTTTCTCCCATTAACAGGGCTTCTGTCTTTCCTTCGATTTGACAGATGATGGTTCCCTTCGCTAGATATTCTCCTTCTTTGATTAAACTATGAAACTGACAATCAGGGTCTAACAACTGAAAGACTCTCTGGGCAATGGTTAGACCAGAAATAACCCCATTAGCTTTTAACAACCAACGGGCAGAACTTTTAGGATTGTGAAAGACTAAGGATTGAGTGGTGCGGTCAGTAAAACCGATGTCTTCTGCTAACCAGTCTAGGACTAACCGATCGAGTAAAGGAAGGGGAGGCAGCATAGAAATAAGTTAAAGCAGGGCTTGAAAGTCTGTCCAGGTAAGACCCCGATCGATATAGTTGGGGTTATTTGGGTTAAAGGGGGCTTTGACCCGATCGATGGTTTTGAGTTCTGCGCCGGCGGGAATGACTGGGTCTTCTGGGTTGGCGGGGGTAGGATTGGTCAGGGAGCTAGTAAAACCACGAAAGACGACCAGTTGTTGTTCTGTTTCATCCACAACGATCGTGAGAATGAGAGCTTCGTTTTTATGTTTGATCGTGTAGTCTTCTAGTTGTTTTTCCATTAGGATTGACCAAAGGTCTTGGGTTCTGTACCCGCTATAATGCGTTCGATATTGCTACTATGTCGCCAGATCACAAAGATGGCAGCCACGATCGTGAATAACAGATAAACTAAATGACGGTCTATCAGATAAACAAAGACGGGAGTAGCAAAAGCTGCCAAAATAGAACTGATGGAGACGGTGCGCCAGATGCCCAAACTGATTAACCATACCCCAAAGGCGCTAGCTGCCACGATCGGGTTTAGGGCAAGCAATACCCCCAAACCGCTGGCAACGGACTTGCCCCCCTTGAACCCTAACCAAACCGACCGGCTATGCCCCAATACCACCATCAGGGCGCTACCTACTACCCACCAGGCGCTAAATTTATATGCAGGGAAAAAGGAACCCAGATTTAATGCCAGCCAGACTGCTCCATAACCCTTGGCAGAATCCACCAACCAGACAAAAACCCCTTCTTTCTTCCCGATCGTGCGCCAGACATTGGTCGCTCCCGTAGAGCCAGAGCCATGCTCCCTAATATCAATACCCCTTGCCTTACCCACCCAAAAGCCCGTGGGAATAGAGCCTAACAGATAGGCAACCATTAAACAGATAAAACCGATCGTGTAAGTCATAACTAAAAATCAAAGTCCCGACTAAAACTGGTTTTGGCATCACGGTCTTTAGCAAAGCACATCAGGAGCGGAAATTTCAACATCTCCACAAAAATAAACTCCTCCGATTCATCTACAATTACAAAGGGCATTAAATTCTCTTTCATCATTTTTTCCCCCTTATCTACTAGGGGTTCTGGGTCTTCAAATAAAGTCACACCCCGATCGGGACCAAACACATCCCGATTGATCCCTAAACAATCCTGCAATCCCCGCCGCCATTCCCCTAAACGTTCCGGGGAGGTAGCCAAAATCAACAATCTAACCTTATTGCCGTAAAGCACCCGCAGGATAGAGACGACAGCAGATGCTACCAAAATATTTTGTAACCTGGTGCCCATAGACTGGACTGCCCCCCGCCCCGCCAACTTAAAAAACCAGTCTCCTACCCGGTCGCTGTGGATTTTCTCGAAGGTGCGGCGTAATTTCCAGGCTGGACCATAGTAGTCCGGCATAGTGCGATACCGATCGAGGAGTTGGTTGATCTTCTCTTTATAGTCCTCAAATACCTCCTCGGCAATGGGGGGCACTTCCTTGGGCTTGGGTTGTTCTACAGGAAGGGGCTGGGGTGGGGCGGGCACCAATTCTAGCTTTTCCACTGTGGTCACTAATTCCTGGAGACTGCCCACCAAATAATCCCGGAAACCCTGTACCCTGACGGCAATATCTTGGGAGACCCCGGCATAGGTAGTTTTCATCTCCTGTTGGATGCGGTCTAATTTCCGTTGTAAGACCGTAATTTGATCCTGTAGCTCCTGCTTCCTTTGCTCATAAACGCCGAGGCTGTCCTGCAATGCCCGTTGTAAGTCCTTTGTTTGGGAGGCAATCAGTAGGGCTTTTTCTTCTTTTAACTGGGCAATTTCTGCCTTCAATTCATCGATCGAATGTTCTAAATTGGCAGGGGCATCATTTTCCATGGACATTAGCGGCTATTGTTTTTCTATATTAAAACCGATCGGGAAAAATCTGTTCTAGGAATTGCGATTACGTCTTAAAATGTCCCTTGCCATATTGAGATAATCCTGCTCCCCATCGAGGCGGGGTAGACTAACCGACTGCACCTCAATAATCGGGTCATCTAGGTTGAGGGGGTTTGGTTCAATCCCGATCGGGGCTTGTCCTTGGGGCAAAATATTAGGTTTATGGAGCAGATAGATAATTTTATCCCCCTCCATCCAGTTAATACTAGCGGGGACAATTTCTAACCGATCGTTGCGTTCAAATAAAAGGGGCAAAATGACATTACCACTGTATAGAAAATTAAACTGCATTAACTGCCGATCGATGTCCTTTTCTAAGATGACCTCTCCCAATTTTGTTTCCCTCTGATTTATGTATTGATTCCAGGCTTTAATCGGGATGCGATAACCAAAAGCGGGCACAATATCACTAGTTTCTTCTACCTGGGGAGGATAGACCGCAAAGACACGGGAGGGGCGAAACTCTTCTAAAGCTCTTTGGGCTAAAACTAAATTAACATCGGTATTTATAGTCATAGCAATAAAGGTACCAACCCCATCCAATCCTGCTAAATTTAAGGTATTTACATCAAGTCCACTACTAACAAAAGCTGGAATACTAGCTTCCTGGGCACGGCGACAAAGATCGGGATTAGTATCAATTAGCGTAACTTTCTTGCCACGGTCTTTGTAAATTCTAGCTAAAAGTAAGCCTAGATCATTGCCACCTACTATGACTAAATTAGATAGCTTTGGATCATCATTTAGTTTTAATAATTTTGCTACCCATTTTGCAGTTAGACCCTGAAGAAATACGGTCATTAAAATTGTTAAAAACACCTGGGCTTTAACTGCTTCTCCCCCACTAATCCCCCTTTGTGTTAATAATAAAGAAAAGAGGGAAGCCACAGAAGCTGCCACAATTCCTCTGGGGGCACACCAAGCTAAAAAGGCTTTCTGCCGCCAATTAAGGTTACTATTCCAGGTGCACAGCAGAATGCTAACCGGACGAATAACTAACATTAAAGTTAAAACCGTGTAAACCCCTCCCCTGCCCAGGGCAAACAAACTAGGTATGGAAAGATTGGCGGATAGAAGAATAAATAGAACGGAAATTGTGAGTAAGGTTAACTGTCCCTTAAAGCGCAACAATAGTCGCTCATCGGGGATGGCAGCCGCTCGCACCATAATGCCCGTCAGGACGGCAGTGGTTAGACCGGATTCACTTTCAAGGGACTGAGCTAGCCCCGCTAATCCCAGCACGGCGGCTAAGACTACGGAGCTTTTGAGTTCATCGGCTAGAAATTGAGACCGCTTCAGAAATTCCCCCAACAGGAAGCCGCCCACAATGCCGATCGCACCGCCAATCCCCAAACGGGACACCAGCCCCTCTACCACCTCGATCGCACTGGAATCCCGATTGAGCACCACATTCAGCACGGCAACGGCTAAAATTGCCCCGATCGCATCAATCAGTACCCCTTCCCCTTCCAGTAAGGTGGCTAATCGCTTATCTACACCGATATTTTTCAGCAGGGGGTTGATCACCGTGGGTCCCGTCACTACCACCAGGGAGGCATATAAAAAGGCTAACTGCCAGGGAAATTCAATTAGATAATGGGCTGCTACCCCTCCCCCAACCAGGGTAAGCAAACCACCGATCGTGACTAGGTTCCTTAAACTGCCAGAAACTTTACCCAAGTCCTGTAACCTTAAATTTAAGCCCCCCTCAAATAAAATCAAAGACACAGACAGAGAGACGATTACTTCTAAGCCCGTGCCCAAGTCTTGGGGGCGCACCCAACCCAAACCGTCATTGCCCGACAGGATGCCAAAGATGAGTAAAAATACAATACTGGGTAACTTAAAATAATTAGCAATTACTTGGGCTAATACCCCCGACCCGATCGTTACTATAATCATTAAAGTTAGTTCTCGGGCATTTTCCATGGGGAGGCTTACCGTAGGAATACTTAAATCTTTATTATGTTAACACTCAGTATTATGCCTATTACTACGACCATGGCAATCTGTTAGACCCCGCTTAAAATTTTAGTCCCATTCAAACTAGCTCCATTAAATTTAATATCTAGGTGGCTTTGATCTGGAACTGAGCTTCGCATTCTAATCCCTTTTCGTTTATTTCTAACCGATCGATCGTTATTTCTTCTTGCAACAATTCTAGTAATTTTAGAATTAGGGAGCCAATTTCTTGATCGGTTAAGGGCAATTTTAGTTTGTAACCAAGGGCATTTTCCAAAATAGGGGAAGTAAAGGAAGGAGATAGACGCTCCCGATCGATTCTGGCTTTTAGTTTTACATTGATGGGCTGGAGGAGGCGGAGGGATTCCCCCCTGAGCATTTGGGGCACATTAAGCTCAATACTATCAGCAACTAAATAGATAGACTCTAATTCCAAGCCCTGATAAATAATATTTTTAGCCGAGACAATCCCCTGCTTAATTTTCCCCTGGAGTAATTCCCGATTATTACTACTAATTTCCAAGTGGAGGTCTTCCACTCCTTCTACTTGACTAGAGAGCCACAACTTTAATAGGGGGGAAATAGCACCAAAAATCCAACTTGACACAACTAAATTTATGAGAGAATAAGTATAATCCTACTCTAGTTAATGAGATGAACTCAATCAATTGTAAAGAAGCCTGTGTTAATGGCTGTGTGTTAGGGGATAAGTGCCCCCATCTCCCCTATCTGGCAGAAACTAAAAAGTTCCTGGAAACTACTTCCATCGATCGGATGTTGCAAATTGCTGCCGATCGGTTTAAGCCTAAAACATAAAAAAAGCTCCTAGAGTTATTAGGAGCTATAGCATCAGTCCGTTAGTTTATTTGACCAACTCTGCCAGTTTAGGAGCTGGTTTTGTCGCAAAAGCTGGTGTCTTTTCACTAGCAAAGGACTGGCGGACTTCACTATTGATGGCAACGGTCTTAGCATCGTAGATACTGGTGCAGAGCTTAGGATATAAACCAACCCCAATTACAGGTACTAAGAAACACAGTGCAACAAAAATTTCCCTGGGCTTCGCATCAACAAACACTGTTTCTGGTTGGAGGGCACAACTGTTACCAAAACAATTAGCTCCTTCATTTTCGCTTAGCATCTCTGCTACGGGTCTACCATAAAAGACTTGACGCAACATCGATAACAAATAGATGGGCGTAAGAATTAAACCGACAGCAGCTAGCAATACTGTGACTGTCCGAAAACTGTCGCTGTAAATATCGCTAGTCGTAAAACCTACAAACACCGATAGTTCACTAGCAAAACCGCTCATACCAGGTAAAGCAAGAGATGCCATCGCCGCCGCCGTAAACAGGGCAAAGGTCTTGGGCATCGATCGGGCAATTCCTCCCATCTGGTCCATCGCCATAGTGTGAGTCCGATCGTAGGTAACGCCGGCTAAATAGAACAGACCAGCCGCAATCAAACCATGGGAGATCATCTGCAAAATGGCACCGCTCATGCCGAGGTCAGAGAAAGAGGCAAAACCTAACAGCACAAATCCCATGTGGGAAATGGAAGAATAAGCCAAACGCCTTTTCATATTGCTCTGGGCAAAGGAGCTACAGGCACCATAAATGATGTTGATCACCCCTAAAATTGCCAAGACAGGGGCAAAGTAGACATGGGCATCGCTGAGAGCTTCTAGGTTAAATCGGGCAATACCATAGCCCCCCATTTTGAGCAATACACCAGCCAAAATCATCGAAACGGGAGCCGAGGCTTCGCCGTGGGCATCGGGTAACCAGGTATGGAGGGGGAAAACCGCTAATTTGGTACCGAAAGCTACTAACAAACCAGCGTAGAGGAATAATTGCAGGGTAAGGGGATAGTCCTTAGAAGTGAGGTCGGCAATATCAAAACTGGTTTCGCCATAAAATGCCATCGCCAGACCGGCAATCAAAATAAAGATGGAAGCGACAGCGGTGTAAAGCAAAAACTTGGTCGCTGCATAGCGGCGCTTCGCTCCCCCCCAAATGGAAATGAGAAGATAGACGGGCACCAATTCAATTTCCCACATTAAAAAGAAGAGGATGATGTCTTTGGCGGTAAACACACCTATTTGGGCACTGTAAAGCACCAACATCAAAAAATAAAACAACTTGGGCTTGTAATCTACTTGCCAAGCTGCAAATAAAGCCAAAGTAGTTACTAACCCGGATAACAACACCAGCCAAATTGAGATGCCATCTACCCCTACAGACCAGTTCAGCCCTAATTGGGGAATCCAGGAAAATGTATCTACCATCTGAAAACCTATGCCCTGGGGTTGATAATTGCGCCAGAAAGCATAGACCATCAAGATAAAATCCGTAATCGCTACGCCAAAACTAAACCATCTAATGGTTTTTCCTTCTTTGTCGGGCAGGATTGGAATGATGGATGCACCTACCAAGGGTAGAAGGATGATTGTTGTTATCCAGGGAAAATGTTGCATTACCTTAACTTTTTGTGAGTAAATACCTACTTACTATTTTTTCACAAATTTTAACTTTTCTTCATAGTTATTATTCAGAAGTTATGCTGGGTAAACATATAGAATCCTCAATAGTTGGGCAGGGAGCATTAAGGGCTTCCAAATAAATCATTCCTGTGGGGGAAATTTGGTTTAGCTTAATCTGGTCAAGAGGCGGAGGAGGTTCTGGGTTCTGGGGGTGAGGAGGGTACGACGGTAGGCATCGGCGGCTTTTTTGATGCCCTCGGCTTGGGTGGGGTAGGGATGAATCACGGTAGAGAGGTAGTTTAAGCCCAGTTTTGCCCCGATCGCTGTGGTGATTTCCCCGATCATCTCTCCGCCATGTTTTGCCACGATCGTTGCCCCTAAAATCCGATCGGTGGGATGGTCGTACCAAATCTTAACAAAGCCCTTGGTTTCACTCTCCGTGATTGCCCGATCGACTTGGCTGAGGGGGATAGTAATCGATTTTCCCTGGTTAATGCGTCCTACATGGGCTACCTCTGGATCGGTAAAAGTTACCCAGGGTATGACCAAATCTTGCCAGCGACTCCTACCCAGACCAAAGGGAGAAAAGAGCATATTTTTAATCACAAGACGGGCAGCGCTATCGGCGGCGTGGGTGAACTTCCATGCCAGGCAAATATCGCCACAGGCATAGATGTTGGGGTTAGTAGTCTGGAGAAAGTCATTCACAATTACACCGCCCTCGTTAAAGGCAACGCCAGCCCGATCGAGTCCGAGTCCTTCTAGGTTGGGCTGACGACCGGTCGCTACTAAAATTTGATCGACTAATAGGGAATGGTCGGGCGCAAAATGAATGATCTTTTGTTGTTCTTTTGGTTCAATCTTTTCAATCTGGACAGAAAGAAAGATGGTCATTCCTTCTTTGGTAAATTGTTTCGTTAAAACCTCACTAACTGCTCTGTCTTCCCGATCGAGTAAGCGGTCGTTTTTATGAAAAAGAAATACCTCAGACCCTAAACGCTGGAAGGCTTGCGCCATTTCACAACCGATCGGTCCACCGCCTAAAACCGCCAATCTTTTGGGACATTCCTGCAAATCAAATAGGGTTTCATTGGTGAGATAGCCGCTTTCTGCCAAGCCTGGTAGGTCGGGAATGGCTGCCCTTGCGCCTGTGGCGATAACCGATCGTTTGAAAGATAAAATCTGTTCATTCACTTGCAAATGATGGGCATCGACAAAAGAGGCATTGCCAAAAAAGACATCGATGCCTAAATTGCGGAAACGCTGGGCGGAATCGTGATGACTAATACCCGATCGGATTTGTCTGAGGCGATTCATTATTTGAGGGAAATCGATCCTGATTTCTGGCACAATGATGCCCAATTCTTGACATTTTCTGACCTCGGCGGCGGCAGCAGCACTCCGGATCAGGGTTTTAGAAGGGACACAGCCATAGTTTAGGCAGTCCCCCCCCATGCGATGCTTTTCAATCAGCGCCACTTTGAGTCCCAGACCCAAGCCCGCTATGCCGGCTGCCGTAACTAAGCCCGCTGTACCCGCCCCGATCACCACTACATCGTAGGTCGGGGCTGGGATTGGGTTCACCCAATCCGTTGGCTGGACATTGGCGATAAGTTCCCGATCGGGGTGGTAATCCATAAAAATTTTTAACGCAATGCTTCTAATACGCTGGAGGCGAACAAAAGGTCTTGGGGAGTAGTGATTTTAAGGTTGGTTTCTTCTCCTGGCACGATCGTGACGGGGATGCCCAATTTTTCGAGGAGGGCACTGTCATCGGTGACGCTCCAACCCTTGGCACGGGCGATTTGATGGGCATTAAGGATAGTTTTTACCCTAAAGCCTTGGGGAGTCTGGGCGCTCCACAACTGGTTCCGATCGGGGCTATGGACAATCTGTTGGTCTTTTACTACCTTGATGGTATCTTTCACGGGCACAGCGCAGACCAGCGCCTCTACCCTGGTCAATGCCTCGGCACAACGATCGATTAAATCAGGAGTGATCAAACATCTGGCTCCGTCATGGATCAGGACATATTCAGCCCTAAGAGGTAGAGCCTGTAACCCATTAAAAACGGAATCTTGCCTGGTTTCTCCCCCTTTAATCCATTGGGTTGGTTTGCACAACCGATCGAGTAGGGGTTCAATTAGGGCTTGGTCTTTTGGATTACCAATCACCCCAATCCAAACTACAGAGCTTGCGCGCTCAGCGGCTGCCAGGGTCCATTCTAGGATGGTTCTGCCCTGCAATTCTATCAGGAGCTTGTTGTAGTCCCTACCCATGCGCTTGCCCATACCGGCGGCTGGGATCAAAAAATGGCAATCTACCATAGTTTTAGGTCTAATAAGCCTTCTTCTTTGCGCTTAGGATTAAAACGAATTGCAAAACCCACCCCCCGATCGGTCAATTTTTGAATGATCTGTTCCTCTACCCGACGGGCTAAATCTTTCAGAATGCGGTTTATCTGTTTTTCTTCTGTCGCTTGTTTTAGTTTTTCTCTTTCTTGATCGGTCATTAACTCCCGACAATCGATCGGTTTTTCCCAGAGTTTGCGATCGATCGGTAGATCGCCCTGCCAAGCCTGCTGGATTTCGGTCAATAAATTACGATCCAGGTTTTCACTCAGCCAAGCCTTACACCAATAACACCGATCGGGTACCCTGACTAAATGCTGTTTAAGAGAGGTGGCAATATCCCTGGAAATACCGACATAGGCTAGGTTCTGCTCCCGATCGAAGATGGCATATACCCCAGCTTTACTTTCAAGTTCTTCTGGAATTTGCCCCCCCTCATCCAGGTAGGGTAACCAGGGCAGTCCTTCTAAGTTTGGTAGTGCTGTCATTAGTTGGCGAGGGTCCACCAACCCAGACTAGGACCAATAAATCTGACGGTCAGCCAGAGGGTTGCCATTACCCCTATGCCAATCCATGCCCCAGTGGTAGTGATACTGACAAACTGATCGGCTTTTTCTTTGGTCAGCCAGGGCAACCAATTCACGATCGGTTGGGGCTTGCCATAATTTTCCCCCAGAGTAGCACGACGGCGTTTCGAGTCTCCCATAGTTTTTCCTACAACTGATGTAAATAAGGATACCTGATCGGGATGCCAGGCTCCTTGGTTAATTCAAAGTTAATCGATTGCCAGCGTTCATCATTGTCATTGTTGAATTCTACCTGCAAGCCAAATAGCTTGGGGGCAGAATAATCGGGGAATTTTTCTAAAAAGGGCAACAACAAATCTTGATAACGACTAGCAATAATTACCTTGAGGGCACGATAACCCTGGGTATAGAGGTGGTCTAGTTGTTCGTGAATTTCAAAACGAATGCTGTCGGGATGGGTATGTTGTCTATACCAGGTGCCATTCCACAAACGCCACCGCCTACCAGATTGGAGATGGATTAGTTCTTCCCGATCGGGGTGTACTTCAAAGGCACCATGACGGGGGCAGAGATAAGTATCGGTCAATACTAATGCCGGGATGGTCTGCCGACAATGGGGACAGGCAATTTCAGGACCGAAAATAGGATAATGCACGGTTCAACCTATCTTCACGCACTACTACCTTATCATAGTACGAATCCGATCGGAGCTGCTAGGGTTAAGCCTTAACTAACCGATTGTTCATAATAGGATGGAACCAATGGGGACGCATTAAAATCACCCTATCGATTACATGAATTACGCCATTATCGGCACTAATGTCAGCGTTAATTACTGTGGCATTATTAACTTCAAACTCCCCCTCTGTAATAAACAAATCAATAGGGGAACCCTCCAAGGATGCCAGACAATTTTGCCCCTTTAAGTCCTGTTTGTAATATCTACCAGCGGCTACATGGTAAGTCAAAATCCGACTTAGTTGGGGGATATTCTGCAGGAGTGTGGTGATTGTCCCCCCTGGTAATTTAGCAAAGGCATCGTTAGTGGGAGCAAACACCGTAAAGGGTCCTGGGCTTTGGAGGGCATCAACTAGGTTGGCTGCCGAGACCGCCGCAACTAGGGTGCTAAAGGCGGAGTTATTAACTGCAATATCAACAATTGTTGCCATAATATTTAACGATAGTTTTGGGATTGAATAGCAAGAATTCGAGCGGCTTTGTTCATACCATACTTGGGATTAGCAAAGCGAGTTAGTTGTCCTTCAAAGTAAGCGCGATTTGCTAACAAATGACGGGGATTGGGGTCATCTAAAGGATAGAGAAAGGCTGCCCTCCCTGCTTGAATTACAGCGGATGTAACGTTATACATCGATCGTTGGAAACTGACTGCCAACTGAATCAGCATATCATCCTTGCCTCGACAGAATTTTTGATAGTAATCAATCAAGTAGGGTGGCAAAAAATGATACATATCTTGGTGCAAGAGAGTAGGAGGAATACCCGCCGAAGCAACGGGGAATTTGTCGGCATATAAGACCCCATAGTGAAAGTCATTTTGATCTGTAGGCACTTCCTGGGCTTGGGCATTGTAGGATTTTGTGCCACGGAAGGGGGAGGTGCGATAGAATACTGCTTCTACATAGGGGAAGGCAGCTTCGTATAACCAGGTGAAACCCTTGGCTTTTGGCACTAGGTCGAACCATTCCCCCCTGATATTGACGCGGTGATAAATTGGACGACCGGCAATGGCAAAGATGCCGTTGACTAAAAAGTTCATGGCATCGGGTACGCCCTTAAAACCCCCCTCATCATAAATGTCAGACATTTCAAAAAAGACCGGTGCCATAACCTCCCAAAATAAGCCCAAAACTGAGTACATGGTTGCTTGGCGGCATTGTTCTAAAAACATCTCTGGGAATAGGCGATAAAGACCAAGCATGATTGGGTTGCCCTGAAAATATGCCCGGATAGCCCGATCGGCGTTTTGTTTGTATTCCTCTGAGTCCATGTAAGGCTCTAACAAGCCCCCCATATTGCGGTGCCAAAACATTGCCCGCATACATTCTTCAGCAAACTCCATATTGATCCGATCGTGATAGAGATGGTGGAAGAGTTTGGGGATTTTGGTCTTTAGTTCTCCCTTTGCCATAAAGTCTAGTAGCTCTTGATGGGCTGTGCTGTAACCCCGCCAAATGCGTAGATCGGCGGTCTCGCCAGCATAGTGATTGGCTAGGTCTAGGTATTCTTGGGGTAAAAAATACTTAAAAGCTGGCAGGGGGTCAAGAAAGACCTGCTCGGCAATGTAAAGCAAATCCCGCCAATAAAAGTCCATGGGTACGGCATAGGCTTTGTAAAGCCCGATAATCTGCATGAGATTCTCTTCTGTGTCTGGCAACATAGAGCCTCCCTGCTCCAACCGATGGATAATATCGGCAAAGGGATGAGTAGAGGGGGGTAATTGGCTAGTTAGCATGGTTTTACTTCCTAAAACTAGAGGGACTGGGAGTCTGGGCAATAGTTACAGAGGGCAACCGATCGGTGATTTGGGTGGCAACGGTTTCGCTCCAGGCAGTAAGCCATTGGGGCTGGATGCCCAAAAAAATGATGATAGAGGTTAAGACTAAAGCGGGGATTTGTTCACTCCGAAAGACTTTGGGATAGTAGGCAGTGGCGTTGTCTAGTTTGCCAAAACAAGTGCGATTTAACAAAATGACGAAGTAAACGGCGGTGAGACCGGTACCTAAAATGGCTAACAGGGTAGGAATGGGAAATTTAACAAAACTGCCCTGAAATACCAAGAATTCGGCAATGAAGCCCAGCATCCCTGGTATGCCTGCACTAGCCATCCCCCCTAAGATGAGGAGGGCGCTGATGGTCGGAAAACCCCGGAGGGGATTCAAAAGACCGTTCAAAACATCTAATTCTCTGGTGCCTACTTTCTTTTCGATAATGCCGACCAAATCGAATAATAAAGCTAAGATCAAGCCGTGGCTGACCATCTGGGCGATGCCCCCCACTAAGCTTAGGGGTGTCCCGGCAGCAGCGGCTAGGAGGATGTAACTCATGTGCCCGATCGAGCTATAGGCGACCATCCGTTTGATGTCCTTTTGAGCGATGGCGGTTACTGCTCCATACAAAATGCCCAAACCCGCCCACAGAGCGATCCAGGGGGATAATAAAGACCAGGCATCAGGGAAAAGACTGACACAAAAACGAAAGAGTCCATAGGTTCCTAGTTTGGCGACCACTCCCCCCAACATCATCACTACGGGGGTAATGGACTCGACATAGGTATCCGGTAGCCAGGTATGGAAAGGCACAAAGGGGGCTTTTATGGCAAAGCCTCCTAAAAGTAACAACAGAAGAATAATTTGGGTAGATAGGGGTAAAGATACCGATTGCAGAGCTTGATAGTCAAATAATGCTCCTCCATTACCACTGAGCCAGGCGAGGGCTAAAAAGCCTGCCAGGATTAAGATGCCCGATATTGCGGTAAAAATCAGAAATTTAATGGCTGCGTAGTTCTTTTGTTTGCCGCCCCAAATCGCAATAACCAGATAGATAGGAATTAGTTCAACTTCATAGAAAAGGACAAATAATAGGGTGTTCAAAGATAGAACGGCACCGCTAAAACTACTATGAATTAGAAAAATTAAGACATAAAATAAAGGTTTGCGCTCTTCTATTTCCCGATCGAAGCAAACTACCAACCAAGTGATCAGACCATTTAAGACGACTAGGGGTAGAGATAAACCATCTATGCCAAGGCTGTAGTTCAAGCCGATACTATCGAGCCAGGTCAGATTTTCTTGTAGTTGAAAACCCCCTTCTCCTAAATTAAATTGTCTTAGTAATAGCAAATTAAGAAAAAGTACGATCGAGCTTGTAGCAATGGCGCTGACCTTTGCCCATTTTGGTAATAATATTCCTGTGAATAAAGCACCTAATACAGGTAGCCAAATCAATGCACTTAACATTTTATTCCCCCTAAAGCTGAATATTAAATAAAAGGAGTATCAAAATACCCATACCTAAAACAATTGTTAAAGCATAGAGCTGGAACTGCCCAAAAGTGCTATATTTTAGGCTCTCTCCACTGATTAGAGTCACTAAGCCAAATAGGTTACCTACGCCATCAATAAAGAACCGATCGAACCAATACATTGCCCTGGAAACTAAATCAACTAAGCCCACGATCGTGAATTTATACAACTGGGGTGTATAAAAATCATAGGTAAAGAAGTCCTGGATATGGCGATTGGGTAAAACGATCGGTTTGGGCAAATTATTCCCTAAATAAACATAGGCTCCTGCTAATAAACCCACCAGGGTAGAAAGGGGAATTAAGCTAAATTCGGACCAGTTAATTGCCCCGATCGTTGTGAGTAATTGGGGGGTATGTAACACTAATCCAGCCATAAAGGTCATGGGTAAAACTATTAACCAGAGTGGCTCCGCCGATCGTTCGGTCATCTGTTTTGGTTTACCACCCCAGATCAAGCCAAACACCCTGATCAAACTAAAACTCATGATGCCATTGACCACTAAAACAAGAGTTGCTAAACCAGGCTCTAGGTGATTAAACAGAGAAGATAAACCCCAAAAACCACAGAAAGGAGGCAGCCCAACCAAAGCCGCCATGCCAATTAAAAATGAAAGACCGGAGATGGGACGACGACTCCATACCCCCCCCAGCAGAGTTAAATCCTGAGTGATATTGTTGGAAATAATACTCCCTACTGCCATCACTAACAAACTGGCTCCCAGAGCATTGGCAAGCATCAAAAGATAGGCACTGGAAAGATCGCCCGTCCCAATGGCAATAAAAACTAAGCCCATGTAGGCGCTGACCAAATAGGATAAGGCTCGTTTTACATCGGTCTGCCCGATCGCAATTAAACTGGTACCCAAAGCAGTGGCAGCCCCAATCCCGATCGTGGTGGTCTGAGCTAATCCAGAAAGCTGAAAGAGGGGATATAACTTAGCTAAAACCCATGCCCCCGTGGTCACAACTACGCTATTCCGCAAAATTGTGCTGGGTAGAGGACCTTCCATTGCTTCATCTAACCATAGATGGAGAGGGAACTGGGCACATTTACCTACAGGACCCGCCAATAAAACTAATAAAACTAAATTGATTACAAAGGGTCTAATCTCTGCCGTCTTTGCCCAATCAGCTAAAAGATGGAAATTCCATGTTCCTACTAACGGGAACAAACTAATTACCCCCATCAAGAGGAGCAGATCACCCACCCGTTTGGTTAAAAAGGCATCCCTTGCCCCCGTCACTACAAGGCTTTGGTTGTACCACATCCCCACTAATAGATAGGTGCCCAAAGTTAAAACCTCTAAAATAACATAACTAAAAAAGAGGGAATCGCAAAGCACAAGGGCACACATCCCCGCCTCAAAAATGGCAAGGAGGGCATAAAACCTCGCCCAACCCCAGTCCATTTCCATGTAGCCTACGGCGTAAATTTGCGCCAGCAGATTCACCCCGATAATCACTACCATTGCCCCGATCGTGAGGGAAGATAACTCTACATCAAAAGTTAAGTCTAAGCCCGTCACTGTAAACCAAGGGAAAGAAAAAAACTGACTGGGCTGCTCCCAAATCACAAATAAGGCAATCAGGGCATGAACTAGAGCTAAAAATGTCATAAAAATATTGATATATCCTGCGGGTCGAGGACCAGTCTTACGGGTAACACTGGGAGTCCATATGAGGGATAGACCAGCCCCGATTAAGGAATAACAAGGTATGAGCCAAACTGTGCTGATCCAACTTTCCATAGTTAAAAGACTAGAATTTTTTATTTATACATAGTCTTTATTCTATGATTAAGTCTTTCTAAATAACATAGGTATTTACAGTCTTATTTATAGATTTTTATCTATGAAATCAAGAATATCCATTTGTGAGGAACTGGAACATTCTTCAGGAGGATGCACAATGTCAAAGTTTGCACTCCATTGGTGTAAATTGGCAATAACTTCAACAAATCTATTCTTGAATTTTCCAGTCTCGTTCAATTTCTTCTGCCACTCTACGATAATCGGCAGCCGCTTCTTTTCCATTCTTTCCCCGCCATTGCAAAATTGATTTTCCCTCTAAGGCAGCTCGTTCGTGGGCTTTGTAACCCCGCACAAAGGCATGGCAAGCGGGTATACCAACCGCCATTAAAGTATTTTGTGCTTCTAATGCTTCCCCTAAACTGCGGGGATCAACTCTAGTCAATAAAACGCGGTGGGCGACACCAGCAGGCATGACAGAAATTTTCACAGTTTCAATTAGGGCAGCTAAATCCATGGGGGCGGGGGGGGTGGGTAAAAGTAAATAATTAGCTAAATGAATAACTGTTTCAAGGGTTTTAGAACTGAGGTTGGGGGGGGTATCTATTACCATTAGATCGTATTCTGTAGACTTTGTTAGTTCTGCTAATTTATCCCGATCGGTAACAGCAATTAAGTCAAAACCAATATCTTGCTCCGATCGATTTACCCACCAGCGGGAAGAGAATTGGGGGTCAGTATCGACTAATAAAACTCGTTTTTTTTCTGCATAGGTAGCTGCCAAATTAACAGATGTAGTGGTCTTGCCGACCCCCCCTTTTCCGTTAACAATCCCTAAAATATGCACAGCTTGCTAAAAAATAATGATTCAATAGTTTACCCTAATTAAACTAAAAGCTCCATCGAATTCCCTTAATTATTAGGTAGGTTAAAATCAAGTAGAACAACCATAGGCAAAAATGAGTATCGGTCAGATTTCCGTGCAAGAGTTGGCACAAAAGTTAGCAGACCCCCAATGTCAGTTTATCGATGTGCGGGAACCGGAAGAGTTGGAGTTAGCTAAACTGCCAGGCTTCCAAAATTTTCCGACCAGGCAATTCCAGTCTTGGTATCCCACGATCGGTCAGGTACTCGATCGGGAACGGGAAACCCTGGTTTTATGTCACCACGGCATCCGATCGGCTCAAGTATGTGAAGTATTGATAAGTTTGGGTTTTAAGAATGTAAAAAATATCCAGGGCGGTATTGATGCCTATGCCCAAGAAGTCGATCCCTCGATCGGTAGATATTGATTACCCCTCCCGCTTGCTGACTACCCAAAGGGTGTGGGTTATTAGGACTGTCCCCCAAGAAGCAGTGAATAAGCCAAGCCAAGCCAATTGCCAAAAGTGAGATAGAAACCACAAAGTGCTATTTATGGAGGCAAAAAGAGCGACATGGAGCATTAAATTTATCTTGCGCTC
>Ga0272446_1002731_pt1 | contig 23467 bp, 22 predicted proteins | sample YNPCB0061_FD_194587 | JGI IMG/M metagenome (GOLD analysis project Ga0272446, IMG submission 194587) | Hot spring microbial mat communities from Yellowstone National Park, WY, United States - YNP-CB-006-1 | ecosystem: Environmental > Aquatic > Thermal springs > Hot (42-90C) > Sediment | place... | reverse complement strand
CGGGGCTCAAGGTCAATATCAATGTGTTCATCGGCATACTGCTTATTTTTAACCCATTTTCTGAGTTGTGTAGATGCCTATGCCCTCGGGGGGAGGGGTGGGGGAGAGGGGGTGTGTCCGAGAAAAATCAATCAGTTGCCCTCTCCCCACCCTCTCCCCGGGGGAGAAGGACGCTTTGAGCCCCCTACTCCACCACCTCCGCCACGATCTCCCCCAGCAGCTTCTCGATGGCCTTCAGGGCCTTCTGGGTGGCCTGGCTGCCGCCGGGGGCCAGGGGCTTGCGGTAGGCCACGTGGACCTTTTTCGGATCGGCGGGGGTCGTGTACACGGAGATGATGTAGGGGCAGAACACCATGTTGTTGGGGTCCGCCTCCATCTGGGCGCGGGAAAGGTTGGACTTGCAGAATTCCAACTGCTCGCCCTTCACGTAGACCTGCCTGCTGGCGCCCAGGTCCTTGCCCGTGCGCTCCAGCATGTCGGCAATGTAGTTGCTGTGGTTGATCTTGATGCCCCGGGATTCGATGGCGTTCACCAGGTCGTCCCGCACATCGTCGAAATTGCCCTGCTTGGTCTTCACCACCAGGTAGTCGCCGCCGGCCTGGGCCGCCAGGCTGAACAGGACGGCGGATATCAAGGCAAACCATGTGCGCATGTCGAACTCCTCTCTTGTAAGAAGACCCTCACTGTAGCCAGCTCAGGCCGGCGGCGCATTGGTATGGTTGGCCCGGGCCGTCCGGGCCGGAGGATCAGCCGAACAGCAGCCCGTTCACCCGTTTCACGAAGCCCGCCGGGTCGGCCAGCTGGCCGCCATCCAGCAGCACGGCCTGGTCCATGAGCAGGCCGGCCAGCTCGTCGAAGCGGGCATCGCTCTCGGATTCGATGCGCTGCACCAGCGGGTGATCCAGGTTCACTTCCAGGATGGGCGGGGTCTCCGGCACGGCCTGGCCCATGGACTTGAGCATGCGGGCCAGGTGGGGGTTCATGTCGCCTTCATCGGCCACCAGGCAGGCGGGGGAATCCACCAACCGGGCACTGACGCGCACGTCCTTGGCCCGGCCAGCCAGGGCCTTCTTCAGGCGCTCCAGCAGAGGCTTGGCTTCCTCGGCCTTGGCTTCCTCCTGCTTATCGGCTTCCTTGTCCCCGCCGGCGATGGCGGACAGGTCCACCTGGCCCTTGGCCACGGAGACGAGGGACTTGCCCTCGAACTCGAACAGGTGGGACACCAGCCATTCGTCCACCCGGTCCGTGAGCAGCAGGACTTCCACGTCCTTCTTGCGAAACATCTCCAGGTGGGGGCTGGCTTTGGCGGCGGCCAGGGTCTCGGCGGTGAGGTAATAGATCTTGTCCTGGCCTTCCTTCATGCGGGCGACGTAGTCCGCCAGGGAGACGGTTTCATCATCCGACTGGGTGGAGCGGAAGCGCAGCAACCGGGCGATGCGATCCTTGTTGGCGAAGTCCTCGCCCACGCCTTCCTTCAGCACCTGGCCGAAGTGCTTCCACACCTTGGCGTAATCGTCCTTGCGGTTTTCGGCGATCTCCTCCAGCAGGTCCAGGGTCTTGCGCACGCAGCCGTTGCGGATCATCTCCATGTCCCGGGTCTCCTGCAGGATCTCCCGGGAGACGTTCAGGGGCAGGTCGGCGGCGTCGATGACCCCGCGCACGAAGCGCAGATAGGCGGGCATGAGCTTGCGGGCATCCTCCATGATGAACACCCGTTTCACGTAGAGCTTCACGCCGGTCTTGGCGTCCCGGTCCCATAGGTCGAAGGGGGCGTGGGCGGGGATGTACAGCAGGGCAGTGTAGTCCTGACGACCTTCCACCTTCACGTGGGTCCAGGCCAGAGGGTCTTCGTAGTCGTGGCCCACGTGCTTGTAGAAGGCCTTGTACTCGTCCTCGGTGATCTCGTTCTTGGGCCGGGTCCACAGGGCGTTGGCCTTGTTGACGGTTTCGGCTTCCCCCTTCTCGTTGATGAACTCCACGGGGATGGCGATGTGGTCCGAGTAGTTGCGGATGATGGACTTGAGGCGCCACTCCTCCAGGAACTCGGCCTCGTCCTCCTTCAGGTGCAGGGTGATCTCGGTGCCCCGGTCGGCCTTCTCCACGGTCTCCAGGGTGTACTGGCCGGCATTGTCGCCCTCCAGGTTGCACTCCCAGCGCACGCCGTGTTCGGCGGTGAGGCCGGCGCGGCGGGTGGTGAGGGTCACCTTGTCAGCCACGATGAAACTGGAATAAAACCCCACGCCGAACTGGCCGATGAGCTGGGCGTCCTTTTTCTGGTCGCCTGTGAGTTTGCCGAAGAATTCCTTGGTGCCGGACTTGGCGATGGTGCCGATGTGCTCGATCACCTCCTGGCGGCTCATGCCGATGCCGTTGTCGTGGATGGTGAGGGTCTTGGCGGCCTTGTCCACGCTGACACGGATCTTCAGCTCCGGGTCGGATTCATACAGGGCGGCATCGGTGAGGGCCTCGAAGCGCAGCTTGTCGGCGGCGTCGGAGGCGTTGGAGATCAGCTCCCGCAGGAAGATCTCCTTGTGGCTGTAGAGGGAATGGATCATCAGGTGAAGCAGCTGCTTCACCTCGGCCTGGAAGCCCAGGGTTTCCTTGGAGAGGGACTCGGAGGCGGTTGCGGTCATGACTGGGTATCTCCCCTGTTGCGAACGGGGAGATAGATAAGGATCGGACGCGCGGCTTCAAGAGGGGAAGACCTGGCTGGATTTTCGGCCTAGGAGCCTGTCGGACTTGAGCGATCGAACGCGAGCCGGGTGGGAGCGCGAGGACAGTTTTGGGAAGTGCTGAATAACGCCCCTCCCCCTCGGGGGGAGGGGTGGGGGAGAGGGAGGGTGTCCGAGAAAAAATCAATCAGTTGCCCTCTCCCCACCCTCTCCCCGCGGGAGAGGGGCAATAAATCAGCGTTTCCCTAGCCCACCTTGGGTTCCACGCCACCGCCATTGCGCGTCCAGTTCATGTCGGGCCCGGGCCTGCCCAGCAGATAGCCCTGGACATGGTCCACGCCGATCTCCCGCAGGATGGCCAGGGTTTCCTCGTCTTCCACGAACTCCGCCACGGTGGCCTTGCCGAAGCCCTGCACTGCACTGTTCAGGGCGCGCACGAACACCACATCGTCCGGGTTCTTGGTGAGGTTCTTGACGAAGGAGCCGTCGATCTTGACGAAGTCCACGGGCAGTTCCTTGAGGTACTGGAAGGAACTGTAGCCCACGCCGAAATCGTCCAGGCCGAAGGCGCAGCCCAGTTCCTTGAACCGGGCCATGATGCGCTTGGCGCCGGTGAAGTTGGCCAGGGCCGCGGTCTCGGTGATCTCGATCATCAGGCGTTCGCCGGCCACGTGGTGACGGGACAGGGCGTCGCGCATGGTCTCGAAGGCCACGTCGTCGTCGAAACTGCGGCTGGACAGGTTGAGGGCGATCTTCGCCTCGCGATGGGTCGCGGCGGCCAGGACGGCCGCTTCCACCACCCAGCGGTCGATGCGGCGGATGAGGCCCGTGCTTTCCGCCACGTCGATGAAGAGACCAGGCGGAATCAGTTTTTCATCCCGGCCTACCATGCGCAGCAGGGCTTCGTAATGGCTAAGGGTGCCGCTGGCGATATGGATGATGGGCTGGAAATGGAGTGTGAAGCGGTTTTCGTCCAGGGCCATCTCCACCTCGTCGCGCCAGTAGGCGCGACGGTCCGCCTTCTCCCGGTAGGATTCCTGCTCGTCATACAGGTGCCAGGAGCCGTGGCCCTTGGCGCGGGCATAGGTCAGGGCCAGTTCGCCGTTGCCCAGCAGGGCATCCGCCGTATCGCCGTGGTCGGGGAACAGCACCAGGCCCACGCTGGCGGAGAGATTGCGCTTCAGGGCGCCTTCCTGGTCGGAAACCCGCTGGGCCGCCACCCGATTGAGGTTGCGGGCGATGAGGATGGCATCCGCCGTGCTCAGGTCCGGGAACACCAGGGCGAATTCGTCGCTACCCAGGCGGGCGCATAGCAGGGGGGCCGGCTCCAGGCGCTGGATGTGGTGGGCGAAGAGGATGAGCACCCGGTCCCCGGCCTCGTGCCCGTCCAGGTCGTTGAGGGAACGGAACTCGTCGATGTCGCACACCAGCATCACACCCTTGGCGCCCTCGGCCAGCAAGGCCTCCAGCCTGCGCTTGAAGGTATGGCGGTTGAGCAGGCCTGTGACGCTGTCGTGCTCCACCAACAAATTCAGGCGCTGCTCTGCCATACGGTGCTCGGTGACATCCAGGCCCACGGACAGGAACAGGCGCTCGCCATGGCTATCATCCAGGCAGGAGTGGAACCAGACCACGTCCCGGTGCTGGTGTGGGTGCTGGGGCGTACCACCCTGCACGAAACTGCCCTCGCCACGCGTGACGTCGCCGGGCTGCATATCCCGCAATTGGCGCTTGTGCTCCATCGCCTGGCCATCGTTCATGAAAAGTTGCGGGAAGGATTTGCCCACCAGTTGTTCACGGCCCAGGCCACTGTCCAGGACGGCGAAGGCATTGGCCATGCGGATGCGAAGATCCTGGCCGTAGGTGACGATGAGCACCGGCGCGGTATCCAACAAGCCCGCCACCAGATCCCGCTCCTGCTCCAGTTGCCGGGCCTGGGCCGCCAGGGCGGCGGCATGGGCCTTTTCCGCCGCGTCCAGGGTCTGGAGTTGGTGCGCCAATTCACCGGCCAGACGCTCCAGGCTATGCATTTCATCCTTGAGCCCATGGACGGCGTGTTGGGGAATGGCCTGGGCCACCTCGGCGAAACGTTCCTGGCCCAGCAGGGGCAGCAGGGTGGAAACCCGTTTGATGCGCATCATGGCCGGGCGCAGCAGGAAATACAGCACCACCAGGGCCACCAGCAGGACGCCACCACCCCAGGCCAGGTTGCGCCACGTAGCCACCTGGATGGCCTGGACGGTAGGGGTCACATTGACCATCACGCCCAGGTACAGCAATCCATCCCCGGGGAAATCGGGAGCAAAGGTCATGACGTGCCAGGTGCTCCCGCCCATGACGACGGGGATGTAGGCCCCGTTCCAATATTTGGCCTGGGCGGCCTGCAATACCAGGCGGGCCGGTTCGCCGCCACTCACGGACAGGACACGCATGTTGGAAAGGCGGGAGCTCGGCGTGCCGCGGGTCGCCGCCAGCACAGCCACTTCGCCCTCGCCCAGGCGGCGCAAATCCAGCACCACGCCTTCCAGGCTGGCCACCAGGGCCACGCTGCCCAGGGGGAGGCCCCGATCCGTCATGGGCAGCACCACCTGATGCACACAGCTGTCCGCGCAGCCCACCCAGGCCGCAGGTATTTCGCTTCTTCCCGCCTGCTTCGCCAAGGCCGCGAGGCGCGGAATGGGAGGCTGCCCCCACTGGCCCAGCACCCGCTGCTCCTGGTCAAAGAACACCAGCGCGGCCAGGCCCTGCCCCAGGCTCAATTCCGACCAAAGAGGCTCGACTGCCTCCCTCAGGCGCCCGCTGTCTCCCGCCTTGAGGGCGGCACGAATGGTCGGCGTCTCCGACAACATGCGCGCCAAGACCTGCAGACGGTCATTCTGGGTCTGGAACAGCCGTCCCGCCATGACGCGCAGGCGCTCCTGATAGAGGGCCTGGTCGGCGCTGAACTGCTGGGTCAGCGCATATTGCTGTTGCAGGGAGAAAAGCCCCGCCATGACAGCCATGACCAGACCGGCCAGGAGGATGATCTTCCAACGGATGCTGAGGAACATGTCCGGCCCCGTCAGAAGCGGTACGCAGCCTGGAGGAGGAACATCTGCCAACGCTGCTGCATCTGGGCTGCGGGGTTATCCAGGCGCGGCAGCCAGGCCGTGCCATCCACATCGTGGTACTCGGCGGACAGTGCCCACGAACTGTTGTGGTCATAGCGGACGCCGACGACCTTGTCGCGGCTGAAGCGCTGCCAGGGAGGTACTGCGCCGCCGGATTGGATATTGAATATCTTGCCGTTCTTGTCCTTGCGGTCCAGGTACAGGGCCTCATAGCGCGCATAGGCCTGCCAGCGGGGAGCGAAACGCCAAAGTCCCTGGACATAGCCGGCCTCCACGGTCGAATCCTTGTCAAAGGAATTGCCGGGCAGCAGTGGAATAAACTCGTCCCGAAGCTGACGGGTGAGCATATATTCCGCAGTGAGGGACCAGGTTTCCCGGTTGTGTTCCAGGGAAAACACCCCGGTATGCAGGGCAAGATTGCCGGGGAACAAATCGGCCGGAAATGGCAGGGCGGCCTTGTAGGTCATCTCAACGTTGCCCAGGGTCAGGCCGATGCGCCAATGGCCGCCTTCCTGTTCCCACAGGGCCTGGGCAAGCCAGGAATTCTGTCCTTCGAAATGCCCCGGCTGTCGGCTGACCATGAACGCCGTCAAGGCCTCGGCATCGACTTCAGGGCGAATGAAGTTGACCGCCCATTCCAGGGAAGCATCCTGAAAATAGTGGTTGCCGTTGATTGAAATTCCCGGTGCCGCCAGAAAGGTATTGCGCAACTCGTCGATATAGACCGCCTGGGGCAGAAGAATGCCCGAACGGGTGTGGGCCACATCCCGAGTGGTGTTGTAGAAGCCGTAGGGATTCTTGACCTTGCCGATCTGCACCCCAATGCGCCCGTGCTCGTCACTGGACAGGGTGTGGTCCACAAAGGCGTAGTCCACACGCGGATCGCCTTCGTCGGATGAACCCGCCCAGCGGGCCAGGGCCTGGCCGGAGAGCATCCAGTCCGCATTGGGGCGGTAGGATACGTTGATCCCCATTTCCCGCATATCCAAGCCCCAGCCGCCATCGCTGTTGCCGCCCACGTTGTTCTTGTCCGTGTGCGCGGCGGCCTGGCTGAAGAACCCATGCACCTGCAAACGATCATCGTCGGCGGATGCCGCACCCCCGTGCAGATAGCAGCATGCCGCCAGCATGCCCACGGCCATCTCTCTATTCCACATGGATCACCCTGACTTTCTCGTTGTTCTGTAACCGACTGGCATAGCCGATGGCCCCGGGCGTTGCGGCCACTTGGGCGATCAATTCGGCTTCCGTGGCCACCTCGGTGGGGGCCTGGGCCATGCCCGAATAGACCAAGCGGTCCCAGGACTGGCGCAATTGATAGGGGTAGAGATTGAGGCGTTCCTTGCACAGGGCGCCATGCAGGGCATGTGTATCAGGCAGCACGAAGACCCGGATCAAGGTCCCGTCGGGCCACTTGACCTGGCGCATGCCGAAGATGGCCCGGGCGTTGGCCACGGACAATTTGCTCACGGGAACATCCTTATTGGCGATGACATCCACCGCCATCGCCGACAAGACCGGCACGCAGGTGAGCAGCAACACCCCCAGCCAGTGCACTATGCGCATGCATCCTTTCGCTGGATTTCGAGCCCACAGTGTAGGGCCGGCTTCCGCGACGTGTATACCCCGCGACCAGCCATTACTTGAGGCCCAGCACGTCCTGCATGTCGAACAGACCCGGTGATTGGTGGCTCAGGTACCTGGCCGCGCGCAGGGCGCCCAGGGCGAAGGTCATGCGGCTGGACGCTTTGTGGGTGATTTCCAGGCGTTCGCCGATGCCGGCGAACATCACCGTGTGGTCCCCCACCACGTCCCCGCCCCGCACCGTGGCAAAGCCGATGGTCCGGGGATCCCGCTCGCCGGTGACGCCTTCGCGGCCATACACGGCGCAGTCCTTGAGGTCCCGCCCCAGGGCCGCAGCCACCACCTCGCCCATGCGCAGGGCCGTGCCGGAAGGGGCGTCCACCTTGTGGCGGTGATGGGCCTCCACGATCTCGACGTCGAAGCCTTCGTCCAGGACCCGGGCGGCCATGTCCAGCAGGCGAAAGGCCAGGTTCACGCCCACGCTCATATTGGGGGCGAAGACGATGGGCACGCGCTTCGCCGCCACCGTGATGGCCGCCTTGCCGGCGGCATCGAAGCCGGTGGTGCCGATGACCAGGGCCACCCGCTTTTCCTGGCACAGTGTCAGGTGGCGCAGGGTGGCCTCGGGCCGGGTGAAGTCGATGAGGACGTCGGCGCCCTCCAGGGCAGCGTTCACGTCGTGACTGATGCGGACGCCCAAGCTGGTGCCCACGAGTTCACCCGCGTCGTGCCCCAGCCAGGGACTGCCTTCCCGCTCCAGGGCGGCATGCAGCACCATGTCGGCGGCCCCCGCCACAGCCTCCAGCAAGGCCTTGCCCATGCGCCCGGAAGCGCCGGCGATCACCACCCTGATTCCGCCGCCGCCACTCATTTCTTTTCCCCTTCCGGCTTGGCCTCCGGCATGGAACCGGCGGCCACCACGTCCCCCTCGATGCCCTTGAGCTTGTTGTCCTCGAACACCACGGTGATGCGGCGCTGCTCGATGAGCTTGCCGGCTTTCAGGTCATGGTGGACATAGTCCCAGCGATTGGGATGAAAGGGGTCCTGCAGCAGTGGCGTACCCAGGATGAAGCGCACCTGGGAGGGCGTCATGCCCGGCCTGAGTTTATCCAGCATCTCCTGGGTGACGGCATTGCCCTGCTGGACATCGATCCTGTAGGGACTCAGCTTGTCGATGGGATTGGACCAACTGCCACAGCCGGCCAGGAGAAAAGGAATGAGCAGCAGGACGGATCGCATTTAGGGGCGCGCGGAGCGTGTCTAGGGTGAAAGCCGCGCTATGATAGCGCGCAAATTCCCACGCTCCCACGCGATGGACCCAAAATCCACCCCCTGACTCCGCTCCCGAATTCAATGGCCAACTCGGAACAACTCAAGACCATGGGCCTCAAGGTCACGGGTCCACGCATGAAGATCCTCAACCTGTTCGAACATGCAGACCAGCGCCACCTTACGGCCGATGACGTGTACAGGCTCCTGGCCCTGGAAAACGTGGACGTGGGCCTGGCTACCGTGTACCGGGTGCTCACCCAGTTCGAGCAGGCCGGCCTGCTGATCCGCCACCATTTCGACAACGACAAGGCGGTCTACGAACTGAACCAAGGAGGACACCACGACCACCTGCTATGCATCCAGTGCGGCAAGGTGGAAGAGTTCTACGACCCGGGGATCGAAAAGCGTCAGAAGGCCATCGCCGCCGAACGAGGCTTCAAGCTGGCGGAACACGCCCTCTACCTTTATGTGGACTGTGTGAAGGAAAACTGTCCCAACCTACGCAAAAAGGCCAAGGAGAAAAAGCAGTCCTGAGGCTCAGCCTTTGCGCCTGGCCTTCTCCGTTGCCCGGGGGCTCGTTGTGCCCAGCATCTCCGCCGCGTGCCGGCGCGTGGCCTCGGTGATCTGCACGCCCCCCAGCATGCGCGATACCTCTTCCGTGCGCGCCGTCTCGTCCAACAGGTCCACGCGGGTCCTCACCCCCTGTGCGTCATCGGCCTTGCTGACCCGGTAATGCCATGCCGCCCGGGCCGCCACCTGGGGCAAATGCGTCACGCACAGCACCTGGCGGCGCTTGCCTTGCTCCGCCAGGAGCCGGCCCACGATCTCCGCCACGCCGCCGCCGATGCCCGCGTCCACCTCGTCGAAGATCAGGGTGGCGGCGCCGGTGACCCCGGACAGTACTGTCTGCAAGGCCAGGCCCAACCGCGACAGCTCCCCCCCCGAGGCCGTCTTCGCCAGGGCTTGCAGCCCCTGGCCGGCATGGGGTGAAACCTGGAAGACCACTTCTTCCAGGCCATGTCCCCCCGGCTCGCAGGCCGGCAGGTCCACATGAAAGCGTCCCCCCTTCATGGCCAGCTGCTGCATGGCCTCCGTCACCGCCTGGGCCAGTCTTTGCGACGCCTGGGCGCGGCGGGCCCCCAGTTGCCCGGCCAGATGGCGGTAATCCGTTTCCCGGACGGCCTCTGCCCGGGCCAGGGCCTCCAGATCGGCCGCATCCCCCAGTTCCGCCAGGCGGGATTGGGCGTCTGCCAGTTTTTCCGGAATGGCATCGGGACGGATGTGGTGCTTGCGCGCGGCGGCCTGGATGGCGCCCAGGCGTGCCTCAGCCAGCATCAGGGCCTCGGGATCCAGTTCCACCCGCTCGGCGTAACGACGCAGTTCCCGGGCCGTGTCCTGCAAGGTTTCCGAGGCCCCCTCCAGGGTGTCGAGGAACGCGGTCAGCGCCGGATCGATCTCCGCCAATGCCGCCAGGCGCGCCCGTACGCCCCGCAACTGAGTGAGCAGGCCAGCCTCATCTCCTTCCAGGGCATCGGCAGCGAACTGGGCTCCCTGGACCAGTTCCGTGGCATGGGCCAGGCGGCGCTGGTCCTCCTGCAAGGCCTGCCATCCTTCAGGGGTGAATCCCAGGGCGGTCAGCTCTTCCACCGTCTGGACCAGTTGCTCCCGTACCGCGGCCAGTTCACCCCCCCGGGCCTCGGCCGAGAGCCGCCTCTCCCGGGCCTCCCGCCAGAGACGCCAGGCCTCGGCCACCCGGCCGGCCAGCTCCATGGCCCCGGCGTAGGCATCCAGCAGGCGGCGTTGCTCGGCGGCCTTCAGCAGGGAGTAATGGGCATGCTGACCGTAGATGTCCACCAGGAACTCCCCTGCCGCCTTGAGCTGCTGGGCGGTGGCGGGGCGGCCGTTGATGAAGGCCCGGGAGCGGCCGCCGGCTTCCACCACGCGCCGCAACAGCAGGAAGTTGTCGTCGCCGGCCAGATCCTGTTCCTCCAACCAGGCTGCCAGCCCTGGCACATCCGTCAGGTCGAATTCGGCGCTGATCTCGGCCCGCGGGGCCCCGGCCCGCACCACGGCGGCATCGGCCCGCTCCCCCAGCACCAGGGCCAGGGCGTCCAGGAGGATGGACTTGCCCGCGCCGGTCTCGCCGGTGAGCACGGAAAAACCGGGATGGAAATCCAGGCCCAGGCGCTCCACCAGGACGAAATCCGCGAGGGTCAGGTTCAACAGCATGGGGCGTGGGGGAGTGGAAACAGGGCGTCGGGGGGGGCAGTGGGCGAATCCTACTCCTTATGTCCCAGTCCCACGCCCGGCCGTGTCATAGTTTTTCTCCCCAATGCAGCTTCTGCCGCAGGGTATCGTAGTAGTTGTGGCCTTCGGGATGCAGCAGGCGCACGGTGTTGCGGGCGCGGCGGATCACCACCCGATCCCCCACCCGCAGGTCGGCGTGGCGCTGGCCGTCGAAGTGGACCCGGGCGTCGTCGGCATGGATGAGGTTGATCTCGATCTCGGAACGGCTGTTCACGGCAATGGGGCGAGCCGACAGGGTATGGGGACAGATGGGCACCAGGGCCACCGCCTCCAGGGTGGGATGCAGAATGGGCCCGCCGGCGGACAGGGCGTAGGCCGTGGACCCGGTGGGAGAGGACACCACCAGGCCATCCGCCCGCTGGCTGTAAACGAACTGGTTGTCGATGTAGACCTCGAACTCGATGAGCCGGCCCAGGGTGCTCTTGCTCACCACCACGTCGTTGAAGGCATAGGCGGCGATGAGCACGTCGTCCGCCCGCTCCACGCTGGCCTCCAGCAGGATGCGATCCTCGGCCACGTATTCTCCCGCCAGCATCTCGTCCAGGGTGGAGAACATGGTGTCCAGGGACACGTCCGCCAGGAAGCCCAGGCGGCCCTGATTGATGCCGATGAGGGGAATGCCGGAATCCACCAGGGTACGGGCGATGTTGAGGATGGTGCCATCCCCCCCCATGACGATGGCCAGGTCCGCCTCCTTGCCGATCTCGTTCAGGGTGCGGGTCTGAAAGCCCGCCATGGCACAGGTCTCGGCGATATGGCAGGTGACCAGCACCGTATGGCCCTTGGCCTGGAGGAAGTCCGCCAGCCGGGACAGGGAGGAGGCGCTGGCCGGGCTGTTGTACTTGCCCACTAGGGCGATCGTCTTGAAATCAGGTTTCATGACGTGAAATTATAGCTACCCTCCGTCCGGCCCCCATCATGCTCAACGACCGCGCCCGCATCCTCCTCAAACACCTCGTGGAACGCTACATCGAGGACGGTCAGCCCGTGGGTTCCCGCACCCTGTCCAAATACACGGAGCTCAATCTGTCCCCCGCTTCCATCCGCAACATCATGGCGGACCTGGAGGAGGGCGGCTTCATCGCCAGCCCTCACACCTCCGCCGGGCGCATTCCCACGCCCAAGGGCTACCGCCTGTTCGTGGACAGTCTGCTGACGGTGAAGCCCCTGAACCAGGGCGAGGTGCGCCAGATCAAGGCCAGCCTGCTGCCGGACGACCCCCAGCGCCTGGTGGCCACGGCTTCCCACCTGCTGGCAGAGTTGACCGCCTACGCCGGGGTGGTGATGACCCCCAGGCGGCGGAACCAGTGCCTGCGCCAGATCGAGTTCCTGGCCCTGTCGGAAAAACGCATCCTGCTCATCATGGTGACCCAGGACGGCGAGGTGCAAAACCGGGTGCTGCTCACGGACAAGCCCTTCACCCCCGGCCAGCTCACCCGGGCCGCCAACTATTTCAACCAGCACTTCACCGGCCTTTCCTTCGAGGACGTGCAGTCCCGCCTGGCCCGAGAACTGGCGGAACTGAAGTCGGACATCAGCCGCCTCATGGAGGCCGTTGTGGATGCCGGCACCGAGGCCTTCAGCGGCGCAGGCAAGGAATACGTCCTGGCGGGGGAGCGCAACCTGCTCCAGGCCCCGGAGCTGTCCGCCAACATGACCCGGCTGCGGGAACTGTTCGGCCTGTTCGAGCAGAAGACCGAGCTCATGCAGCTCATGGACGTGGGCCACGCCGCCAACGGCGTGCAGATCTTCATCGGCGCCGAATCCCGGGTCACGCCCCTGGACGAGTGCAGCGTCATCGCCGCGCCCTACGAGGTGAACGGTGAGGTGGTGGGCACCCTGGGCGTCATCGGCCCCACCCGTATGGCCTACGAGCGGGTCATTCCCATCGTCGACATCACCGCCCGGCTGCTCTCCAACGCCCTCTCCTATCATTGACCGGCCGTCCGGTCTCAAACCTTACTGAACCGGATCGTTCCCTATGGCTTTTTATCTGCCCGAACCTCCCCACAAGCACGACCAGCCCGCCCGCATCGGCGTCCTGCTCATCAACCTGGGCACGCCCGAGGCGCCCACGGCAGCAGCCCTGCGTGCCTATCTCAAGGAATTTCTTTGGGACCGGCGGGTGGTGGAGATTCCCCGCCCCATCTGGTGGTTGATCCTCAACGGCATCATCCTCAATACCCGGCCCGCCAAATCGGCGCAGAAATACGCTGCCATCTGGCGCCCGGAAGGCTCACCCCTGAAGGTGTTCACGGCACGCCTGGCCATCCTGCTCAAGGGCCACCTGGGCGAGCGGGTGCGCCAGCCCGTGCTGGTGGATTACGCCATGCGCTACGGTCAGCCCAGCGTGGCCAGCCGCATCGCCGCCCTGAAGGCCCAGGGCGTGGACCGCCTGCTGGTGGTGCCCCTGTATCCCCAGTATGCCGCCAGCAGCACCGGCTCGGCCCTGGACGCGGTGTGGAGCACCCTGCTGCACACCCGCAACCCGCCGGAAATCCGCACCGTGCGGAATTTCCACGACGACCCGGGCTACATCCAGGCCCTGCGCCAGAGCATCGAGATGTTCTGGACGGAACGGGGCCGTCCCGACGTGCTGGTGATGAGCTTCCACGGCGTACCCCGGCGCAGCCTGGACCAGGGAGACCCCTATCACTGCGAATGCCAGAAGACGGGCCGCCTGCTGGCCGAGTCCCTGGGCCTCAAGCCGGAGCAATACCGCATTACCTTCCAGTCCCGCTTCGGCCGGGCGGAGTGGCTCCAGCCCTATACGTCCGCCACCCTGGAGAACCTGGGCAAGGCCGGAACCCGCCGCGTGGACGTGGTCTGCCCCGGCTTCGTGGCGGACTGCCTGGAAACCCTGGAAGAGATCGGCATGGAAGGGAAAGCGGACTTCCTCAAGGCCGGCGGCCAGGAGTACCACTACATTCCCGCTCTGAACGACCGCCCCCTGTGGATCAACGCCCTGACGGATCTGGTGCAAGGCCATCTGACGGGCTGGCTGGAGGAACACTGGAACCAGGCCGCGGAACATGCGGACGCGGAAAAAACCCTCCAACGGGCACGGGCCCTGGGGGCCAAAACCTAGCGGAAACCCGCGCCAATATTAGAGTTTGCTTGTTGACTGGTAAAAAATACCCATGCAAACATCCGCCACCCATACTAAGGACTTGATCCCTGTCAAGTTCATCTTCGGCTGGCGGGAAACCGCCGTTTCTTCTTTTCTGGAGGATGTGATGAAGAAAAAAACCCTTGCTGTTGGCCTGCTCTTGGCGGGCACCCTGGGCGCCGTGGCCACGGCCCAGGCGGTGGATACCCGGGCCCGTTTCATGGCCGCCAACTGTGCCTACTGTCATGGCACCAATGGCAAAAGCAATGGCGCCATTCCAAGCCTGGCCGGCCTGGATGTGAAGTATTTCGTGGACCAGATGAAGGCCTTCCGCGACGGATCCCGTCCTGCCACCGTGATGGCCAAGCACGCCAACGGTTACACCGACGCCGAGTACGAGGCCATCGCCAAGTATTTCAACGCCATCAAGCCCTAATCGTCGGGACTCAGGAGAACTACACATGACTTTCGATCGTCGCGAATTCCTTAAAGCCTCCGCTGGCGCGGCCAGCGCCTTGTCTCTGGCCGGCCTGTCCGGCTGCGCCACTAGCGGCGCCACCGCCAGCGGCAAGGGCCCCAAGATCGTGGTGGTGGGTGCCGGCTTCGGTGGTGCCACTTTCACCCGCTACATGAAGATGTGGACCCCCAATGCCGAGCTCACCGTCATCGAGCCCAATACCCAGTTTGTCTCCTGCCCCACCTCCAACGAGGTGCTGGGCGGCATCACCAAGATGGAGGACATCACCCGTCCTTACGACAACATCAAGAAGATCGCCGACAAGTGGGTGCAGGACACCGTGGTGGGAATCGACACCGGCAAGAAGACCGTGAAGACCGCCGGCGGCCACACCTTCGACTACGACCGCCTGGTGTTGGCCGGCGGCATCGAGCTGATGTTCAGCGCCGTGCAGGGCTATGACGCCGAGACCCAGAAAGTCGTGATGCATGCCTGGAAGGCCGGCCCTCAGACCGCCACCCTGCGCAAGCAGCTTGAAGCCATGCCCGACGGCGGCGTATTCGTCATGTCCGTGCCCAAGGCCCCCTACCGCTGCCCCCCCGGACCCTACGAACGCGCCTGTCTGGTGGCCCACTACTTCAAGCAGGCCAAGCCCAATTCCAAGATCATCGTCCTGGACGGCAACGAGGACATCGCCTCCAAGAAGCCCCTGTTCCTGGCCGCCTGGAAGAAGCACTACGGCTATGGCACCGACAAGAGCATGATCGACTACCGTCCCAACAACATGCCCCGCTCCGTGAACGCCAAGACCATGATGGTGGGCACCGAGTTCGACGACGTGAAGGGCGACGTGATCAACGTGGTGCCGCCCATGCGCGCTGCCGAGATCTGCGGCATGGCCGGCGTGCGCGACGGCAACAACGGTACGTGGTGCACCATCGACTACACCACCTTCGAATCCAAGGTGGTGCCCAACGTGCACATCCTGGGCGACTCTGCCCTGACCAACTTCCCGAAGTCCGGCTCCGTGGCCAACAACACCGCCAAGATGTGCGCTTACGGCCTGTCCGAGATCTTCGCCGGCCGCACGCCCGACCCGGCCCCCGTGGTGACCAATACCTGCTACTCCGCCAGCTCGGACAGCACGGCCTTCCACGTGGCCACCGTGTTCCGCTGGGATCCGGAGAAGAAGGCTTTGGTGCCGCCCAAGGGCGCCAACGGCATTTCCAAGGAAGAGAGCGAACTGGAACTGGCCTACATGCACTCCTGGAAGGAAAACGTGCTGAACGACACCCTGGCCCTGTAAGCCCAGGGGGGTTCCATCGCGAGGAGGGGAGCGATCCCCTCCTTTTTTATTGTCCGAGGAAAACAGGATGAAAACAGCCCCCCCGGGGACCCCGGCCCCGGAACATCCGCCTACAGTTCGAACACCTGACCGTTGTAGAGGGCTTGGGTGGCTGTAACGCCATGCCGGGCCAGTTCCGCCATGATGTCCGCCTCGCCCCCGGGCTTGAGATGGGTGATCCAGACTTGGGGGTCGCTCTTGAGTTTGCGCAGGTCGGCTGCCAGGGTCCGGGGGCAGTAGTGTTTCGACGCCTCGGCGATCTCCGCCAGGGCATCCTGGAATGAACATTCCACGATCAGGTGCCGTAAGTCCCGGGCCCTGTTGGCCTCCTGCCACAAGGCCTCATGACTGGCCGTATCGCCGGAAAACAGCAGGCTCCCGTCCTGGCCTCGCAGCATATAGCCCACCGCCGGTACCGTATGGTGAGCCGGAATGGCGGTGATCACCCTCTGCCCCAGCCTCACCGCCTCGTGCTCGTACAGGGCCTCATAGCGCAGCCAAGGGGCCTCGGGCGTGGGAATGCGAGCGAAATCCGGCCAGATGTGCCAGTTGAACAGGTGATCCTCGAGGATCTGCAGCACCTCCGGCAGGCCATGCAGGGTCAGGGGGTGTTCCCGCTCCCCCGCCACGCTGTCCAGCAGCAGGGGCAGAGAGGTGATGTGGTCCAGGTGGCTGTGGGTGACGAATACATGGTCGATGCGGCACAACTCGGCATGGGTCAGCGTGGTCACGCCGGTGCCGCAATCCACCAGCATGTCGTCGTCCACCAGGAACGAGGTGGTCTGGCGTCCGTCACCAATCCCGCCGGAACAACCCAGGACGCGGATTCTCATGCCTGGTCCTTCATTTGGTGGTAAAGGTAAACACGCCATCCCAATCCTTGGGGGGCGGGTTGAAGCGGAAGTGGGTGACCCGGTCCAGGTAGACGTCATAGAGCTTGCGGGCATTGGCGCGGCGCAGCTCCATGAGCTTGACTTCCGCCTCGTCCCAGCGCCGTGCCTGGTAGTCCTGGAAGGCGGCTTCGAACTGCTCCGCCTCCCGGAGGCGTTCCGGGGCGATCTCGGCCGCCACGCCCAGGGGTTCGAAGATGGCCACCGGCACGTCCTTGCCCTTGACCCGCACCTGGTCGACGATCTGGAAGGCGATGTCCGGACACTCCGCCTTCGTCGCCTCCCCCACCAGCACGCCCACGCCATATTGGCGCGTGAGGCCCTCCAGGCGGGATGCCAGGTTGACCGCATCGGCCATGACGGTGTAGGCCATGCGGAATTCCGAACCCATGTTGCCCACGCTCATGCGGCCGGTGTTCACCCCCACGCCAATGCGTACCGGCGGCCAGCCCCGGGCCTCCAGTCGGGGATTCAGCTCCGTCAGGGTCCGCTGCATGGCCAGCGCCGCCAGCACCGCATTACGGGCATGGTGCTCGTCGCTCATGGGAGCCCCCCAGAAGGCCATGATGGCATCGCCGATATACTTGTCGATGGTGCCGCGCCCTTCCTGCACCACCCGGGTCATGGCCGAAAGATAGACATTGAGCATCTCCGCCAGCTGGGCGGCTTCGAGTTTTTCAGAAATGCTGGTGAAACCGACGATGTCGGAAAACAGCACGCTCATCACCCGGGATTCACCCCGCAGGCTGTAGCGGGCGGGGTCCTTGGCCATCTCGTCCACCAGTTCCGGCGGCACATACTGGCCGAACAGCTTGGTGATCTGGGCCTTGGAACGGGCCTCCACGAAGAAACCCCACCCCATGTTCAGCACGAACAGTCCCGTCACCGTCAGCAAGGGCGTGGCCATGTTCAGACTCATGTCCAGGCCCCGCCAGGCATAGAGATCCAGCCCCAGCAGCCCCAGCAGCAAGACAACCGTCAGGGCGGCGGACCACAGGGGTGTCAGCCAGGGCAATGCCGCCGCCAGGATCAGGCCCAGCGCCAGGATCCCTCCCAGCAACAGGCCCCGCTGTCCCGCCGGCTCCCATTTCACGGTGCCGTCCAGGATGCCGGCAATCAGGTTGGCGTGAATCTCCACCCCCGCAAAGGCCTTCTCGGTGGGCGTCACCCTCAGGTCCAGCAGGCCGGGAGCGGTGGACCCCACCAGGACGATGCGCCCCTCCAGCTGCGCGGCGGGCACCCGCCCGGCGATGATGTCGGCGGCGGATACATAGGGAAAGGCACCGGCCACCCGATAGGGCACCAGGGCCATGGCCTGGGCATTCATGGGCACGGCCAGGCCATCCACATCCAAGGCCGGCGGGCGCCATGCATACCCCGACTGGCCCGCCGGCAACACCTTCAGGGACTGGGACCCCATACCGGCCCGCACCAGGTTCAGGGCCAGGGAACCGTAGCAGTGGCCGCCATGCTCCACCACCATGGGCATGCGCCGGATGACACCGTCGAAATCCTGGTGAGCATTGAAGAAGCCGGCGAAGGGCGTCTGGGCCTGCAAGCGGGCCAGGTTGCCGTTGTAGCCGGTGCCATGCAGCGGCGTAATGCCATGCCGGGCCAGGGCCTTGCAGTCCAGCAGGGGCTCGGGCAGAACGCCCACGCTCTCCTGCCCTTCGTGGAAACCGAAGTAGTAGCCCAGCACCGAGGGCCCGCCGGCCAGGGACCGCGCCAGACGGCCGTCATAATCCAGCCGGTCCCGCAACCGGGCCAGACTGGCCTGGAAACCCGCATCTTCCGCCATGGGCCCCCGGGCCAGTTTCTCCAGGACCGGCAGGCCGGAACTCTGGTCCGGCTCGGCAAAGATCACATCAAAGCCCAGGGCTGCCACGCCATACTGCTGGAACAGATTGTCGACCAGCTCCGCCAGCCTGTCCCGGGGCCAGGGCCAGCGGCCAATCTCCTTCAGGCTTTTCTCGTCGATGTCCGCGATGACGATACGGGGATCCCGGCCGCCGGCCATGAAAAAGCGCACCTTCAGGTCGTAGAGGGCGGCATCCAGCTTGTCGATGAGGTTGGTGGGATACCACCCCGCCGCCTGACCCAGGAGCAACAATACGAACACCAGGCTGACGGCGAACTGCCCCAGGAAGCGACGGGCACGCAGGGTCAACGCCATGCCTTCACCTCAGGCGGTAAAAGCGGCTGGCCACGGACTGTCCTTCCGGCACGTTATCCAGGAGATCACCCACCGCCTCGGCCAGCCGGCCGAGACGCTCTTCCGGGTGGGGATGGGTTTTGAACAGCAGGGAAACCCGCTTGTCACCCTTGGCCACATGACCGATGTCCGCCAGCACCGCCGGCAGGGCATAGACGTCGTAGCCGGCCCGGGCGGTGAGGACAACGCCGATGCGATCCGCTTCGTATTCCGCGTCCTTGTCCAGGCCCCGGGCCACCACCTCGGCGCCGTTGCCGATGATGTTCTGGATCAACTGATCCTCACTGCTCACCTTGCTGCCGAAGAGGGACCCGACGGCGGCGATGGCCTGGCTCTTCTGCAGCAGCTTCAGGTGATGCCTGCGAATCACGTGTCCCACTTCATGGGCCAGCACACCGGCCAGTTCGGCCTCGTTGTTCAGCCGGCGGTACAGGCCCTTGGTGACAAAGATATAGCCGCCGGGAGCCGCGAAGGCATTGATGTCGTCGCTGTCGATGACGCCGAAGCGCCAAGGCAGGCCGGGCCGCTCGCTTTGCAGCGCCACCCACAATCCCACCCGGTTGACGTAGCGTTGCAGGGTCTCGTCCCGTACCAGAGGCGCGGCCCCCAGGAGGTTGCCGGCGATCTGCTGGCCGATGCGCACTTCCTCCTCCGGGCTGGTCTTGCCCTGGAGCAGGGCCTTGAGCAACTGGTCTTTCGGCTTTTCCGCCGGGGGAGTCGGCGCTGTGGGCTGGGCGGGCGCCGTAGGCTTGACCGGCTGCTGGGGCGGCGTGGCCAGGGCCTGCGGATTCTCCTTGCCCTTCAGTTTCTCCTTGAGCACGGCCTTGAGGGCATCCTCGAAATCCCCGGCCTGGGCCAGGCCGATCCCCAGCAGACCGCAGAAAACCAGATGCAGGAGGTGCATGGGGAAAGGTTTCATTGTCCGAACTCCCACACATTGTTACCCGTGCCCCCACTGGAGGAAGTCGGCTTGGGGTCGGGCAGATAAGCTACCTGCCTGGCCGTCAGGCCGGCGGCGCGGGCAAAGCCGGTGGCCTCGGTCTGATCCACCTTGTAACGATCCATCAGTGCCAGCTCCTGGGCATTGAACCTGGCTGACTTGAGTTCTTCCTCGCTCAGGCCGCGCAGCCCCGCCACCGCCACCACCTGGCCCTCGCGACGGGAGGTCAGCGCCGCCAGGTCGCCTGCGCCGGTGGCACCGACGCTGGAGCGCACGGACAGGATGCGGACCCAGCCGGTCCGCCCGCCCACGCGGATCTGGGTCCAGCCCCCCTCCCGGGCCAGGACATCCACGCTGCTGCCTTTTGCCACGCTGGCCACCTTGGCGGCGGTGGCGCTGGGGGAGGACTTCAGGTCCTCATCCTTGATCAGGGTGCCCGGGGCGGCTCCGACGGGGAATGGGACCAACCCCAACAACAGCACAAGCAGTTTTCGATTCATGGCGTTGCCCTCTGAATGTGGGTTAATGATACATGCCAGTTGCTATGATTCCCTTCATGAGCTGGCTTACCGACTTCCTCATCCGCCGCGGCGCGGCGGCCCTGTCCATGTGGCGCACCTGGCGGGGTATCTTCCGCTTCGCCGGCCAGGCCCTGACCGCCACCCTGACGCCCGCGGCCTACAACAGCGCCACCCGCATGGTGGTGATGAAGCAGATCTACTTCACCGCCTGGCAGATTTTGCTGCCCTTCACTCTGTTCGCCGGCCTGCTCTCCTATGTGGTGATCCAGATCGTGGTGTCCACGGCGGCCCAGTACGGGCTGTCGGAATATGCCCTTGAGATGAGCATGCGTGTGCTGGTACCCGAGGTGCTGCCCCTGGTCACCGCCCTGTTCGTGGCCCTGCGTTCCAGTTCGGCCATCAACACCGAGGTGGCCCTCATGCGCATTCACAACGAGATAGACGCCCTGGAAGCGGCCGGAGTTGACACCCTGCGCATGGAATTCATGCCCCGGGTCATCGGCGGCGTGGTATCGGTGGTGGCGCTCACCGCCATCACCAGCGTGCTGGCCCTGGCGCTGGCGTACATCGCACTGTATGGTTTTCAGCTCTGGAGCCTGCCGGACTTCACCCGGGTCATGGGCAAGGTATTCGATCTCACCATCATGGTGGGCGTGTGGGTGAAGTGCGTGGCCTTCGGACTGGCGGTCACGGTGATTCCCGTGGCGGAAGGTCTGGCCACGCCGAAAATGCTGTTCATGGCGCCCATCTCCGTGCTGCGGGGCATGGTGCGGCTGTTCTTCGTGCTCATGTTCATCGAGGTGGCCTCATTAGCCTTGAAATACTTGTGAAGTGGCAGGCAGACGACGCGGCGCGTCAAGCCTTCCTGTCCAGCCATGCCCATGCCGCGCTGGTGTCGGCGGACATGCCCCTGCGCGCCAACCTGGCTGTGTTGGAGAACATCGCCGTGGTACCCCAGTACCGGGACAACCTGTCTTACCGGGAGGCGGCAGACGTGGCGTGGAACCTGCTGCTCACGGCCGGATACACGGATTGCGCTTACAAACGGGACCCAGCCCTGAATCATGAAGAGCGCTTCGTGGCCAAGCTGCTGCGCGCCGCGGTGTCCCGCCCCGACCTGCTGCTCATCGACCGGCCGGCTATGCTTTTGCCCGATACCCGCTATCCTCCATTCGTGGACGAGTTGCTGCGGCGGATGGAAACCCACCTCAACGACTGCTGGATCCTGGATTACCTATGGAACAAGCCCCTGTACGCGCCCCGCTGATCAAGAACCTGGAATTCAAGGTGGGTCTGTTGCTGGCCGCCACCGTGTTGCTGGTGGCGGGCCTGGTAACCTACGAACTCCACGCCCGGGGGGTCTTCCAGCCCACCATCACCCTCCAGCTCACCGCACCGAACGCCGAGGGGGTCAGTGTGGGCATGCCCGTCAGCTTTTCCGGTTTTCCCATTGGCAAGGTTTCGAAGATGGACCTCACCGAGAACGCCGAGGTGCTCATCGAGCTGGCCATCCCGGAGAAGGAGGCAAAATGGCTGCGCCACAACAGCCAGTTCACTCTGGAAAAAAGCCTGCTGGGCGGCGCCATGATCAAGGCCCACACCGCCGACCTGAGCGAAGCGCCCATTCAGCCGGGATCCAGGCACAAGCTCCTTGGCGGCGATGACCCTCAGGACATCGCCGCCATCAAGCACCGTATCCAGGAAATCCTGGACCATGTGGCCGCCATGACCGAGGACCAGGCCCCCATGAACCGTACCCTGGCCCATGTAGAAACCATGACGCAACGCATGGCCGGCGAATACGGGGTATTGCAAGGTGTCATGGGAAGCCCTGAAAAGGCCCGGGAGGTCATGGGGATCATCCAGCAGACCCACAGCCTGCTGACCCATGTCGACGGCATCACCCTGAAAGTCGACGGCATGCTGGCCAAGGCCGATACCCAGGTGTTCGGACCGGATGGCGTCATGGACCACACGCGCCAGTCCGTGCTCACAGTCAACAAGATGCTGGCAGAGGTAAGGGAAAGCCTGAAGAAAGCCGACGCCATCCTGGCCTCGGCCCAAACCGCCAGCGCCGACGTGGCCGTCATCACCGGCAACGTGAAGGAGGCCACCACCGACATGGGCCAATTACGGGTCGAGATCGACGACAGCGTGCGCAAGGTCAACCATCTCATCAATGAGATCAACAAGAAATGGCCCTTTGCCCGGGACGTGGAGATCAAGACGCCATGACAAACCCATCGGCAAACCGCAAGTGGCTCATGGCCACTACCTTGATCGTGGCAGTGCTGGCAGGTTGCTCCAGCGCACCGCCGCCGCCTGACTGGAAGATGAATGCCGTGAGCCTGCTGGAGCATTACCAGGCCCGTTTTCTGGAGGGGGACGCCAAAGCGGCGGACCTGGCCCTGGAAAAAAGCCGCAGGGAGATCGCCCGTACCGGCCGCCTGGACCTGCTGGCCCGGCTGGAACTGGCGGCCTGCGGCACCCGCGTCGCGGCCCTGGATTTCACCGACTGCGAGGCTTACGTGCCGTTGGCCAACGAGGCCGCCGCAGCCGACCAGGCCTATGCCCGGTTCCTGTCCGGTGACTGGGCCGGACTGGATACCAAGCTCCTGCCCCCCCACTATGCCGGTCTGGTGGGGGCCAAGGACAGCTCCGCAGCCAACAAGGCGGTGGCCGAAATCCAGGAGCCCCTGCCCCGCCTGATCGCCGCGGGACTGTTGTTCAAACAGGGCCGGTCGGAACCCGCCACCCTGGCCCTGGCCACGGACACCGCTTCGGAGCGGGGCTGGCGCCGCCCCCTGCTGACCTGGCTGGCGGTGCAGCTCAAGCGCGCCCGCAGCGCCGGCGACCAGGCCGCCATCGCCCATCTGCAACGCCGCATCGAGCTGGCCGAGGGGAAAACCAAGCCTTAGGGAGGTGCTGAATAACTCCCCTCCCCCTCGGGGGGAGGGGTGGGGGAGAGGGAGCGTATCCGCGAAAAATCAATCAGTTACCCTCTCCCCACCCCCTCTCCCCGCGGGAGAGGGGGAAATAAATCAGCGT
>Ga0272446_1002730_pt1 | contig 23477 bp, 19 predicted proteins | sample YNPCB0061_FD_194587 | JGI IMG/M metagenome (GOLD analysis project Ga0272446, IMG submission 194587) | Hot spring microbial mat communities from Yellowstone National Park, WY, United States - YNP-CB-006-1 | ecosystem: Environmental > Aquatic > Thermal springs > Hot (42-90C) > Sediment | place... | reverse complement strand
CGGCTTCCCGGGCGAGCGCGGCGAGGGCCGCGTCGAGCAGCGGCGCCGGGGGGTCCTCGACCGGCGCGGGCGGCGGTTCGGCTTCCCGGGCGAGCGCGGCGAGGGCAGCCTCGAGGAGCGGCGCCGGCGGCTCCTCGATCGGGGCGATCGTGGCGGGGGCCACGAAGGCGGAGGCAGGCGCTGTCGCGAGGCTCGACGGCGGCGGCTCGGCGATCGGCGTGACGGGCGCCGGTGCGGCAGGCGTGGGGGCGGCGGCAGCGATCGCGAGCGGCGGCGTCGCGTCGTCATCGCGCGCCGCGACGGGGGCCTGCGCCGTGGGCGGGGCCACGGCGTGCGCAACCACGGCGCGCGTCGCGGATGCCTCCGGGCGTGCCGGGGCGGCGGCCTCGACAGCGAGGGCCGCCGGCATGGTCGGCAGCGGTGTCGCGTCGATTCGCGTCGTGGCCGTGACGTTTGCGGCGAGCTGCCGGGTCTCGTGCCGCGGCGCTGGCTCCGGCCGCGCGTGGTCACGCAGCACGGCGATGAAAACGAGGCCGGCCGCCAGCGCTCCGGCTCCGATGACGAGGGGCAGGTTGCTGCGGGGCGGCGAGGCGGTTGGCGCGTCCTCCTTCGCCGGCTGGCCGACCGCTCCTGCCGGAGGCCGGTTCGGTACCGGCGCGGCTGCCCTGGCCGGTCCCGTCACCCGGTCGAGGGTCGTCTCGATCGCCTCGGCCCGGCCGGCCGATGGCGCAGCCTGGGGGTGCGCCGAGAGCGCGCGCCGCAGCGCCTCCACCCAGGCGCCGCTCGCGGGCAGGGTCAGGGCCGGCTGGAGGCTGAACGCTTCCGAGAGGATCGTGCTGATCTCTGGGATGTCCTCGCGGCGAAGGCGGCGATGGATCGCCGGCAGCCGCCCCGGGAAGGCCGAGGAGAAGCCGGTCGCGTCGAGCCGACGCGTCAGCCAGGCCAGGGCATCGGGCGTCCACCGCGGTTCGAGCTGGAAGATGGCGAGGCCATGCTCGGGATGCACCAGAACGAGGTCCGACCGCGAGGCCGTCTCGCCGATGACGGCGCCCTCGAGGAGCTGCCAGCGCGGCCCGGCGGATGCGGCCGCCCCCCCGGTTCGCCGATCCGGCGCGGTCATCACCCCCGTTTCGCGGTCGCGGCCGTCTGCCACCCGCCCACCCGCTCGTTTTTGATCCCGACCCCAATTTTTCAGTGTAACGCCACTGTATTCGTCGTTCCACCCGAATCGAGTCGCTGGCCATCGCCCGGGATCGGCGGCCAGGTCATTCCGCCGGCGCGGCGCGTGCAGGCTGCGTCGCCGGAAGCGCGAAGGCGACCGCGGCAGCCACCGCGAGCAGCGCCGCCGAGCCGAGGAGACACGCGAGGAGACCGCCCGCGGCCGTGAGCGCACCCGAGGCGAGCGTGCCGAGCAGCCGCCCCGCTGCGTTGGCCGCGTAGTAGAAGCCGACATCCTCGGCCGCCTTCTCCGACCCCGCATAGGCGAGGATCAGGTAGGAGTGCAGCGAGGAGTTCACGGCGAAGGCGAGGCCGAACAGGGCAAGCCCGCCGACCACCACGACATCGGGCCGCACCGCCACCGGGGCGGCGAGCACCGCCGCGAGCAGGGCGGGCACGGCAGCGAGCGCGACCGCCCAGCCGCGCGCCGCGGGCACCTCGCACGACAGCCCGTCGGCGGAGCGGCGGACGAGAGCGGGCGCCGCCGCCTGCACCGCGCCATAGCCGATCGTCCACAGCGCGAGGAACAGGCCGACGCCCGCGAAGCTCCAGCCCTCGCCATAGAGGAAGAGCGGCAGGCCGACCACGAACCAGACATCGCGGGCGCCGAACAGGGCGATCCTCGCTGCCGCGAGCAGGTTCACGCCGCGGTTCTTCGCGAACAGCTCCCGGGCCGAGCGCGAGGGCTTCGCCCGGCCGAACAGCGGCGGCAGCGACAGCGCCGCGCCGGCGAGCACGACGCCGAGCGAAGCGGCCATCGCGATCAGCGCTCCCTGGAAGCCGAGCGTGCCGAGCAGGACGCCGCCGAGGAAGAAGCCGGCGCCCTTCATCGCGTTCTTCGAGCCGGTGAACCAGGCCACCCACCGGAACAGCCGCGCGTTGCCGGCGTCGCCGCCGGAGGCCGCGGCGGTGAGCTTGATCGCGCTCTTGGATGCGGTCTTGGTCAGGTCCTTGGCGATGCCGGCGAGCCCCTGCCCGGCGACCGCCCAGCCGACCGAGAGCGCCATGCCCCAGCCGGGGTCGAGCGCGGCGAGGAACAGGAAGGCTGCGATCTGCAGCCCCAGGCCGGCGGCGAGCATGCGCGAGATGCCGAAGCGCACCGCGAGCCAGCCACCCGCGAGATTGGCGACGATGCCGGCCGCCTCGTAGAGGACGAAGAGCAGCGCCAGAGTGAAGGGAGAGAAGCCGAGGCGGAAGAAGTGCAGCAGCACGAGCATCCGCAGCGCGCCATCGGTGAGCGTGAAGCCCCAGTAGGCGGCGGTGACGATGGCGTAGGTGCGCATCGGCCTCAGACGCCCCGCTCGGCGACGATCGCCGCGAGATCGACCATCCTGCAGGCATAGCCCATCTCGTTGTCATACCAGGCATAGACCTTCAGCAGCGTGCCGTCGGTCACGAGCGTCGAGGGCGCATCGACGATCGAGGAGCGGGTGTCGCCGGCGTAGTCGGTCGAGACCAGAGGCCGCGTCTCGATGCCGAGGATGCCGGCGAGCGCGCCAGATGAGGCGGCCGCGAAGGCCTCGTTCGCCTCCGCCGCGGTGACGGGGCGTGCGAGCTCGAACACGCAGTCGGTCAGCGAGGCGTTGAGGATGGGGGCGCGCACGGCATGGCCGTCGAGCCTGCCCTTGAGCTCGGGATAGATCAGCCCGATCGCGGTGGCCGACCCGGTGGTGGTCGGCTGCAGCGACAGCATCGCCGAGCGCGCGCGGCGAAGGTCCTTGTGCGGCGCATCGACGACGACGTTGGTGTTGGTCGGCGCATGGATGGTGGTGATCTGCCCGTGGCGGATGCCGAAGGTCTCGTGCACCACCTTCACCACCGGGGCGAGGCAGTTGGTGGTGCAGGAGGCGGCGGTGAGAAGCCGGTGGCGGCCCGGGTCGTAGAGGCCGTCATTGACGCCGACGACGATGTTGAGCGCCGGCTCGGCCTTCACCGGAGCGGCGACGATCACCCGCTTCGCGCCGCGATCGAAATGGCCCGCCAGCGCCTCGGGCGTGATGAACTTCCCCGTGCACTCGAGAACGACATCGACGCCGAGCTCCCCCCACGGGATCTGCTCCGGCGCGGCATGGGCGCTGAAGCCGATGCGGTGGGTGCCGATCAGGACGGCGGCATCGTCCTCGGCCGCGATCGGCACCCGCCAGCGCCCCTGCACGCTGTCGAACTCGAGCAGGTGCGCGGTCGCGGCGGCGCCGCCCTTGAGCTCGTTGACATGCACGATGTCGAGCCGGTTGCCGGCGCGCGGGTCGCCTGCCGGCCGGTCGGCCCCGCCCATGGCGGCGCGCACGACCAGGCGGCCGATCCGGCCCATGCCGTTGATGCCGACGCGCATCAGGCGCTCACCAGCCGGCCGATCCCGTCGAGCCGTGCCTTCAGGGCCACGCGGTCGAGCGTCGCGAACGCCAGGTCCATGAAGATCCCGATCCGCCGCCTGAGGCTGGCATAGAGCTCGTTCAGCAGCGTCTGCCGCTCGGCCGCGTTGCCCGTGAACTTCGCCGGATCGGGCAGCGGCCAGGCGGCGGTGATCGGCTTGTCGCCGAAATCGGGGCAGACCTGGTTGTCGAGCGTGTCGCAGAGCGCGATCACGAAATCCATCCGCGGCGCCGCGGGGCCGGTGAAGAGGTCCCAGGACTTGCTCGAGAGGCCGGCGACGTCGTGGCCGAGCGTGGCGAGCTTCTCGATCACCTCGGGCAGAGGCTCGGGCGCGGGGTCGGACCCGGCGGAGAAGGCGCGGAACCGGCCGCCGCCGAGACGGTTGAGGATCGCCTCGGCCATGATCGAGCGGGCGGAGTTGCGCGTGCAGAGGAAGAGCACGTTGAAGGCGGGGGTCATGACGTCGGTCTCCGGTTCCGGGGGGATGGGCAGCAGGCGGGAGAGGTCGCCGCACCGGGCGGGATCGCCGGCGCAGCAGGTCTCGGTGAGGAAGGCGAGCAGGGAGCGGAAGGCGGCGATCCGCACCGCGTAGCGGATCGTCCGCCCCTGCCGCGTCGCCGCCACCAGGCCCGCCCGATCGAGCGCAGCGAGGTGGAACGAGAGCGTCGACGGGGCGACCGCAAGCCGCGCGGCGATCTCTCCCGCCGCGAGGCCGGACGGGCCGACCTCCATCAGCAGCCGAACGAGGGAGAGGCGGGTCTCCTGGGCAAGGGCGGCGAGCGCGGCGGCAGCAGCTTGTGTTTCCATGTTTCCAAAGTAATCGAAAATACCTCTCCCGCGCAAGGCATGGCGTGCCGCTGGTCACAGACCGTTCTGTCTCGAGGGCGCAGGATGATCATCGCGACGGACGCGGAAATGAGACGCGTCTCGCGATTAACCGGAGCTTCAGCGGAGCGGGCCATCCTGGGCCGGGCCGGGACTCTCCGGGACACTCCGGGCAGCCGGGCCCGGACGGCCCGGCAGGGAAGCGAGGCAGCCATGGCACAGGCAGGTCGAACCGTTCCGTCCGGGCTCCCCGAAGCCTGCCTCGGCTCGCTCCCGCTCGCGGGCCAGGGCTTCGCCGCCGCCCCTCCCGAGGGCCTCGCCGCCGTCGATGCCGCGCTCGCGCGCGGTGTCGCCGCGGTCGCCGAGGCGCTCGCCGCGCTCGACCGCGCGGCCCGCCTGCTCGACGACCAGCGCCGGCTGCTCGAGAGCCTCGCCGACCCGCGCGCGCCGGCGTCGGAGCGGCTGGCGGCGATGCGCGGATTCGCGACCGCGCGGCGGAGGCTCCGCGCCGTCCCGGACGGCATCGCCCTGCTCGACGGATCGCTGCCGAGGGGCCTGCGCGTGATCACCGGCATCGATGCCGGCGCGATCGTGGTGGCCCCGGTCGAGCTCAGGCCCGCCTTCGCGGCGATCGCCGAGGCGCCCTCGCCGCGCGTCGCCCTCGCCATGCTCTCGCCACGAGGGGCGATCTCGGAGGCGCGGCACGCGGTGGCGGCCGCGCAGCGCCGCCTCGCGGCCGACCTCCGCCGCCTGCGCAACCGCCAGAGCCTGAACGCCGCGCTCGCGCGCGCCTGGGGCGACGGCTCGGCCCCGCCGCCGCCCACCCTGCTTCGGAAGCTCGCCGCCCTGCTCCGCCCTTGGGCGCCGGCACGATGACGGCGGCCGACACGGTCCTGCTGCCGTCCGTCGAAGCCTTCGCGCGCGCGGCCGAGCACCTGCTTGCCGCAGGCGAGGACGCGCTCGCGCGTCGCCGCGCCTTCGCCGACCAGCAGGCGCTCTGGGGCCAGGTGCTGGCCGACGTTGCCGCCTTGGCGGACGTGCTGCCGCTGGAGGTCCGCGACGACCTGCTGCGGCTCGCCGCCGTGGTGCTCGGCGACCTCGAGGAGGTCGAGCCCGACATCGCCCTGCACGTGACGGTGAACCGGGCGATGCGCGACGGGCTGGCCGACGGCTGAGGCCGCTTGCCACGCCGCCCGGGCGCGGCGAAGGTCGCGCCATGCACCCGACCGACATCGCCGTCATCGGCGCCGGCATCGCCGGCGCCTCGGTCGCCGCCGAGCTTGCCGCCGCCGGCCGCCGCGTCACGCTGCTGGAGGCCGAGACGACGCCCGGCTACCACACCACCGGGCGCTCCGCAGCGCTCTGGATCCTGAACTACGGCCCGCGCGACGCCCGCATCCTGACCGGCGCGAGCCGCGGCTTCTTCGAGACCCCGCCCGCTGGCTTCGCCGACCATCCGCTCACCCATCGCCGCGCGGTGCTGAACGTCGCCCCACCGGGGCAGGAGGAGAAGCTCGCCGCCATGCTCGCGGAAGGCGAGGGGATGCGCGCGCTCGGGCCCGGGGAGGCCCGCGCGCTGCTGCCCGTCCTGCGCCCCGGGGCGGTGGTCGGCGCGGCGCTGGAGGAGGACGCGTTCGACATCGACGTCGCCGCCCTGCACCAGGGCTATCTGAGGATGCTCCGCGCACAGGGTGGGCAGGTGGTGACCGATGCGCGGGCAGAGGCGATCGCGCGGAGGGACGGCGCGTGGGAGATCGCCACGCCAGCCGGGCGGTTCTCGGCCGCCGTCATCGTCAACGCCGCCGGGGCGTGGGGGGACGTCGTGGCGCGGCTCGCAGGCGTCGCCCCGCTCTGCCTCACCCCGATGCGGCGGACGGCGCTGCTTGTCGATGGCCCGCCCGGCCACGACCCTGCCTCCTGGCCGCTCGTGGGAGACGTCGCGCACACCTGGTACGCGCGCCCCGAGGCGCGGCGGAAGCTCATGCTGTCCCCGGCCGACGAGACGCCGATGGAGCCCTGCGACGTCCAGCCTGACGAGCTCGACCTCGCGCTCGCGATCGACCGCGTGCAGGCCGCGCTCGACCTGCCCGTCGCGCGCATCGAGCACCGCTGGGCTGGGCTGCGCACCTTCACGCCCGACCGCTCGCTCGCGATCGGGCCGGCGCCGGGTGTGGAGGGGTTCTTCTGGTCGGCAGGCCAGGGCGGCTACGGCATCCAGACGGCCCCGGCTGCGGCGAAGCTGGGTGCGGCCCTGGTGCTGGGCCGCGACCCGGCGGCGCTGGGGCTCGCCGAAGCCGCGCGGCTGGCCGACCCGGGCCGCTTCCTCGGCTAGCGCCCGGCGGCACGGGGCGTGCTATGTCCCCGCCGCACCACCTCCCGGGGGGCCGATGAGCATCCACGTCGCGCTGACGCACAAGACGTCCTACCGTTATGACCGGCTCGTCTCGCTGGGGCCGCAGACCATCCGGCTGCGCCCCGCGCCGCACTCCCGCACGCCGATCCTCGCCTATTCGCTGACGGTCGAGCCGAAGCCGCATTTCCTCAACTGGATGCAGGACCCGCAGGGCAACTTCCTCGCCCGCGTGGTGTTCCCCGAGCGCGTCAGCCACTTCGACGTCACCGTCGACCTCGTCGCCGACATGGCGACCATCAACCCCTTCGACTTCTTCCTCGAGCCCGAGGCCGAGCACTTCCCCTTCGCCTACGACCACATCCTCGACCAGGAGCTCGCCCCCTTCCGCAAGCTCGAGCCGGCCGGCCCGCTCTTCCGCGCCTTCCTCGAGACGATCCCGCGCGAGCGGCGCCGCACCGTCGATTTCCTGGTGGAGATCAACGCCCGGCTTGCGCGCGAGATCGCCTACATCGTGCGGATGGAGCCCGGCGTCTGGTCGCCGGAGGAGACGCTCGGGAACGGCCGCGGCTCCTGCCGCGACACGGCCTGGCTGCTCGTGCAGGCGCTGCGCCATCTCGGCTTCGCCGCGCGCTTCTGCTCGGGCTACCTGATCCAGCTCGTCGCCGACCAGAAGCCGGTGGACGGGCCGGCTGGCCCATCGGCCGATTTCACCGACCTGCACGCCTGGTGCGAGGTCTATCTCCCCGGCGCCGGCTGGGTCGGGCTCGACCCGACCTCGGGCCTGTTCGCGGGCGAGGGCCACATCCCGCTCGCCGCCACGCCCGACCCGGTCTCCGCCGCCCCGATCACCGGCCTCGTCGAGAAGGCTGGGACGGAGTTCGCCTTCGAGATGAAGGTGGTGCGCGTGGCCGAGACGCCGCGCGTGACCAAGCCCTACGCGCAGGCGGAGTGGCAGTCCGTCACCCGCATGGGGGCGCTCGTCGACCGCGCGCTCGCCAGCGGCGCGGTGCGGCTGACCATGGGGGGAGAGCCGACCTTCGTCTCGGCGACGGACCGTGACGCGCCCGAATGGAACACCGAGGCTCTCGGGCCGACCAAGCGGCGCATCGCGGGCCGTCTCCTCCGCCGCCTGCACAGGCTCTGGTCGCCCGGCGGCGCGCTGCAATACGCGCAAGGCAAGTGGTATCCGGGCGAGCAGCTGCCCCGCTGGGCGCTCTACGCCCACTGGCGCACCGACGGCGAGCCCGTGTGGCGCGACCCTGGCCTGCTCGCCTCCGACGATGACCGCGACGGCGCCACCGCGGCCGATGCGCGCCGCTTCGCCGAGCGGCTGGCCGAGCGCCTGCAGGTCGACCCTGGCTGCGCGCTCGCCGCGCACGAGGACATCCACTACTACCTCTGGCGCGAGCAGCGGCTTCCAGCGAACGTCGTCGTCGAGGACGCGAGGCTCAAGGACCCGCTCGAGCGCGCCCGGCTCGCGCGGGTGTTCTCCCAGGGGCTCGCGGCGGATGTCGGCACGGTGCTGCCGCTGAGGCGCATCGAGGCAGGAGGCGCGCGCCGCTGGCAGTCGGGCCGCTGGTTCTTCCGCCCTGGGCCGATGTTCCTCATCCCCGGCGATTCCCCGATCGGCTACCGCCTGCCGCTCGAGGCCCTGCCCTGGGCCTCGGAGGCGCCGATCGACGCCGAGCCGATGCGCGACCCCTTCGCCGAAGGCCTGACGCTGCCGCCGCGCGGCGCTCTCGGCCGCCAGCAGGGCCTCGCCCAGCGCGTGGTCGAGCAGCGCCTGCCCGAGCCCGGCCGAGAGGAGCCCGACGTGGTGCGCACCGCGCTCGCGGTCGAGCCGCGCGGCGGCATGCTGCACGTGTTCCTGCCGCCGGTGACGCGGGCGGAGGACTGGCTCGACCTCGTCGCGGCAGTGGAAGAAACCGCGGCCGAAACGGGCAGGCGGGTGTTCCTCGAGGGCTACCTGCCGCCCTACCACCCCGGGCTCACCCATTTCTCCGTCACCCCCGACCCGGGCGTGATCGAGGTGAACGTCCACCCCGCGCATAGCTGGGCCGAGCTCGCCGAGCGCACCGAGACGCTCTACGAGGAGGCGCGGCAGGTCGGGCTCGCTGCCGAGAAGTTCAACCTCGACGGCCGGCATGTCGGCACCGGCGGCGGCAACCACGTGGTGATCGGCGGCGCGACGCCGGCCGAGAGCCCCTTCCTCCGCCGCCCCGACCTGCTCAGGTCGCTGGTCGGCTTCTGGCACAACCACCCCTCGCTCTCCTACCTGTTCTCGGGCCAGTTCATCGGGCCGACGAGCCAGCACCCGCGGGTGGACGAGGCACGCTCCGACAGCGTCTACGAGCTCGAGATCGCGATGGCGCGGGTGCGCGCGGGCGAGGAGGTTCCGCCCTGGCTGACCGACCGGCTGTTCCGCAACCTGCTGGTCGACGTCACCGGCAACACCCACCGCACCGAGTTCTGCATCGACAAGCTGTACGACCCCGCGAGCGCGGGCGGGCGTCGCGGCCTCGTCGAGTTCCGCGGCTTCGAGATGCCGCCCCATGCGCAGATGAGCCTCGTGCAGCAGCTCCTGCTGCGCGCTGCCGTCGCCGCCTTCTGGGCCAACCCCTATGAGCGGCGGCTGGTGCGCTGGAACACCCGCCTGCATGACCAGTTCATGCTGCCCCACTTCGTCGAGCAGGACTTCCGCGACGTGCTCGAGGAGATCGCCGAGCACGGTTTCGCGCTCGACCCTGCCTGGTTCGCCCCGCATCTCGAGTTCCGCTTCCCGCGCATCGGGGCCGTCGCGGTCAGGGGGATGGAGCTCGAGCTCCGGCACGCCCTTGAGCCCTGGCACGTTCTGGGCGAGGAGGCGGTGGCAGGCGGCACGGCGCGCTATGTCGACAGCTCGGTCGAGCGGGTGCAGGCGAAGGTCACGGGCTGGGTCGAGGAGCGCTTCGTGCTCGCCTGCAACGGCGTCGCCGTGCCGCTCGCGCCGACCGGAACCGAGGGCGAGTACGTCGCCGGCGTGCGCTTCAAGGCCTGGCAGCCGCCCTCGGCGCTGCACCCCACGATCGGGGCGCAGGTGCCGCTCGTGTTCGACATCCATGACACCTGGTCGGGCCGCGCGCTGGGGGGCTGCACCTACCATGTCGCGCATCCTGGCGGCCGGGCGCACGAGACCTTCCCCGTCAACGCCAACGAGGCCGAAGCCCGCCGGCTCGCCCGCTTCCTGCCGATGGGCCACACGCCAGGCCCGGCACCGCTGCCGCGTGGGGCGGCGGAGGGCACCGCCGGCCGCGAGCACCCGCGCACGCTTGATCTTCGCCGCTTCGCCTGATGGCGAAGCATGGGCGCCCTTCAGCGGTTCGCGCAGGCGGTGCCGAGCCCGCTCCTTACCGGAGGCGCCGCTTCGTCTAGACTGGGGCCATGACGCCCGACCAAGCTTCCCTGGCCGTGCCCGCGAAGCCGCCGCCGTTCTGGGACGAGATGGTCGATGGCCGCGGCGGCATCCGGCCGCACTGGCGTGGCATCGTCGGCATGCTCGCCGGCCTGCCGCAGGGGGGGCTCGCCGACCGCGCGCGCCGTCTCGACCGCGCCTTCGAGGAGGAGGGCGTCGTCACCGTTCTGCCGGCCGACCCCGGCCAGGGTCCCGCCCAGCGGCCCTGGCGGTGCGACCCGGTGCCGATGGTGCTGGCGGCCGGCGAATTCGCCGCGCTGGAGGCGGGGCTGAGCCAGCGCGCCGCCCTGATCTCGGAGATCCTCGCCGATCTCTACGGGCCGCAGCGGCTGCTCGCCGCCGGGCTGATCCCGCCCGCGCTCGTGTTCGCCAACCCGGGCTTCCTGCGCCCCTGCCGCGCGCCGGTGCCGCCTCTCCGCCCGATCGTCCACCTGATGGCGGCCGATCTCATCCGCGGCCCGACGGGGCAGTGGCAGGTGCTCGCCGACCGCACGGGCGCGCCGAACGGCCTGGGCTTCGCGCGCGAGAACCGGCGCATGGTCGCGCGCGTGATGCCAGAGGCCTTCCGCACCGCCCAGGTGCGCCAGCTCCGCCCCTTCTTCGACCACTGGGTGGACAGCCTCCAGCGCGCCGCTCCGGCAGGCGCAGACAACCCGCGGCTCGCGCTGCTGACGCCGGGCGCGGCGCACGAGACCTGGTTCGAGCACGTGTTCCTCTCGCGCGAGCTCGGCTGCGCGCTGGTCGAGGGAGCCGACCTCACCGCCCGCGACGGCCAGGTGTTCCTCAAGACGCTGAAGGGGCTGCAGCGCGTGCACGTGCTGCTCCGCCGCGTCGAGGGCCGGCTGGTCGATCCGCTCGAGCTCTCGCCCGACAGCGCGATCGGCGTGCCAGGCCTGCTCGATGCCGTGCGGGCGGGCGGGGTGCGGGTGGTGAACGACCCCGGCAGCCACCTCGCCGAGTCGCCGGCGCTCGCCGCCTTCCTGCCGCGGCTGGCCGAGCACCTCCTCGGCGAGCCGCTCCGCCTCGGCTCGGTGCCGACCGTCTGGCTCGGCGACCCGGCAGCGCTCGCTGCCGTCCTCGCCGCGCCGGAGCGGTGGATGATCCGCCCCGCCCTGGACGGCTCCGCCCCGGCGCTGCATCCGGCGGAGCTCGGCGAGCGCGGGCGCGAAACCCTGCTTGCGCGACTCCGTGCGGCTCCCGGAACCTTTGCCGCGACCGAGGCGGTCCAGCCCTCGGCCGTGCCCTCGCTCGGCGAGCAGGGGCTGGCGCCGAAGCCGCTCGTGCTCCGCCTGTTCGCGCTGGCGGACGGGGCGGGGACGTGGCGGACGATGCCGGGTGGCCTTGCGCGGCTGATCGAGGGCGGTGACCGCCTGACGGGCCGGCTGCCGCGGGAGGGCGTTGCCAAGGATGTGTGGGTGCTGAGCGAGGACCGCGCGGACATCGTCGGCCCTGCCGCGTTCGCGCTGCCGCCGCTCGCCATCCGCCGCGCCTCCGCCGAGCTGCCGAGCCGCGTCGCCGACGATCTCTACTGGCTTGGCCGGTATGTCGAACGCCTCGAGAACGGAGCCCGCCTGCTCCGCGCCGTGATCGTCCGGCTCGCGCGCGGCTGGCTCCTGCCGCGCGACCTTGCCGAGCTGCGCGCGCTCGCGCGCTGCCTCGCCGACGCCGGCCTCGTCGACCCCGAGATCGTCTCCGCCGCGCCTGACGGTCCGGCCCTGCCGCGCGCGATCACCGAGGTGTGCCGGCCGAGCCGCCCCGTGGCGCAGCTGCTCGACCATGTCGGGCGGCTCACCCGCGCCGTGCGCGACCGGCTGACGGCCGACATGTGGGCGACGATCACCCATCTCGCCGCCGAGGCGCGCGAGAGGTCGGCCGCCGCCTGCCAGGGGCTCGAGGAGCTGAACGAGGCCGCGGGGGCGATCATGCGCTTCTCTGCCGGCCTCGCCGGCATCGCGGCGGAGAACATGGTGCGCGGCGGCGGCTGGCTGTTCCTCGATCTCGGCCGGCGGATCGAGCGGGCGGCGCACACCGCGCGCGACATCGGCCACGCGCTTGACCAGCCGCTGCCGCGCGTCGAGGCCGGGCTCAGGCTCGCCATCGAGTTCTGCGACAGCGCCATCACCTACCGCACGCGCTACCTCTCCGTGCTCCAGCCCGGCCCGGTGCTCGACCTCGTGCTGGCCGATCCCACCAACCCGCGCTCGGTCGCCTACCAGCTCGATGCGGTCGAGCGGCGGCTCGCCGAGGTGCAGGGCATGCCGGAGGGCGATCTCGCCCGCACCGCAGGCGCGCTGCGCGCCGAGGCCGAGGCGATGGTCGAGGCCGTCGCCGCCGCCGAGGAGCCGGCGGCCGAGGCGGTGCGCCTGCCGCCACGGCTCGCCGCCCTCTCGGCCCAGGTCGGCGCCCTTTCGGAGGCGATCGCGCGGCGCTACTTCAGCCACGTTCCGGTCTCCCAGGCCGTCGGCGTCGGCGAGGAACAGGCGCAGGGCTGAGGGCGGCGCCATGCGATACCGCGTCAGGCACACCACCACCTACGACTACGGCGAGGCGGTCGACCTCGCGTGCCACCTCCTGCACCTGACGCCGCGCGCCCTGCCGGGGCAGGTGGTGCTCGCTGCGTCGCTCTCGGCCGACCCGGAGCCGGCCCGCGTCACGACGGGGACGGATCATTTCGGCAACGGCGTCACCTGGATGTTCGTCGAGACCCCGCACGACCGGTTCAGCGTCAGCCTGCATGCCGAGGTGGAGGCCGAGTTCGCGCCGCCGCCTCCGGCCGAGGAGACGCCGGCGTGGGAGCAGGTGGCGGCGATCGTGGCGCGGCCGGGCGGCGAGGGCTGGCGTGCGGCGGAGTTCGCCGCCCCGAGCCCGATGGCGCCGGCCGATGCCGCCGCGGGAGCCTATGCCGCGCCGAGCTTCCCTCCGGGCCTGCCGGTCCTCGCGGGGCTGCTCGACCTGCAGGCGCGCATCAGGCGCGACTTCGCCTTCCGCCCCGGCGTCACCACGGTCTCGACCCCGGTGGCGCAGGTGCTCGCCTCGCGCGCCGGCGTCTGCCAGGATTTCGCCCACGTGATGATTGCGGGGCTCAGGCATCTCGGGCTTCCCGCCCGCTATGTCTCGGGCTATGTGCGCACGCGGCCCAGGCCCGGCCAGCCGCGGCGGCAGGGGGCGGACCAGTCGCACGCCTGGGTCGGCGCCTGGCTCGGCCCGGCGCATGGCTGGGTCGATCTCGACCCGACCAACGACATCGTCGTGCGCGACGAGCACGTCGTGCTCGGCTGGGGGCGCGACTACGCCGACGTCTCGCCGCTGCGCGGCGTGCTGCTCGGCGGCGGAGCGCACACGCTCTCGGTGTCGGTCGACCTCGACCCGCTGCAGGAGGAGGTCGCGACGTGACGGATGCTCGGTGAGGACCGGACGGTGAGGCTGCCCGTCTTCGATGACGTGATGGCCGCGCGCGACCGCCTCGCCGGCCGCATCGTGCGCACGCCGATGCTGCGGAGCCCGGTGCTCGACGCCGCGCTCGGCGGCACGGTGCTCGTCAAGCCCGAGCCGCTGCAGCGCACGGGATCGTTCAAGCTGCGCGGCGCGACCAACCGCATCGCGCAGATGACGGAGGCAGAACGCGGGCGCGGCGTCGTCACCTTCTCCTCCGGCAACCACGGCCAGGCCTGTGCCGCGGCGGGGAGGATGTTCGGCGCGAAGGTCACCGTCCTGATGCCGTCCGACGCGCCCTCGATCAAGGTCGAGAGCACGCGGCGCTGGGGCGCCGAGATCATCCGCTACGACCGCGAGAGGGACGACCGGGAGGCGATCGGGCTCCGGCTCTGCGAGGAGCGTGGGGCGACGCTCGTCCCTCCCTATGACGACGCCGAGGTGATCGCTGGCCAGGGCACCGCCGCGCTCGAGCTGATCGAGGACGCCAAGGCGGCGGGGCTCCGGCTCGACGCCCTGTTCGTCTGCACCGGCGGCGGCGGGCTGCTCGCAGGCTCGGCGCTCGCGGTCGAGGGCGCGGGCAAGGGGGCGGCGGTGATCGCGGTCGAGCCCGCCGGGCACGACGACCACGCCCGCTCCTTCGCCGCCAGGGAACGCGTCCGCAACGCCCCAGGCGGCTCGACGCTGTGCGACGCGCTGCTCGCGCCGACGCCGGGAGAGCTCACCTTCGCGGTCAATCTCGGCCGCGTGCACGGCGCGGCCGTGGTGCCCGACAGCGACGTGCTGCGGGCCATGCGTTTGGCCTTCGACCACCTGAAGCTCGTGGTGGAGCCTGGCGGGGCGGTGGCGCTGGCCGCAGCCCTCTACGGCAACGTGAGCCTGAAGGACGCGGTCGTCGGCGTGATCGTCTCGGGCGGCAACGTCGACCCGGCGGTGTTCTCCCGCGCGCTCGCGGCTTGATGCGGATCAAGGCCGGCACCGGCCCGCCGCGCGAGACTTGCCGGCCGCCACACGAAGGGGGAGCACATGCTCAGGGACTGGCTCGGCTTCCGCACCACGCTGCGCGGTGCGGTCGCGCACATCACGAAGGCGCATCCCGAGATCATCAAGGGCTTCGGCGCCCTGAACCACGCCTCGAAGCAGACCAGGCACATCGACGCCAAGACGCGCGAGTTCATCGCCCTCGGCGTCGCCATCACCACCCACTGCGAGGGCTGCATCAATGCCCATGTCGAGGCGGCGCTGAAGGCGGGCGCGACCAGGGAGGAGATCGCCGAGGCGCTCGGCGTCGCCATCGCGCTCAACGCCGGCGCGGCACTGACCTATGCCGGCTACGTGATGGACGCGGTCGAGGCGCACAGCGCGCAGGCGGCCGGCACCTTGCCCTGAGCCTCTGGCTCAGCCGACGCCCTCCATTCCGGCCACGGCGAGGATGGTGGCGAGCGCGGTGCGCATGCCGCGGAGCGTTTCCTCGGGCTCGAGGTCGATCCACTCGTCGAGCGAATGCGCCCGGCCGCCTCGGCCTCCCGCGCCGATCTTGAGCGCGGGGATGCCGAGGCTCATCGGGATGTTGGCATCCGTCGAGGAGGCCTCGAGGACGGGCGCATAGCCCTCGGCCGCGACGGCGGCGAGGGCGGCCTGGGCGATCGGGCTGTCGGCCGGCGTCGCCCCGGCCGGGCGGTTGCCGATGCGCCGCTTCTCGACCGTGATCGCCCCCGAACGGGTGCTTCGCGCGGCGTTCTCGGCCGCCACCGCGCGATCGATCGCCTCCATCGCCGCCGCCTCGAGCCCATCGAGCGCCCAAGGAGAGCCCGAGCGGAGATCGATCTGCATGCTCGCGGCATCCGGAATGGCGTTGATCGAGGTGCCGCCGGCGATCACCGAGACGCAATGGGTGGTTCCGGTGCCCGGCGGAACCGCCAGCGCCGCGATCGCCCGCGCCGCCCCGGCGAGCGCATAGACGGGATTGACCAGCCCGAAGGAGGAGAAGCTGTGCCCGCCCGGGCCACGGAACGTCACCTGCCAGCGGCGCGAGCCGATCGCGCCGTTGCAGACATGGCTGACATCGGGGCTGTCGACGGAGAGGAACGCTCGGATGCGCGCGCGGTGCCGCCCCTCGGTGAAGAGGTGGCGGATGCCGCGCAGGTCGCCCACCCCCTCCTCGCCGACATCGCCGACGAACAGGATGTCGTGCCGCGTGCGGATGCCGGCCGCGTCCATCGCCCGCAGGAAGGCGAGGTTGGCGGCGAGCGAGAGCGTGTCGTCGCCCACTCCGGGAGCGAACAGCGTCGTGCCCTCGCGGCGCACCCGCACGTCGGTTCCCGCCGGGAACACCGTGTCGAGATGCGCGGCGACGACCAGGATGTCGCCGTTGCCGAAGCCGCGGCGCAGCCCCATCGCGTTGCCGGCCGCGTCCTGCTCGACCTCCTCGAGCCCGTGCGCGGCGAGCATCGCGAGATAGGCGTCCGACCGCGCCTTCTCGCCGAAGGGCGGCGCGGGGATCTCGGTCAGCCGCACCACCTCCTCGACCAGGCGCGGAAGGTCGCGCCGCATCGCCTCGCAGGCGGCGGCGAAACGCGGATCGGCCCGGATCGCGGCGACGGTCTCGGCGGGCGTCATGCGGGCGGCGGGCGCGGCAGCGTCATCCACGGTCTGTCCTCCGGTCCTGCTCCCTGTCCGGGGCGGATCATGGCGCGCGCTGGCCGGCGCGGGTAGGTGGGGTGGGCGATCCCTCTTCCGGAGCAACCGCGATGGACCACGCAAGCCTCTCCGCCCGCCTCGAGGCATCCGTCATGGAGGCGGCGCTGTGGCTCAAGCTCTGCATCGAGGCGGTCTCGGTCGCGATCGTGCTCGCCGCCATCCTGGTGGCGCTCACCCGCCTCGCGCGCGACGTGCGTGCCAATGGCGCCTCGGCGCGGATCGGCCTCGCCCGGTGCCTCTCCCTGGCGCTCGAGTTCCAGCTCGCGGCCGACATCGTCGGCACCGCGGTGTCGCCCGACTGGGAGCAGATCGGCAAGCTCGCCGCGGTGGCGGCGATCCGCACCTTCCTCAACGTGTTCCTGCAGCGGGAACTCGCGCACGAGGAGGGCAAGGCGACGCCGCGATAGGAGAAGGGCCGCTTCCCGTCTGGGAAGCGGCCCTCGTCCCGCGGCGGCGGGATCACATCTCGCTGTAGGAGCCCGCCTTCCAGACGTAGAACACGTAGTCGGGCTGCGTCACGTCGCCCTTGCGGTCGAAGCTGATCGGCCCGAGCACGCTCTGCCACGGCCCGTGCGCCTTCAGCGTCTCGGCCACCCGGCGCGGGTCGGTCGTGCCGGCGCGCTTTGCCGCCTCGGCCCAGATCTGGATCGCGGCGTAGGTGTAGAGGACGTAGCCCTCCGGGTCGATGTTGCGGGCGCGGAACTTCGCCACCACCTCGGCCGCCGTCGGGCGCTTGCGCGGATCGGAGGAGAAGGTCATCAGCGTGCCCTCGCCGGCCGGCCCGGTGATCTGCCAGTACTCGTTGGTGACGAGCGCGTCGGCGCCGATCGCGAGCGCCTGCAGGCCGCGCTCGCGCATCTGCCGCACGATCAGCCCGGTCTCGGTGTGGTAGCCGCCGAAATAGACGACCTCGATGTTGGCCTGCTGCAGCCGGCTGACGATCGCCGAGTAGTCGCGCTCGCCGGCGACATAGGCCGTGTAGAGCGTCTCCTGCATGCCGCCTGCGTTCATCACCTTCTTGACCTCGTCGGCAAGTCCTTTGCCGTAGGCCGAGTTGTCGTGAAGGATGGCCACCCGCTTGCCGCGCAGGCTCGTCAGGATGTAGTTCCCCGCGATCAGCCCCTGCTGGTCGTCACGCCCGCAGACGCGGAACGTGTTCCAGCCGCCCTCGTCCGTGTAGCGCGGGTTGGTCGAGGCAGGGCTGATCTGCAGCACGCCCTCCTCTGCGTAGACCTTCGAGGCCGGGATCGAGCTGCCGGAGCAGAAATGCCCGGCGACGAACTGCACCCGGCGGCTGACCAGGTTGTTGGCGACAGAGACGGCCTGGCGCGGGTCGCAGGCATCGTCGCCGATCTCGAGCACGAGCTGCTGGCCGAGCACGCCGCCGGCGGCGTTGATGTCGGCCACCGCCTGCTCGGCGCCTGCCTTCATCTGCGCGCCTAAGGCGGCGTACTGCCCGGTCATGGGCCCTGCCGTCGCGATGCGGATCTGCGCCTGGGCGAGCCCGCTGCCGGCGACGAGCGCGGCCGCGGCGGCTGCCGCGACGAGCGTTCTGCGGAACATGTTCGTCTCCCTCCGTGATGGCGGCCGGGCATGCGCCGGCCTGCCGGGAAACCTAGACAAATCGCCGGGTGCGGGGAAGGGGAAGCATGGGCTCAGGCCCTGCCGCCTTCGAGATAGGCCGCCCTGACCTCCGGCCGCGCGAGCAGCTCGGCCCCCGTGCCGCTCATGGTGATGCGGCCGTTGACGAGAACGTAGCCGCGGTTGGCGAGCCTGAGCGCATGCCAGGCGTTCTGCTCGACGAGCAGGACGGTGAGCCCTGTTGCGCGGTTGAGCTCCCGGATGGCGGAGAAGATCTGCCGCACCACCATGGGCGCGAGACCGAGCGAGGGCTCGTCGAGCAGCAACAGGCGCGGCCGGCTCATCAGCGCGCGGCCGATCGCGAGCATCTGCTGCTCGCCGCCCGAGAGCGTGCCGCCGCGCTGGCCGAGCCGCTCCTTGAGGCGGGGGAACAGCGTGCAGACGGTCTCGAGATCCTCCTCGAAATTGGCCGTCCCGACCACCTCTGCGCCCATCCGCAGGTTCTCGAGCACGGTCATGCGCGGGAAGATGCGCCGCCCCTCCGGAGACTGTGCGATGCCGCGGCGCATGATCAGGTGCGTCGGCATCCCCGCGATGTCCTCGCCGTCATGCACGATGCGGCCGCTGCGGGGGGCGGGGCTGCCGCAGATCGTCATCATCAGCGTCGACTTGCCCGCGCCGTTGGCGCCGATCAGCGTGACGATCTCGCCCTGCATCACCTCGAGCGAGACCTCGCGCAGCGCCACGATCGAGCCGTAGGCGGTGGTGACGCCCGAGAGCGAGAGCAGCGGCGCGCCCGCCCCCCCGGTCGTCACTGCCGGTGCAGCGCGGCGTCGACCGCCAGCGCCTCCTCCTCCTCGACGCCAAGATAGGCGGCGATCACCTTCGGGTCCTCGCGGATCGCGGCCGGGGCGCCGTCGGCGATCTTGCGGCCGTAGTCGAGCACGACGATGTGGTCGGAGATCGCCATCACCACCGACATGTCGTGCTCGATGAGCAGGATCGAGCAGCCGTGCCCGTCCGCCCCGTGGTCGCGGATGAAGCGGAGCAGCGCGTTCAGCTCCTCGCTCTCGCGCGGGTTGAGCCCGGCGGCGGGCTCGTCGAGGCAGAGGAGCTGCGGCTCGGTGCACATCGCGCGGGCGATCTCGAGCCTCCGCTGCGCGCCGTAGGGGAGGCTCGCGGCCGCGTCGTCGGCGCGGGCGGCAAGCCCGGTGCGGTCGAGCCAGAAGCGGGCGCGGTCGATCGCCTGGGCCTCGCGGCGCATGTAGGGGCCGAAGCCGAGCAGCGCGAGCGGCAGCCGCGCGCCCTCGCGCATCAGCCTGTTGTGCTGCGCGACCATCAGGTTCTCGAGCACGGTCATGCCGCCGAACAGGCGGATGTTCTGGAAGGTGCGGGCGATGCGCGCATCGCGCGCGATGCGGTGCTGCGGCAGGCGCTCGAGGCGGAACCGCGCGCCGCCGGCGTGCGTGACGGTGATGCTCCCTCCGGTCGGCCTGTAGAAGCCGGTGAGGCAGTTGAACACCGTCGTCTTGCCCGCGCCGTTGGGGCCGATGATGGCGGTGATCTCGCCCCGCGCCGCCTCGAACGAGAGCCGGTCGACGGCGACGAGCCCGCCGAAGCGCATCGAGAGCTCCTCGACGGCGAGGATCGGCGCGCTCACCCCTTGCCCTCCGCCACGTGCTCGCCGCCGACCGAGCGGCGTGCCCCGAGGCTCACCGACGGCTCGCGCGAGGAGACGAGGCCGCGCGGCCGCCAGACCATGATCGCGACCATCGCCAGCCCGAACACCAGCATGCGGTACTCGTCGAGCCCGCGGAACACCTCGAAGCCGCCGATCATCAGGGTCGCCGCGACGGCGACGCCGAGCTGGCTTCCCATGCCGCCGAGCACGACGATGGCGAGGATCAGCGCGCTCTCGATGAAGGTGAAGCTCTCGGGGCTGATGAAGCCCTGGCGCGTGGCGAAGAAGGCGCCGGCGAAGCCGCCGAACATCGCGCCCGTGGCGAAGGCGGTGAGCTTCACCGCCACGACAGAGAGGCCGAGCGCGCGCGAGGCCACCTCGTCCTCGCGCAGCGCCTCCCAGGCACGGCCGACCGGATGGCGCCGGAGGCGGATGGTGACGAAGTTGGTCACGAGCGCGAGCGCGAGGATCAGGTAGTAGAGGAACGTGATCCGGTGCAGCGGCGAGGGCTCGAGGCCGAAGAACCCCGCGAAGGTGCCCTCGCCTCCGGCCATCGAGAAGGGCAGGCCGAAGAAGGTCGGGCGCGGGATGCCGCTCATGCCGTTCGGCCCGCCGGTGAGCGTCGTCCAGTTCAGCAGCACGACGCGGATGATCTCGCCGAACGCCAGTGTCACGATGGCGAGGTAGTCGCCGCGCAGCCGCAGCACCGGGAAGCCGAGGATGATCCCCCAGGTGGCGGCGAACAGCCCGGTCAGCGGCAGCGCCGCCCAGAAGGAGAGGTCGAAGAACTTCGCCATCAGCGCGTAGCCGTAGGCGCCGACGGCGTAGAAGGCGACGTAGCCGAGGTCGAGCAGGCCCGCGAGGCCGACCACGATGTTGAGGCCCCAGCCGAGCATCACGTAGGTGAGCACCAGCGTTCCGAGATCGATCTCGTAACGGCCGACGCCTGGGATGACGGGCAGCAGGACCGAGAGCGCGAGCAGGACCGGCGCGACCATCCGCCCGATCCGCGCATAGGGCGAGGGGCCGATCCGCGGCGGCGCATCGGCCACGCGCGCGGCGGCGGCGCGGCGATTGGCGAGGAAGAGGCCGAACAGGAGGCGGCCCGCGAACACCGCCGCGACGGCGGCGAGCAGCAGCCCCGGGCGTGGCACGAGCGTGAGCCCGCGATCGGCGGCATCTGTCTTCAGCCCGAGCAGCGGCGCGCCGACACCGAGCGCGACCAGCGCCGCAAGCCCGGCATCCTTCACGAGATGGGCGAGGCTCGCAGCTCGCGCCACGCGCTCAGACCTTCTCGACGTCGTGGCGGCCCAACAGGCCTGATGGCATGAAGAGCAGCGTCAGCGCCAGGATGGAGAAGGCCGCGACATCCTTGTACTGCACCGAGAAGTAGGCCGACCAGAAGGTCTCGATCAGGCCGATCAGCAGCCCCCCCAGCACCGCGCCGGGAAGCGAGCCGATGCCGCCGAGCACCGCGGCGGTGAACGCCTTCACCCCGGCGACGAAGCCGATGAAGAAGTCGATCACGCCGTAGTAGAGCAGGTACATCATGCCGGCCACGGCGGCGAGCGCCGCGCCGATGACGAAGGTGAGGCTGATCGTGCGGTCCGTGTCGATGCCGAGCAGCCGCGCCATCCTCTGGTCCTGCTCGCAGGCGCGCATCGCCCGGCCGAGCGGCGTGCGCGCGACGATGACCGTGAACGCCGCGAGCACCGCGAGCGTCGTCAGGATGATCAGGATCTGCATGATGCTGATCGAGACCGTCACGGTCGCGCCCTGGAAGAGCACGAAGCTGCCGCGCACCACCGGTTCGAGCGGCTTCACGCGCGCGCCCTGGCTCACCTGCACGAAGTTCTGCAGGAAGATGCTCATGCCGATCGCCGAGATCAGGGGCGCGAGGCGGAACGAGCCGCGCAGCGGGCGGTAGGCGATGCGCTCGACCGCGAAGCCGTAGAGGGCGGTGAATCCCATCGCGATCGCGAGCACGAGAACGAGCGCGATCGGAACCGCCGTGATGCCGCCCATGCCGAGCAGCAGGAAGGAGATGAGCGAGATGAAGGCGCCGATCATGAACACGTCGCCATGGGCGAAGTTGATCATGCCGATGATGCCGTACACCATCGTGTAGCCGAGCGCGATCAGCCCGTAGATCATCCCGAGCGTGAGCCCGTTGACGAGCTGCTGCAGCGCGTAGTCCACGCCGTCTCCCCTGGTCCTGAGCCTGCCGGCGCCACTGAGTCGGGCGCCGCCCGGCCTCTCGAATGGCAGAAGCCCGGGCGGCGCGCAACGGGCCTTGCGCCGGCGAGGTCGCCCCCGGTCAGCGCGAGGCCCGCCGGACTCCGGCCAGGCTCGCGCTGCCGTCCATCGCCATCGCGCCCGGGCGTGGCGGTCCAGGCGGGCGGAAGGGCGGCGACCAGGGGTGCGAACAGGAGGAGGCAGGCGCGGCGGCGCATGGCGTACCCGTTTGCAAGGAGGGGAGGGGGAGAGCGCCTGGCCCTGGCGCATTCCCGGGCCAAGCGCCGCGCGCTCAGTTCACGCGGTAGACGACCGGGCAGTTGACGACGAAGCCGACGGCGCGCAGCGGCCCGTCATCGAGGCTCCGGATGAAGCCCTTGTGGGCCATGTCCTCGATGTGGATCGCGTCCGTCATCCGCGCGCGCCAGCCGCGCTGGATCGCCTCGTTGGTCCATTTCGCGGGAAAGATGCGCCAGAGCGGGCTGTAGTCGAGGTTGATCGTGGGCACCCCGCCGAGAACGTTGAGCGGCCCGCGCCCGTCCGTCAGCGCGCTGAAGATCCCCTGGCGGTGCGGGTTCTCGAGGCCGGTGTGGCCGTTGATGAACACGTAGATCCGCTCCGCGCTCTCGCCCGGCGCGGCATCCTCGAGCGCGAAGGGAAGCGTCTGCATGGCAGGGGCGTAGACCGCCGTCTCGAGGGTCGCGACCAGCGGGTCGTTCGCCTCCGTCGAGAGGTAGAGGATCGGCTTCGAGAAGGTGTAGCCGAGCGTCAGCGAGAGCGTCACCGTGCCGTCGCGCGGGCAGATCGCCACCACCTTGTCATGCACGAGGTCATGATCGGCCCCGCCGTCGCAGAAGCGGTTCAGCTGCTCCTCCGTCACGTTGAAGGCGAGCATCGGCGCATTGTAGATGAGGCCCTTGCCCGAGTTGGTGATGTGCACCACCGGCGAGTAGTCGGCGTCCGCGACAGCACCTGGCTGGAACGCCTTCGGCGGGAACGGGTCGGGCGCCGCGCCAGGCGTGATCGAGAGCCGCGGCGAGAAGTCGACCCGGCCGTGGTTGAACACGAAGGTCCCATCGCGCTGGATCTCGGCGGTGCGCCGGTTCCGTTCCGTGAAGGCGTAGGCGAACTTCGCCGAGTAGACGAGGCCCTGGAGCTCGGCGATGTCACGGTCGCTCACGTCGGTGAGGATGAACCACACGCTCTCGCCCGAGGCGAGCCGGCCGCGCCGGAGCGGCAGCGTCGCGGTGCCCTTCTCGAGATCGACATGCGCCGATTTCATGAGCAGCACCGGGCCGAGGAAGGACGGGTTGACCTCCGACGGCGAGGGCTGCGCGACGACGATCGCATGATCGGGCCTGAGCGCGCCGGGGGCCGGCCGCGCCTCGGAGAGCGGCCGCCCCTCCTGGCCGCGCACCAGCACCTCCGCCTGTGCGGCAGGATGGAGCGGCACCGAGGCGAGGGCGCAGACAAGGCCGGCAAGCGCAGCACCTCGGGCGAACGGAAAACACGCTGTCATCAGACTGTCCTTCCTATCCGTGGACCGGACCCGCCGTCACGCGATGTGCAGGCTCGCCGGCACGCGGACTGTCGCCGCCTCCTCCGCGCGGTCTCTTCCGCGGCGCTGC
>Ga0272446_1002729_pt1 | contig 23478 bp, 19 predicted proteins | sample YNPCB0061_FD_194587 | JGI IMG/M metagenome (GOLD analysis project Ga0272446, IMG submission 194587) | Hot spring microbial mat communities from Yellowstone National Park, WY, United States - YNP-CB-006-1 | ecosystem: Environmental > Aquatic > Thermal springs > Hot (42-90C) > Sediment | place... | reverse complement strand
GAGCGGTGGGCGAATTTTCAATACGTTTCCGTGGCGTCCGGCCGTGCCGATCAGAATGTTATGTTCCCGGAGTCCGTTGACAATGTGTTCCGCGGCCGTTCGGTCGGGTTCACGCGAGGCTTTGTCCTTTACTATCTCGATTCCGATATAGAGGCCGGCACCGCGTACATCGCCGACATGCGCACTCGAAGAGCCAGCGATTCTCAATTTTGACGTCAGATAGGCTCCGGTCTCCAAACTATTTTGTTGTAGTCCCTCGCCTTCAAGGACATCGAGGACCGCGAGCCCGGCCGCCGCAGCCACCGGGTTGCCGCCAAAGGTATTGAAATACCCCGATGTTGAGCCAAAGGTTTCAAGCAGTCCCGGCTTGATCGCAACGCCGCCCATCGGAAAACCGTTGCCCATCGGCTTTCCCATCACCACCATGTCCGGAACCAGCCCGTGTCTCGCAAAGCCCCACATCGTCTCGCCGGTGCGGCCGAAGCCTGGTTGCACTTCGTCAGCAATGTAGACGCCGCCGGCGCTGCGAACGGCTGCTACGGCATCGCGTAGAAAGCCGGGATCCCCCGGAAAAACGCCATCGCTCGAAAAAATACTGTCGGCGATAAAGCCGGCAAGGCGGATACCTTTGACATGCATGACGGCGATCGCTTCACGGATGTCGTCACAGAAGCTCTGCGCCAGATTCTTGGTGTTGCAACGGTAGGTATCGGGAGCCGGGACAAGAAAGACGTAAGGGGGGCGCGGGAAGGCGCTGGCTGACGACGGGGAAATCTCAGTCACGGCGGACGTGTTGCCGTGATAGGCATTCTCCGTCACGATGAAGCCCGTACCCCCTGTGACCGTCCGGGCTACGCGCAGCGCAAGGTCAACGCTTTCACTGCCGGTGCAAGTGAAAACAATATTTGAAATCTCTGCCGGCATCGTCGCCAGCAGTCGTTCGGCGTAGGTGTAAATGTTATCGTAGAGATAGCGCGTGTGGGTGTTGAGGGTCGCGAGCTGCTTTGAAATCGCTTCGACCACGCGCGGGTGGCAATGCCCGACCGACGGAACATTGTTATAGGCATCGAGATAGCGCGTGCCATCGGCATCGTAGAGCCAAACGCCTTCGCCCCGGACCAGGTTTAGCGGCCGCTGGTAGAACAGCATCGACGTCGGCCCGAAGGTACGCCGGCGACGTTCAACGAGTTTTGAAACGGCTGGATCGAGCTGATCCGTAGCGCTCATGTCGAAGGCATTGAGGTCGAGTATTTTGTGGGTCGCGTCCATAGGGCCTCAAACCATGCGGCGATGTCGGGCGGTGTACTGCCACCTTTTGCAACAATTATAGTCCGGCCATCGGCTTGCGGCTTGACCTCGATCAGCCGCGGCTGTTCAGTTTGGCGGCCGACCGGGGCCGCACGATCAGGCGCAATGACGTCAACTTCGGAGGCGCCGCGGTCAAATTAGGAGGTCTTTGAAGGGCGTAACCTTAGACCTCGTCGCAATCACGCGCCGCATCGAAGAGAGCGCTGCAATGCCGGAAAACATGCGGCCACATGCTAATCGGTGGAGACGGTTCTCCGACTGGGACGACCGCCCGCTACGCCTCGATAAGTTTGCCGTCGAGGACGCGGCAAGTGGATTTTCCGCTTTCACGAGCCCCTACGATCCGAAGCCGGGGGTCACGCTCGCATCGGGACGCATTGACTCGATGGACGGCGTCCTGGCCCGCGACTTTGACATGATCGATATCTTTATCGCGCGGTACCATCTCGATCCGCAGGTCGCGATCGAAGCGATGGCGATACCCTCGCTCGAGATTGCGCGCATGCTCGTCGACATGAATGTGCCACGGACCGAGTTGGTGCGCTTATCGCGCGGCATGACACCGGCCAAACTCGCCGAGGTCGTATCGCACCTTTCCTCGCTCGAGATTGCCTTCGCCTACGGCAAGATGCGCGCCCGCCAAACACCCGGCAACCAGGCGCATGTGACGAATGCAAAAGATGACCCCCTGCAGATGGCAGCCGATGCGGCAACTGCTGTTGCCTTTGGTTTTGACGAAATCGAAACGACGATGCGGGTTGCGCGCAACGCTTGGTCGAACGCGGTGGCTTGCGCCGTCGGGGCGGCGGTCGGCCGTTGGGGAACGCTATTTCAATGCTCAAGCGAGGAAGCTGAGGAGCTCAAGATCGGCATGGCGGGATTTACGTCTTATGCCGAAACCGTGTCCGTCTATGGCACGGAGAAAAGCTTCATTGATGGCGATGATACGCCGTGGTCGAAGGCATTCCTTGCAGCGGCCTATGCCTCGCGCGGAATAAAGATGCGTTGTACCTCGGGCGCGGGATCCGAGTTGTTGATGGGATTCCATGATCGCAAGTCGCTGCTTTATCTCGAAGCCCGATGTCTTTGCCTGCAACGCGCGATGGGCGTCCAAGGCACACAGAACGGGGGCATAGACGGGGCGCCCGTCACGTGCACGGTTCCAGGCGGGATGCGCGAGCTGATGGCCGAAAATCTGATTGCGGTCTGGCTCGATCTTGAGTGCGCTTCGGGAAATGACGCGCGCGCGACGGAATCGGAAATTCGGGTCGGGGCGAAAATTCTGCCCTACCTCGTTGCCGGTTCGGACCTCATCTGCTCGGGTTTTGGCTCAATCTTGAAGTACGATAATTCGTTCAATGCCTCCCTGCTCAACGGCGAAGAACTCGAAGATTACCTGGTCCTGCAACGTGATTTCGAAGCCGACGGCGGTTTGACGCCGGTTGGAGAGACAGAGATCATGGAGGTGCGGAGCCGTGCCGTCGATGCCATCAGTGCGGTCCTCGAAGAGTTCGGCCTTGCACAGCCGACAGCCGACATGAAGCAAAGCGTGATCGCAGCGTCAGGTTCGGATGAGACGCGAACTTTCTCCGGACGCGATATTGCGCTCATCAGCGAGACGATCAAAGAGCGCGCCATCACGATCATCGACGTGATCAAGGCTCTCGCCAGACGTGGATTTGAGAAGGAGGCGGAAAACCTTCTCAATCTTGTCCGTCTGCGCATTTCGGGTGACTACCTGCAGACATCCGCCGTGGTACGCAACGGGCGGGTCGTCAGCGCCATCAATGATCCGAACGACTATCGTGGTCCGGGCACTGGCTATCGTTTGAGCGACCGACGGCGTGAGGAGATCGTATCGATCCGCGATGTCCTCACACGCGCGGAGGTGCTGCGGGCCGAAGCAATCCACAAGCCTGCCGAGGCGGCCCGCGTTCTTTATAGCGCGATCGGACCGGCGGTGGTCGGCGGAGACAAGCGCGATGTCGTCATCGGCATAAGCCCGGCGTTCGGCGTGAAACTTTTCCAAACGGTGGCCGGTCATCCGCTGTCGGCGGTATTGCGTGCTTTATTCGTGGGCATCGCAGAAGGGGGATGCACGGCGCGAGTCGTTCGGATGCGCCACACCGCCGACACGTCATTTCTTGGATTAAGCGCGGCACGCCTTGCCGGCTCTGGCATCGGTATCGGGATTCAAGCGAAAGGGACCGCCGTGATTCACCAGAGGGATCGGCTGCCCCACCACAACCTCGAGCTGTTCTCGAATTCTCCGATCACCAAGCTTGAGCACTATAAGCGCATGGGAGCCAATGCCGCCGCCTATGCGCTCGGCGAGATGCCGGAGCCGATCATTGTCCCGACCCGGGGCGAAGCCATGGGCTCGCGCTATCATGCCCGCGTATCGCTGATCTATGCCATTGAGACAGAGATGACCTCGGAGGGCGCCGCGCCCGAGGAGATCGACGTCACATTCCTCGGGGCCCCCACATGAGCAGCAGACCCCTATCCATCGCCGATTATCCACTTGCCGAAAAGCGGCCGGAGTTGGTCGAGACCAAAGCGGGCAAGGGCCTCGATGAGATCACCCTTGATGGCATCCTTTCGGGCGGGGTGACCCTCGATGATCTTCGCATAACTGCCGACGCGCTCAGGCAACAGGCCGAAATCGCGCGGGCGGCAGGTCGGGACACACTGGCTGCCAACTTCGAGCGCGGGGCGGAACTCGTCGATGTCCCCCAGGACGTGCTTATGCAGGTCTATGAACTTCTGCGCCCCGGCCGCGCGACGTCGAAGGATGAACTCAGTGCCGCGGCTAAAACGCTTCGCGATAACTACGGAGCCGAAAATGTCGCCGCATTCATCGAAGAAGCGGCGGAGGTCTACGAGCGGCGCGCACTCTTCAAGCCGCGTTTTTGAGAGGTCAGCATGACGTGGAAGACGGCCTATCGTTCGATTTATTACGATGGCGCGCCCGAACCTGAAGATCCGGATCTTTCGAGGTCCACTACGGCACTTCTTATCATTGACGTTCAGAACATCTACCTCACGCGGCCCGACCGGGCCACGCTGACCCCCGACGAGCAGCGCCGCTTCGACGCCTGGACGCCATTCCATGAACGCATGCATCAGGTGGTCCTGCCGCGCACTCGGGACCTTCTGGCGAGCTTTCGCCGGAACGGCATCGAATGCCTGTTTGCCCGCATTGCCTGCCACACCAAGAACGGTCGCGACCGGTCCCTGTCTCAGAAAATGCCCGGGTGGAACAACCTCCTCCTGCCGAAGGATGAATTACCCTCGCAGCTCGTTCCCGAGTTGCAGCCCGTCGGCGACGAGATCGTCGTGACCAAGACGACCGACAGTGCGTTGACAGGCACGAACCTGCGGCTCATCCTGACCAATCTCGGCATTAAGACGGTGATCTGCTGTGGGATATTCACGGATCAGTGCGTCTCATCGACGGTCCGGAGCCTCGCGGATGAGAGCTTCGCCGTGGTCGTACCGGAGGACTGTTGCGCCGCAGCGTCAGACGACTTGCATCACAAGGAACTCGAAATCATCAACATGATCTACTGTCACGTGATGTCGAGCGGCGAGCTGAAGGCACTGATGGGATTAGATTAAATGGATTGGCGACCGCCCAAAGGGTCAAATTTTCGTGCAGGGCGGTCAAATCGGGTTGGCGCACCCGCGCATAGAGTGGCGTCATGATTGAAGGGGGCTTAACCACCGTGACCTGCCGCAATGCTCCTTCCAGCTCGCGTCTCGCGATCGGCACTCGGAGGCCCCGGAGCCCGAATACCCGGAACGCGGGCGGCGACGGCGCGCCATGGTGCCCATCTGAACATCAAATCCCCCGCCCGAGCCTGCTGACGGCCAGACATATCGGGCAAGATGCGGGCCGAGCGTTGCAACTCGCTTTCGCCGCGGACATTCAAGCAAGGCTCATCTCTCATCGACGTCATCCCACTGGCCCTGCCTCGCATCCGACAAACTCATCGCCACGCGCCCATCAGGAGTGACAGGTATGCTCGACCGCAATTTCACACGCCGCAGCTTCATGCAAACATCAGCTTCGTTTGCCGCCGCGTTTGCGGCTGCCCAAACCGGTCCCTTTGCCGGAGCCGCGCGGGCGGCTCGCGAAAAGGAACTCAATATCCTGTGCTGGGAAGGCTATAATTCCGCACAGGTGCTCGATCCATTCCGCTCGAGCAAGGGCGCGACGGTGAAGGCCGAAAGCCTCACCAACGATCCGACGATGATTAACCGCCTGAGGGCCGGCGAAATCAATGTTTGGGATCTCATCAACGTCAATAACCCTTGGGCGCGCAAGGTCATGTTGCCCGAGAAGCTTATCAAGCCTCTCGATCGGGCGAAGTTCGAGCCATTCTTCGAAAAGATGCTACCGATGTTCAAACCGCCCTACAAATGGGCGATGGACGATTCCGGAAAGGAGTTGATCGGCATGGCCCAGCGGTTCGGGCCCTACTCATTCGTCGTCAATACGGACAAGATCAGCCGCGCTACAGCAGAGGATGAGGGCTGGGACCTGTTCAACGACCCGAAACTGGCCGGACGTTATGGGATTCTGGAGTCCGACGACTGGAACGTCTTCGGCATTTGCGCCATCGCTGGCTTTGACCCCTATAAAGTGCATTCGGATGAAGAGGTGGCCAAGTTCGAGGAAACAGCGAAGCGCGTTCTCAAAGGCAAGAAGGTCGTCGGCGACATTGCCACGATGAATCAGGCACTCGTTTCGGGCGAGATTGATTTCCACCTGACAGGCGGCACGTATTCGGTTTCTCCGGCGCGCGCTGATGGTCACATGAATCTTAGAGGCATCACCCCCAAGAAGGGTCCGCTCGCCGGCGGAAAGGGCGGAATTGCGTGGATCGAGATCACCTCGCTCGTCAACAATCCAAACCTTTCTCCGCTCGCGGAGGAGTTCCTCGCCTACGTGCAGGATCCGACCACCGCGCATGTCGTTGCCTTCGCCGAAGGGACGTTCAACCCCGTCGCGCAGATGGGCAATCCCGAATGCTTTAAGCTATTCACCAAAGAACAGCTTGATGCCATTCAGTGGGACAGCCTTGAAGAAGAAATGGCTGGTTGCGTCGAATACGATATCGTGCCGGACTACGATAAACTGCTTGATATCTGGAATGCTGCCAAAAAGACCTAGGTGAATGCCGCCTCGTGTCAGGGCCGACACTCGGATAATGCCACGCCAGGGCCTTCCGCCGTCGAAGTGCGGAGGGCCCAATGCATTCCCCGCCGAGACCCTAACGAAATTGGAATGTGCACGTGACTGGAACGCCCGAACCCATCCTCCAACTTAAGCGCGTCCGCAAGGAATTTGGCGGCTTGGTCGCCGTCGACGACATCGACCTGGCGATCGGGGAGGGCGAATTCTTCACGATCGTCGGTCCGTCCGGCAGCGGCAAGACAACGTTGATCCGCATGCTCGCCGGCATGGAGCGGCCCACCTCCGGCGATATCCTTCTCCGCGGCCAACGGATCAACGACACTCCGGCCAATGAGCGACCAACCTGCATGGTCTTTCAGTCGCTCGCGCTCTTTCCCCACAGGACGGTGGGAGAGAATATCGAGTTCGCGCTCAAAATCCGCAACGTTGATCGTTCCACACGCGAAAAGCGTGCGCGCCTTCTGATGCAGCTTCTGCATCTGCCTGCCGACTACTATGGGAAGAATGTAACGCTTTGCTCCGGCGGAGAACGCCAACGCGTCGCCCTTGCGCGCGCGCTCGCCTTTGATCCACAGATCCTGTTCTTCGATGAGCCGCTTTCTGCCATCGATTACAAGCTGCGCAAGACACTGGAGAAAGAGCTTAAGGACATTCACCGGGAAACCGGGAAGACGTTCGTTTACATCACGCACAGCCTCGAGGAAGCTATGGTCATGAGTGACCGGATCGGGGTCATGCGAAAGGGAAGACTCATACAGGTCGGCACACCAAATGAGATTTATTCGGCGCCGCGCTCTCGCTTCGTTTCCGAGTTCATGGGTGACGTCAACGTTATCCCGGTTGAGAAAAACGGGTCCGGCGCCGTGCGCTCGCGATCTCTTGGCGCGACGTTCAAGCCGCCGCCCGGCCCCGTGGAGGATAGGTCACAGTGTCTCGTCGTTCGGCCCGAGTTCCTACGCTTTCTTAATGGACCCGATGAGGCGGCAAACAAGCTCAAGGGGCGTCTTTATAATGAATATGCCCTCGGCTCGCGCATTCAGTATCAGGTCCGCGTCGGTGATCAGGTCTTTCTGGTCGAAAGGTTGCGCCAGCAGCCGTTCAAGGGCTCGCTGGACGATGAGGTTTTGATCGGTTGGGACCCCGAGAATTCAATTCTGGTGTCCGACGAATGAGCGAAGTATCGTCCATCATTGCTGATCCCGGAAAGCGCGCAGCGGCGCCAATCCTGGTGCTCTTGGCTTTAGGTTTTGCGGCACCGCTTTTCGCCGTCGTTGCCTTCAGCTTCATGCCACCGCGCACGTTTGGCTTCTGGCATGAGCCGACACTGGCCAATTATCTCACCATCTACACCGACAACGCATATATCTCGCTCCTATGGTCACTGGCGCTCGCGTCGGCTACCGTCGCCATTCTTGCCGTGATCTGTTACCCCATCGCCTACGGCCTGGTGTGGGTGTTCGGGCGCTGGTCGACGGTGCTCACGTTATTGTTCACAATCCCGCTTTTCGTCTCCGAAAATATCCGCCTCTACGGATGGGTGCTGTTCTTCATCAAGAGCGGGGTTCTGCCGGGCACGCTCAAGACACTATTCGGACTCGAGACGGGCGACTTTCTGTTTACGCCGGCCGCCATCCTGTTTGGCATGGTCTATGTCTATCTGCCATTCATGCTGTTTCCGATGACACTCGGAATAGCCATGGTTCCCAATCAAATGCGCGAGGCCGCCAGCGATCTTGGGGCGTCGCGTTGGCAGGTCTTTCGTGAGGTTGAGTTGCCGCTGTCCATGCCCGGCATCATGATCGGATCGCTTCTGACGTTCGTGCTCGCCGTTGGTGCGCTTGCCGAATCGAAGGTGCTCGGCGGCCAGCGCATAATTCCGATTACGCACGATATCGAAATTGCCTTCACCTATGCCCAGAACTGGCCCCTTGGCGCGGCTCTCGCCGTGTTGCTGATGCTGGTCGTCAGTGTCCTCGTGATCGCGGTGCTCCGGCGCTTCGATCTCGATCAGATCCTTGGAAGGCGGTGATTTCATGCTGGAGACAAAGAGGAGCCTCCGCCACATCTTGATCGGGATTTGGACCTTCGCCGTCCTGATTTTCGTATTTCTCCCGGGCGCGACGATCTTCCTCGCATCGATGACGTCGAGTCGCTATTTCACCTTCCCCATCACAAGCTGGGGGCTTGACTGGTGGCGCAAGACGTTTGCGTCGCTCGAGGTGCGCGCACTTCTTTCGACATCGCTCTCGATTGCGGTCATCGTCACAATTTTCGCAGTGGTCATCGGTTTTTTCGGTGCCCTGGCTTTTGCCCGCTACGACTGGCGCGGACGCAAGCTCTATCAGAAGATCGTTCTCCTCCCGATCTTTTTTCCGCAGTCGGTCCTCGGGCTCGCCCTGCTTTTATGGTTCAATGCGCTCGGCCTGCCGCTGTCATGGAAGACGGCGGTTCTTGCTCATCTCGTCTGGATTGCGCCTGTGGTGACGCTCGTCATGGCCATTCGCGTCTATTCTTTCGATCCTTCCCTTGAAGAGGCGGCCATGGATCTTGGTGCCTCACGGTGGCAAGTCTTTCGCGAGGTCACGCTGCCGATCCTGATGCCTGGCGTCTTTTCGGGAAGTCTGTTCGCATTCCTGTTGTCGTGGGGTAACTTTCCCTTATCGCTCTACACGACAGGCGCCGACACGACCTTACCCAAGTATCTCTACGCCAAAATGGTGGCTGGCTACACACCAGGCGTGCCCGTTCTCGGAACCGTCTCGACGATTGGCGCGGCGATCATCCTTCTCGGGGGCTATGTGGTCATGCTGTTTCTGACCCGCGCTCACGCAAGCGCGCCGGAGGATGAATCCCCTGATCGTTCCGTCTTGAAGGCAAGCCAATAACACGACCCGGAGGAGGTGCTGTCCCATGCTCACATCTATCAATGGCCGCTCTGTCATTGTTACCGGCGCCAGCAAAGGCATCGGAAAGGGCATCGCGCGGGTTTTCGCGAGGAACGGAGGCAAGGTCATTGTTGTGTCGCGCCATTTGGAGGAAGCGGAGGCAACAGCCGAGGAGTTCCGCCGGGCCGGGGGCACGGCCAAGGGTGTTGCGGCCGACGTCACCAGCATGGGCGACATGCAGGTGCTGGCCGATACGGCGGCAAGCACCTACGGCGGCATTGATATCCTGTGTGCCAATGCCGGCATCTTTCCGCAGATGAAAATTGAGGAGCTTTCCCCAGAGGACTGGGACTTCGTTTCCGCGACGAACCTCAAGGGCACGTTCCTCTCCGTTAAGGCGTGCCTGCCCTACCTGAAGAAATCCGATCAGGGGCGCATCGTCATAACCTCGTCTATCACCGGACCTGTGACGGGCTTTCCAGGCTGGTCACATTATGGCGCAACGAAAGCCGGGCAACTGGGCTTTATGCGCACGGCCTGCATCGAGCTTGCAAAATACGGCATTACCATCAACGCCGTGCTCCCCGGCAACATTGCCACAGAGGGTCTTGCAGCGCTCGGCCCCGAGTATGAAAAGACGATGGCCGCATCGATCCCGCTCAAGAAGCTCGGTACCGTAGAAGATATCGGCTACGCGGCGCTATTTCTTGCTTCGAAGGAGGCCGGTTACATCACCGGACAGACGATCATCGTCGATGGCGGACAAATTCTGCCCGAAAGCATGGATGCGCTTGCACAGGCGTAAGCGGTGCGCGTTCGCGTGGTTCAACCATCGCTGGCGAGAAGCCGCGCCCGGAGTGCCCGAGGTGAATGGCCGGTCCATCGGCGAACAGCACGACTGAAGGCGGACAGCTCGGAATAGCCGACCAGGAAGGCGATCTCTGAGAACGAAAGCTGGCGCTGGCGCACATACGACAACGCGAGGTCCCGACGCGTATTCTCAACGAGGGTCGTATAGCTAAGCCCGTCGTAGTGCAGCTCGCGCTGAATGGTGCTGAGCGGCAGGCGCAGATCGGCCGCAATAACCTCGATGGGGGGAAACCCCTCGGGCAACCGGGCTCTGACCGCCGTCCGCACCCGATCCGTAATGCTGAAACGCACGTCCTGTCGTGTGGAAAGTTGCACCAGGCATAACCGCATTGCCGACATCAGACGCGAATCGGCCATCGGCATGGCGTGCTTCAGAATTTGCGGACGGAAGACGAGGGCATTGGTCGGCTGGGAGAAAAAGGCCGGCGCTGCAAACGCCCGCTCGTGCTCGCGCCAACCCTCCGGTTTCGGGTGCTCGAAATGCACTTCCTCAGGAGCCCAACTTTGACCCATCGCTTCGCGGATGAGGTTCAGGAACATTCCGAGCGAAAGCTCGGCGTCTTGGCGGCGCTCGATGATCTGCGGCGCTTCGATCTTGTACTCGAGCCGGATGAGGCCGTCGCTCGAAGGGGCGAGCGCCATCGACGATGACTGCTGATGCAATGGGAACAAATCGACGAGGGTCTCGAGCGCAACGCCGAGTGTTGGCGCGGACAGTGCGGCATAGCCCCAAAGGCCCAAATCGCGCGGATCAAACGAGTTGCCGAACCAGAGGCCGAAATTGTCATTCTGCGTCAGCCGTGCACTTTCCTCGAACAACCGGCAATACGAGCTGAGGCTGAGTTGCAAGGTCGGGGAACCCGCCATCTCCGGCGATATTCCGGTATGGCCAAAGATGCGATCAACGTCGCCCTTCTGACGCTCAATGAACTTGACGATGCCGGTCGCTGCGGAGGCAAGGACAGAGGGACCAGCGTCCCTACTGGCCACGTTGCTGGCGCCTGCCGCCGCGAACTCGATATGCCCGACTGCCATGGAACCCTTGGTGAGCAGATGCGAACGCTCGGAAAAAGGCTAGCAGATGCGGCTCACCGGTCAAGCTACGAAGCGGGATGAATATTTCGACGGATGCCAGCGCATCTGCACAATTGCCGTGCAATTCTCAGCCGAACAGGCGCCTCAGGATGCCCTTCTTCGGGGCCGGATCGGGCTCCTGGCGGAGACCTGCTTGGCCGTAGCGGGACAGGTAGCGCTCGCAGAGGGGTATCGAGCCGTGGGTGTAGGAGACCCCCATCGACTGAGCCAATTCCGTCTCGGAGTGCGAGCCGATCCAGGCTACCAGCAGCAGTCGCCGCAACATGACAAAGGTTGAAATTTCGGCTTCCTCCTCGTCACTTAGCGATCCTATCCGGCGGTAGCCGCGGACCCATGCCTTGATTAGCTCTGGGACCTCGGGCGTGTGCTCGAAGAATGAGACGGTGGTCGCGCAATCGTAAAGCAGCCAGGAGAATCCGCAGTCGTCGAAGTCGATCACTTTGACCCTGCTGCCATCCATCAGCAGATTGGCGAGGCGCATATCGCCGTGGACAAGGTTAAACCGATCGGGCGACTTGCCAAAACGCTGCAGCCGGTGGTCGATCAGGGTGACCGTCTCCTTAAACGCCTCGCGTGCCTCCTGCGTCATGCCCATTCCGTTTTGCCAATAACCCCAGTGGGGCCGGTTGCCGAGGCTCGTCTCGAAATCCCAGGTATGTCGCTCGAACCAAGGCGGACGCTGCCAGCGGCGGACGTGCGCATGCATGCGCGCCGCCGTTTCGCCCAGCATCTCGAAGCCCGCGATGTCGGTTTGCGAAGGCTCGACTCCGTCCTCCCAAAGAAACAGAACGACGTTGCGCGGGTTCGCCAGTCCGTCGACTGCAACGGCTTGAATGAACTCGCCGTCGAGGCCCCTGACGGGCGTCGGAGTGACAACGGCCCCGTCATGCCGAAGAGCCGCGAGCCACGCGAGCTCAGAGGCAATTGCCTTTCTCGAATGATAGCCCTCACGGTGGACGCGCAAGGCCCATTTCTGCCCTGAGGCCGGATCCTCAATGCGATAGGTCGCGTTCTCGGATACGTTTATTAATTTGATCGTGACGTCGGATGGCAGACCATAGCGACGGGTCGCGCGCGTTGCCAACACCTGCAACTCTTGCAGCAACTGCTCATGGGTCATCTCGTAATTGGTCGCCATCGCGAAAACCCAAAAATTCCGGTGCCTAGGGCCAAAAGCGGCGGTGTCGGAAGTGCTCCTCTTGTGACCCACCGCGCAAGACTAGGAGCCGCCAAGCGAATGCGACTTGACTTCTTGACGGCCACAGTTGACAGGCTGGAATGCACCTGTTGCCTTGCGGCATGTCCGCTCAGAGCTTCACCATAATGTGGCGGGGCACGGTGTAGTCCTCGAGGGCGTAGAGCGACAAATCCTTGCCGTAGCCGGACCACTTGAGGCCGCCATGCGGCATCTCGCTCACCAGCATAAAGTGCGTGTTGACCCAGGAACATCCATACTGCAGGCGCGCTGCGGTCGTCATTCCCCTGCCGATGTCAGATGTCCATACCGAAGACGCCAGCCCGTAGTCGCTGTCATTCGCCCACATGATCGCCTGCTCGACATCGTCAAATGGCGTGACTGAGACAACGGGGCCAAATACTTCTTTCCGCACGATCTCATCGCTCTGCCTGGCGCCCGCGATAACGGTCGGCTCAAAGAAAAAGCCCTTGCCCGGCGCCGATTTCCCTCCCGCCGGCACGCTGATGTGGCCCTGCTGTCTGGCGCGCTCGACGAAGCCCTGCACGCGCTCCTTTTGCGTTGCGGAAATCAGCGGACCGATGTCGTTTTCGTCGTCGTTGGCCAAGTTGTATTTGAGTTCCTTGACGGCGCTTGAGAGGTCCGCGACCAGGTTGTCGTAGACTTTCTTGCCAGCGTAGATTCGACACGCAGCAGTGCAATCCTGGCCGGCGTTGTAATAGCCAAATGTTTTGACGCCGTCGACGACGGAAGCAATATCGGCATCATCGAAGACGATGACAGGTGCCTTGCCGCCAAGTTCGAGGTGCGTGCGTTTGATTGTACCGCTTGCTGCCTGAAGCACCTTCTGGCCCGTGCCGATGCTGCCCGTCAGCGATACCATCGCAACTTTCGGGTGATTAATCAGCGCCGAACCAGTCGTAGCGCCCTTGCCGGCAATGATGTTGACGACGCCCTCGGGGAAAATGTCGGCAATCGTTTTTGCAAGTTTCAGTGTGGTCAGCGGAGTCTGTTCGGACGGCTTCAGAACGATGGTATTGCCGCCACCGATTGCCGGCGCAAGCTTCCACGCCGCCATCATCAACGGATAGTTCCATGGCGCGATCGAGCCGACGACTCCGACCGGGTCACGGCGAATCATCGACGTGTATCCGGCGAGGTATTCGCCGGCCACGGGCCCCTGCATTGTCCGGACCGCGCCAGCAAAAAATCGGAAACAGTCGACGACGGCGGGCATCTCGTCCTGGAGGACTCGGATGCGCGGCTTGCCGGTGTTCAGCGCTTCAAGCGTTGCAAAGCCTTCCGCATCGCGCTCAATTGAATCCGCAAGTTTCAGGAGAAGGGCCGAGCGTTCGGCGGGCGTCGTCCGTGACCAGGAGGTAAATGCCTTGGCGGCAGCAGCGACAGCGGCGTCCACCTGTGCGGCCGAAGCGTCTGGGATATTGGTGATGATCTCTTCCGACTTGGGATTGATAATCGCCTCCGGTGCGTCCGAACCCGCAACGAAATCGGCGCCGATCAACATTTTCGTTTCAAGCATCACTTCCTCCAACGGTGTTGCAGACGGCTCACTTCGACGAGCCACCGATGTGTTCGCCTTCGCGTGTCAGATAGTAGGCCAGCAGGATCGGGAGCATCGTGACAAGGATAACAAATACGGCGACGACATTCGTAACCGGTCTCTGTCGCGGCCTTATCAGCTCGGAGAGCATCCAGATCGGCAATGTTGTCTGCTGACCGGCCGTAAAGGTCGTCACGATGACTTCGTCGAATGACAGGGCGAAAGCCAGCATTCCGCCCGCAAGCAAGGCGGTTCCGATTTGCGGCAGGATCACGTAGCGGAATGTCTGAAATCCGTCCGCTCCAAGGTCCATCGATGCTTCGACGAGATTGCCGGAAAGACGCCGGAAGCGGGCGATAGCATTGTTGTAGACCACGACAATGCAAAACGTCGCATGTCCGAGGATGATGGTCCACATCGAAAAACTGAGGCCCATGATATCGAATGCCGAGCGCAGCGCGATTCCGGTGATGATCCCCGGAAGCGCGATCGGCAGAACGAACAACAATGAGATCGTCTCGCGTCCAAAGAACCTGGCCCGAGACAACGCGGCCGCTCCGAGCGTTCCGAAGATGAGCGCAAGAACGGTGGCAACTGCTGCGACCTTCAGCGACAGATAGAGGGGTGTCCAGATGTCAGGACGCGAGGTCCATGCCGTGGCGAACCATTGCGTCGTGAGTCCGGGGGGCGGGAACTGGAAGCTTTTTTCCTCTGTCGTGAACGCATAAAGAAAGATCAGCGCCAGCGGCAAGTGAAGAAAAAGGAGCCCGGTGATTGCAGATAACCGCAGTGCAAGCGGCGTTGATCTCTTTGAATCAGAGGACATCGAAGGCCCCCATACGCTTCGCCATCCACAGGTAGACGGCCATGATCGCCATAGGCACGACCGTGAAGGCGGCAGCCAGCGGAATATTCCCGGCCGTTCCCTGCAAGGTGTAAACCGCCTGGCCGATCATCAACCGCGAATTGCCGACAATCTGTGGAATGATGTAGTCGCCGAGTGTCAGCGAGAATGTGAAGATCGAGCCGGCAACAATTCCCGGCAGCGCCAGGGGAAAAATCACGGTCCGGAATGTCTGTCCGGGATCGGCGCCGAGATCCGCGGCAGCCTCTATGAAGTTCGCGGGCACGCGCTCAAGCGCCGCCTGTGTTGGCAGGATCATGTAAGGCAGCCAGATATAAACGAAGACGAGGTAGGTTCCGATATAGCTGAAGGAGAGCGACGGGCCCCCGACGACAGGGAGCGCCAAAATGCCATTAAGCAGCCAACCCAGATGCAGTTGGGCGGCGAGCCACGTCACGATGCCCTCTTTGGCCAGGATCAACTTCCAAGCGTAGACCTTGACCAGATAGCTCGACCAGAGCGGCATCATCACGGCGAGATAGAATAGCGCCTTTGTCCAGCCTCGGGCGTAGCGCGCCGCATAGTAGGCGATGGGGAAGGCGATGATCGCGGAGGTCACCGTGACGAGCGCCGACATGATCACGGTGCGCAGAATGATCTGGAGATTTGCCTCCTCCAGCAGTTGCCCATATGTCGAGAGGGTAAATTCGTGGACGATCACGCCTGAAAAATCATCAAGCGAATAAAAGCTCTGCAGTAAGAGTGCAAACAGCGAACCGATGTAGACAATGCCGATCCAAAGGAGCGGCGGTGCCAAAAGCAGCAAGGTCAGAAGTTGCGGGCGCGCGAACAGCAGGTCGGAGAGCGCTCCGGAAAGACGTCTTTCGCGGATTTCCACCAGGGCCGTCACGCGTTGTCCTCCATGGGCATCATCGCGGACTTCGGCCAAATCAATGTTACAGTGTCGCCCTTTCGGAACGGAGATCCGGCTGCAACTGCAGCGACGAGTGACTGTGTTTCTGTTGCGACCGTGATGCGGGTCGTCGCACCCTGATAACTGATCGACGTTATCACGCCCTTCGCGGAAGCGCAGGCCGCAGGGACGAGGGCGAAAGGGCTCGCAACCTGGATTTTTTCCGGACGGAGACTCGTCCACGCCGGGCGGCCTCCGTGCGCGCTGGCGAATTCCGGCGAAAGCACATTCGATGAGCCGACGAAATCGGCAACAAAACGCGAGTTCGGTCGTTCGTAAACGTCGGACGGCGTGCCGATCTGCACAATCTTGCCCTCGTTGAAGATCGCGACGCGATTGGCCATCGACAGCGCTTCTCCCTGATCGTGGGTAACGAACACGAAGGTGATGCCGAGGTTGGTTTGCAGCGTCTTGAGTTCCTCCTGCATCTGCTCCCTGAGCTTCAAATCGAGCGCGCCGAGAGGCTCGTCGAGCAGGAGGACCTTGGGGCCATTGACAAGGGCGCGTGCCAGAGCAACACGCTGTCGCTGGCCGCCCGAGAGTTGTGCCGTCCGGCGGTCTTCGAAGCCGGCAAGCTTTACCATCGCGAGGGCCTCGCGGGCTTTACGCTCGCGTTCGGGCTTGGGGATGCCTTTGATCATCAAGCCATAAGCCACATTCTCGCCCACGGTCATATGGGGAAAAAGCGCGTAGTCCTGAAAGACCGTGTTGACGTTGCGCCTATAGGGCGGAACGCCTTCAGCGGTCTCCCCGAAGATCTCGATGTGGCCTTCGTCCGGCTGCTCGAATCCGGCGACAAGACGCAGACACGTCGTTTTGCCGGAACCTGATGGGCCAAGCAGCGCAAAAAATTCACCGGGAGCAATGTCGAGTGAAACGTCATCGACGGCGCGCACGGCGCCAAATCGACGCGAAACGTTTTGAAAACGGACTGCTGGCGGCATGAACTTCATTTGGCGGTGCGGCCGGCTGGCGTGAGCCGGCCGCATGTCGTTCGCAATCTTACTTGCCGAGGATGGCGATATAGTCTTTCGCCCATTGCGAATAGGGGACGCAAGCGTTTTCCATCTCGCACTTTGCCGTCGGCGTCCTCCAGAACCAAATCTTATCGAAATTGTCGGCGCCGTTCGTGGCGCAGCCTTCGTCGGTCAGGAGTTCATTGCCTTTACAAGCCGCCGGCACTGTCGGCACAGATCCGAACCAGGCGGCGAGATCGCCCTGGAGTTTCGGGTTTAGCGAGTGCTCCAGCCACTTGTAGGCGCAGTTGGGATGCTTGGCGTTCACATGCATCATGGTGGTGTCGGCCCATCCGGTCGCACCCTCTTCGGGAATGGTAGAGGCGATCGGCTTCTTGTCGGCCTGCAGCAGGTTTACCTGATAAGGCCAGGATGAAGATGCGATGACGCCCTCGTTCTTAAAATCGTCGACCTGAACGGTTGCATCGTGCCAGTAACGTCCGATCAAGGCGCGCTGCGATTGCAACAGGGCGATGACGGCGTCGTACTGCTCCTTATTCAGTTCATAGGGGTTCTTGATGCCGAGTTCGGGTCTCTTCTTGCTCAGATAGAGTGCGGCGTCCGCAATATAAATCGGTCCATCATAGGCCTGGACGCGGCCCTTGTTGCTCTTGCCGTCGGGCAGCGTCTGCTCCTCAAACACGACCGACCAACTCTTTGGCGCTTCCTTGAAAACGTTGGTATTGTAGGCGAGCACGTTCGGACCCCACTGGTAGGGAACGCCATAGTGGACGCCGTCGACGGTATGCCAGGGTGCATTCTGCAAGCGCGGGTCGATCGTATTCCAGCTCGGTATCAGGTCGATGTTAATGGGCTGCACTTTCTTTCCGGCAATGAGCCGCAGGGAGGCATCGCCGGAGGCGGTCACGAGGTCAAAGCCACCCTGATTCATCAGCGTGACCATCTCATCCGACGTCGCTGCCGTTTTCACATTGACTTTGCAGCCGGTTTCCTTTTCGAAGCCGGTCACCCAATCGTACGCCTTATCAGACTCGCCCCGTTCGATGTAACCGGGCCAGGCCACGATATCGACCTCACCTTCGCCATCCCCGACGGACTTCAGAGCCTCGCCCCAGGCAGCAATGCTGCCCATACATAGAAGCGCCGCGGATGCCACGAGTGTCTTTCGAACGGGCGTCATGTGTGCTTACTCCTCCGATTGCCGCGCCGGTGAAGGGGCCCGGAAACCGATTTTCACGGGAGGGGCCTCGACCTCGGCGATACCGAAATTGATGTTAGTTCAGGAATGGAGGATGCGCCAGGGACGCCGGTGATCAGCGATGGCGGGCCGATTGCGAGCTGCCGCAAAAAAGTTGCACGGTCTTTTGGCAGTGCGGAAAACGGGCCCCATCAAAGTGGTTCAGTATTGGCGCATGAGGGGCGGCACACTTCCTCGGAGGCAGGAGGGACGGCATACTTCCACATCCGTCGGACCCCGTACTCAGCCGAGCGGTGCTTTGATGACAGTGATCAAGATCCGTATAGACTTTGACAGCGAGCGATATATCGGTCATGGCCGCATTCAGCTCCTTGAACTCATCGGCCGGCACGGGTCCATTGCTCAGGCAGCCAAGGCGATGAAGATGTCCTACAAGCGGGCTTGGTATTTGATGGACGAATTTAGTGCGATGTTCTCCGTGCCGCTCATCGAGCGCCATCATGGCGGACGGGGCGGCGGCTCGACGAAGCTTACCCCGTTCGGAGCCGAACTCGTCCGGCACTACCGCGAAATGGAAGCCAAATCCTTGAGTGTCTTCGCAAGGCCGCTGGCATCAATCGAGAAATATCTCGCCCGGCCCAAAAAATCGGCGCGAAAATAGCAGATTCCTTTAGTCAAGGCCGGATGGCCTCAAACGGGTAATTTCGCCGCCGATTTTCGGTCCGGGAGGCTCTCACGCCACCGCCCGGCCTACACTCTGCTCTGAAATCCTCGTATCAGTTAGAAGACTTGCCGGTGCCGACCTGCGCCTCAAAATGGCGGACGAGATAATCGCGCATGCAGATTTTGCAGAATTCGCGCCTGTGGCTGAAGAACCTGCCGGTCAGCACGCTGATTTCGGCCCTGCTGCTGATGGCGTGCGTGGCGCTGCGTGCGGCCGACCCGGCGCCGGTTGCAAAGCTCAGACTACTGGTTTTCGACACCTACCAGCGCGCGGCCCCGAGATCCTTTGATCCTACAAATCCCGTCCGGATCGTTGCCATCGATGACACTTCGCTGGCCCGCATCGGCCAGTGGCCGTGGCCCCGCTCCAAACTCGCCGAGATCGTCTCTCGGCTCAACACGGCGGGGGCAAAAGCAATCGGCTTCGACCTCATAATGGCCGAGCCTGATCGCCTGTCCCCACATGAGCTGCTGCGCGCCGTGCGTGATGCCGTTCCCCCGGCGCTTCAATCTGAAATTGCCAAACTGCCATCAAATGACGAGCGACTGGCGCAAGCCATGGCAAAGGCTCCAACGGTGGTTGGCGTGGTTGGTGATACCAAGAGCAACACCGTCGCTGGCCGCGCGCGTGCCAGTTTTTCATTTGGCGGCGACGATCCAATCCAATTCGTGCCGAGCTTTTCCGGCAGTGTCGGGAGCCTTCCCATGCTGACCGAGGCTGCCCGTGGCATTGGTGCTGTCAACTGGCTACCGTCTCATGATCAGATCGTGCGGAGCGTTCCACTCCTCATCTCGATTTCGGGTCAGCTTTTCCCCTCGCTTGCGCTTGAAACCTTGCGCGTTGGCAGCAACCAGTCGACCATATTCGTAAAATCGTCGAGCGGCAGCGGCGTCTCTGCCTTCGGGGCAAAGACGGGGATCGAAATGGTTCGCAACGGCGAGACGATCCTGCCCGCCACTGGAGCGGGCGAAATATGGCTCAGATTTACGCCCTCCGATTCGCGCCGTTTCCTTCCAGCGGGCAATATCCTCGACGGGAGCTTCGATCCTGCCGACGTCAAAGGGCGTTTCATCCTCATTGGCGCGACCGCTGCCGGACTTTTGGACCTCAGAGCAACGCCGCTTGACCCTTCCGTTCCCGGGGTCGAAATCCACGCTCAAGCACTGGAGCAAATGTTGTCAGGGGATCATTTGCTGAGGCCCGCCTATGCAACGGGTGCCGAGCTCGTATTCCTTGTCGCCGCAGGCGTGCTGCTCGCATGGATGATTGGACGCTCGGGAGCCCTTGTTGCTGCCATCCTTGGCTGTGCGGCTGTCGGCGCCGTCGTTTTCTTTTCCTGGCTCGCCTATTCGCGCGCGGGGCTACTGTTTGATCCGATCTACCCGGCACTTTCGATTGCGGTCATCTATCTCGGAAGCTCGCTGACGAGCTATGTGCAGTCTGAGGTTCAACGCGCGCAGATCCGATCTGCCTTCAGTCATTATGTGGCGCCGGAACTCGTCGCAGAGCTGGCGCGCAACTATGACAAGTTGAAACTTGGCGGCGAGACTCGGGAAGTCACGCTGCTGTTTGCCGACGTCCGTGGCTTCTCCAAAATTTCCGAGGGCCTCAGAGCAGACGAGTTGATCCGCTTCGTCAACAGGCTCTTCACGCCTCTCACCGATACGATCCTCGCCAAGCGTGGAACGATCGACAAGTTCATGGGCGACGCCGTAATGGCCTTCTGGAATGCCCCACTTCTGGACCCGGAGCATGCCGCGAATGCGTGCCGTGCCGCCCTTGCAATCAAGACTGATCTGGCATGCGTCAATTCAGAGTTGGCGGCGGAAGCACGCTCGCGAGGCGACGACTTCGTTCCGGTACGCATGGGGATCGGCCTCAACACTGGTGAATGTGTCGTCGGAAATGTCGGATCGCCACAACGCTTCGATTATTCCGTGCTTGGCGACGTCGTGAATGTTGCCGCGCGATTTGAAGAGGCGACCAAGGCGTTCGGAGCCGATATCGTGGTCGGCGAACGAACGGCCGCAGAGGCAAGAGGCTTTGCCTTTCTGGAACTCGGCACAGTCACGCCGCGTGGCAAGGATCGGCCTGAACGGGTCTTTGCTCTCATCGGCGATGAGGACGTCGCCGGGTCGGAGAGGTTCCGTGCACTGGCGAGAGCGCACGAGAAACTCTTGACAGCAAGCCGATCAGATGACGCCGAGGGACTCAAAGAAGCCCTTGCAGAATGTTCCGCAAGGGCGTTTCCAAGCGTTGAAAGGTACTATCGCAATTACGTCACGAGGTTGCGTGCGCCAACACCAAGCGCCACGGCATAAGTCCTCTGATGTTCAGCGCGGGCTGCCTCGGTAGCTATCGCCGAGATCTGGGTTGTTATTCCGATGCCGGCCGATCTTGCCCATGCCAACGCCGACACCGATGACGATGTCCATACCTCTTGCACCATTCCCCCAATCGTCATCCGAACCCTTGGCCGTTTTGGTCGGCTGGCGCTTGGGAACATTCGCGGCCTTCTGCTTTTTGGCATTCGGTGCGGCGTTGCCCGGTCCCGTGTCGACTTTGCGGACCTTGGTCGGGAAATGCGGATTGATGCAGGTCTTCTCTGGCGCCTGAGGAAATGCTGCGTTGATGATGGCGTCACGTGTCAGGAGCGGGTTTGGATCGACCGTTGGCGCATTTATAACGAAAGGAAATGCCGTATCGAATGCGACAGCGTTCTTTTCCGGCAAGGATGACCAATTCATCGGCGTTCCGATGGTACCATCCGGAGTAATCCTGATCAGTTGTCCCGGCTGGTCGAGAACACGGCAGACATTCTTTTTTCCGGAGGCTTCGAGGGCCCCCTCGTGCAACAACACCCAGGCCGATTTATCGGGCAGAACGTAAACATCGAAGATCGTTCCGCGGACGGTGATCGATGCGTTGGGCGTGTTGACGACATAAGTTTGTTTCGCCGCGATGCCGGTAATGAAACGGAATGCGCCCTTGGCGAGATTGATGATGATCGACCCGGCCTTCTTATCGCTGTCATAGACAAACTTATCCAGGACCAACTTGGCACCGGGACCAAGTGCGAGCTTGGTGTCATCGTCGAGTTTGAATTCGCCCTTAGCGTCGGTATTGACCTCGATGGTCTCGTCTTGCCGCACATCATCGCCGACAGCGAGCTGACGTTGTTTCTCGTCGAAATCGGCCATGACGATGTTTGTGATCACAACGGCGTCGCCAATCCGATCACCGGAAGCGGCAAACGCGGTCGATGGAAGCATCAAGCCGAGTGCGAACGCTGCGGATAGCGCAGAGGCGCGAGGACTCACAGTGCCACGGGGGTGCATGGTTCAGTGCCTCGATCAAATCAAGAACTTCTATGGGCCATTTCAATTATTCTTATCACGCAACAGCTCCCTGAGGAATGTTCCCTAGGGAACAACCTTTCGGTCTTGGTTTCCATGCCATTTCGGTGCGAGGACGCCGCGGGGATATCCGGTGCACGTCAAATTCATCGTCTTTATGAAGACTTATTCGATCCTGGTTCGGGCCGACCGGGAGAACCAGGCAGCAATGGCAACGGAGCAAGACGTTACAATTGAACGAGCTCCGCGTCCCCCTTCAATGTTTCCCACCAATCCCCAAGCTGAATGCTGCGGCGCGGCACGAGGGCCAGCGAATAGAGCATCCGCGACAGGAAACGCCCGAAACAGCGGTCATTGTAAGCCGCCGCGGCCTCCTCGACGGAAAGCCAGCTATCGAACCTCCGCTCGAGTCCCCCGAGGGTGACAGCGGACCGGCCGGTGAGGAACTTTGCGCGCAAATAGCTCGCCGCGGGGTCGACGTCCGCCCGATGCGCATTTTGTCCTTTCCGGATGTCGGCGCCGAAAAAGGGTGCGACGGCCAGCGTGCCGCCGTTGATCGCCAGCCGCAGGAACAGATCGAAGTCTTCGAGACGCCTCAAGCGCTGGTCGAAACCACCAACGTCGATCAGCATTGCGCGCGGCAGAAGCGCGGTTGAGCCCGGACTAAACCAGCAGCCACTGCAAAAGTCAGCGAGCGAATGGCTGGCGCGAGGGAGGCGATAGGCCAGTGTCCGATTGTCGCGCGAAACCAGTCTCCAGCCGCACACAATCGTTGTGCGCTCGGGATCGGGAAGCGTTGCAAGGTGAGAGATCTGCCGTTGCAGCTTATCACTCCGCCACATGTCGTCGGCATCGAGGAAAGCAATATGGGTGGTGTCGAGCGCATTGATGCCGGCTTGGCGAGCAGCGGCGGCACCAGCATTTTCTGGCAGGCGGATGAGCTGGACTCTTGAATCGGCAACTGCCCAGCCTGGAAGGCTCAGCGGTGGGTTGGAACAATCATCAACGACGACGATCCGGTCCGGCGGCAAGGTCTGAGACCGCACCGATCCGAGAGCGGTAGCGAGGTCGTTCTGGCGATCATATGCGGGGATCACGACCCCAATGCTAAGAGGCTCTTTGCGCATTCGATGTGTTCATCAGGGTCCGGGAAATACAGCCGGTCGCCATCGCAGGCGAGACGTGCCTCAACGCCCTGCTTACGGCCAAGCTCCCAGAGCTTCGCATTTGTCGCCTGATGTTCTGCGCGCACGATCGCCGATCCGCAATGGGTGAAGACCGCGCGGCGG
>Ga0272446_1002728_pt1 | contig 23483 bp, 24 predicted proteins | sample YNPCB0061_FD_194587 | JGI IMG/M metagenome (GOLD analysis project Ga0272446, IMG submission 194587) | Hot spring microbial mat communities from Yellowstone National Park, WY, United States - YNP-CB-006-1 | ecosystem: Environmental > Aquatic > Thermal springs > Hot (42-90C) > Sediment | place... | reverse complement strand
TGGGGGTGGGGAAAGAGAAAAAACGACCAATCGACCTTCAATGGACCACCGTATGATGATTGCAAGGAGATCATTGCAATCCGTTGGAGAAGCGCTCGATACGAAATCGCTGTTTGCACTCTGTTGTATCCCGAAGTATTCCAACCCAATATCTGAATCGAGAAATCCTGCAGCTCGTCTCGGCTCGTCTGGTGACTACGGTAGAATAAAAATGTTAGAAAATGATGAGCCGATGATCAATCAAGTCGATTAGGTGTAAATCAAAAACGATTCAAGATGGCCACCTTCAGTTTCGTTCTATAGAAGCCCTTCCCGGTAGAGTCAACAGAAATTCACCTGGGGAATGGATCATGAATAGGCGTCCTTCTCCGAGAAGGAAGAGATGCCTGAGCTCCTGCCGACTCGTATACGAAAATCTTGACATCGTCTCCGGAAATGGGGATGCTGCTGGAAAATCCTTCTATCGATGCGCATGGCTGGGTCGGCTGCCCTCGTCCATCAAAGCAGGCGTCATCCGCTTTTCTTCCGCTCCTGACTTCTGGCTACTGACGCCTGCCCCCTGTTTTGACGATCACCGGGGATTTCACCGAAGCCCCCGTTTCTTGTGGAGCGTTTCATGGCAACGGTCGTTCTCAAAAACGTCATCAAGCGGTTTGGAAAAGCGGAAGTCATTCACAACGTCGATCTGGCGATCGAGGATCGGGAATTCATGGTGTTGGTCGGGCCATCCGGATGCGGCAAGTCCACCATCCTGCGGATGATCGCAGGCCTCGAGACGATCAGCTCGGGAACCATCACCATTGGGGATCAAGTGGTCAACGATCTTGCCCCCAAAGATCGCCATATCGCCATGGTGTTTCAAAACTATGCCCTCTATCCCCACATGAACGTGTTCGAGAACATGTCCTTCGGGCTGCGGCTCAAAAAAACACCTCCTCAGGAAATCGAGCAGCGGGTTCGTACGGCCGCAGAAATCCTGGGGCTCACCGATTTGTTGCACCGCAAACCCTTCGAACTCTCCGGCGGTCAGCGACAACGGGTGGCCATGGGAAGAGCCATCGTACGAAACCCGTCGGTCTTTCTTTTCGACGAACCCCTCAGCAACCTGGATGCCAAGCTTCGCACCCAGATGCGGGCGGAAATCAAACTATTGCATCAGCGGGTCCATGCCACGGTCATCTATGTCACCCACGACCAGATCGAGGCCATGACCCTTGCGGATCGGATCGTCGTGTTGCGCGACGGCCGCATCGAGCAGGTGGGAAAACCCCTCGAACTCTTTCACCATCCGGTGAATACTTTTGTGGCCGGATTCATCGGAAGCCCGCCCATGAACCTGGTCGAAGGCCGCCTGGAAATAGCCGAATCCCGGATCGTTTTCGCCGGAGGTGTCGCATTTCCTGTTCGGATACCGAAAGAGCGCGTTCGAGCGGCGATCGAGGATGGGCAAGCGGTCATCTGCGGGATTCGGCCCGAAGACATGACCCTTTCCGGAGCCCAAATCGGATGGCGTCATGCCTTCGATGTCCAGGGTCAGGTACAAATGGTGGAGCCTCTCGGCAGCGAGACCTATGTCCATGTGCGGATCGGGGATGCCGTTTGGGTGGGACGGTGTGAAGGCCGCCTGGCGCCCCACATCGGAGAGGAGGTCACCATGGCGGTGAATCCCGATCATCTGCATGTCTTCGATGCCGCAAGCCGAGGCATCTTGTTTTCGACCGGGCAGGATAGATGAGCGCCGTAGAAGAAACCCCCGTTCTCATTATCGGCGGCGGGATCACCGGCGTCGGGCTGGCGAGGGACCTGGCATTGCGAGGGGTCCCTTGCACGATTGTCGAACGACGGGATGTCAATGCGGGCGCGTCGGGGGGAAATCATGGGCTGCTGCATAGCGGCTGCCGTTATGTCCTGCAGGATGTGGAGACTGCTGCAGAGTGCATGCGTGAAAACCGTTTGCTCCGGCAAATGGCGGCCCAGTGCATCGAGCCGACGGGTGGGCTTTTCATGGCCATGAACGGGGAGGATTTGGCCCATGCCGGACGGTTCGAGGAAGCGTGTGCAGAAAGCGGCATCGATGTGCGGAAGCTGAGCTCTGAAGAAGTGCTCGAGATGGAGCCTGCCGTAGGCGCGGGGGTCCTTGCCGCCTACCTCACCCCCGATGCCGTCGTCGATCCGTTTCGGCTTGCCTTCGAAAACCTTTTCGATGCGATGGCTCACGGGGCGAAGCTGATGTGCTTTTCTCCGGTGGAAGCCATGGACGTCGAAAACGGCGCCATCCGGAACGTCACCCTGCGCAACACCGCTACCGGAGACATCCGTCATGTCCGGCCCCGAATCGTCGTCAATGCGGCAGGGGCCTGGGCCGGGAAGGTGGCGCAGTCGGCAGGTCTTTCCCTTCCCATGGTGTATTCCAAAGGAACCCTCGTCATTTCCCACGAACGAATCGCCGAACGGGTGCTGCACCGGCTCAGACCACCCGCAGACGGGGACATTCTGGTGCCGGGCGGCACGGTGTCCATCGCCGGAACCTCATCGCTTCGGGTGGAGGAGCCCGACCGGCTGCTGCCCACGACCGAAGAAGTCGACATGCTGGTTCGGGAGATGACGGTGATGGTGCCGGACTTTCTGAAAATGAGGCTCATTCGCGCCTACTGCGGCGTCCGACCCCTGGTCGCTGCCGGAAATGCGGCCGATGGGCGCTCGATCCGCCGCAATTTCGTCCTGATCGATCATGCACGCGAAGGCATTCACAACCTCGTGACCATCACCGGCGGGAAGCTGACCACGTATCGGCTCATGGCCGAACGAACGGCGGATCTCGTCTGCGAAAAACTTCATCACCCGGTCTCCTGCACCACAGACACCGTTTCGCTTCCGGAACATGCCGCCTGTCAGTGGTCCGAGCCGGGCAGGGCCCCCCGCTACTGGATGAAGGCGCAGCAGACAGGGGATCTTCTGCTGTGCGAATGCGAAATGGTGCCCAAAAGCGCCATCGACTGCATCCTGGAAACCTTGCATACGCAGCATGTCCCTGCCGGTTTGAAGGCCATCGGGGTGAGAAGCAGGATCGGCAAGGGACCCTGTCAGGGCGCGTACTGCAGTGTGCGGATCATCAGCCACATGTATGACCGCGGATGGTTGCAGGGACGACAGGGAAGCGATGAGCTCGCCGCTTTTCTCAGGGAACGATGGAAGGGGATGCAGGCCGTTCTCTGGGGGGAGCAGATGCGGCATGCCGAATTGCAGGAAGCCGTTCACTGCGGGCTGTTCGAGATGGAGCATCCCTTCCCATGACCTCAGACGCGACACCCCCCGAATCTTACGATCTAGCCATCATTGGAACCGGCATGGCAGGGATGAGTGCAGCCGTGCTGGCCTCCAGCAGAGGGTTGCGGGTTGCGATCGCCGGTTTGACCGGAGAAATCCTTTTTTCGAGCGGCCTGCTCGATTTTCTGGCCATTCATCCGCTCACGGCAGCCGATCGCTGGAAAACCCCATGGGCTGCCGTCGAGCAACTGGTGCGGGACGAACCCGATCATCCTTATGCCCGGGTGTCGATCCTGCAGATGCGATCGGCATGGACACAGATGCTGGATTTTTTGGATCGCTGGGGCCTTCCCTATCATCGGAACGAGGACGAAAATCTTCGGATCATCACCAGCCAGGGAACGATCAAAACCTCCTATTGCATTCCGATCACCATGTCGTCAGGCGTCATGGGACTCGATCGGCATTTGCCCTGCCTTGTCGTTGACATTGCAGGGCTGCGCGGCTTCAGCGCAACTCAGATCGTTCAGAGTCTGCGGGATGTCTGGCCGGGTCTGCGTGCGTTGCATGTGGTGTTTCCGGAAACCGACGGCATGGGAGAGCTCTATCCCGAAATGACGGCGCGGGCCATGGAAAATCCGCAGATCCGCAGACAGCTTGCCGATGTCGTGCGGCCCCTCATCGGAGATGCCAAGGTGGTGGGAATGCCTGCCATTTTGGGAATTTCCGACAGCACGGCGGTGTTGGATGACCTGGAAGAGCGCTTGGGGGTGCCGGTGTTCGAAATTCCGGGAATTCCGCCTTCAGTCCCCGGGATCCGGCTGAAGGAAACCTTCGAGCGGGCCTTGCCGGAAATGGGGGTGTTTGCCCGTTTCCAGCACCGCGTCTTCCGGTTGCATGCGGATGCTGCGGGGTTTCGGCTGACCTTGGGCCGAATGGCGCCGGAGACGGAAATCGTCGCCCGATCGGTGTTGCTTGCCACCGGAAGGTTTTTCGGCGGAGGGCTTGTGGCGGAAAGGCAGCGCGTGCGGGAAAGCCTTCTCGATCTACCGGTGGTGCAGCCGCAGGATCGCTCGGGATGGCATCGGTCGGATTTTTTCGATACGCGCGGGCATCCCATTCATCGAGCAGGCATTGTTGTCGATGCGGCCTTTCGTCCGATCGGTCCATCCGGGGAGGTCTTCCATCCGAGACTCTTTGCCGCAGGATCGATTTTGGCTCACCAGGACTGGATCCGCAGCAAGTCCGGCGTCGGGATTGCCGTCTGTACGGCCTATGCGGCTGTCGATCGGGTGATGGAGGCTCTGCGGCTTTCCACGGTTTCATCATCGCCGAAGATGCCGACCTCTGGCGAAAGCTTGTTTGCCTGAGGCTGCCGCGGCGTCTCCGGTCGTTGGTCGGGTTTCAGCCGGCCGCCGTTGGTCCAGCGCTGATACGTTCGCGCGGTGATTCCCAACGCTCGGCAAGCGGGTTTGAGCTACGCCCCCCCTGATACCCCTAACGCAAGCCCGTTGGGTTCATCCAATGTGGAAATGCAAGTTCTGTATCCAAATAATCAGGAAACAGAAGTCCAAACAATATAGCGGGCGATACGAGGTCTATGGGATGGATCTGGTTTCGGGCAGCATCGGGCATTTGATGCAGCACCCGGATTTTCATTTCACGGAAGGTGACATTTCGATCATGCGGGAATGGATCGAATACCATGTCCGCAAATGTGACATTGTGCTGCCGCTGGTGGCCATCGCAACCCCCATCGAATATGTGCGCAATCCGCTGCGGGTCTTCGAGCTGGATTTCGAGGAAAACCTGCGCATCGTGCGTTATTGCGTGAAATACGGCAAGCGGCTGATTTTCCCTTCCACATCCGAAGTCTACGGCATGTGCACCGATTCGGAATGTGACGAGCGAAGGTCGAATTTCGTCCTCGGCCCCATTCACAAGCAGCGGTGGATTTATTCATGCAGCAAGCAGATGCTGGATCGGGTGATCTGGGCCTACGGCGATAAACAGGGGCTGCCGTTCACGTTGTTCCGGCCGTTCAACTGGGTCGGGCCGAAGCTCGATTCCCTGCAGTCGCCCAGAATCGGAAGCTCCCGCGTCATCACCCAGTTCATCCTGAATCTGGTGGAGGGAACCCCGATCCGGCTGGTGGACGGTGGCCAGCAGAAACGCTGTTTCACGGACGTCAAGGACGGGATCGAGGCGTCGTTTCGCATCATCGAAAACGAGGGGGATCGCTGCAACGGCAAAATCTTCAATATCGGCAACCCGGACAATGAATACAGCATGGCCGAGCTTGCGGGCATGCTCCGGGAGAAATTTGCGAATCATCCCCGGGGGCGGCAACCTCCGCCATGACCATTTATATTGACAGCATCACCTTGGATACGTACTGTATAGCTGTACCTAAAATTCGGAGGCTGATATGACAATACAAACTACCTATACGCAAGCCAGGGCAAATTTCGCTACATTGTTAGACCAAGTAACCCAAAATCGGGAGGTGGTCATCATTCAGCGGCGTGGAGGTGAGAATGTAGCTATGATCACGGCGGACGAATTGTCAAGCATACTCGAAACGGCACACCTTCTCCGATCGCCTGCCAATGCAAAGCGACTTCTTTCGGCACTGAACAGGGTTCGGAAAGAATCAGGCACCCCGCAAACGATTGATGATCTTCGAACCGATGTCGGTTTTGAATAAATCTTCAAAAAAGTCTCATACGACGACCAAGCCGGAATCCGTTTTCCAACCAGAGTTTCGGGAGGATCTGCGATACTGGGTAGAAACGGACCGAAAGACGGCTCTTCGTATTTTTCAGTTGCTCGAAGCAATCATGCGAGACCCGTTTCAAGGCGCTGGTAAGCCCGAACCGCTTAAATTCCTTGGGCCAGGCGTTTGGTCTCGCAGAATCACTCAAGAACATCGGCTTGTATATGTTGTCGGGAATGACCGGATTGATTTCGTCCAAGCTCGTTACCATTACTGAATCATGGCGACAGAGGTTTCAGACCGTTTTTCGCCAGAGCTAGATTGTTTTTCGGGATCGGCATGTCCGGGGCGATCTGAATCCCTTTCTCACAGGCGGCGGCCTTTTCATACTGGCCAAGCGCATTGTATGCGGCACAGATATTGTTGTAGGCCGGCGCGTAGTCGGGTTTTACCTCAAGTGCCTTCGTACCGGCCTGAATGGAATCCTGATAACGTCCCTCGTTGTACAGCGCCAGACTCAGGCTTAAATAAGCTTCCGCAAGCGCCAGGAAAGCTTTTTCCCTTGCGGAGGCCCGCGGCGCTTCGCAAGCCCCATAGAAGGCACAGATGCTTGCCGTCACCAGAAAGGCAAACAGGCTGTCCAGCACGCCGATGTTGCCCACCCCGAACACCTCGATGCTGGAAAGATAGACGAGTGCGGCAAGAGCGGCAGGGAAATCATCCGGGGCGAAACTGCTTCGCAGGATCCACCGGGCCATGCCCAGCAGGAGCAAGGTCGAGAGCCCGACGGCCAGCGCCGATGGAAACCGCACGGCGAAATTGTTTTCCCCGAAAAGCAACAGGGATGCCGCATGCACCCAGTAGCCCAGAACGGGCTTTTCAAAATATCGCACCCCGTTCAGCCTGGGAACGACCCAATCGCAGTGAGCGATCATCTCCCGGGGAATTTCACCATAGCGGGTTTCATCTCGTCGTATGTGGGCAGCGTCGTCGGCACCTGCACATGTTCATGGATTTTACCGGCGATGTCCGGCCGGAAAATCGAATGGCCGCGGCAATCGGATTCATACCGGAACGGGAATGTCTCAAGCACGTCGAGGGCTTCCGGTGTCACCCGCCAGGCAGGGGTCGCAAAACATTGCGGGGGCTCGCCAAGGATCTCCTCCATCAAACCGAAGGCTTTTCGGATATCGGCCGCAATGGCCTCCCGGCGCATGGTCCCGATCTTCATCTGCCAGCGGTGATGGTCCCAGGCATGGAGCCCGATCTCGTGACCCGCGGCTGCGGCCCTCCGGATGGACCCGGGGCAGCGCTTGCCGATCACGGGCCCCGGCAGAGCGTTCCCTGTAGCAAAATATCCCAGCCATCCTGCGCGTCGACACACGGCATGCCGTCATCCGCCCCAAAACGATCTGGCGGCCGGTGGTTGCCCTTTTCGTGGTTCATGGTCCCTGCCCCTTTCAATGCCATGATAAAAGGCGTATCTCATAGCAGGGAAGCCATCAACATTCAATTCGGTTCTGAAAAAGGGTGAAGCCGCAGAAAACCCCGCACCATGCGTATGCCTCACCCTGGTTCGTATGCCTTCCTCCGGCCTCCTTTTTAGACAAGGGAAGAGATGGGTAAGCGACGACCTATGCGAAGGATTCGCTGAGAGGACGGAGGCTATGCCGCATTCGCAATGGAACGATCATTCTCTTTCCAGCGGCAGCAACACGGTGAAGGTGCTGCCTTTCCCCGGCGCGCTCTCCACGGAAATGCGCCCGTTGTGCGATTCAACGATTTTCTGAACGATGGCAAGGCCCAATCCCGTTCCCTGAATCGACCGGGTGGTTTCGTTTCGAATCCTGTAAAACCGCTGAAAAATCTTTTTCGTATCCTCCTCGCTCATGCCAAGGCCGGTATCCTTTACTCGAATGGCCAAGTAATCCCCGGAAGGATCTGCGCAAACCGTCACCACGCCCCCGTTTGGGGAATATTTGATGGCATTGGTGATGAGGTTGGAGAGCACTTCCTCCATGTTCCTGCGATTGGCTCGGATCGGCGGAAGGGATTGCGGCGTTTCCGCCATCAGGCAGATCGACTCGGATTGGGCCCTGGGCCGATGAAATTCCACCTGATCCCGAATGACGGCAGCCATGTCGATGGCGGTTTTCTCCGAGAGCATGAGGCCGGATTCGATGGTCGCGAGATCCAGCAGTTCCGTCGTCATTTGGGCCAGATTTCCGATTTTTTCGTGGGCCCGCTCCAGAATTTCCCGCTGTTTGGGGGTGAGGTCCCCCGCCAATCCTTCCAGGATGACCTGAAGCTGCATCAGTACCGAATTCATGGGGCTTCTCAACTCATGGCTCACCATCGACACGAATTCGGATTTCATGCGATCCATGTGCCGGAGTGTCGTGATATCGTTGACCACCACGATGGAGCCGACCAACCGTCCGGGACGATTTCGAAAGGGAATGACCCGAACGAGCATGACCGTTTGCTCCGTCGCCTCGTCGGAACCCTGCACCAGCTCCTGCACCGTTTCTTCGATCGAATCCTCCTCTTCGGTCTGAAACCCTCGGGTGCCCTGAAAGACGAGGTCTTTGAGCGGTTCGAAACCGATGACGTTTCTATAGTCGAGCCCCCAGGGGGATAGGGTTTTCGATGCAGCCATCCGCAGAAAGGTCGGGTTGGCCAGAACGATGCGATTCTGCCGGTTGATGCACATCACCCCTTCGGAAAGCCGATTCACGAGGGTCCTCAGCCGCGATCGCGTTTCCGAGATATCCTTGAGCGCCCGATTGAAATCGATGGCCTTGGCGACGGTCACCCGCAGCTGTTCTGGAGAAAACGGTTTGGGAATGAAATCGAAGGCCCCCCGCTTCATTGCATCGACGGAGTGCTCCACCGTGGCATATCCGGTGATGACAATGACGACCGTATCCGGGTAGCATTCCCGAATTCTGGCCAGTACATCCAATCCGGAGAGTTCGGGCATCATCAGATCCAGAAGGACGATGTCGAAATAAGATTCCTGAATCCGATCGAGCCCTTGGTTCCCGTCGGAAGCCAAGGTGACCTCATAGCCGCAATCCTGAAGCACCATGCAACAGGCGTCTCGAATGCGGGCTTCGTCGTCGATCACCAAGATGCGGATCGGACTTTCATCCGTATAGGTCCATATATCGTTCATGTCGTCTCGTATCTTTCAGCCGATGGAATTCGGAAATCCGTTTTCAGCGGCATGCACCAACGGCAGCTCCAGCAGAAACGTCGTTCCATCAGGCCCTGTTTCCTTCACGGTAAGGGTGCCGTTGTTGTCTTTGACAATACCGATGGCCGTACTCAACCCCAATCCCGTCCCCTTTCCGGGCGCCTTCGTCGTGTAAAACGGATCGAAAATGCGGGACAGGTGTTCTTTGTCGATCCCGCTGCCTGTGTCCTGAACCTCGATACAGCCTGAATCTCGCTGCTCGTGTCGATAGGTTCGCAAGGTCAGAACCCCTTTTGCAGCCATGGCGTCGATGGCGTTCATGATGAGGTTGATCATGACCTGCTTGAGTTTGTTCACGTCCGCAAATATCTGGAGGGACTCCCTGCAAAGGTCTTTTCGGATGTCGATATGCATCAACAGCTTCTGATCTCGGATCAGACGCAGCCCCTCTTCGACCAGGTCGTTCAGCGCAAAGAGTTCCTTTCGGGTGGACGTCTGTCTGCTGTAGACCAGCAGATTTTTGACGATGTCCCGACAACGTTCCGCATCCTCGAGGATGCAGGAAAGCGTTTTTCGCAGGGAGCTTCCGGGAGGAAGCTTTTCAAGGGCCATGCCGGTAAACATCAGGATGCCCGTCAGCGGATTGTTGATCTCGTGGGCCACACCGGCGGCAAGTCTTCCCAGAGAGGCCATTTTTTCGGACTGGACGACCTGGGCCTGCGCCTCCATCAGTTTCTGCCGGATGGAAAGCCGCTCGCGCAGATCGTTGTAAATGCCCATCGTCGCGACTTCCTCCCCGCCTTCGTAGATGATGGCTGCCGTCATCTCCACCGGAATCAGCTCTCCGGACGACGTCCGGATGTCGACGCGTGTCATGGGGATTTTTCCGTGTCCGCCGAAGGAGTCGTCCCGCAATTTCTTCATGATTTCCCGGGCGACACCCGGTGGGTAAAGGGCTTCGATGTTCAGGTTCGGGATGGTTTCGAGCCGGTAGCCGAAGAGGTTTTCTGCAGCCCGATTCATCAGCAGAACCTGCCCTTTGCGGTCTGCGGCGACAATCGGGGAGGGCGAGCTCTGGATGACCCGATCCATGAATTCGCTGATCCCCTGAAACATGATTTCGAGCTGCTTGGTTTTTGTGACATCCCGAATCGATTCGATCACGAAGGATACTTCGCCTCGATCGTCGAAGATGGGCGAGAAAACCCGGTCTTCCCAACGGATTCGGCCGTCTTGCTGACGAATCTGCCGGAGCAGGGAATGTGCGGTCTTTAGCGCGATGGTCTGGGCCAGGGGGCAGTCGTTTCGTAGACAAGGCAGATCGGGATTGTGACCGTTCTGGAAAATCTCTCGACAGGTCTTGCCGACGATTTGCTTTTCTTCGGGGATATGCTTCTTTTCGAGAAATTTTCGATTGGCTGCGATGATCCGATGCTCGGTGTCGAGAATGAGCGTCGGAAACGACAGAGAATCGAAAACGCGGATTCTCCAGTCCTCGGATGGGCTCATGGGATGATGTCGTCCGATGGGTGGTGAAACGAACGGGACAAGGCGGCTGCGGCCCGATCGAGTGTGCCGGATGGAAGCGCCATATAGACCGAACTTGCCGAACAGACCAGAAGCAAAGGGGTCAGACCGATGCACGCCAGATCGCTCTGCACGGCATGGGCGATACCGAATCGGTCGCCGAAATGAGGGCCTTGAAAGTACAGCAGATCGACGGTTCGACTCGCTTCCTCAACGGCTGCAATCTGCTTCCATAGGGTGTTCACAGCGGAAAGAGGAATCGTTTCGTCAGGTTGAACCACCACCGAAAGCCGTAGAGATCCATCGGAGGCGGCTGCCGCAGAGATCAGCGCGATTTCCGGCTGTCGTTCGAAGTCCCCTTCTGCAAGCAGTCGTCCAACATCGGCCACCGCTTCGGGCGGGACCACCTTGGAGAGCAGTACCAGGTCGCGGGAACGAAACAGGCCGTAGGTCTTGATGATCGGTTCCCAGTAGATGGCGATGGTTTCCATCAGGAACGCTCCTGGTAGCGGACGCGAAACTCGGGTTCGAACGGGGCATGGTTTTCGGGAAGGCGCAGATGGCGCAGCAGGGCCTCCACACACGCCGCCCGTCTAGTATCGTCTCCGAGCACAACGATGCTGGCCAGAGACGAACCTACGGCATGGATCGGAAGATTGGATTCGGCAAAGGCCTGAAGGATCTTGCCGAGAAGCGTCAGCCGTTTGCCGAAGGGATAGACGCTGATCGCCACCACGGGGGCGATTTGCTGGATATCGGCGAAGGCTTGCAGGGTCGGCAGCGCCTGTTCGCTTCCTGCAGCGTCGATGCAGAAGCGGGCGCTCGAAACGGCCGCCGAACGATCGATCCAGACTACGGGCAGATTGATCCGGCCGGCCCCGAGGCGCTCGAAGATCGATTGAAGCGCCTCGGGATCGAAGGCATCCCAGCGAAACAGAACGAGCGGCACACTGAGTTTCATGCCGCCGATGGCAAGCCGCTCACCTTCCATGTTCCCCTCGACGGCATTCGTTGGGTGCCTTCCCACTCGATATCATCCGAGATGATCCTTCACGATCTCGACGAGTTTGTTCAGATCGATCGGCTTCGGGACATAATCGTCCGCCAGGGTGTTCTTTCCGTCCCAGTGGGTGTAGCTGGTGGACGGAACGGCGTCTGCGACAGCCGTCAGCAGAACGACGATGATGTCCTTGTATGTGTCGCTTTTTTTGAGCTCGTCGCAGAGGACATAGCCGTTCTTTCGGGGCATCATGACATCGAGAATGACCAGGGCGGGTTTTTCCTTTTTGATTTGTTCCATGGCTTCCACACCGTCATAGGCCCTGGCCGTGCGGAAGTTCATGCTCTCGAGTTTCATCGTGACGGATTCCACCAAATCGGGATCGTCGTCCACTACCAGAATCAGGGGCTTGTTGCTCATTGGGTCTTTCCTTTCATAGGGGGATTGGTTTCATGGGGTTGATCGGTCAGATCGATCAGATCGGTCAAATCCGACGGATCCGACGGATCCGTCGGAGGATTCCTACTGAATTTTAGGCCTTGGATACAATCCGGCCTTTTGAACGATTTCAGGAACCTTGTGTTCCCATTCGATAGCCATCAGGTGGATGCCGGCTACACCCTCGATCTGCCTCAGTCTCTGGATCATTTCCACGCAGATGGTGATGCCCTCGTCGGCCTGCTTCTCTTTGGGCGTGGCCGCCATCCGATCCACGATATGCTGGGGAACATCCATCCCCGGGACCTTGTTCTTCATGTAGCGGGCCATACCGACGGTCTTGATGGGGGTGACACCGGCGAGGATGAAGCATTTTTCGTGAAGGCCTCGTTTTCGGACGCCCTCCATCCACAGCTCGAATTTGTCGAGGTTGAAGATGCACTGGGTCTGAATGAAGTCTACACCCGCAGCCACTTTTTTCGCAAGCCTGGCCACCCGCAGCTCGAAGGGATCGGCGAAGGGATTGGCTGCGGCTCCGATGAACATCTTGGGGGGATTTTCGATGTCCGCCCCACCTTGAAACTTGCCCTCGTCGCGCATTTTTCGAACCATCTGGATGAACTGGATCGAATCGATGTCGTGGACTGCGGCAGCCATCGGATGATCGCCGAATTTGGGATGATCGCCCGAAAGACACAGCATGGTGTTGATCCCGTGGGAATAGGCACCGATGATGTCCGCCTGCATGGCCAGACGGTTGCGGTCCCGGGTGACCATCTGCAGGATGGGATGCAGCCCGGCCTGTCTCAGGAAAACGCTTGCCGCAAAACTCGACATGCGCACCATGGCCGTCTGGTTGTCCGTCACATTGACGGCATCCACATAGTCGCCCAGCATGTTGGCTTTTTCCAGAATTTTTGCGGGTACGGCACCTCGCGGCGGCCCGCACTCCGATGTGACGGCAAAATTTCCGGAACGGAGAACTTTTTCGAGTACGCTTTCGGTTTTCATTCGGCCAGATCCTCCCGTACGATTTTTCTGGGGCCGGCTCCCCTCCCGTTTCGCCAATCTTTGGCCGGGATAATCTCTTCATAGCGCTCCGTCAGGTTCAATGCCTTGAGCCGCTCCCAGATGAGCGCCCAGGCGCAGTCCACCTCGGGGCTGATTTCGCATTTCCCGTTTGTCGATCCGCCACAGGGACCGTTCATCAGTTGTTTGGAGCAGCGGGCGATGGGGCAGATGCCTGCCGTGATGCCCAGCAGGCAGTCGCCGCATCCGGCGCAGCGCTCCGCCCAGACGCCCTGGCGTTCGGAGGCCCCCATGAATTTGGTGTTGACCGCCGGGAAAACGGGTTTGTTGCGGTACCGGCGGGCCACTTCCTGCACACCGCAGCCGCAAGCCATGGAAACGACGGCATCCACACCGTCGATCATGGAAACGAGCTCTTCGACGTATTCCGGGTCGCATTGGCGCTCGAGGGTATGCTCCAACATCTGGAGGGATTTTCCTTGTTTCAGAAACGCCATTTGCAACATCGACGAGAGGATGCCCACTTCCTTGCGTCCACCGGCAGAGCAGACGGTGACGCATTCATTGCATCCGACCAGAAGGATCTTCTGGAACGGCCGGATATATTCGATGATTTCATCGATGGGTTTTCGTTCAGCAGTAATCATGAGACGATGTTCTCCTTGAGAGATGGGAGCGCTCGCTCCCGGTTAGGCTGCATCCCGATGCAGGGATCGAATCGGTGTCGGCCCGAGGGCGCGTATGGTTTCGGTAAATTCTTTGGCCACTTCCGCAAATCGCTCGCCCATACCGGCGGACATCTTGAACATCGCCAGTCGCTCGGAGCCGATGCCGATGTCGTTCAGCAGCTTCTGTACGTAGGCCACCCGTCTGGAAGCCCGGTGATTGCCGTTCTTGAAGTGGCAATCCCCATCGAGACATCCGGCCACATAGACCCCGTCGGCCCCTTTTTCGAAGGCCTTGAGGATGTGGAGGGCATCCACCTTGCCGGAGCAGGGAACCCGGATGATGGAGACATTGGCCGGATAGCACAAACGTCTGGTTCCGGCCATGTCGGCTGCCGTATAGGCGCAGTAATGACAGCAGAAAGCGATGATGACCGGTTCAAAGGGTTCTTGGGTTGTCATAGGGCCATCCTTTCGAGCAATCCATTGAGTTTTTCCAGAATCTGATCGTCTTCGAACTTCATCAACTGAATGGCCTTGGCCGGACACTCCGAAGCGCAAAGCCCGCATCCGCGGCACCGGACCGGATCGATCTGGGAGTAGCCGTCCGCATTGATAAAGGGCACCCCGAAGGGACAAACCCGCACACAGATGAGGCAGGCGGCGCACCGTTTGGAATCGACATGGGCCACGGCCGAGGGAAGTTCCACGGTTTTTTTGCTGAGCATGGTCATGGCTCTGGAGGCTGCAGCCTCTGCCTGTGCCACACTTTCCCGGATGGACTTCGGTGCATGAGCCGTTCCGGCGACGAAAAAGCCGGGGACCGGCAGATCGACGGGCCTCAACTTGATGTGGTCTTCCAGGAAATAGCCGTCAAGCGTGCGAGGCAGGCGGAAGATCGCAGCCAAATCCTCACTGGATTCCTCATCGATGGCAAAGCCCGTGCTCAGCAGCAGGGCATCGGCGGAAACAGCCAGCCGGCGATCGATGATGGGATCATGAAAGTGGACTTCCACCTGAGCGCCATCGGCGCTCACCACCGGCGGATTTTCCGGTTCATACCGCACGAAGACGACACCGGCTTCCCGGGCCTTCTGGTAGTAGAGTTCCTGGAAACCATAGGTGCGAATATCCCGATACAGCACGAAAATCCGGGCTTCCGGATGAACGGCCCTGATGGCGAGGGCGTTTTTGATGGCCGCCTGGCAGCAAATGCGGGAACAGTTCGGATTGCCCGCAACGCGCGATCCCACGCATTGGATCATCACCACCGTGTTCCAGTGCTTTATGGTCTCCGTCTGTTCCGCCAGGATGGCATCGGCATCGAGCTGGGTCATGACGGCCGGATGTTTTCCAAGCAGATACAGCTCGGGTCGATTGGGGATGGCCCCTGTGGCCAGGATCGTGGCGCCATGGCTGATCTGACGGTAGTGCATTTTGGGCCCGACCTGCAGGCCGGTCTTGAAGAGTCCGGGGATTCCGCTGTGATCGACGATGAAGGCGCTGGTGATCACCTGGATGTTGGGATGACTCATCGTTTTTTCGACGAGATCCCGAACGAAGGAAACCACATCATCGCCCTCGATGGTCTTGTGAACCAGGTTCGCCGTCCCACCGAGCATGGAGCGGCGCTCCACCAGAAACACCCGGATTCCCTGATCGGCGAGGCGCAGGCTGGCGCTCATGCCTGCCACACCGCCGCCCACCACCAGGACATCCGGATTCATGTCGAGACGGTTGTCCGCCAGAGCCCGGGCTTTTCGTACCGAGGAAACGGCGGCCCACAGCAATTGCCTTGCCTTGGCCTTGGCATCCTGCCGGTTGTCATAATGGACCCAGGTGTCCTGATCCCTCAAATTGGCGATTTCGAGCAGGTTCTTGTTGAGGCCCGCCTTTCGAATCAGGTCCTGGAAGCGGATTTCATGGGTTCTGGGCGAGCATCCGCCGATGACGACCCGGTTGAGCCGGTTTTCGATGATGCTCTTCCGGATGGCTTCCATGGAGCTTCGCGAGCAGCCGTGCCCCACGGAGCGGGCAACCACCACACCGGGCAGCTTCGCCGAAAATTCGGCCAGATCCGCTACGTCGATCACCCCGCCGATGTTTTCGCCGCATTCGCAGAGGAAGATTCCGATCCGCGGATCCTGACCCGTCACATCGATTTCGGGAATGTCTTCCGCCGCTTCTTCCTCCGGATCCACCGGTGCCGCTTCGGCTTTTTCCACATGGGCCGATGCCCTACAAGCCGCAGCACTGGCCTGGATGATGGTTTCGGGGATATCCTTGGGACTTTCGAACATGCCGCAGACGTACACCCCGGCTCTGGAGGTGGCCACCGGGTCGAAGGGCGCGCTGGCCGCAAACCCGTAAGCGTTCAGCTCGACGCCGATGCCTTTGGCCATTGTCTGAAGCTCGGCCGAAGGATGGAACCCGGTGGACAACACGACCAGATCGAATTTGTCTTCGATCATGGCAGAGGCCTCCTCCGAAGCGTAGGTCACGGTCAGCCGATCTTCCCCGGGTTTTCGGAAAACGCTGTGAGGCCGGCTTCGGACGAAACGGATGCCGTACCGGCTGCGGCAGCGCTCATAATACTGCTCGTAGTCTTTCCCGAAGGTCCGGATGTCCATATAGAAAATGGCCGTATCGATGCTCTGCTGGAAGCGCTCCTTCGTCACCGTGGCTTCCTTAAGGGCGAACATGCAGCAAGCGCTGGAACAATAGGGCATGGCGTTTTTTTGAAGCCCGCGGGAGCCCACGCACTGGATCCAGGCGATTTTTTCCGGGACCCGTCCGTTCGAGGGACAAACGAGGTTGCCGCCGGTGGGTCCCGATGCCGATAGGATGCGCTCGTACTCGAGGCTTGTGACCACATCCGGATCTTTGCCGTAGCTGAAATTGTCCAACACGCTCGGATCGAAAATGGACGCACCCGTCGCCAGGACAACGGAGCCGACGCCGATTTCGGTGCGTTTTTCCGTATCCTCCGGCCGGATGGCGCCTGCCGGGCAGCAGCGCACCAGGGCCTCCCAGTCCCGCACCTTTGCCGGATCGATCCGGTAGGCCTGCGGGGTCGCCTGTGGATAGCGCATGCAGGTAGGAGCCCGATGGTCCAGCCCGGGTGTGAATTCGACCCATTCGGGGAACTGTCTTTGGCACTCGCCGCAGGCCGTGCATACGTCCGTATCGATGTAGCGAGGCATGGTGTGAAGTGTAGCGGTAAACCGGCCTGCCTCTCCTTCCAGAGTGACCAGCTCGGTCAGCGGCATCCATTCGATGTGGCGGCTTCGGCTTTCTTCCGACACGTCCGGCGAGATGGTGCATAGATCGCAATTGTTCGTGGGAAACGTCCGGTCGAGCTGGGTCATGAGCCCGCCGATCGTGTTGGCTTTGTCGATCATCAGCACATTTTTCCCGGATGCGGCCAGATCCAGGGCGCATCGGATGCCCCCGATTCCCCCGCCGACGACCAAAACGGTGCTGTGTTGCAGAATGGTGGATTTCATCTTCTTCCCGTATGATGTCCTAAAGGGTTGAGGAATGGATGGCAGGAGGCCGTCATGACAAGCCCGCTGCGTCCAGAACGGCCGGAAGCCGGTGTTCCCATCCCATGGTTTGGATCAGGACGCCGGAAACTACGGATTTCAATCGTGCCACCGTTTCACCGGCGATCTGGAGGCATTCCTGCTCCCGATCGGAAGCCTTGCGGATCCGGTGGATGGTCTCCTCGGGCAAATGAGCCCCAGGCTCGTTGGTGGCGATGTAACGGGCGACGGCAACCGACTTGATCAGAAAGACGCAGGCGATGATCGGCACGCCGAGTTGCTTCAGTTTGTCGGCAGTGGTTGCAAAATGATCGACATCGAACACGGGAGGGGTGACGATGAAGGAGGCCCCGCTCTGAATCTTGGTGCGGAGCGATTCGAATTCCCGATCGAGGGCGGCATCGTCTGCAACCGAAGGCAGGGTGCAGCCGATGATCCATTGCGGAAAACCATCCAAATCGAATCCTGCCAGATCCTTGCCTTGCTTCAGCTGGGAGGCGCACCGAAGGATTCCGATTTCATCGAGGTCGTTTACCGGCTTGGCGTCCCGGTGGTCGCTGTTGGCCATGGGTTCCGCAGGAACCACGACAATGCCGCTGACACCGAGTACCTGGGCGGCCAGCAAGTCCCCCTGGATCGCCAGGCGGTTGCGGTCCCTTCCATAGGTGGTGATGAAGGCATCGATACCGGCCTGCTTCAGAACAGCGGCTCCAGCCAGGGCGCTCATGCGCATGACCCCATTGTCCATGTCGGGAACGACAACAGCGTCGACGCGCCCTTGAATGTGTCTGGCATCCGTCATGAAACGGGAGATGTCCACGCCTTTCGGGGTGTTCATCTCCGCCAGCACCACGAATTTGCCGCTCTTGAATGCTTGTGGAATATGCATGAATGATCCTTTCCTTGTCTGTAACTTCCTGCTTACTCGCCGGATTCCGGATGGAATACGTCGACGTCCTGCAAGTCTTCACCGAGATAGGCCCGTTCTTTGGGTCCAAGAATGCCGAGCGACAGGCAGATGAGGGTCCAGAGATGAACCGTGTGATATCCGCCGTCGAAATGATCGTTCAAATCGTGAATCTGACTGTGGCAGTTGTGGCAGGGCGCAATACAATATGCAGCTCCCGTCGATTTTATTTGATCGAATTTCAATTTTCCGTACGTGTGTCGGGCTTCCGTGTACCCGGACTGCAGATATCCCCCCCCTCCGCCGCAGCAGTAGTTGTTGGAGCGGTTCGGCTGCATGTCGATGAAGTTCTCCTCTCCGACGACGGACTTGACGACGAAGCGAAGGTCTTCTGCGACCGGATCGCCGAAGGATTTTCGGACGAGCTGGCAGGGATCTTGTACCGTGAACTTGATTTTTCGCTCCCGGTTCCATGCCGAGCTGACCTTCAGCTTGCCTTCCCGAATCCACTGCGCATAGTACTGGATAATGCTCTTGATCTCGAAACGGGCTTCGATGCCGAATTTCTGCAGTCCGGACCGGACTGCGAAGAGTTCGTGCCCTCACTCCGTATTGAGCCACACACGGCATCCCAGATCATGCACCGCCTTGGCCTTGACCTCCACGATATGCTTCCAGCTTTCGTCGTCGGCCAGAAACATGCAGTAATTTTCTGCGGCCCATCCTTTGGTGCCGTAGGTCCAATCGGCTCCGACAAGGTGGAGAATCTTCCATAGCGGGACCATTTCATCCGGTTCGGTGACCGGTTCTCGGGAATTTTGATTCAGGAAGAATTCCGCACCGATCTTGTTGATCGGGGCCTGCATGTCGGCGAATTCGGGTTGAGCCTCGCGATATTCTTCGAGCACATCGTTCACCACGAATTCGAAATCCTCTTCGCTGGCGCCCATGGCGCTGCAGGAATCGCTTTTCAATGCCATGTCGCAGGACCCCAGAATCCCTTTCGGCCGTTGGTCCCGAGGGGTGAGCTGTCGGGCGTAGAAGACGAGCTGCGGAATGTTGATCTTCATGGGGCAGACATAGATGCAGCGCTGGCACATGGAGCACATCCAGGGCCATTTGGATTCGACGATGGCCTCGTCCATGCCGAGGGCGGCCATGCGGAGGAACTTTCTCGGGTCCATGTCTTCGAGCCCGGTTGCCGGGCATCCGGAAGAGCAGGCCCCGCAGGTGAGACATAGATCCAGATTGCCGCCTTCCGGTAGAAGTGCCTTGACCTTGTCGAGAAATCGACTGTTGGACCTGGATGAGATGCGAATGGGTTCTGTTGTCATGAATCCTTCCTTGTGTTGGTTTTTGGTAATGGTTCTTTTTGAAGCCGAAGAACCGTCATGTCCATTTCCTCGGAAAGCGGCTCCACCGAAACGATGGAATAAGAGGCTTGCGGCAGCACCCGCAGAAGGTCCCGCTGCATTTCGGGATCGCACCCCATCACCTGCATCACCTGTTTCGGCTTTAACCGCTGGAAAGCGAGAGATACCTTCAAGATGGAAAATGGGGCGATAATTCCCCGAACGTCCAGCGTATAATCGGCTTTTCGGTTCAACGATTGCGTCCTCCCCCTGATGACATACCAGGCGGCTTGTCTTAGCAAATGGCATGCCAATTCTTGGTTTGGTGCGCGTAATTTTAAAATGCTTAGATATCGATCGGTTACAGGTAGAGGGATTGGCTGGGATCCGGAATGGCTTGCCGGGAAAGGATAAAGTTGATAAAGTGACGATCTTTTACAGATGTCAATCGAATTGAACAACTTGCCGGTCCGTATCTTTCCAGCGTACCTGGAGGACTTTCTGTGATCGATGCGTTTTTGATTGGCAAACGCACCGAAAGGACGTTCAAGGGCTTGGGCAGGTGCAGGGCGGCAGAAAAAGAGCGCCGGAGCGCTCGTCGAATCGGCGTAGGGAGATTGGAAAACAGGCGGAACATGGTGGATCAGGAACTCGATCAGTATTGGAAGACGGTATTCAACACGATCCGGGATGGGATCATGATCGTCAATGTCGAAGGGATCATCGTTTCGGTCAACCAGGCCTTTCAGACGATGACCGGTTACGATCGGGACGAGCTGATCGGAAAACCCTGTCATACCATCGGCTGCGATGCCTGCCACCAGCAGCGTGTCGCTTCGAAAAACGGGTTTCACTGTAGTTTGTTCGAGTCAGGCGAAATCCGTCTTCGTCGCTGCTTGCTGAACACGAAGGCCGGAGGCATGCTCCATGCGCTCCAGAATGCCTCCCTCCTGAAGGACCGAAACGGGATGGTGATCGGGGCTGTGGGCACCTATACCGACATTTCCGAGCTGACCCAGAAGGACAGCCAGATTGAAGCCTTTCGGAAAGAACTTCAGGCGGGAGAACACTTTCACGGGATCATTGGAGCGACGCCGGTCATGCGGCAGGTGTTCGACCTCATCGAAAATGCGGCGCTTTCCGATGCACCGGTCATCATTTACGGAGAAAGCGGGGTCGGCAAGGAACTGGCTGCACAAGCCATCCATGAAATCGGAGAGCGGCGAAAAGGTCCGTTTGTCAAGGTGAATTGTGCCAGCTTGACGGATTCCCTGTTGGAGAGTGAGCTGTTCGGCCATGTCAAGGGCGCTTACACGGGTGCGATCCGAGATCGGATCGGCCGCTTCGAAAAGGCTTCAGGCGGGGATATCTTTCTCGACGAAATCGGGGATCTGCCCATGACCACACAGGTCAAGCTGCTGCGGGTTCTCGAGGAAAAGGTCATCGAACGGGTGGGGTCGAGCTCTCCGGTGCCGGTGGATGTGCGCATCATTTCGGCGACAAACTGGGACCTCACCCGACTCGTGGATCAGGGGAAATTTCGGAAGGATTTGTTCTTCCGGATCAATGTCATTCCGATTCATCTGCCGCCGTTGCGGGAGCGGATTGCCGACGTGCCGCTCTTGGCCGAAGCCTTCTTTCGCAAGATCCGCCTCAAAAGCGGAAAACCCATCCAGGGGATCGACAACCAGACCATGGCGACCCTGATGCACTATTCCTGGCCGGGAAACGTCCGGGAGCTCAAAAGCGCCTTCGAATATGCCTTTGTGGTCTGTCATGACCCGTTCATTCAGCCCCACCATCTGCCGCCCGCCATTGCCGGTGCCGGATCCGATGCCTCACCTGCCCCTTCCGGGGCGATTCGATCGTTCAATTTGCGGGAAATCGAAAAACAGGAACTCATCGAAGCTCTGGAAAAAACCGGCTACAACCAGTCCAAGGCCGCCGAGCTGCTTGGCGTCTCCCGCGTCACCATATACAACCGCATGAAGCGCTACGGCGTCGTTCCCAAACGAAGCCTCGAATTGATCGAATGATCAGTTCGTGAAGATGCGTCTTCCCGCCTTGATGGCATCTGCCGATTGCGGCGGTGAAATCCTTCCACATCCGTCACAATTTCCTGAAGCGGCTGTCTTCGAATTCGATGCGGCAAGGCCGGCTCGGCAGCCTTGGCGATATCTTGCCTGCCGACCAGGGTGAAGCGGGCGGGATGAGAAAAGCTCACCCCTTCACGTTCGATGGTGTTCACCCCCATGGCTGCAGCATCCAAGAGAACATCCACCACATGGTCGTCCAAGAGATTGACCTCAACCACATAGAGAATGCCCCGATGGGCGGAAGCCAGAATCCCCGGCTCCACCCGCTTTTCGCCTTGTTTCAGGGCCAATTCCATATCCATCGTTCCCACTACCCGATCTTCGGTGGCGCCAACCGGAAGCTCCACCACACGGATGCCTCGGCGGAACGTCTCTGCTTCTGGGCCATCGGAGGATGTTTGCCTTCGGCCGCAATCCGACCGTGTGCATTCCCGGTAAACCTGATCAGACCACTTTCCGCACGCATGAAAAATTCGAATGAAATCCATCCAGCCATAAATTTTCAGAATTTGTCAGCATCCGGCAACTCGTTTATAGATTGGTCATCAGCATGGGTGACGGGTGACGAATGATGGCTAATGGGCCGTCATTTTCATCCCCGGGGGGCGACGGTCATGTCATTCCACTCCCCATTCTTGCAACGGGGAAGTGGAGAGAAATGTCCTGGTTTTCGTTCATGCGCTGCATCGGATCGCGTGCCCGGCTTCCAGGCGATGTAAGGCGGTTTCGCCATCGGTTCTCAACGAACTAATGAAGGTATCGACGGAAAGGAGTAACTCTCATGACGCGATCTCTGTTTCGGAAGTGTTGCGGTTTCGGCGTGATGTTGCTGGTGTTGGGGCTTGGAGCTTCTCCGGCCGTTTCCGGAGCGCTCGATGCTTTCAAGGGGCTGGAGGGAACGATCCAGATTGCGGGCGGTACGGCCCACATTCCGGTGATGAACGATGCCGCAAAGGCTATCATGACGGCCCACCCGAAGATCCGTATTCTGGTTGAAGGCGGCGGATCGGGGATCGGTGTGCAAAAGGTCGGGGAAGGGCTCGTGGATATCGGCAATACGGGCAGGCCGCTCACCGATCCGGAAGTCGCCAAATACGGCCTCAAATCCTTCCCGTTCGCACTGGACGGCGTTGCCGTGGTGGTGCACCCATCGAATCCCGTATCCAACCTGACGGCCCAGCAGGTCCGGGACATTTTCTCGGGTGCCATCACCCGTTGGAAGGATGTCGGCGGAAACGACGCGCCGATTCACCTCTTTACCCGGGATGAGGCCAGCGGGACGCGGGAAGTATTTTGGGAAAAGGCGCTCAAGAAAGGCAGTGTCGCTTCGTCCGCCAATGTCGTTGCATCCAATGGGGCCATGAAGGTGGCCGTGTCCCAGGACAAGGACGCCATCGGCTACGCCGGCATCGGTCATGTGGATGCCGGCGTCAAGGGGATCGTGCTGGACGGCGTTGCGCCGACCCAGGAAAACGCCATGAACGGCTCCTATCCCGTAACCCGAAAATTGTACATGAACACCAAGGGAGAGCCCAAACCGCTGGTCAAGGCCTTCATCGATTACATCCTGAGCTCGGAGGGCATCGAGATCGTCAAGAAACACGGATATCTCCCTCTATAAAGGACAGGGCCTGATTTGACCGATCATCGCCTTAAGGCCGAAGCTCGGGCTCATCGCCACACCGCGCGCCGCGAGCGCTGGATCGAACGGATCCTGCTTGCGGCAGCGGGGCTCAGTGCGG
>Ga0272446_1002727_pt1 | contig 23483 bp, 19 predicted proteins | sample YNPCB0061_FD_194587 | JGI IMG/M metagenome (GOLD analysis project Ga0272446, IMG submission 194587) | Hot spring microbial mat communities from Yellowstone National Park, WY, United States - YNP-CB-006-1 | ecosystem: Environmental > Aquatic > Thermal springs > Hot (42-90C) > Sediment | place... | reverse complement strand
ACGGCGAGCCGCCGCCCGGTGATGACGAGCTACCGGCATTCAGCGCGATCCACGGCTCGCTCGACGAGGGGTTTCGCCTGCCGGCGCTGAATCTGACGCTCTACAGCGATACCGAGATCTTTGGCTGGCGCCAGCGCCGCGTACCAACCGAGCGCCGCCGTCGCGAACGCAGCGTTGAAGATCGTGCCGCGTTTCTGCGTGGCCTCAAACCGGGCGATTACGTGGTGCATATCGAACATGGCATTGCCCTGTACGAGGGCCTGGTGCGGCGCAGCGTCGGCGGGATCGCGCGCGACTACCTGAACCTGCGGTATGCCGAAGGCGACCGGCTCTATGTCCCGGTTGATCAGATCGATCGTATCTCGCGCTACATCGGCGCCGGTGATGCCGAGCCACAGTTGACCCGCCTCGGCACCCAGGAATGGGAACGCGCCAAGCGCAAGGCGCGCGCCGCAGTGCAGAACCTGGCGGATGAATTGATCGGCCTCTATGCACAGCGCCAGATGGCTGCAGGGCACGCATTCAGCGGCGATACCGAGTGGCAGCGTGACCTTGAGGCCAGCTTTCCCTATATCGAGACACCCGACCAGCTCAAGGCCATTGTTGATGTCAAGCGCGATATGGAGCAACCCCAGCCGATGGACCGGTTGGTCTGCGGCGACGTCGGGTTCGGCAAGACTGAAGTCGCGTTACGCGCTGCGTTCAAGGCCGTCCAGGATGGCAAGCAGGTCGCTGTGCTGGTGCCAACGACCGTACTGGCCCAGCAGCATTACGACACCTTCACCCGGCGCATGGCGGCCTTCCCGATCAAGGTGGACATGATCTCGCGGTTTCGCTCGGCGAAGGAGCAGGGCGACATTGTGCGCCGGCTGGCAACTGGCGAGATTGATGTCATTATCGGCACCCATCGTCTGTTGTCGAGAGATATCGTCTTCAAGGATCTGGGCCTGCTGGTGGTTGATGAGGAGCAGCGTTTCGGCGTGCGTCACAAGGAACGCATCAAGCAATTGCGTACCAATGTTGACGTCATTACGCTCACGGCGACGCCAATTCCGCGCACACTTCACATGGCGCTGGCCGGTATTCGCGACCTGAGCGTGATTGACACGCCTCCCGAAGAACGCGTACCGATCAAGACCTATGTCCTTCCCTTCGACGAACACCTGGTACGCGAGGCCGTGCTGCGCGAACTCGATCGCGGCGGCCAGATCTACTTCGTGCATAATCGGGTACAGAGCATCTACTATGTAGCGGATCGGCTGCGCCAGCTCGTTCCGGAAGCGAAGATTGCCGTCGGACATGGGCAACTCGAAGAGCATCAACTGGAACGTGTGATGCTCGATTTCTTCACCGGCAAGGATGATGTGCTGGTGTGTACGACCATCATCGAGAGCGGGCTGGATGTGCCGAATGCCAATACAATCATTATTGACGATGCAACCAGCTTCGGCCTGGCCCAGCTCTACCAGTTGCGCGGGCGCGTCGGGCGCAGCACGCAGCGCGCATATGCCTATCTCTTCTACAAGTCGGAGCGCCCTGCGACGCCGGAAGCGCAGGAGCGCCTGCAGGCAATCCAGGAGGCGACCGAGCTGGGGGCCGGGTTTCGGATTGCCATGCGCGATCTTGAAATACGGGGTGCCGGTAATCTGCTCGGCGCTGAACAGAGCGGCCATATTGCGGCGGTCGGGTTCGATCTCTACTCGCGGCTGCTGGAGCAGGCGGTGATGACGCTCAAGCAGCGCCTGGTTGCAACCCATTTTGTGAGCGATGGAGAAAGGGAGAAGGCAAGACGAGGAGCGGAGAGGAGGAGTGGGGAAGAACCGGAGAGCGGGAGAACCGGAGAGCCGGAGAGTTCGGCGCCGGTATCCATCCATCCGCACGCAGCGCGGAAACAACCGCCGGTCAAGGTCGACGAGAGAGTATTGATCTCGCCGCTGGTCACGCTTGATCTCCCACTCGATGCGTATCTACCGGTTGACTACATCCCTGACGACCAGGTGCGGCTGGCGGTCTATCAGCGCATTGCGCAGGCACAGACGCCGCAGGCAGTGCGTGAGTTGCGCCAGGAACTGCGCGATCGCTTTGGTGCCTTGCCCGAACCTGCCGAGCAGTTACTGATCTGGTTGCGCATCAAGGCGCTGGCGCTGGCCGCCGGAGTCATATCGGTTGTGACCACCGACGAGGAGTTTGTCGTGCGTTTGCCGGAAGGCGGCGAGGTGCAACGCGCACGGTTGGCGCGCCGCTATACACGCGAGAAGGGGATTCGCATCGGCCCGCAGTTCGTGCGCCTCGACCGGCGAGTCTACAATGCCGGCGGCGATGGGGCATGGATCGAGACGCTCTGCGGCGTTCTTGAGACGCTGGGGCGATAGGGCCGGCGCATTGACCGGCAGCACCTGTTCAATCCGTGACAGGCACGAGCACGGCAATGTCCCACTCCCCTTCCTGAATGGCGGCGAAGGCGCGCATGGCCGAGACCAGGCCCGCGTGGGCCGCGTGGTGCTCATAACACACGGCGCCGGTCAGGTCGAGTAGCGTATACAGTCGATCCCCGGCCCGCACTTCTTGATTCAGCGCCACATCAGCGCGAAAGAGACCACTGGCCGGTGCGATGGTGAAGTCGCCGCGCCAGATCCGTTGCGGCGGCGGCGCCTCCGGCGCTTCCGCCAGGACACCCAGCACTGCCAGGACATTGCGCACGCCGCGCTGCGCCAGCGTAACATGCTCTGGCTCGCAGCGGCCGTTGCCGCCGATCTCGGCGCCGATGGCAGCAATGCCTGCGCGCATTGCTTCATAGCTCAGCACCCCTGGCCGGTGCGTGATCTCCCAGACCAGTTCCAGGCCAAAGGCGCGCGCCATCGCCAGAGACCGGTCGCTCACATCACCGGCCTCTGGCAGACGATAGAACCCGGCCTGTGGATGAAACAGGTAGCGCGTTCCACCGCTGTGCAGATCGATCAAGGCGTCGGCGCCGGCGATCAACCGCTGAAAGACCACCGCTGCCAGGCGCTCAGAGAGCGTCCCGTGAGGATTGCCGGGAAATACCCGGTTGAGATTCACACCATCGAGCGGGTTCACGCGCAGACTGGCGTGAAACGCTGGTGGATTCACCACCGGAACGAGCACAACTGTTCCGTGCACCGCAGCAGGATCGAGCGCGCGCGTAAGTTCGGCAACTGCGCGCACGCCCTCATACTCGTCGCCATGCACGCCGGCTGTCACGACAACTCGCGGCCCGGCACGCGCACCGGCCAGTACGGTATACGGCACGCGCAGCATGCTCCCATCGTTGAGCCGTGCGACAGGCAGTGAGTGATGGTAGCGTCCGGGCGCCAGCCTGGCCCGGTCGAGCAGTTCTTCACCCAATGATCCACCCGCATTCTAGCGAAGATACGCCAGCATCCCGCCATCTACGATCAGGGTCGCACCGGTCACAAAGGAAGCTTCATCGGACGCGAGAAACAGTGCCGCGGCGGCCGCCTCCTCAATGGTTCCGGGCCGGCCCAGCGGTACGCCCGTACCGATCTGTTCCTGAAGCGATGCAAACATTGCTGCATTGCGCTCGACCGTAATCGGCCCCGGCGCCAGGCAGTTCACCGTAATGCCGTACGATGCCAGATCGATCGCCATTGCCTGCGTCAGCCCCAGCACACCATGCTTTGCAGCAACATATGCCGCCGCTTCACGTTCGGCCGCGAATGCGTTCACCGAACCGACATTGACAATGCGCCCGCGAATCCCGTGCTCGACCATGTGCCGCGCGACCGCCTGACCACAGAGGAACATGCCGCTCAGGTTCACGTCAATGATCCGCTGCCAGGCGCTGAAGGTCACGTCCAGAAAAGGGCCGTTCGCGCCAGCGATGCCGGCGTTGTTGATCAGGATATCGATCGTTCCGAAGTGCGCGATCGTCGTGCTCACCGCGCGCGCGACCTGCTCCGGCACACTGACATCGGTTCTGCCCGGCGCGATTGCTACACCCCCTGCCGCAACCACGGCATCAACGGTCGCCCTGGCCGATGGTTCATCACGTTGCACGATAGCGACAGCGGCACCCTCCTGCGCAAAACGCAACGCGATGCCGCGGCCGATGCCGCGACCACCACCGGTGATCAGCGCCGTCTTGCCGTACAATCGCCCGGGCATAGAGCATTCATCATATCATCAGACGAACATGTGGCACCAGTATATGCCTGCTCTGCGGGAAGTGTCAACTGGTTCGCACGTCTCGGCTGCGCTGGACACGCGCGTTCGTTGAAACCTTCCCACGCATTGTTGAGAAATGCTTGACATCGCCACAACCATAAGTTAAACTGACGCTAATCCTCCACTTGGTCTGACATTCTTACAATGCGATAACGCCGGCACCACCCGGCGACGCGCGGTTGGACCATCGGCAGCGTGATCGCCATCGGACGGGGGTTTGTATGGCAACGAGCGTTGAAGTATCGCCGATCCTGCGCCGGCCTCGCTGGAGCAAACGCGCGCAGCGTGAGTTTATCGCCGGTCTGCTCTTCTCGGCGCCGTGGCTTATCGGGCTGGTCGTCTTTATTGGCTACCCGATGATCACGACCCTGTACTACAGTTTTACACGCTACGAGATCCCGCTGGAGCCGCGCTGGATTGGCTGGAAGAACTATGTCGATCTGTTTACCGGCGATCGATTTTTTCCGAAGGTGCTGTATAACAGCGCATTCCTGACCTTCATCGGCATTCCGGCGCAACTGGTGTTTGCGTTGCTGTGTGCGCTGCTGCTGAACCTGAAGATTCGCGGCCAGGTGATCTGGCGCACAATCTATGTGCTGCCGACGCTGATGCCGCCCGTGGCCCTGGCGCTGCTCTGGCGCTGGATCCTCAACCCGGAACTGGGCCTGGTGAACAATGCGCTGAAAGCCATCGGCATCACTGGCCCATTGTGGTTCGCCAGCCCGCTCTGGTCGAAACCCAGCATCATCATTATGCAGATGTGGGCCGTCGGGGCAATGACCATCATCTATCTGGCGGCGTTACAGGGCGTGCCGCAAGAACTCTACGAGGCCGCCGAAATTGACGGTGCGAGTAAAACGCAACAATTCTGGAGCATCACGCTCCCACTGATCTCACCGGTCACGCTGTTTCAGCTCATCACCGGCGTGATCTGGTCGTTGCAGTTCTTTACCGAAGCCTACATTATCGGCGGGGCCGGCACATCGCCGGGAGCGCCCGAAGGCTCGCTGTTGTTCTATGGCCTGTACCTGTATGTTCAGGCATTCCAGTATCTGAACATGGGCTATGCGGCTGCAATGGCATGGATTCTCTTCGCAATCACTGCACTGGTGACATGGCTGCTCCTGCGCGTCTCACGACGCTGGACGTCGTACGACCTGGTGTAGAGGAGGCCCGCCCATGAGCACAACGATGTCTGAGAGCGGGATCGCTGTGCGCCAGCGAGCGCGGCGAATGGTGCTGCTCCAGCGCACGCTGGGCCAGATGGCACTCTATGTGCTTGTAGCTGCGGTCAGCGTCCTGTTCCTCTTTCCATGGCTCTGGTTGATTTCTACCTCGCTCAAGTCACCGGAGCAGATCATTGCCGTTCCTCCGCAGCTTCTGCCCAACCCGGTGATGTGGATCAACTATTACTATGGCGTGACATTCGTCGATTTTCCCCGCTATATGCTCAATACGCTGATCATCGCCACATCGGTCATGCTCGCGCGGATCGTTTCCTGTACCCTGGTCGCGTATGCGCTGTCAATTGTTGACTGGCCCGGCAAGCCCATCCTGTTCGCCCTGGTGCTGGCAACGATGATGCTGCCCGGTCAGGTGACGCTCATTCCATTGTTCATCATCTATAGCCGGCTCGGCTGGGTCAATACATTCCTGCCGCTGACTCTACCGGCGCTGTTTGGTGATGCGTTTTTCATCTTTCTGATGCGCCAGTTCTTTGTCACGATTCCCAGGGATCTGGTTGATGCTGCGCGCATGGATGGCGCCTCGCATTTCGATATCTATCTGCGGGTGGTGATGCCGCTGGCACGCCCGGCGCTCGCGACGCTTGTGGCGTTCACGTTCATCTGGACGTACAACGATTTTATGGGGCCGCTGATCTATTTGAAGGATCGTGATCTCTGGACATTGTCGCTGGGCATGCAAGGGTTCACCCAGCGATACGGCGCAGGCGGCACCGCTCTCGGGGCCATGATGGCGGCAGCGACGCTCTACACATTGCCGATGATCGTGCTTTTCCTCGCGGCGCAGAAGACGTTCATTCGCGGCATTGTGACCACAGGCCTGAAATAGCGGGCCCGGTGACGCCTTTCGCGCGGGCGGCGTATTGGGATTACGGATTCCAGGAGGTACTGACCTATGAGCACACCCAGACTCTCGCGTCGTCAACTGCTGAGACTGGCCGGAGCCGGTGCTGCCGGCTCGCTGATCGCTGCCTGCGGTGGCGCACCGCAGGGTGCCGAGCCAACGCCTGCGAGCGAAGCAACGGCAGTTGCCCAGCCGACCGTCAATGCCACGCCGGTCGGTCCAACTGCCACGGCCATTCCACTGCCACAGGGTGAGACAATCGAGGGGTTCACCAGCCTGATGGCGAATCCCTCAGAGCAGATCAAACTGGTCTACTGGTGGGGGAACAACTACGAACCGGCGCTCCAGTTTACCAATGAGATTATTGCACGCTTCTCGAATGCCTACCCCAATGTGATCGTCGAGCCGGTGGCCGGTCAGAACTGTGACGCCTTCATCACCGCCGCTGCCGCCGGCACCCCGCCCGACCTGTTTCATACGTGGGACTGCGTCGAACGTATGGGGGCATGGGCGCGCCGTAATGTCATCATTCCCCTCGATGACTATATCGCCAGAAGCAAGTTCCCGCTCGATGATTATGCGCCGGGTATTATGGACACCTGCCGGATGGATGGCAAGATCTGGGGCATGGTTGATACTGCTGGCGTCTTCTTGCTCTGGACGCGCCCGCAGATCTTTGCTGACATCGGCAAGCCCGTTGATGCGGTGCCGCAAAATACCGACGAGATGTGGCAGTGGGCCAGGGAACTGACCAGAACAGACGCAAGTGGCGGCATCGAGCGGCTCGGGTTACGTATGCCGAACTGGCTGTGGGAGTATTTTGCCTGGATTGCCGTCTTCGGCGGTGAGATCTGGGACGTCAACGCCGGCGAACCGACACCGGATCATCCGGGCGTGCTCGCGGCGCTCAATGACCTGGTCGATCAGGTCAGGCTCTATGGCGCCGAGAATCTGCAGCGCTGGTCATCGGGCATCGGTGCCGGCGAAGGAGCGCAGAATCCCTGGCTGGCGGGCAACGCTGTGATGCAGGTCGGCGGCGACTGGACGGGCCAGGCAATCTTCGACTTCTTCCCTGACTGGAAATTTGGCGAGCAGTACAATGCCGTGGCGCCGCCACCGGCCCCGGAAGGCAAGCGTGCCGGCGAGAGCGCCATCGCCTGGTGGTCGTGGCCCTGGGTCATTCCGGCCGGTACGCGGAATCCTGACTGGTCGTGGGAGCTTCTGCGCTTCTACCTCTCTACAGAGTTTCAGGTCAATGTTCACGCCAAGTTCAAGGAAATGCTGGTACGCAAGAGTATGATGAACGATGAGCGACTGGGCCATCCCTGGATCAAAGCCGGGCGTGACATTGTCAATGGTCAGCGCAAGTTGACGACCATGATGCCGATGAATCCTGTCGCCGCAGAGTATTCCAATCTGCTCGGCGAAGCGATCGATGGCGTTATCCGCCTCAACCGTACGCCCGAAGAGGCGATGGCGCAAGTCAAGACCGAGACGATGCAGAAATTGAGCGAACTGAAGGGTTGACCCTGCGCCGGCCGCCGGACCGGCGGATGACCCCGGAGACATCGGATGCCTGCATCCATAAATGGGTGGCTCGCGAGCCGCCGAGTGGTGTGGTAGGAGATTGCTTCAGCCACGCGTCGCTCGCGCTCATCGCAATGACACGGGGCGTATGGTGTTTCGGATAGGCACTTGACTGGAGGTATATGTGACGACACTCTCGCGTGCAGAGATCGATCTGTTTCTTGCCGAACCGTTGCTCGCGCGGATCGCCACGGTTCGACCCGACGGCCGGCCCCATATCGCACCGATGTGGTTCTGGTGGGACGGCACCAGTATGTATATGGAAACGCCGCCCGATTCGGTCAAGGCGAACAATCTGCGTTCCAATCCGTTCTGTGCTGTCACCGTTGATATCACTGAGGGAGGGTTGCGTTTCAAATCAGTCATTCTGGAAGGGCGCGCTGAGTTGCTCGATGATCCGGTGTATGCGCGCGATATGGCGCGGCGGGTCTATACAAAGTACCTTGGCGAGGAAGGAGTTCGCTCGCCAACGCCCGCCTCGATGATTAGCAATCCGCACGTGATTATTAAACTCACACCGTCGCGCATTCTTACCTATGATGGTACACGTATCGGTCTGGCGCCTATTCCGTGAAGCACCGCGCTATGAGCCGCTGTAGCCGTCAGAAGTCGGCAATTCACAATCGTGTGAATGTCCGGCACAAGGTATACCGTGATAACGCATGCCAGCAGATCGTTTTCGCTATCGGGTAACGTGCGGCTGGTTGCGCGATCTGGCGTCGGAACCGGCGCCGCATGATCCATGGCCGTGCATCCGCTGGGACGACAGATTGCTCGCCGATCAGCTGCGCTTTCTCGACGTCCAGGCCGAGATGGATGTGACATACAACGTGGTCTGGGGTCTGTTTATTGATCGTTCCTGGCCCGTACCTTTCGCGAACATTATTGATGCTGAACGTGAGGCGCGGCTGCACACGTTTGTCGCTGCTGCTCATGAGCGTGGCCTCAAGATCCTGCACGGCACCGGTATCTACTCCTGGGGTTTTGATGACATCATTCGGGCGCATCCAGAGGTGGCGCGCGGTCATGCGCACAGTATGTGCCCGTTCAGCCCCCAGGCATGGGAGTGGCAGCGCCGTGTGCTCGATTTTCTGATGGATCCACGCTGGGGCCTCGATGGTATCAGCATGCAGTCGGCTGATCAGGGGCGCTGTTCGTGCGACCAGTGTCGCGCGCGGTCGGCTGCCGAGCACCATGCCGATCTGCTGGTACGCTGCGCCGAGTATGTTCGCGCTGGCAGGCCGGACTGGACGATTGGCCAGGCGTCCTGGGGCCTGGCGCTCGACGATCCGGCGGATTTTGAGCATGTGCGCCGTATCTCGCGCGTCGTTGACTATATGGTCGAAGTACGCGAACGCTCAGCAACAGCCGGGCGTCGCGCCGACATTGCCCGTGGTCTGGCCTGCGCTTACGGCTCGGTCGGTGGGGTATTCGTTGAACCACCGCAGCATTATGAGCGGCTGCGCTGGTTCGTGCCCTGTGGCCTGCGCTCGGCGCGCGCCCTGCGTCGCCTGTGGGACGATGGCGGGCGGGCGGTGGAATACTTCTATCGCCCATTTGCCAATCCGGTGGAAGAAGTCTCGTGGCGTACCGGGGCGGCCATCCCTGGCGCGCCCGACACATCGCCCGAGGAGGCGCTCAGCAGAGCGGTCGCCGCAGTGTATGGGGTGTCGGGTGCGGCGCAGGATCAACTGGCGGCATGGTTCGCCCGCGGTGAAGATGCCTATTTCACACGCTCCGATTTCGTGCCCGGCAACGGGCCGTTATCGCTTGAACCGCTGATCTGGTCGGAGAACCCGGCTGCTGCCGGCCCGCCGATCTATCTCCGCGACCGCATGACCGCCGCACAGCGCGCGGGCTATGCTTCTGATCTGCGGCAGTTGCGTGCCGACCTCGCAATGATTGCGCTTCCGCGACGCGAGCAGGCCGATCGCACGATTGCTGCCATCAATGGTACGCTACGCGATCTTGCGGCGCTCGACGCGCCATAACACGCAGCATCGGGAGGCGTGCATGCCACAACCACAGTATCAACGTGCCGGTACGCTCTGGTACGTTGGCGATGGGTTCATCTGGGACGATCTGCCGGCAACCTGCCGGACACTACCGGGACGCCCGCTCGAGTGTTCGTCACAGTTGCTGGTCTACAACCCTGATACAGCAACGGCCCACGTGACCGCGCGTTTCTACCATACCGACCGTCCACCGACATCTACTGGCATTGATGTGGCGCCTGGCGCGATCACCACACTTGAACTGGCAACCCTCAGCGTTGTGCCGCACAAGCAGCCATTCTGGATCGTCGTCGAGTCGGATGTGCCCGTGCTACCGCAGGCGCGCCATGAGGACTATATGTTCTGGGACCCGGTTCCCGACGCGATGGTAGCGCCGACGCCCTATCCCGGCCCGCTGACCGATGAGACGGTCTGGATCTTTCCCGATTGCTACCAGGGGGGGCCGCAGAGCTGGTATGAGCGTGAATTGCTCAGCATCCTCAATCCCGGTCATGAGCCGGTGACCGTGCGCATCCGCTACTTTCTGCGCACACGCGAGTCGGGCGCGGAAGAACAGATCGAGATTCCGGCAGAACGTGTGGCCGGGCTCGACATCTGGGAGCGCGGCCCGCGCCTGCTTGGCAGTGCAAATGGTCCTCCCATCCGTGTTCAGCACGATTATGCCGTGCGGATCGATGCCAGCGCCCCCGTGATCGCGCAGACCACGCGGCGGGCACGCTGGACCTTGCGTCCATCAGTCGTGGGAGCGCGCAGCCTCATCGGTTTTCCGCTCCGTTCTCCGGGCCCCACCGTATGGCACTATCCCGGCGGCATGATCGTCGACAGGGGGGTGTTACCGCGTGAGGCAAACTTCGATGTCACATGGAACCTGTTGTTCACCCATAATCTCGACGAGACGCACCCGGCGCAGGCAACGATCCTCTTCTACCATCCTGGCCAGGCGCCGACGCAATCGCAGCCCCTGACGATCCCGTCACTCAGGTCGGACCTGCAATGGTTGCACCTCCCACCGTGGCTTGGCGAGCATACCGCTATCGATCGTCCGTTTGGCATGACCGTCAGCGCCGATCAGCCGGTTGTTCCGGAAGTGACATGCGCCGAGTTCGAGATGTGGAGCCAGATGTGCCCGGGTGCCATGTCGGCGGTGAACTTCTACCCCGGGCCGCTGCGCGACGAACGGCGCTGGTGGCTGGGCATCGCTCCTGCCGGCGGCGCCGACGATCGCAACGTCGCGTGGTTGCAGAGCTATCATCTGCTCAACCCTGGCGATGTGCCTGTACACGGCACACTTACCATGCTTGGCACCGGCATGCACCTCGAACACCCGTTCACTCTCGCTGCCGGCAGTGTTGCGGCCATCCATTCGACCGATATCTCCGGCCTGCCGCTGCATGCGCCATTCGCGGTGCGCGCCGATGGCGATAGGCCATTCTGCGCCCAGGTGTTCGTGCGCACGTTCACTCGCGGCCTGGCCCCGACTCGTGGGATGTATGCGTGTATGGGAGTACCGATGCAACTTGATTGATCGCCAGGCGACACGAGTGATACCCGGTTGCATTCGGACATACAACGATCAAGCGCGACGGCATGCACCCTGCGCTACGCCGCTGCACGGTTCCGCAGGGTGCGGTCATCCGGTACGATTGACTGCTACGCTGAAACGGAGACACGCATTGTCATGACCCTGACCATCGAAACCTACGGCCGCGATCGTCTGGAGCAGATGCTGGCGCTGTACAATGCCGAAACGGCGCATGAACCGCACATTGCGCCACTGACGCCGGAACGCTTTCTTGCACTGATTGAACAGAAATCGTATTTCGACCCGGACGGTCTGCTGGTGGCTGTTGAAGACGGCGCCGTGGTTGGATGGGCGCATGCATGTGTTGTGCCCGGCAGCGAGACCTGGCACGACCAGGAGAGGCTGGCAGCGCAGCTTCGCATGCTGATCTACCCGCGCACCCGCTTGAAGGTCGGGCACATCCTGGTTGCAGAAGCGACCGGCTGGCTGGCACGTTCGGGGTTACCGCTGCAACTGGCCCTGCACGCCCAGGCGGGCTACCCATTCTACCGCGGCATCTGGATGGGTGGCGAGCCGATGGGGCCTGCCAGCATGCCGCATGTGCAACTGGCGCTGGAGGTTGGCGGCTACAAGCTCACCCAGGAATCAATCTTCATGACGATGCGCCTGGACGAAGCGCCATCGCCACGGCCCGTTGCCGGGGTCGAGCTGATTGAACATGCAGCCGAGATAAAGCATGCAACCCAGCGCGAGTCGTGGCGCGGGTTTGCACCGCGGCGAACCCGCGCGCTGATCGCGAGCGCAGAGGTTGGGAGCATCGGCTGGGTGATCGAGCCGCACGTCGCCGACCGGCTGGGCGCGCCGTGTATGAACATCTGGGCGCTGGGGGTGCGCGAAGAGTACCGGCGGAAAGGGATCGCCGCCGCGTTGATTGCTGATGCCCTGTGCAGCGCCTATGCGCAGGGCGCGCGGTTCGCTTCCGTCGGCACCCAGCTCTGGAACGCGGCCGCGCACGCAACCTATGCCTCATTCGGCTATGTGCCATCATGTCTGTTGATCGGACGCACGCGTGAGGGATAGGGATCAGGCGATCGCGCCCGGCGTTGCTCCACTGAACGGACACCGTTGCTCTTCGCGCCCACCCGGGTCGTGGCAACGCATCGCACGCACCGTCACTCGGCGCGGTACATGCGGAGCGCCTCGCGGTTGAGTTCGATACCGAGGCCGGGTTGTTGCGGTAACGGAATGACCCCATCGACCATTCGCAATTCGTCGGCCACCAGGTCCCGGCGCAGCGCCGACTCCGAAAGCTCGGCGGGGAGGAACTCGATATAGGGGCAACACGCCGTCGCAGCCGCCAGGTGTGCACTGGCGGCAATGCCGATGCCGCTCTTCCAGCAGTGCGGCACGATCAGCCGCCCACGATCAGCCGCGATCTGGCAGACCTTCCGCGCCTCGGTGAATCCGCCAACCCGGCCGATATCAGGTTGAAGCACATCAATGTTCCCCCGATCGGCCAGGTCGAGGAACTCCCAGTGGGTGTTCTGCCACTCGCCGGCCGCGATCCGAATGGGTGAGTGGTCGGCCAGGAACGCATAACCTGCAAGGTCATCAATATCGAGCGGCGTCTCAAAGAAGAAGACATCGTACGGCTCGAGCTGGCGCAGCACACACAGAGCGCGTTTGGCATCGGCCCACGCATAGGCCACGTCAACCATCAGCGTGAAACCGGCGCCGACGGCTTCGCGGCAGGCAGCAACAATCTCGACGACATGCTCATCGCGCTCATTCAAGCCGTTATGCGCATACGGGCCATTGATGCACACTTCCAGCTTGGCCGCACGGTAACCGAACTCCTCCCTGGCGCGGCGTACCTTCTCGACCAGCGATCGGGTATATTCGCCCAGGGTGCGGCCAGTCGGCAAGAGGGATGCATAGGGCACGATGTGATCTTTCACGGCGCCACCAAGGAGCGTGTAAATGGGAACGCCAAGTGCCTTGCCTTTGATGTCCCACAGTGCCATGTCAATCGCGCCAAGGGCACAGATCAGTGCACCGCGCCGCCCATTCATTTTCGAGCCACTGTAGAGCATCTGCCACAGGGCCTCGGGCTGCAGCGGGTCCTTGCCGATCAGAGTCTCTTCCAGGCCCAGCCCCATCGAATGTGTGCCGCGGGCGCGAATGCACTCGCGCGCGATCCAGGGATTGACATCCGTTTCGCCGATACCAACGATCCCTTCATCAGTATGAATCTCGACAACCAGGTTGTCCTGTGCCGAGGAACTGGCGCCAGTATCAACATCTGGCACAATCAACACATGGTAGTCAATATGCGTGATCTTCATGGGTTGCCTCCGTCAGCGTCACGAGAGGATCGCCGGTATGGTTTCGGGGGCGCGGCGATGCAGCGGTTCACAACCTGTTGCAGTGACGACAAACTGGTCCTCAAGATCGAACCAGCCCCAGGCATTGGCAAACATCGGTTCACACGAAACGATCATGCCAGGTTCCAGAACCAGGTGGCAATCGGGGTGAACCGAGATTCCACCGGTATTGAACAGGCCGTGCCCTACCCGGCCAGCCACTCGTTCCGGCAGGCCGAAGCGCCGCTCCATACGCGCGCATGCCGCATATACGTCGGAACAGCGTGCTCCGGGTCGCACCGCCTCTTCCATCGCGCGGACGCATTCCCACGTGATGCGATACCAGCGCTCGACCTGCGCAGGTGGCTTGCCAATATGCCAGACGCGGTCAACGTCCCCCCAGTAGCCGGCATAGCTCACGCCGCTGAGGCAACGCGCGACGGTGTCGCCAGGCTGAAACACGCGATCGGTAAGCACCGCATGAAAGATCGCAGAGTCGTCGCGATCCGGATTGCGCACATCCCAGGCGCCGGCAGGATCGTAACGGTACGCCGCTGCGCCATAGCGTTCGGCAAAGCGCTCCGCCAGGCGGGTGACGAACTCACGCTCGGTTATGCCAGGGCGCAGCACCTGCGGCGTCTGTTCGTGGATCCAGACGCCGGCTTCACATGCCAGGCGCACACGTTCAATCTCAAGGGGGGTATGCACCTGCATCAACCGCCGGATGACCGGTGATCCATCCACCAGTTGCGCGTGCGGCAGCATGTCGCGCAGGCGAAGAAAGTCATTGACAGACATGCCGAGTGTCATGCAGTCGCCAAGCTCAAACCCAAGGCGCGCGCGATTGAGGTTGAGGTCGGCGCAGATTCGAGGTATCTGCCACAGCCCCCAGATCTCGGCGCGCGGCTGTTCTGCCGGATCGACGCGCTCGACGATGGCACGGATCTCGCTCACCCAGGTTGAGCGACGGGTCGTGTTGAAGTGCTCACCAGCAGCGGTGGGCGGCATGTAGAGATAGTCGCCGTCGTGTGTCAGAATGAACCAGGTCGCACGCGCCTGGCAACGGTCATGCCATTCGTGGGGTTCGTGCAGGCTCGTGAACCACCAGCCGACCGCGCTGCTCGTAATCACCAGCGCATCGAGGTGATACTGTTCCATGAGGGCGCGCGCGCGCGCGCAGCGCAGCCTGTATTCCTCGTAAGGCATATCATGGCCAGGATCATACGACGGATACTCGAGCCACTCGTCGTGCGCGTGCGCCAGCGCATCATAGTCGAACATCGCCCTGCTCCATCAGTCAATGATCGCGCTTTCGGCCTGGAACGACACACCCCAGGCACGGGTGCGCGGCGGGTGGCGCAGAATACCCTCCTCATTGAGTTCGACGCCCAGGCCGGGGGCCGTAGGCAACGCAAGATACCCTTGCCTGACGCGCAATGGTTCCGGGTCAATCAGGAATTCGTCGCGCCAGTGGGCCGACCAGAGATAATCGTCGGCGGGCATTTCCAGGATGCTGAAGTTCGGCAGGTTGGCCGCCAGGTGCAGGGTCGCCGCGGTACAGACCGGCCCGTGCGGATTGTGGGGCGCCACGCCGACGCACCGGGCTTCGGCCAGCGCAGCGATCTTCTTGCACGCCAGCAACCCCCCGACAAAGATGACGTCGGGCTGAATATAACCGACGAGCTGGCGCTCGAGGATCGGCCAGAACTCCGCCGCGGTATAGACTCGTTCGCCAACCGCCAGCGGCAGCGGGGCGTGGGCTGCAACCCGCGCCAGCCCGTCGAGGTTCTCAGGTGGAACCGGTTCCTCCATGAAATAGGGTCGCAGCGGCGCAATTTCACGCGCCAGCAGCATGGCGGTGTTCGGGTCGAGGCGACCGTGACACTCAACCAGGAGCTCGACTTCATCGCCGACGGCTTCGCGTACTGCCTGGATTTGCCCGACGACATCACGCATCTGCGCCGGACCCAGGGAAAGAAAGTTGGCCGGCAGTGGGTCCCATTTGAGCGCCGTCCATCCCTCAGCCACGGCCTGCAGCGCCTCTTCAACCCGCTGCTCGACCGAGTGGCCCGAGGTCGCTTCGCTGATGTGGGTGTAACAGCGCACCTGGCTACGGCAGGGGCCACCGAGCAGGGTATGCACCGGGACGTGCAACGCCTTGCCGGCAATGTCCCACAATGCCATCTCGACGGCGCCGAGCGCCGCAAGAAAGACAGGACCGCGGAAGAAGCTGCTGTGATAGAGGTTGCGCCAATGATTCTCGATCTGAAAGGGATCCTTGCCGAGGATGTAGCTTTTGATGGCTTGAAGCGCCGCTACGATTGACTGTTCCTGACCGGTGAGTGCGGCCTCGCCAACGCCGGTCAGACCGTCGCTGGTGAGGAGTTTGACGAAGATCCAGTCGCGCCAGTCGGCGTCGACAACAAAGATCCGCATATCGGTGATCTTCATAGGCAACCTCCGATTAGAGCCTATCCGAAAACCAGATGGTCAATGTCATTGCGAGCGCGAGCGAAGCAATCTCCTATCGCGCCGGTAGATTGCTTCGTCGCTGGCGCTCCGCGCAATGACAGCAGGCCCATGGGTTTTCGGATAGGTACAAAGCGCCTGGAGTGCTGGCAGAGTCATGCTTGTACGGGCGTCTCGGGCCGCCGGACCATAGGGATTCTGATTTCTGATGCGGCGCGCCGCATCAGAAATGGCATACTCTACCGCAGAAGTGCGAATGATGGCCAACGGTTGATCGGCGACACCCGTGCACCACCGGCACGATCTGTCCGGGGTGTGATGGTCTCAGACCGGATCGTCGCCGCTGATCTCGCCCAGGCGATGGGCCGCGTGACGCAGGTGCGCATCCATGGCCCGCTGCGCACCTGCAACATCGCCAGCGCGCACCAGGTTGAACAGCTCGCGGTGCGACTCGATTTCCCATTCCAGATAGCTGTACAGGTCAACGGTATGCTCACCTCGGGCGCGCAGCAATTCATACAGCGACAGCATAATGTTCAGCAGCAACCCGTTATGCGCAGCGTGCGCCAGGCCCACGTGGAACAGCGCCGACAATTCATAGGTTGGTTCGTTGCGCGCAAGCGCCTCAGCCGCGCTGGTCAACATATCGTCAAGCGCAGCCAGATCGTCGGCGGTGGCGCGTTGCGCTGCCAGGCCGATGGCCGCGACTTCGATGATCTCGCGTACTTCGAGGAGTTCCGTTGCGCTGCTGCCGCCGAGCATCGCCGAAAAGAGATCGGGCCGGAGGTACGCCGTCAGGTCAAAGGGTTTGACAACGGTGCCGGAACCGGGCCGCCCTTCGATCAGGTTCATACGGGCAAGCCCCTGCAACGCCTCGCGCACGGTCGAGCGACCGACGCCGAATTGCTCCATCAACTCGCGTTCCGTCGGTAAGCGATCACCGGGCTTAAGCTCACCACGGCGAAACTGCTCGAGGAATTGCTCAACGACGGACTCTGAGAGCGTCTTGCGTGACGCAGATTTGAATGTCATATGTGTACTGTCATAATATCAGACAAATAGAGCTTTCCGGGAGTGTAGCATAGAGCCTGGCGACTGTCAAGCCAGCCGGCATTGACACCCGGAAATGGCCGTGTTACACTACGGCCACTTCGTCAGACAAACAGACGTTTACAGCTACGGAGCTTCAGGTATAGTGGCCGGATGGGCCAGTGGAGATGCAATGGCTGCCATCGTGACCGGGCCGGCCCTGCGGTACAGACCGTTGCGACGCGAACGGCTACGGTATGCGTTTGCTCCCGGGATTGATGGTACGTCCCTTACCATCCCCCTGGAGATTATCTGTGGCGCCAGCGACGGGCCGCGCCTGGCGGTGGTCGCCGGCGTCCATGGCGATGAGCTCGAGGGTGTGCGCGCAATACAGGCGCTCAGTACCGCCATTACCTGCGAGGGTCTGGCAGGAACGCTGCTGCTGGTGCCGATTGCGAACCTTCCCGCCTACACGGCCCGTACCCGCCGCGGTGCACTTGATGGCGTTGACCTCAATCGCGTGTTTCCAGGGCGCGCCAGTGGTTCGATTTCTGAACAACTGGCGCACGCGCTCGTCCATGTCCTCTTTGCCGAGATGCAGCTTGTCGTATCGCTGCACGGTCTCGGTGGATATGGTACGCTGCTGCCATGGATGGAGTTTGTGGATGTTCCCGGCCCGGTCGGCCAGGCTTCTTATGCCGCGGCCCGGGCCTTCGGTTTTGCCGATCTGATGCCGTTGCCGCTCTTGCCGGGTGTGCTGATCGCCGCACTGGCAGCGCGTAGTATACCCGCAATTGAGGGTGAGATTGGCGGGCAGGGCGTGATAGATGCCACCAACTGGCAGCGCTACGTCAGCGGGGTGATGGGTGTCATGCGCCACCTGGGGATGCTTGCCGGCCCGGCCATGCCCACGGTGGCGCCGCGGTTCTGGGATTTGCACTGGATCGCTGCGCCGGCGGGTGGTCTCTTCGAACGGCGCGTCGCGCTGGGTGAACAGGTTGCCGGTGGCCAGACACTCGGGATCATCCTCGACCCGTTCGGTGACGTGATCGGAGAAGTCGTGACGCCGTGCGACGGTGTCATAGGAGCGTACCAGACCTTTGCATCCGTCTACCCGGGCGAGCAGATCATCCTCGTGTGGCGCCGCTCGCGGCCACGCCATGTAAACACGACATCATGACCGTGGCAGAATGGCTGCCACAGCCGGAGATTTATGTATGGTTGATGTCTCGCTGCGGTTCGACGGCCAGGTTGCGATCGTTACCGGCGCAACATCGGGCATTGGCCGGGCAACCGCGCAACTCTTTGCCGAACGTGGCGCTGCCGTCGTTCTGGTGGGGCGGCGCGCCGAGCCGGGTGAACAGGCGGTGGCGGCCATCCGCGCGGCCGGAGGGACGGCGACCTTCGTTGCTGCGGATGTGTCAGATCGGGCGCAGGTCGCACACATGGTTGATACGACCCTGCAACGTTTCGGGCGCGTTGACCTCCTCTTCAATAATGCGGGCATCAGCTCCGGCGGCCTGTTCTGGGAGCAACCGATTGACCAGTGGGAGCAGACAATCGGTGTGAACCTGGTCGGCCACTACCTCTGCGCGCGCGCAGTCGTGCCGCATCTGCTCGAGCGTGGCGGTGCGATCGTCAATATGGCGTCAGTGCTGGCGTATGCAACGATGCGCGGGTTGACCGCATACACCGCCTCGAAAGCCGGCATCATCGGTCTGACCCGCGCCATGGCGCTCGACCTGGCCGATCGCGGCGTGCGGGTGAATTGTATCGTCCCCGGCAGTGTAGATACGCCGATGATGTGGGAAGGGAAGGATCGTTCCGACGTGCCGCCGTCGATCCAGCGTGAAGCCGCCGAGGCCGTGCCGATGGGACGGGTTGCGCCGCCTGAAGAGATCGCGACTGCCGTGCTCTTCCTCGCCAGCCCGGCTGCTTCACTGATCACCGGCACGGTGCTGATCGCCGACGGTGGCCTGCTGGCCAGAATCGCTACTAACTACTGATAGAACGTGCCGGGTGGTGTCGTAGGGGTAATTCGCGAGCCGCCCCGGTGGAGTACAAGGTATGCTGACCACAGGATTCTGGAACCAGGCGGCGCTGCTCGATGCCATGCGTCGCCGCGGGCTGGACGCGCTGGTGGCGCACACGCCGGCAAATGTTACGTACACCAGCGGGCTTGATCTCTATACTCAGACGCTGATTCCCGACCGCATGGTGCTGACGGTGATCGATGCAAGTGGCGGTGCGGCGCTGGTGATCTGGGGTGGCGAGCGCGACAAGGTCGAACGCGACGCGCGCATGGCGGAGGTCCATTATTACGCCGAGTTTGGCCAGCCACCCGTCAGCGTACTGGCGGAGGTGCTGGTGCAGCGTGGTCTCACGCGTGGCGCGATTGGCGTCGAGCAGCACTCGTTCCCGGCGGTCGCGTTCGCCGATCTGCGCCGGACGCTCCCGACGGCGCAATTCAGCGCGGCAGAAGACGTCTTTGCCGAAGCCCGCATGATCAAGACGGCAGACGAAATTGCGCTACTGCGCCGAAGCGCGCAGGCGGTCGATCGGGCCGCGTTTCTGGCGGCTGGCCTGGCGCGCCCCGGTGAGACGGAGCGCGCCTTCGCCGGGCGAATCGTTGCCAACCTGCTGGCACTGGCCGATGATGAGGTTGCCGGGCCTGATGGTATCGTGGCTGCCGGGCCGAATGCGCCGGTGATGCACCATCTGAGTGGTCACCGCGCCATCGGGCGGGGTGAGATGCTGCGCTACGGCCTGAAGTGCAGTGTCCTTGGGTACTGGTGCATCATTCTCCGCATGGCGGTGATGGGTGAGGCAACGGAGCAGCAGCGTGATTCATACGCCCGTTTTGCCGACATTTACCATGGTACCCTGCGCTTCATTCGCCCGGGAACACGCGCCTGCGACGTGTATGCCGCCTGCCGGCGCCATGTTGAGCGCCATGGGATGGTACTGATCTCGGAAAAGGTCGGCCACAGTACCGGGCTCATGTTTCGTGAGACGCCAATTCTTGAGCCGGGCGATACTCGCGCGTTGCAGCCCGGCATGGTGCTGGCCTACGATTACCTGGTGCTCGATGCCGCTGGCGCGCCATTTCATATTGAAGACCGGGTGCTCGTGACGGATGACGAACCTGTCCTGCTCTCCAACGTCTGTGATACCCATGAACTTGCCATTCTCGGCTAAGAGCCTGTCCGAAAACCAGATGGTCAATGTCATTGCGAGCGAAACGAAGCCATCTCCTTTCTGCCGAAGGCAAGATGAAAGGATCCATCATGCCCAAGCATCTCTACGCCAGCATGACCCATGAAGAGGTCAACGACGCAGTACTCGAACAGCGCGTCGTGCTCATTCCTGTCGGGCAGCTGGAGACACACGGCCCGCATCTGCCGATCGATGTTGATGTTGTGCAGGTCAACCATGTCTGCGAAGAAGCGGCGCGGCGCGCGCCCGCGGATCTGCTGGCGGCACCGCCGATTTACTATGCCTTCTCCGAACATGTCATGGATTTTCCCGGTACGATCGCCATTCGCCCGCCGATCCTGATCGAATATCTCTTCGATATCGGCAACAGCTTTGCGCGCCAGGGCTTCAAACGGCTTGTGCTGGTGAACGGCCATGGCAGTAACCGCTCGATCTGTGAGGTGGCGACGCGCATGATCACCAACCAGACGAGTGCCTACTGTGCGACACTCGATCACTGGAACCTCGCGCGCGAAAAACTGGCCGAGATCCGCGAGTCGCCGATCGGTGGCACTGCGCACGCCTGTGAGTTTGAGACATCAGAATACATGTACCTGCGGCCGGAGCTGGTCAGGCACGAGAAGATCCAGGACGAGTTTGCCCCGGATTATCGCCCCTGGCGCAGCGATGATTTCGCCGGTGGCGGCGTGGTGCATTTCATGGAATACTGGAGCCAGCGTTCGAAAAGCGGCGCCGAGGGCCAGCCATCGCTGGCGACGCCTGAAAAGGGGCGCCAGTTGCTCGAGGCGACCATCGAGAAGTTGATCGAATTTGGACGCTGGTGGAAAACACTTGAGTTTCCGCCACGCGTTGATCATACCGTCCATGCGCTCAGGAACAGCGTATGATGACGATCTCTGCTGCACGGCTGGCGGTGCTACGTGATGCGGCGGCCCGGGCAGGGTTCCAGGGGCTGGTGATCAATCAGCCGGCCTATATCTTTTACCTGAGCGGCTGGCTACCGCCAGCCGATGTTGCGGCGTTCGTCGTGATCGGGCCGCGCGATACCTTGCTGGTTGCGCCGTTTGCGCCGGGTGAGGCGGTGGCTCCATGGCGCCAGACGTATGTCTACGAAACCTTCCGGCGCGACCGGCTGGTCTCCGCGCTTGACAACGGTGTGGCGGCGCTCCTCCAGGCAGTCGCCGATGCTGGCTTGCGCCGGTTGCCGGTCGGGGTCGCGCTTGCGGCATTGCCGGCGGCGTATGCGCTGCCGCTGGCGCAGGTGGCGCAATTGCACGATGCACGTGATATGCTCTTTCGCGCAACAATGGTGAAAGACGCCGTGGCGCAACAGGTAATCCGCGCACGCGTCGCGATCCTTGATCGCGCCTTCGCCGTGGCGGCGCGAACCATCCGTCCTGGTGTCAGCGAGATGCAGGTGTTCACGGCGATCTATGCCGAGATAGCGCTGGCGATCGGTGCCCAACCGGCGCTTGCGTGTGTGTTTGGTTCCGGCCCGCGCACCTTGCTCGACGAACCGCAACCATCGGATCGGGTGCTGGAACCTGGTGATGTTGTACTGATCGACCTGTTTCCCACCCTGAGTGGCTATGTCGCCGATTATACGCGTTGCTTTGTTGTGGGCCCGGCGACGGACGCGCAGCGGGCACAGCATATGGCATTGGAGCGCGCGCTGGCGGCGGTTGAGCAGGTGTTGCGCCCGGGCGTGAGCGCAGCAGACATTGACCGGATCGCCCGCCATTCGATCGAGGAAGCTGGATATGGGCCATGGTGTTACCAGCATCATACCGGTCACGGATTTGGTTTGCTGGCGCCCGAACCGCCCTGGCTCATTCCTGCCGATACGACCCGGCTCGAGGCTGGCATGGTGCTCGCCGTCGAACCCGGTATTTACCATCCGCTGCATGGTGGTATGCGCCTGGAAGGCAACTACCTCATCACTGCCGACGGGTGCGAGTCGCTTACAGGATATCCTGCGACATTGACGGAATGTGTCTGATGACACGATGACCATGATCCCTCCAACCGGTGTGATCAGCCACCAGACCGATGTGCACGCTCTATCAGGAGGTGAGTCAACGCCATGAGCCATGTGCTTGTCACCGGGGGTAGCGGCAAAGCCGGGCGGTGGATCGTTGCCGATCTGCTGGAACACGGCCACCAGGTAACCAATGCCGACCTGCGCCCTTCCGATCAGGTACATACCTTCCGCGCGGATCTGACCGATCTGGGGCAGACCTTTGGGATGCTCGAAGGGAAAGACGCGGTCATTCATCTTGCCGCCATTCCCTGGCCCGGTGAGCACGCGCCCGAAGTGGTGTACCGCATCAATACCATGGCGACGTTCAATGTGCTGCAGGCAGCATGTGTGCTGGGCATCAGGAGCGTCGTCATAGCCAGTAGCGAATCGGTGCTCGGGTTTCCGTTCGCATTCCGGCCAATCCAGCCCGAATGTCTGCCCATTGATGAAACGCACCCGTCGCTGGCGCAGGATGCGTATGGCCTGTCGAAAATCGTGGGCGAAGAGCTGGGGCGTGGTTTTGCCCGGCGTAACCCGGCAATGTCGATCGTTGCCTTGCGGTTTTCCTACATTGTGCCTCCGACGGCGTACGCCACCGAGTTGAAACAGGCATGGTCCAGCCCACTGCAGAATGCCTTCAATCTCTGGGCCTATGTTGATGCGCGCGATGTCGCGCGCGCCTGCCGGCTGGCGGTCGAACGGCGCCCGGAGGGCTTCCATACGCTGTACATTGCTGCGCGTGACACACTGATGCGCGAGCCGACGCTCGAACTCATGCGGCTTGCCGGTATTGGTACGGGAAGCATCGCTCCTGGCTTTGGCGGGCGCCGGTCGCCGCTCGATTGTTCACGCGCCGCTCAGGTGCTTGGCTGGGAAGCCGAGCATACCTGGGAGGTAACTGCAGGATCACCGGATGGCGCACCGCCGCCACGTTTCACCTGAGCCCTTCGCCCCCCGGCCCTCGCCGC
>Ga0272446_1002726_pt1 | contig 23485 bp, 22 predicted proteins | sample YNPCB0061_FD_194587 | JGI IMG/M metagenome (GOLD analysis project Ga0272446, IMG submission 194587) | Hot spring microbial mat communities from Yellowstone National Park, WY, United States - YNP-CB-006-1 | ecosystem: Environmental > Aquatic > Thermal springs > Hot (42-90C) > Sediment | place... | reverse complement strand
GCCGCCACGAACTACGGACAACTCGGCGACTACGAGAACGCGCTCAAATTTGCAACCCAAGCCCGCGAGTTAGTCAAAGGCTTGAACGATAAGCCGCTCGAAGCCGCCGTTGCACAAACGATTGGCACAGCGTTCTACAATTTAGGCGACTATGAATCAGCCTTGCGGTTCGGCTACGAATGTCTTGAAATCGCTCAACACATCAACGCGCCGATTCTTATTGCAAAAGCCTACACCACGCTCGGCAACACCTACTTCCAACTTCGCGACTACCCCAATGCCCGCGACGTGTTCGAGAAATGCCTCTCCATTTGTACCGAGACGAATCATCGCTACGGGCAGTCGGTCGCGCTCAACAACCTCGCCAACATCTACGAACAGCTCAACGACTACCAAACGGCATTAGACTTGCATCAAAAAAGCTTGCTGATTAAAGACGAACTTGGCGACCACTCCGGCTACGCGCATTTACTCATCAGTATTGGCAACTGCCACTTGCGATTGGGAAAAGTGAGCAAGGCGGAAATCGCTTACAAGAAAAGCCTCTCGGTATCTCGCAAATGTTCGGATAAGACGGAGACCATCAACGCGCTCTATTCCCTTGGGAAACTTTACAACATCAAAACTGACCATCAACAAGCCGTGCAAATGTTGCAACAAGCCCTGTCATTGCTTGAAGAGGTCAAAAAATTGGAACGGCTTGCCGATGTGCATTATGAACTCTCGCGAGCCTTTGAAGTATCAGGCAAGTTGAAGCAAGCCATCGCGCATATTCAACATCATCAAGCCGTGCGCGAAGAAATGCTCAATGAATCGGTGATTGCTCAAACCAAAAAATTGCAAATCCTGCATCAAGTGGCTCAAATGGCACGTGAGCGCGAAATCTTTCGGCTCAAAGCCGAACAAGCCGAAAAAGAACTCGCGCACAAAAAGCAAGAGATTGTCTCAATGGCAATGTCGCTCGTTCAGAAAAATGAACTGGTGGAAAAATTAAAATCAAACTTATCCCAACTAACGCACACCATTTCAGCCAAAACTGAATCATCGGAAATCACGGAGAACATTAAGGCAGTCATTCAAAACCTCGACAAAGCCAAGAGCGGCGAAGAAAGTTGGAAACTCTTCGAGCAACAGTTTGAGAGCGTCCATCAAGACTTCATCAAAACGCTTCTCTTTCGCTTTCCTGACCTCACAAAAACCGAACTGCGCTTGTGCGTGCTTCTCAAAATTCAACTCTCTACCAAAGAAATCGCGCAACTCTTATTTCTTTCGCCGCGCAGTGTGGAAACCTATCGCTTAAACCTTCGCCGAAAGTTCGACCTTCCTGCCAATACCAATCTGACCGAATTTTTGCTCTCGTTCTGAAATTTTTTTGCCCACGCTTGCCACAACAAATTTTTTCTTACTTTCAAGCGTTCATCAATCGCTAAACGACCTCAATTCACACTTGACGCAATTATGGATTATCGATTTTCTAAATGGGACGAGCGACACGCCAAAGCGCAATCTTCGCTTGAAAAAATGCTCAAAGTGTTTAATCAACTTTTGATTTACACTAACGGCGACGCAAATCAAGCCTTGCAATGGCTCACGGAAATGGACAGGCAATACGGGCTGGGCGACGACGAAGTCGGCATCGGGGATTTCATCGAGTATCTCAAACGCGAAGGCTACCTCGAAGAACCCTCGCGCGACGGCACATTCAACATCACGGGCAAGACCACAAAGAAAATCCGTGAAGAATCGCTCAACGAAATTTTTTCATCACTTCGCAAGCAGTCGCAATTTGGTAATCATAAAATTCCAAAATCAGGCTCATCAGAAGAACGCACGCCCGAAACGCGCAACTGGAAATTTGGCGATGCACTTCAAAACCTTGACCTCACACAAACGCTTCAAAACGCACTCAAACACAGCGACCTTGACGAAATTCGCCTTGCCGAAGATGACTTCCGCGTCTATGAAACCGAGCATCAAACCACTTGCGCCACCGTGCTAATGATTGACATCTCGCACTCCATGATTCTCTACGGCGAAGACCGCATCACTCCCGCAAAGAAAGTCGCAATGGCACTTTCGGAACTCATCTTAACGCGCTATCCCAAAGACAGCCTCGACGTCTTGCTTTTCGGCGATGAAGCATGGCAGGTAGAAGTCAAAGATTTGCCCTTCATCAGCGTCGGTCCGTATCACACCAACACCAAAGCAGGATTGGCACTTGCGCGTCAAATCTTAAAGCGCAAGAAAAATCAGAACAAACAAATTTTCATGATTACCGATGGCAAACCCTCTGCCATCAACGAAGGCGCGAAGATTTACAAAAACTCCTTCGGGCTGGATAGAAAAATCGTCAACAAAACCCTCGACGAAGCCGTGATGTGTCGCAAAGATAAAATCACTATTACAACCTTTATGGTAACAAGCGACCCCTACCTACAAGGCTTCGTCAATGAACTCACGCAAGCCAATCAAGGACGCGCCTATTTCAGCGGATTAGATAACTTGGGCGAGTATATGTTTGTCGATTACATCAAAAATCGTCGGAAAAAATTGCGATAAGGAACGCACCATGATAACCGCAGAAAAACTGCTCACAGGTGAAGAGTTGATGGAATTGCAACGCGAGACGGGCAAGCACTTCGAACTCCTCAAAGGCAAACCCATTGAAACCATGCCCGCAGGCGGAAAACACGGTTACATTGCAAATGAACTTTCAACCGAATTAAGAAACTTTGTGAAAGCAAATCAGTTGGGCTTTGTGTTTACAGCAGAAACGGGCGTGTATTTGGAGCGCAATCCCGACACGGTGCGGGCGGCAGATGTAACTTTCATCAGTCGTGAAAAAATCAACAGCGTTGATGAAATTGACGCGGGATTTCTGACCGTGATTCCTGACCTTGTCGTGGAAGTGGTCTCGCACCCAAATCAACTCTCCGAAGCACTCGGCAAAGTAGAGATGTGGAAAGAAGCAGGCGTGAGTGAAATTTGGCTCGTGAATGTGATGCAAAAAACGCTGACGGTTTATTCCGACACGCGAACACAAACATTGACCGAAGAAGAGACATTGCACGGCACAGGCATACTCAACGGCTTTACACTTCCGCTATCAACGATTTTTAATTAAGCAACATTGCGACAAAGGAGAGAAGCGATGATAACCGCAGAAAAACTGCTCACAGGTGAAGAGTTGATGGAATTGCAACGCGAGATGGGCAAGCACTTCGAACTCCTCAAAGGCAAACCCATTGAAACCATGCCCGCAGGCGGAAAACACGGTTACATCGCCTCAAAAATTGAGCGCAAACTGGGGGCATTTATTGAAGAAAGAAATCTCGGCTTTGTGTTTGCGGCGGAAACGGGCGTGTATTTGGAGCGTAATCCCGACACGGTGCGGGCGGCAGATGTAACCTTCGTCAGTCGTGAAAAAATCAACAGCGTTGATGAAATTGACGCGGGATTTCTGACCGTTGTTCCCGACCTTGTTGCGGAAGTCGTTTCGCACCCCAGCCAACTGTCCGAAGCATTGAGCAAGGTGGCGATGTGGAAAGAAGCAGGCGTTGGTGAAATTTGGCTCGTGAATGTGATGCAAAAAACGCTGACGGTTTATTCCAACAATCAAACACAAACATTGACCGAAGAAGAGACATTGCACGGCACAGGCATACTCAACGGCTTTACACTTCCGCTATCAACGATTTTTAGTTAAAGCATATAACCGAAGAATTATGAAAGACATCACAAAAATTAGAACGCTCGGCGAGTTAAAGCGCGCAGGCTATCGCACTCGCTCTGTCAAAGATGAAATTCGCGAGAATTTGATTCAAAAGATGAAAGATGGTGAGAATCCCTTTCCGAACATCATCGGCTATGAGCGAACGGTCATTCCGCAGCTGCAAAATGCACTGCTCTCGAAGCACGACATTATTTTGTTGGGATTGCGCGGACAAGCCAAAACAAAACTCATTCGTCTCACCGTCAATTTGCTCGATGAGTTTATTCCCGTTATCAAAGGCTCTGAAATTAACGATGACCCGTTCAAGCCGATTTCAAAATATGCGCGCGAGAAAGTCTTGCACGAAGGCGATGAAACCGAAATCGCTTGGCTTCATCGCTCAGAACGCTACGGCGAAAAACTCGCGACGCCCGATGTAACTATCGCTGACCTTATCGGCGACATCGACCCCATCAAAGCCGCTTCACAAAAATTGACGTATGCTGATGAGAACGTCATTCACTACGGCATTATTCCGCGCACCAATCGTGGCATTTTCGCCATCAACGAACTGCCTGATTTGCAACCTCGCATTCAAGTCGGCTTGCTCAACATCATGCAAGAAAAGGACATTCAAATTCGCGGCTTTCAAGTCAGAATCCCGCTTGACATCTTCATCATTTATTCAGCCAACCCCGAAGATTATACCAATCGCGGCAACATCATCACGCCACTTAAAGACCGCATCGACTCGCAAATCATCACGCACTATCCGAAGACGATTGAAATCGGCATTAAAATCACCGAGCAAGAAGCATGGACGAAACGCCCGTCGGAAGTCGAGGTCAAAGTGCCTTACTACTTCAAAGAAATTATTGAGCATATTGCCTTTGAAGCACGTCGGAGCGAATATGTTGACCAAAAGTCAGGCGTATCCGCACGGCTGACCATTACGGCGATGGAAAATCTCGTGAGCAGTGCCGAGCGTCGCGCCATTATGCACGATGAATCCGAAGCGTGTGTAAGAATTTCGGATATGTATCTCGTTGCGCCCGCCATCACGGGAAAAGTAGAACTCGTCTATGAAGGCGAGCAGGAAGGGGCAATCAATGTCGCCAAGTTGCTCATTGGCAAAGCCATCAATCAAGTCTTCAAAAAATACTGCCCCGACCCCAATAAGAAAGTTCAAGGGCAAAGCGTCTATGCGACCATTACCAACTGGTTCGCGCAGGGCAATCAAGTCGATATCTATGACGACATGAAATTCGAGGAGTATTTCAAAGCACTCGATAAAGTCAAAGGCTTGCGCGAGTTTGCAGAGAAGACCTTTCAGACGAAAGACAAACAGGAACTCGCCACTGCAATGGAGTTCGTCTTGGAAGGATTACACCAAAACTCAATGGTCGGCAAAGATGAACTCGAAGCCACGCGCATTTACAGTGATATGATTGGAAAAATTATGTCGAGCGTCGGCGGCTCTAAATTTGAACGATGATGCCGTTCCATGCCAAAAATCATCAGGAAAGCGTATCTTTCCGCAACATTGGTGGAGCAATCGCTCTGCACTGAATCGGGAAACAGAAACACGATATAAGCACATTAACTATCCTTCTCACCTAACTGACGGCGTTTCTGCTTATGCGCGTCGTCACAATCTTTTTTGATCAATTCGCATATAATCGGGCATTTTGCAGTTCACAACCCCAAACTAGCAAACACCGATGCGTTTGGAACAGAGTTCAACAAACAGGGCTGTGTCGATTGACTCAAAGAAGATGGTTTCAGAGAAACAAGAAGGCAGTTTATTTAGCGAGCTGGAAGAAATGATGGAGAGATTGCAGTTTAACATCTTACAGTTGCTCCCTGAGCCGATGCTCATTGCAACTCCTGACAAGGTGATTTTCTTCGCCAATGATGCTGCACGCGCAGTTTTCTCTCCAACTGGCGACGATCTTCAAGGAACTTCTGTTTCAGCATTTGTTGCACACCCTTCCGAGAAGTTTAATCAATGGATACAAAAGGCAACCTGTTCATCGACATTTGTTTCCGAGCAAGTTGCCTTGAAGACATCTCGAGGAACAACGCCATTTCAACTCGATGGCTGCACCGTTCGCGATGGAAAGCGCGTCTATGTTCTTATTCGCTTGAAAGCGATTGATACGAAACAGCCAACCGTTCATTCGCTTTCCGTGCGTGTTGATAAGCTTCAGCAAGAAATTGCGATGCGGCGAGCGGCGGAAGAGCGATTGCATGAGAGCTTAATGGAGTTGGAGCGCGCCAAAAAGCAATTAGAGCAACTCGCCACGATTGATAGCCTCACAGGTATTCCAAATCGCCGAAGCATTGACGAAGCCTTGCATCGTGAATGGCTCAAAGCCATGCGTAATTCCGAGCCACTCGCCGTCATAATGATTGACATCGACCACTTCAAAAACTATAACGATTTCTACGGGCATCAAGCGGGCGATGAGTGTTTGAAACAAGTGGCGCATGCCCTTCGTGCGTCACTACGCCGTCCAACCGATTACATCGGGCGATACGGCGGGGAAGAGTTCGTTGTCTTGCTCACAAACTCTGACTGGGAGAAAGCCAAAAAAATGGCAGAAAAAATCTTCGAAACCGTTCGGCATCTCAACCTTCCTCATCATGCATCACCGACGGCAGAAATCGTTACCATTAGTGCAGGCATCAACGTAGCGATTCCAATCCCAAAACTGTCGATTGAAACATTAATTCATCAGGCAGACGAAGCCCTCTACCAAGCAAAGCATAACGGGCGCAACCAATTCGTCTTGCATCAGAAGCCCGTGAAAGCCGTTCTGCGACGCAAGAAAAGCACGACGTAATCATGCAAGACGAGTCAATGCAAAAGCCCATCAGTGATGGGCTTCTGTGTTTTCATCAAAAAGATGAGCGTAAACATTCAGCGTGCAGTCGCAACGGCTTCACCCGTGAGCGAGGCAAAAGTCGTATGTGCGACAGCAAGCAACTCTTTGCCAACGCTTCGCAACGTAGCTGTTTGCCAGTTGAGGTCAGCATCATCATAACGATGATGATACAGAACTTTGCCATGAGCGTCGTATCCAATCACTTCGCGGAAGGCAAATTCATCGTGCTTCAAGTCAAAACGTTGCAGTCCTAATTGATAGGCTGTACCATTAGGTTGGATTCGGTTGAACTCGACTTTCACCCACATCTCCAACATCTGTTCAGCAGCATTCATCGTTACGGATTCCTTCGACTTCAAAACTGCATACTTGGCGTTGCTCGATTCAGCCACATAAATCCAATTTCCTGACGGCTGTGCATCTACGCTGGTCATTGCAGTCAGCGCAACGGCGATAAAAAGCAAGGTCTTTTTCATCTTTGTTCAAAGGTTGAAGTTGAAAAAACGCGTTCATCAACGCAACTACGCACAATTATACGCAGTGTTAACAAATTATTAAATAATTGTTAACATTTTTTTCAAAGAATCTTTACAGCACTCACTTCTTTTTACGCCTTTGTAAAGACGGGTTTCATTTTTTTGAGGCAAAAAAATTGCTTACACTTGCACGCAATCATCTTCGGGGTGCTGCCAAAAGCGGCTGAGAACACACTCGAGGAACTTGACGCAGGTAATACTGACGCAAGGAAAGATGATGCGAAACTTTCCCTTCTGAATACACTTTCAGCGTTCCGCTTTCTCTAATCCTTTTGCGTCTATTCCTGCCACTTTCATCAATTCAAACTATCAAGAAAATGTCGTCCAAAAACGAGACTACTTTACACATCGGGTTGGAATGGTTTTTAAACCCTGATCATGCACCGCTTCTAATTGCAGAAGAAAAAGGCTGGTTCAACGAGGCAGGATTGAATGTGAATCTGATTGAGCCACAAACGCATTTTGATGCGATGCAAGCCCTTGAAGAAGGCACATTAGACCTCGCAATTACAGAGCCCATTCATTTAGCAATTGATGCGGCAAAGGGCATGCCTGTAATCGGGTTTGCCCGATTTCTACATACAAATGGCGGAGTGATGTATCTTAAAGGAAAAGGCATTGAGCGACCGCGAGATATGTCAGGCAAGCGCGTGCAATATCCGGGTGCGCCAGGATTAGGCGGATTAGCCATCATAAGAACGATGATTGAAACTGACGGCGGCACGCCCAATGCACCTCTGACACCTGTCAACAACGGTTTCTACCACACCAACGCCTTAGTCGAAAACAAAGCCGATGTCGCAACACTGATTTTCTACAACTTTGAAATCATCGAAGCACGCCAACGTGGTTTAGATGCCGACTTCTTTGCGCTTAAAGACTGGGGCATACCCGATTTCTGTCAACTCATTCTCATCACATCACACACGCATCTCCAAAAAAGAAAACAAGACATCTTATCGTTCTTAAAAATCCTGCGTAAAAGCATTGACTTTATTCATCAATTCCCTGACGAAAGCAAACAGATTTACTTTAAGCGAACAAATTGTGCGCTTGACGATACTTTAATGAGTGCGATTTATCACGCCACAGTGCCGTGTTTTACGCACGATTTTATGATGGCTGATAGGTATTTCAACCACTTAAATGATTGGCTGTATCGCACAGGTCAAATCGAGCGTATTCCGAAAGTTGAATCATATTGGACAAACGACTTGGTATAACAGCGCACACATATAGACACAAAGTTGTAACTTATGCCAAAGAATCTCTTGGCAGTAAGTCTTCTATTGTGATACAAAATGACTATGCTTGATTTTCCGTTTGAATACGCGCCGAACCGAATTGCCCGATGTCGTTATGTTGAATTTGGCGATGATGCGAATCCGCCGCTCGTGCTCATTCACGGATATGGCGCAATGTGGCAACATTGGAATCGAAACATTCCCACCTTCGAGAAAGATTACAAAGTCTATGCACTCGATTTGCTTGGCTTCGGCGAATCAGAGAAGCCCAATGCGCAGTATGGCTTATCGCTGTGGGCAAAGCAGATTGAGGCATTTTTGCAATTCAAACAGTTATCAAAAATTATTCTCATCGGACACTCGATGGGCGGCGCGTCGAGTTTATGGTTTGCTAACGAAAACCCTGAAAGGATTTGTGCCCTAGTGCTAGTTGATGCGTCAGGGATTTTTCCTGATGAGGTTGGGACATTTGAGCGCGTGTTGTATCGTGCGGTCGGCAGTCCGATTATCGGCGAGGCGATGTTTATGCTCTTTGCCAATGAATTTGGGGCGCGTCAAAGTTTAGTGCCGACGTATCTTGACACAGCACAAGTTACAGACGAACTCGTCGCGCAATTTGCAAAGCCACTTCGGAGTGCGGGCGCGATTCATGCCTACCTTGCACCGTCGCGCAATCCCGAACGATTTTTACTTGAGCGATTTCCAAGACCGTGCCGCTACAACGGAAACGCGCTTCTCGTGTGGGGCGAAAAAGATTTAGCCTTTCCGCCTGAAAAAGTTGTGCCGAAGTTTCGCGAGATTGTGCCGCAAGCCGATGTCGCTATCTTGCCAAACACACGCCACTGCCCGCAACATGAAGTTGCCGAAATCTTTAATCAAACGCTGAAAGCGTTTTTAGGGACGGCTAAGCAACATGGAGTAAGCGAAAAAAGGTGATGATTTTTTAACATCAAACGTCGGAACAAAACCGTATTTCCATTACATTTTGATGAATCGCCCACATCAATCTGAAATCAAGTATGCAAGCGATATGTCTGAAATTATGAAAGACCGAACGATACTCGACCCCAAAGCCATCGCTGAAAAGTGGCAGGCGATTATTTTCGGCATTGTTGACCACGCTTTTGAGCCGATTGTCAATATCCATACAGGTGCGACCTTCGGTTATGAAGCCCTGCTTCGAAACTTTCAGGCGGCGGGATTCGAGACGGTGTGGGAATTTTTTGAATCCGCTTACAAAGAAGGCGTGCTCTATCAGGTGGAACTGATGTTGCGCGAAAAGGCGATTGAAAAATTTTGTCGCTCTGGGCTTCAAGAGCGTCTCAAACTCTTTCTCAATGTGGATAATCGTGTGCTTGAAATGCCCGATTATCAACAAGGCAATACCGCGAAAATTCTCGCCCGATACAAGCTTCCCGCCAGTTCAATCTGCTTCGAGATTTCAGAAATGCACCGTCTTAGTGGAAGCGATGCCGTGATGCAAATCCTTCATTTGACCAAAAGCCAAAACTACAAAATCGCCATTGACGACTTCGGGACAGGCTTTTCGGGTCTTCAACTGATGTACTACGCCAGTGCAGACTTTATCAAAATCGACCGATTCTTTATTTCCAACATCTCCAACGACTCCAAAAAACGCTTCTTCGTTGCAAGCATTATCAATATGGCGCATCTCTTAGGCATTACGGTCATCGCCGAAGGCATTGAAACCGAACAAGAATTTTACATCTGCCGCGATTTAGGGTGCGACCTCATTCAAGGGCATTATATTCAAAAAGCCACCACCGACGTACGCGAGATGAGAATCAAGTATGACGTGGTAGAAAATTTGGTGAAAAAAGACCGCCGCAAAGTCTCGCAAGATCAAGACATCATCTATAATCAATCGGAGTTTATCCCGCAAATTCCAATTACAGCGACAATGGAAGAAGTCTTCAATATGTTCTTGGAATACGAGAACTACACCTTCTTCCCAGTAACCACTGAAAACAATGAGCCAGTCGGCATTGTGCGCGAAAAAGATTTGAAAGCCTATACCTACTCGATGTATGGGCGTCAGCTCCTGAAGAATAAATCGTTTGGAAAAACACTGCGAGATTTCGTTGTCAAGTGTCCAATCGTCGACATCAACACGAAGGCAGAAAAGATGTTAGAGATTTTTTCAGTAGGAGAAACCGTCGAGGGAATTATTATAACAGCGCAGATGGAGTATATCGGATTTTTAAGCGCGAAAGCTCTCTTGCGTGTGTTGAACGAGAAGAACCTCATTGCGGCACGAGACCAAAATCCGCTCACCAAACTGCCGGGCAACACGCTCATCTACGGCTATGTCTCCGAAGCCCTTGCCGATACTCAAACCGATTACATTTTCGTGTATTATGACTTCGACAACTTTAAGCCATACAACGACCGCTACGGCTTTCGCAACGGCGACCGCGTGATTCTGCTCTTTGCAGAAATTCTTCAAAAGCGATTCTCACGTGAAAACTGCTTCGTCGGGCATATTGGCGGCGACGACTTTTTCGTGGGCTTCAAAAATCTCCACTTCGAGGAAGCGCACGAACTCACCGTGATGGCTGTTCAAGAATTTACCGAAGGAGTCAAACCCTACTACAACGAAACCGACCGTGAGCGCGGCTACATTGAATCCAAAGACCGCGACGGAAAGCCCAAACGATTTCCACTGCTGACCGTCAGTGCCGCCATGCAGCAACTTCCAAAGCATCGCCATCCGCTGACGATGGATGAAATTAGCACGGCTCTTGCTGAGATGAAGAAAGGCGCGAAAGGCACGCAAGGGGGTGTTTGCGCCGCAACCGTCTACGAACCGCTACAAACCCTCTATTGTTCAAACGGCTTGCCAATTTCGCGCGGCGGCACTGACTTGCCGATAAATCCCACCAGTACCAAAAGCGTAACGACGTAAGGAAGCGACTGCACGAGTTGCGTGGGAATGGCATCGCTCTGCAAGTTGAGTTGTAAGGCTTCCGCGGAGGCAAAAAGCACGCTTGCCATCGCCGCGCCCAATGGAAGCCACTTGCCGATAATCATTGCCGCCAAAGAAATATAGCCTCTGCCCGCAATCATGCCGTCTGTGAAACTGTGTTGCTGAAAGGCAAGAAACGCGCCCGCAATCGATGCCAGCACGCCTGAAATTAAAACCGCTTGATAGCGTATTGTTTGAACTGAAATACCAAGCGTGGCGGCGGCTTCAGCGTTTTCTCCAACGGCACGCAAGCGCAAGCCGAAAGGCGTTTTGAAGAAAATGACATGCGAAAGCGGAATCGCAATCAATGCGAAAAGAAAAATCGGGTCGAGCAAAATGATAGGCACATCAATTCCTGCAATCCGCTCCGAATTAGACGCACTGCCGAACAAAACGCGCAGAAAAAACTTTGTTATTCCGACTGCCAAGATGTTTAGCGCAATGCCCGACACAATTTGATTGGCTTTGAACGTAACCGTTACAAGCGCGTGAAGCGTTGCGAATAAAAGTCCCAACCCTATTGCCACTGCAACGCCTACCAACGCCGAGCCTGTATAGAACTGTCCTATCGTTGCGCCAAATGCGCCAATCAGCATCAAGCCTTCAAGGGCAAGGTTGATGACACCGCTTCGCTCTGAATACGTTGCGCCAAGTGAAGTGAGCAAATAGGGTACGGCAATTCGGCAGACTTGAAAAAAGAAAATAGCGGCAAGTTCCATGCAAGTGTTGATTGAAATTTGAGTAAGAAGTTACAATCGCTGAGTAGGCATTTGCAACAATCCATAGATGCGTTGGAGTCCCAAATGGAACAAAGCGATGCAGGCATAAAATCATAGAAACAAAAAGGCGACTCATTGCTGAATCGCCTTGCAAAAGATTGTGTGCAGAGGGTGCGATTATCGCTTTTTGTCTGCTTCGAGCGAGTCTTTCTTCGCCAAGAGTTCTTCCTTCGTTTCAGGGAAGTTCGGGTCGGCGACGCAGCAGTCAACCGGGCAGACGGCGGCGCATTGCGGCTCTTCGTGAAAACCGACACACTCGGTGCATTTATCAGGAACGATATAATAAATGCTTTCAGCAAGCGGGTCATATGTTTCGCCGAAAAGCGTCCAAGGCTTGCCACCTTCGTAGATGGCGGTGTTCGGACATTCCGGTTCGCACGCGGAGCAGTTAATGCACTCCTCTGTGATCATCAAAGCCATGTTTATTTTCCTCCAAAGAGTTTTAGGTTAAAAGTGATTAAAGAAAGCGTTTGGGACTACAAAAAACCTTTTTCGCCAAATAGTTTCTCGTTGGGAATTAAACCCGTTCTACAATCATTGAGACGGCTTCGCCGCCGCCTAAGCAAATTGCGGCAAGTCCGCGCTTTAAGCCACGCTGTTTAAGCGCGTGCAGGAGCGTAACTAAAATTCTCGAGCCACTTGCGCCGATGGGGTGTCCGAGTGCGACCGCTCCGCCATTCACATTCATTTTCTCGTGCGGAATGCCAAGCGATTTTTCCGCCGCCAAACTCACAACCGCAAAGGCTTCATTGACTTCGAAGAGGTCAATATCGTTCAGCGTGAGGTTGGCTTTTTTCAGCACTTTCGGAATGGCGTCAATCGGTGCGGTGGTGAAGTATTCAGGCTTCTTTGCCGCTGTTGCCATCGCAAGAATTTTGGCAATCGGCTTCAATCCTTTGGTTTTGACTGCATCAGCGGAAGCGACCAGCACCGCCGCCGCCCCATCGTTGATTTTGGAAGCGTTTGCGGCTGTTACGGTTCCGCCTTGTTCAAATGCAGGCTTCAAGGTTGGAATTTTATCGGGACGAAAGTTTTTGGGCTCTTCATCTTCGGAAACGGTAACTGATTTGCCGCGCTCGTCCCAAACGACGCTCACGATTTCCTCTTTGAACAACCCTTCTTTTTGCGCTTTAATGGCGCGTTCATAACTCGATACGGCAAAGTCATCTTGGGCTTCGCGAGAGATATTGCATTCGCGAGCGCACAGTTCCGCCGCATTGCCCATGAGGTAGCGATTGTAGACATCAAAGAGTCCATCGTATTGCATCGAGTCAATGATTTCGCCGTTGCCGTAACGGTAGCCGCTTCGCGCCTTCGGAAGCAAATACGGTGCGTTGGTCATGGATTCCATTCCGCCTGCAACAATTATGTGTGCCTCGCCAAGCATAATCGATTGTGAGGCAAGCATCACGGCTTTCAAGCCGGAGCCGCACATTTTGTTGATGGTCAGACATTCGGTAGTTACAGGCAATCCGCCGAAAATTGCGGCTTGGCGCGCAGGAGCTTGTCCTTCTCCTGCTGTAAGCACATTGCCCATGATGCACGCTTCGACCTCGTTGGGAGAAATGCCCGCGCGAGACACGGCGGCTTTCACTACGGTTGCGCCCAATTCGACCGTCGGGCGTGAAGCAAGTGAGCCTTGAAAACTTCCAATCGGCGTGCGAGCGGCACTAACAATGTAGGCTTCGGTCATAAACAAACTGAAAAGTGAAAGCCCTTAACGTTGGACGGAAAGGTGAATATCAAAAAAGATTGACATTAAATTTTGCGGGCGCAACATAGCAAAAAAATAACACCTGTCAATCCAACCGTGCGTTTTTGGACGTAGTCTAAATTCCAAAAACTACCTCATCTTCGCCTTGAAGAGCGTTGAAGGAACGATTAAAAATCTTTGCATAGAAATTTTGCAATCAAGTTTGCGTTTGTAACTTGACAAGTCAACTTTGATTGCCACTTTTTAATGACAGAATGAAAGAGTATCAGCGAGACATAGCGATTGCGACAAAATCAGCAACCCAAGCCGAGCGCAATGAAGCGCAAGAGCAGATTGATTACAAGAATGAACTTGCCCGCAAAGCGATTCATCTTGCCTCAATCTTGATTCCCATCATCTATTTTCACATTACAAAAGAATTGGCGTTGATGCTCTTAGTGCCAATGTTTTTGGGATTTTTCACAGTGGATTTAGCGAAGATGTTTGTGAAGCCGGTTGCAGAGTTATACTACAAGCATTTTGGCGCAATGCTTCGCCCGCACGAGTTGGACGCAACGCAACGCAATTTCAACGGCGCAACCTATGTAACGCTCTCTGCGGTGTTGGTTGTGTGGCTCTTTCCGAAAATGATAGCGATTGCCGCCTTTGCGATTCTCATTCTTGCGGATACTGCCGCTGCACTCGTTGGAAGAAAAATCGGCAAAATCAAAATTGGAGCGAAGACGCTTGAAGGAAGTATTGCATTTTTTCTCTTTGCGTTGCTCGTGGTGTTTGTAACGCCGAAACTGAATCCTGCGGTCGGACTTGCGATTGCGATTTCTGCAACGATTGCTGAACTCTATCCTATCAAACTTGGAAATTGGAGTATTGATGATAACCTTTCCATTCCTCTCGTGGGTGCAACAGCAGGGCTTGTCTGTTATATGTTGTTCATTCCGCATGAGCTCGCCTTACTCAACTAACTTTCTCGTCGCTTCTGTCGATGCTTCTTTCAATTGTAATTCCAGCCTACAACGAAGAACAGCGAATCGGCGCATCGCTTCAAGAACTTCAACACTTCCTGCCACAATACTTTGAGCAAAGCGAAGTGATAGTCGTCAACGACGGCAGTTCCGATAAGACCAGCCAAGTCGTCAAAGCCTTTGAACGCACTGATGGCTCTCATCGGCTAACACTCATTGAACTCGATAAAAATCAAGGCAAAGGTGCGGCGGTGAAAGCGGGCGTGGAGCAAGCGTCAGGCGATTACATTCTTTTCATGGACGCGGATTTATCGACACCGCTTACAGAAATTTCAAAGGTCATTTGCCCTTTGGAACAAGGTTACGATGTGGTGATTGGTTCTCGTGGTCAGCCCGATTCAAACGTGGTGAAGCATCAACCATTGTATCGTGAAACAATGGGAAAAATCTTCAATTTGTTGGTGAGATGGTTGGTGATAGACGGCATTCGAGATACACAATGTGGGTTCAAGGCATTTCGACAGTCAGTCGCAAAAGAAATTTTTTCGCGCGTTCAGACCACTCATTTCGGCTTTGATGTAGAGGTATTGCTGTGGGCAAAAAAGTTAGGGTTCTCTATTAAAGAAGTTGGTGTAACATGGGTAAACTCGCCAAACTCGCGGGTTTCGCCAATTAAAGACTCTGTAAAAATGCTCTTCGGGCTATTTGCCATAAAACAAAGGATTAACGCCAGCGGCAAGGCTGAAAAACAACCAAAAGAGATGCTTAAAACAGTCTCGAACTATGAATCGTAGTCTGACCAATGTGATACGTTTCATACTCGATGAATGTATCCCACCTATTATTCGGGACAACAAGTTCTTCATGTATCCGCTATTTTACATCTGGTTCAAGGGCAAAAACATTGACAAAATCATGAACCTGAAATCACTCGTCTATGATTGGACTGATGAAGAGTTTGCAAAGTTTTATCAAGAAATGGATTCTTTGGCACGCGACCGCAAAACAGACCTAAGCGAAAGGAGCATCGAATTCATCATGCAATCTTTAGACCCAGAGGCTAACTCTTTGATAGATATAGGCTGCGGAGGCGGTTATTTTGCCAACAAAGTTGCGGCATTGAAGAAGTTTGATACCCACGCGTGTGATTTACTAAATCATGTCGAGATAGTAGGTGGAACCTATCACAGAGCAAACATAGAAAACCTTCCTTTTGCCGATAAATCGTTTGATATTGTAACCTGCCATCACACACTCGAGCACATTCGGAATCTAAACAAAGCCGTCTCAGAACTCAAACGAATTGCAAAACGACAGTTGATTGTGGTTGTTCCGTGTCAGAAATACTACTACTACACGCTCGATGAGCATATTAACTTTTTTCCAATCAAGGCCACCCTCATTAACTTAATGGGCATAAAAAATTATGTGTGCGAAAATATCTGGGGAGATTGGATTTACATCGGCAACATATGCAGAGAACAAGGCTCAATGGATAAGTAACCCTATAACTACCCATTATGACAACGCGATTTGCTATCAATTTTTTCCATTTAACTGTTCAATCTGCTCGTATCAAAAACAAGTTAATAAATGTCAGTGCTCTTTGAAGTTACAGTTGATTCAAGTCGAGTTGCCCAACAGCCTCTAACGAAGTTGATGCCCATTCGATTTCAGGAAGTCACAGAAGCAGTCGTAGGCTTTGAGCGTACAGGTGTGGCACTCGTTTCTGTGCGTGGCGATAGCCTAATTCCAACTGCTTCATATGATGATGTTGGCATATTTTATCTTGTCCCAAAACTTGCAACGCTCTTTCATCTCTCGCCGGCATCTGCTTGGGATTTATTTTTCTTTCTCATGATTATTCCCACCTTCACAATTGGATTTATCGGGATGATGCGCATGCTTGAAACGCATGGCGCAAGACTGTTTTATGCGGTAATGTTTGCCCCACTCTTCATTACAGTGTATTTATCGGGCGACATTTACGCCCTTTCCCCAGCCCTTGCTGTAGCGATAGTTCCGTATGTGATTCAATTTTCAAAATCTAATTCAGAGCCGAGCATGAAACATTGGATTTTGTTTTTTCTATTTGGTATGGTCATCATGCTTGGGCACTCAATACGCGCACACTCGGCAACGGCAATCGTGCTGACATTCAGCATCTTGTTTTTTCTCAAAAAGCAATGGCAGATGAGGGAGAAATGGATAAGTCTGATTATCATTGTTATAGGGATTTTATCAATATGGTTATTTTTCAAAGCACGATTTGTTGAACGAAATGCCTATTTGAGCCAACAGCAACCAAACTATGTTGTGCCGCCACAAGCACACCCGTTTTGGCACAGCGTCTATATTGGGTTTGGATTTTTAGACAACGACTACGGGATTCATTACCAAGACCAAGTTGGCTATGATAAGGCAAGAGAAATTTCGCCAACTGTAATTTTTTATGAACCCGAGTACGAGCGCATTTTGAGAGAGGAAGTGTTTGCACTTATCAAAAAAAATCCGCTCTTCGTGGTGCGAACCGTGTCGGCAAAAGCAGGCGTGATTGGCTTTTACCTCATGCTCTTCATGAACATTGGGCTGTTTTGTGCCTTGCGCTACGGGCTAAAGTGGCAGATGGAAATCGCCTTGTGGGCAGGAATGCTCTTCAACACGCTTCCCGGATTTTTAGCCGTGCCGTATATCCCTTATTTGACAGGCAGTTTTGCTTTCGCAGTCATTTACGGCGCAATGCAAGTTGATAACGCAATCAAACAAGGCTTTCTGAAAAAATCATCAACCTAAAATTTGCTCAAACAACATGGGACGCATTTTTGAGAAGCGAAAAGAGAAAATGTTTGCGCGTTGGGCGAAAATGTCCAAAGCGTTCACCAAAATCGGTCGCGAAATTGCGATTGCAGTAAAACTGGGAGGAGCAGACCCTGAAAACAATCCGCGCTTGCGTCGAGCGATTCAGAACGCCAAGAGCGTCAATATGCCCAAAGACCGCGTCGAGAACGCCATCAAGCGCGCCTCATCAAAAGAAGAAGCGGACTTTCAAGAGCTCGTCTACGAAGGCTACGCGCCGCACGGGATTGCGCTCATCATTGAAGCGGCAACCGATAATCCAACCCGAACCGTTGCAAACATTAGAATGCACTTCAATCGACACGGTGGCTCGCTTGGTGCAAACGGCTCGGTCAGTTTTATGTTCGAGCGCAAAGGTGTCTTCAAAATCAATCCCGCCGGAAGAAATCTCGAAGAGTTGGAACTTGAACTCATCGACTACGGTGCCGAAGAGTTTATCGTCGAAGAAGACGACGTGCTGATTTACACCTCATTCAGCGACTTTGCCACGATGCAAAAACATTTGGAAGAGCAAAAAATCGAAGTGCAACTTTCCGCCCTGCAATACATTCCAACCACAACCACTGAACTTTCCGAAGCGCAAGAAAAAGAAGTGAACGAACTCATCGAGGCGTTAGAAGAAGATGACGATGTGCAAGCGGTCTATCACAACATGAAGTAAGCGAAGAAGTAAAATGAACAAAACCCATGAAAGTTTATCTCCTCAAAACCAAAGGGAAGGGCGTTGTGCCGGATTACATTCAGGTGCGTGATGAGAACCAAAGCATCATCGGCTACTTCAAGGCGAGCAACATTGAAAAAGGATTAGATGAAATCCGTCTCCAAGACCCTGCGCGGCGCAAAGCGGCGGCTGAGATTTTTGAAAAGTTGGAATTCGGAAAAATGATTCAAGCCGAGCTCTGATGAAACACGACACCCGATTTGAAGCCCGATTACGCAACAATCTCGTGCGGCTGTGGCTTGCGGGTGTCGCCGTCAATACAGCCATTCTCTTTTGGATTGGCTTTGAAAAACTCTCGACCCTCACACTCCTTCTGATTGCGCTTGGGCTGGCGAGCCTCAATGCTGTTATCGGCGGTGCGATTTACTTTGCCCTACTCGCACTCTACAAAAAAGGGAAATCGCTTCATTAGGTCGTGTGAGCAACGTGAAAATTGAACGCAAACGAAGCGACATGAAAGAATCCAACCTAATGAGCAGTGAAGTCTCTTTGCGTGTTTCATGTTTCATTGCGTACTATTCACGGCTCATGAGCGATAGAAGCCCAGATGGGTTAAGTAATCTTGTAGAATGAACGCTGTGGTCGATTTTGCTCGTAAGTGATGATAAAACAATCACTTAAAAATTTGAAAAAATCGGCACAAACAAGAAAAAAGACGTTGCTTGAGCTTTACCTGTGCTGTAACTTTGAAGCAGTTTTAGTGAAGTTATTTGTTGTAACAGTTGAAGCATCTCGTAATGGAAGTTCAAGGAAGCAACATACAATCCATCGGCAAGAAGTTCTGGAGATTGGTTGAGGTCTATATCTTCGTGATGATTTCAACGGTTTCTGGAAGTGCGATTACGAAAGATGTTGTCTCTGCCAAGTCGAAGGCGAAAGACAAAACCTTGCGAGTCGGCATTGAACTTTTCATAACCTGCGCTTCTGCGCCGCCACCCGCCACGACCATTCCAAAACAACAATATCGGACTGTAACGGTCTCGACACGTCGCACAAGTGTGGTGGCGCAAAAATCGTTCAAGACAGCATCGACTTCACTCTGCGCCATTGAAAAAGGACGCGCCATTGAAAAAGAACATATTATCTGTGCCGCACGGCTTTTTGAAATGCGCCTGTCTGCCTTTGCGCATCAGTATGGTTTCCAAGAGCGCGTGCGGCATCATCTTCCGCTCAATCTCGCCACCGAAAATCTACCGCTTTTAATTTAGACAATCCCCACGCTCACTCGCCGAAGTGCTTTCCGAGAAGAAAATGAACAAGTTTTCTTGGAAGGCGAGTAAGGCGTTCCGAGCCCCGGTATTTCCAAAATTCAAACAGGAATTAGGCGAATGCGAAAATGAACATCGCATCGCGTAAGTCTCGCCGTAAAGTTTTTCATCTGTTCTTTTTAGGAGAATAAACTTTAACCACAAACACTCTTTGAAAGGGGTAAAACTATGAACAAGTCATTTTTAAGAGGGATTTTTCTCGCCCTCGCGTTTGTAACCGCACTTTCTATTGCGGGCTGTTCAGATGATAACAACACAGGACCGCAAGAAAAGAACGTCATTGAGGGGACAATTACCTTCACTTACAACGGTCAGCCGATTACCAATGCGGCGCAGTGGCCCAACACTATGGATACGAGTGCGGCATTTCCGGGCAGAATGAAAGTCGCATTTGTGCCGCTTGACCCAGCAACGCTTCAGCCGCGTGTCGGTCCGATTTCCGCAATTCCAGGTCTCGGCAACGTGCCCGGCATTGAATTCAGCGCGTTGCAAAATGGGGTCTATACCTTCACCTCTGAAATTGGGCGCGATGGCAACGGAACAGTGGTTGCCTCACTGCCGAAAGACATCTACGGCGTGTATCCGACCTACGTCAATCCCTTCTACACCGGACAAGCCTCTCAACAATTTCTGACGGGCGGAAAGGTTGCCGATTTGCGCAACAACACACGCGCAACTGTTAGCGACCAAGTTGAAGTGAAAGTTGCCGAAGCCCTCATGCAATCAGGACGTGCAGGTACAGCCACGCTCTCTGGCACGGTAACATCAACAACAGGCACAACCAACTGGCCTGATGCACCTGTCGGACCGCCACAAGCGTGGGCAAATGGAACCGAATTTATTGCCATGATGGGAGACCGTGACGGCGCGCCGCCCGGACCGCCCGCCATTTTTATCATTCTTGGAAAACCCGCATCAGGCAACTCGGTGACCTACGTTCGAAACCTGCCGTTGGGAACTTATCGGAATGTGAAAATTTATCGGTTCAGAGTGAATACAAGCGTGCCCGGCGGATTTGAAACCCTTGCCACGCTTGCTGAATTCCGCCACCCAGTCACCCAACAAAACAGCATGACGATGGATAACACCAATCGTCAAGGCGTGTGGAACGCAACGATTGCACCTTAACAACATCACGAGAGAGGGCGAATTGCAGAGACGTGATTCGCCCTGTTTCGCTCTTTACAGATAAGAAGTACCACATTTTCCCAACCCTTTTTCAGGGAGACCTTTACTATGAAACGCGTTGTCATTCTTGCCTTTCTCATTGCACTTGGCATTCAAGCTAGCAGTGCTGATGACGATAAAGTCGGACGCTTGAAAGGTGTCGTTCGAGATTCAGAAAAAAATGAAGCGATTGTCGGTGCAACGATAATGCTCAGCAATACCAAACTCGGCACGAGAGCCGATGAAGTGGGGCGGTTTGAACTGTCGTCAATTCCCGCAGGAGTTTATGAAGTAAAAATTTCGGCAGTCGGCTATAAACCGAGATTTCGCCAAGTGGAAATACGCGCAGGTCAAGTGGCAACATTGGATATTCACTTGGTTGCAACTGGCGTAAGCGGAGAGGAAGTGGTCGTATCGGCTACACGCTATGAACAAAATTTGGTGGAACTGCCCGTTACAACCAGCGTGGTGTCGGCATCGCAAATTGCGGCGCAAGCCATTCCGTCGCTCGACCGCGTGCTTGAAACAATTCCGGGCGTTGATGTCACGCGCTCCGGCGGCTTGGGCGCATCGAACTTGCAAATTCGCGGCTCACAAGGCTTCACCGGCGGCGGACTCAGCACCCGCGTCATGATGCTCTATGATGGCTTCCCGATGAACTCCGCCGACGCAGGCTCGGTCGATTGGCAAGCCGTTACCACAACCAATCTCTCACGGCTGGAAGTCGTTAAAGGCGCGTCGTCGTCGCTCTACGGTTCGGCGGCAATGGGCGGCGTCATTAATGCCATCAGTCTTTTACCCTCAGACCTCACAGTCAAAGCCCGCATTCTGAACGGATTTTATGATGCCCCACCCGCATCGGTCAATCCATTTCCCGGAATCAACCGACCGATGTTCTCTTCAAGCATGCTGATGGTGGGAGACCAAGTCGGAAACCTCTCCTACAACCTCACTTACTTACGCAATCGTGATGAAGGCTACCGTGAAGCAGGCAATATCAATACGGACGATATAAAATTAACCTTGCGCTACAACCTCAACGAAACGCAATACCTGCAACTGACAGGCATTGGAAACTGGTCGGAAGGCGGCATTGCGTATCAATGGTCAAATCGCGTTAACGCGCTCGGCACACCACCCGGTCCTGTGTTCAAAGCCAATGGCGAACCCTTGCTCGATGCAAACGGCAATCAAATTTTAGGACAGTTCTTCTTAGGCGATGACCAAAAAGTAACCACGAACCAACTCTTGGGAATCACTTATATGAACATGCTCAATGCGTCAGCAAGTTGGGAGACAAAACTCTATTTCAGCCGCACGACCTTCATCATCAAGTATTACCCCAACGAAAAGCCTGAATTCCAACAGTTCGATGCGCAAGGCAACTATTTAGGCAATTATCAAAAGTATTCGTTTGGGCGTGTCATTCGCCGACCCTACGACCCCAACGACCCAACCACCTTCAACGACTCGGACGCACGACGCTACGGCGGGCGAACCTCGCTCTACTGGATGCGCGATAAACACAAACTAACTTCGGGAATCGAGTTCAACCTCAACGACGTGCGCTCGTCGCTCTATACAACCACATCAGATTTGAATCTCGGTGTGTTTGCGCAAGATGAAATTTCGCTCACCGAAAAGTTCAAAGTAACCGCAGGGGTTCGTTTGGATTGGAACAAGGTCAATCAAGACCAAGTTACCTACATCGACCAACTCATCAACATTCAAGAAGGCAGAATTGAAACGCGAACAGAGGACATTGTTACGAAGTCGCTCTGGCAACTTAGCCCGAAAGTGGCGATGAATTATATGTTCAACGAAGAATTTTCGGTGCGTGCGTCGGTCGGAAGAAGTTTCCGTGCGCCCTCTATCGGCGAGCGATTTATCACGCAAGCCGGATTTTTCTTGGGCAATCCCAACCCTGCCCTCGATGCCGAGCGGCTCACGAGTTATGAAATCGGTCTCTACAAAAGTTTCTCGCGCTACTTCACGATTGACATTGCCGGATACATCAATCACTATTCCAACCTGATTGAATCCACGAACATCAATCCAAACGCGAGTGCATTGGATATTTCATCGAGCGTGTTTCAATTTTTCAATGTGGCAAGTGCAGACATTCGCGGCATAGAGACCTCCATCACCTCGCAACCCTTTGAGCAGTTGCAGGTGCAGGTCAATTACAACTGGATGCGTGCGATTGGCTCAATGCCTGACAATGTGCTCGGCGGCAACAAGAATCCTGAGAAGTATAAAAACTGGCTTCCATATCGCCCTGAACACAATCTCTCGTTCCGCGCTGAATTAGCCTTTAAGGAGTTGGGGATTGGCTCGCTGCGTGCGCCTGAATTTTTGTCGGGGTTGAGTTTGAATTACAGCGGCCGCTATGTGAGCCGAATCAACGCCGTGCGCATTGCTGCTAATTCGGAAGGCATTGACTATCCGGGAAACTTCTTCGTCATGAACGCCGGATTTCGTTGGCAGTTCTTTGATAACCGATTCTCCGCTGTCGGTATGGTCATGAACCTGATGAACACGCAGTATGAAGAGTTGGAACTCTATCGCGCCCCCGGTCGCAGTTTTAATTTCGGCGTTGAGTTCAATTACTAGGTCGTGTTGACAATTATTTTACAGTAACAGAATCAGAGA
>Ga0272446_1002725_pt1 | contig 23490 bp, 18 predicted proteins | sample YNPCB0061_FD_194587 | JGI IMG/M metagenome (GOLD analysis project Ga0272446, IMG submission 194587) | Hot spring microbial mat communities from Yellowstone National Park, WY, United States - YNP-CB-006-1 | ecosystem: Environmental > Aquatic > Thermal springs > Hot (42-90C) > Sediment | place... | reverse complement strand
CGCTACCCCCGAGTCGGACGTCGACTACTAGCCGCTCCCCTTAGTTCCACCCACCGGTCCCGAGAGCCCAGAGCTTCCGAGGGCGTGGCCGCTCCACCCTGTCTTGGACCGCAGTCGGCAGAGCGTTGAGGAAGTTCAGGCCCGTGTCGCGCTCGACCCGCCGCACCGACACCAAGTACTGCGGTACCGCGGCGCGGCCACCCCGGACGGGCGCGTTCGGCACCTCGAACGCGAGAACGCGGACACGCCCGCCAGCTTCGCGCCTCACCACGATCTTGTAGAGCCACGTGGGCACCGCGACCTGGTTCAGCCCTATCCTTACCGTCTTGCGGCTACGGTCGGGAAGAGAGCGCCGATAGACAGGTCCGGTGATGATCGTGACGTCACCGAAGCGCCGCGCCACCTGGTGCGCATAGTCCTCGATGGTCGCCCACAGGCCGCCGTTCACCGTCTGGTCCTGCGGCGCCATATTGGACAGGTAGAAGCACTCCGACATCACCTTCCGGCTTCGGCCGGAGTCGTTCGCGGGGCAGAAATGCCCGCGCGACCACCCGGACCCAGCGTAGTCCGAAAGCTCCGCGCGGCAGCCGAGCGGCAGGTCCGGGTCGGGCCGGTAGTCATTGGATCGAGCGACCTTTCGGATGGCGTACTCTCGGGTCAGGCGGTAGGAGACCCAGACTGGAGTCTTGCTGTCGTCATCGTGAAGCAGCGCATAGCCCTCGCGCACGATGAGCCGCTTGCCGGTTGCGCCAACGGAGGGGGCGCCGAACGACAGATGCTCGGAGACCTGCGCCGGGTTGACGCCCTGGACGAGTAGAAGGGCGAACCACAGAACATGCGCCATCGATCACCTCCTGTCGCCGCCGTTTCTCGCGGGACACACTAGGGTGAAGGCAGCAGCTCCATGGTCACGCCGCCTGTGAGCTCCTGCACGGCATCCAGGTTGCGCGGCGCGCCGTCGAGCAGCGCAAGGAACAGTTGGGTCGTGCCCGTCCCGTCGGGAACGACGAAGAGGTTCTGGAGGCCTTGAGGGTCCGTGATCCGCAGGGCGCCAGACCTCGCTCGCACCACTCTGGCGGCGTCGCCAACCTGACCCATCGTGAGCGCGCGCTCCCCCGGCGTGCCCGGACGGTCACTCCGCAACGTGGACGCCTCCCATCCGGTCACGTCCGGAAGTGGCAGCCGGTACCCGACGAAGGCGCGCACATCGGGCACAGGCTGTGTGGGCGCAATCCCGAGCGAAATGGTCAGTCTCCCGCGCCGGTCCACGGTGTACGCCAGGCGATAGGCGCACGTCGGGCTCGCCACAGGGCAGGACTGAACCCCGTTCCATGACCGTGCACGGAGAGCGCCGCGGAACGTCACCCGTACGGCTTCCTCGAGATGCTCGACCTGCAGCCGGGGCTTCGTCTCGCCATCGACGGACGCATACAGCCGTGCCGGAAAGATGCCGTTGTCGCTGTAAGCGTCGCTTCCCGGGCCAACAACGCTCGGATCGGCGGGCGTCCGGCTAAGATGCGCGATCACGCCGCCATGCCGCCGCGCGAGCACGAGATAGCAGGCGGGAGCCGTCACGCGGACCCACTGGGGATCAACTTCCACGACGGGGGCAAGCCTTCCGGCGGCACTCGACGGACGGTCCCCATCCGCCTGAACGCGCACCGCTACGCTCCGACCGTCGCCGGCGGGATTCTCGATCGCCAACGCCCGGAGGTGTTGTGGGTCAGCCTCGACCCGCACGGCGGTCCCGTCGGCGCGTGCGATCTCGACCGCTGCACGGTTCGTGCCGTCCAGCAGACCGCTCTCCAAAGGGTTCCACGCCGGACGCAGTGTCTGCAGCAGGGCGGTGATGGGTTCGCCCGACCGCAGCCGCGCCTCGAACGACCAGAAGGGACCTTCGAGCACGCCTTCGGCGGTCTCGACGCGCCAGCGTGTCGCGTGCGCCATCTGAACGACGCCGTCCGGCCCAGGTTGCGCGAGCACCGGACGGGGACGAACTAGCGCCCGATCCGGCCGATAGCGCGGACGGTCGCCGCGCCGCAAGAGCATCAGCACGACGGGGCGATAGGGCGCGATACGCACACGCGCCGAGGCCGGGGACATCATTTGTACCGGGATGCCGCGCAGCGCATCCACCACCGCCGGAAACCGGCGCCCAAGCGAGGCAGGCCACCGCAGTGTGCACTGGATGGTCTTGCCCGTCATATTCACGGCGACCACTGCTGTCTGATCGGGGTGCTCGCGCAAGAAGGCGAACACTCCGCCGTGGGAGGAGCTGACGGCATCATAGTCCGCCTCGCCTGCGTGAAACGACGGCTCTGCATGGCGGAGACGCAGCCATGCCGATAGGTCGGAGGCGAACCCGATCTCCTGTTCCTGGTACACGAGGGGGACGCCCTGGATCAGTGTGCAGATCGCCATCAGGGCCTGAGATGGGCCAACGCCAAAGTACTCCGCGGCGGACACCGTGTCGTGGTTCTCGAGGAAACGCACGAGCCCCCGGCGCGCTCGCGGCGCATAGGCGTGACGCTCCCACTCCAACCAGGTCCGCAACTGGGCGATCCAGTCCGCAAGGCGCGGAGTGGACGTCATGTCGCGCAGTGCCATGTACAGCGGATAGTCGAACACCATGTCGGCATTCCGGAACACCAGCGGCTTGCCGCACTCCGGAAGGGTCACGGCGTCCCTGTTCATCTGCCGAAAGGCGTCGCGCACCACCTTGTTGAGCTGAAGCCCGCCCCACGCGATGGGTGCGCTCGCTCGCTCAGGGTGCGCCCAGTTCAGGGCCTGTCCCCAGCCGATGCAGTCCAGCCGCGTGCCATCGAAACCATAATCGCGCGCCCAAGAACGGCACACGTCCGCGATGCGCGCCTGCCACGCAGGATGGGAGCAGTCCGCAGCCAAGACGGTACCGCCCCAGACTCTCTCGCGTTCGCCAGCCTCATTCCGACACCACACGCCGTCCGGGAGCTTCGCCACCTCCGGACTGTCGGGGTGCACACCGTAGACCACGAGATCGATCAGCGCCTTGATGCTCATGCGATGCGCCTGGCGGACGAACTCGCGAAGCTCGTCTGGGGTCCCGTTCTCCGGCGCAACGCGCCCGAACGCCGGCAGCGTGTAGACCCACGGAGGTGGCCAGCTGACGGGGAGCAGCCACACGCCGGTGATGCCCAGTTGGCGAAGATACGGAAGCATCGCGGTGAGACGCGGGAACCGGTTGCCACGGTCTCCCGCGGGCCACGTCTCGAGCCTGCCCCAGGGATGCGCTTCATACAGAGCCAGTCGCGCAAGGTGTGCCGGCTGGTCGGCGGGAGGACCATTGCCGAGCGATGCCGACAGTCTCGTCATCGCGACCCGCATCTGCGGGAGGGCGCCGCGACCGAACGCAACGACTTGTGTGCCCACCTCGATCGCCCCGCCCGGTGGGATAGCAGCCTGCACATCGAAGTGGTGGCGCACGCTGACCGACGTCGGCCCCTCGCTGACGCTGAGGCGCGCTTGGTCCTTCTCGAACGCATAGCCCGCCACAGCGAACCGACCGGAAGATGGCGCGTGCATCAGGGCGACCGCATAGTCACCGCGCGTCCATCCCACCTCCGGCACGACGCGACCCGCGCCACCGCCACCCGTGCGGCGCCAGATTACCGGGAAGTTGCCAGGGATGCAGTAGGTGGTGGGAGCGCCGACTGCGAGACGCAGGTTCGGCAGCACCAGCGCGACGCCCCGCACCTTGACGCGGCCGGAGCCCATCCAACGCAGGAGGACCCTGTGCCGAACCTCGTCTCCTCGGGTCTCCCACAGGGAGACGACGCGCCATGGGCCAGCGTCGCGTTCCGCCTCGACGCGGGCGGTCCCGGCGCCCCGCACCGCCACGCACTTCCACGTCTGCGGATCGCCAAGGCTCGCCCCATCGCCATTGACCTCGAGGTCGGCGCCCGGCGCCTCGACGCACTCGGCGCCATCGTAGCGGAGAGAGCGGAGAGCGCCGGTTCTCGGATCGAGTTCGAGCGCGACGCGGCCAAGAGCAGGCGCGGGCGGGATGGTCACGAGCACCGCAAGGAAGACAGCGAGCAGTGGGCTGACGAGCCAAGGCATGCCAAGCTCCAAGGGACAGGAGGTCTGCCGGCGAAGGAGGAGGGCGAGACGCGGGACTACGCTTTCAGGGCCTCGGCTCCGCCGACGATCTCACTGATCTCCTTCGTAATGCCGGCCTGTCGGGCACGGTTGAGCGAGAGAGTCAGACTGCTGATCATCTTCGCGGCGTTGTCGGTCGCGGAGCTCATGGACGTCATCCTCGCTCCATGCTCGCTCGCGACCGATTCGAGGAGCGCTTGGAACACCTGGTTCACCAGATACCGCGGGATGAGCTGACCGATCAGCTCCTTGGCCTCTGGCTCGTACAAGTACCGGTCAGGAGCGCCTGCCTGCTCGGGCGCCTGCATGGGCAGGAGTCGCAACTCGGCGGGCCGCTGGGTGATCGCCGATACGAACTGCGTGTAGACGATGGAGACCTCATCCACCTCGCCGGACTCGAAGGCATCGCGCAGAGCGCCGGCGATGGCGGCGGCATCGGCCATGGACAGCGAGCTCGAGTTGATCTGGAAGGATCGCGCAACCGGATACCCGCGGCTGCCAAAGAACTGGGCCGCTTTCCGACCGATCGTGTAGAGACGAAGGTCGCTTCTGTCGACGCTATGGATCAGCTCGAGCGCGCGCCGAATGGCGGCAGCGTTGTAGGAGCCGCACAGGCCCCGGTCGGCAGTGATGACGACGATCCCGACGCGACGGATCGGACGTGGCTCGAGTAGCGGATGCAGGACCCGCTCATTCTGAGCAGAGGCCAGGCTTGCCATTACGTCGCGCATGCGGGCGGCGTAGGGGCGGGCGTTCTGGACGCGATCCTGAGCCCGCTTCAGCCGGGCGGCGGCCACCATCTTCATCGCCTTGGTGATCTGCTCGATGTTCTTCGCAACCCGAATGCGCGAGCGGATCTGACGCATCGTAGCCATCGATGGAACACTCCCTCAAGCGGCGCTGACCGCAGGCGTCCGTCGGCGTCGGCACCAGTGTACCCTACAGCCGGCCGCCTGCCCGAATGGCATACCGTGGTATACTGAAAGTCGATTACTCCCAATTACTGCTCTTACCGTAGCCGTGATCGCCGCGCTCCGGCTACGGACCGAGGGGACGTGTCTCAACCATGCACTCCTACTGCGGCGCAATGACGTGCGTAGCGGCGCCAGGTCCGCCCATGGCACTCCTGCACGTGGCGGATCGCACCAGACGCCGCAGACGGAGTGTTGGTCCCAGACGGGCGTGCTCCGTTGCGCCACTCCTCGCGATCCATCGCTGCCTCGCACGCGTCTTACCTATCGGCCGCTCATGTCCCGTCGCCGCGGCCCCATGCCGCGCCCGCCAGCGCGACCAAGCGCTCCTCGGGTACGTGCTCGCCCTCGTTGTGGCGCGGGTCCACTGCATGCGGACCGCGCGCACGCAGGGTGTGTCAGGGTTGGCCATCCACAGAGCGAGGAGGTCAGCACATCCGTGAACCTGCGTAGCTTCACGCAGTTGTTCAGCGCACTCTTTGCGTTGCTGCTCGGCGCCATCGGCCTCACGGCCGGCCTATCGTTGCCCAACCTGCCCGAGGTGGCTGGGCTCGCCTCACTGCGTGCCACCATTCGCGAGCTCGCGGCGACTTACCCCAGCTACTTACCCGCTACGGCGGCAGCGATGGCCATGCTCGGCGTTTTGCTTGCCACCTTCCTGGGTCCGGCGACGGCACGCTACATCGTGCAGACCGGAAACGCGATCGAGCGCATGTCGGCTCGCGACAAGATCGCGGTGGCCCTCGGGACGACGCTGGGCGCGGTGCTGAGCCTCCCCTTCTACTTGCTGCTAACCCGTGTGCTCGCTGTCGCTCCCGCGCTCATCATCCCCTCGTTCGTCGTCCTTTTGGTCGCGTTCGTCTATCTCGGCATACGCGCCATGCTGAGCATGAAGGACGAGCTGTGGTTCCGCGGTCCGTCACGCGCCGTCGCCGTGGAGCCGGCCGAACCGGAGATCCCGGACGCGAAGCTGCTGGACACGAACGTCATCATTGATGGCCGGATCGCGGACATCTGCCGCACGGGTTTCATCCAAGGGTCGCTCTACGTGCCAGGCTTCGTGCTGGATGAGCTCCAGCACATCGCGGACTCCGCGGACTCCCTGAAGCGCGCGCGCGGCCGCCGGGGTCTCGACATCCTCAACCAGATGCAGAAGGAGTTCCCCCTGATCGTGCGGTCGCACGATCACCTCATCGGTCCCGGTGCCGGTGGCGAGGTGGATACGCGCCTGGTCGCGCTCGCCAAGAAGCTCAAGGGCGCCATTGTCACGAATGACTTCAATCTGAACAAGGTTGCGGGCTTGCAGGGCGTCACCGTGCTCAACGTGAATGAGCTGGCGAACGCGCTCAAGCCTGTCGTCCTGCCCGGCGAGGAGCTGACCGTCGCCATCATCCGAGAAGGCAAGGAGCCCAACCAGGGGATCGCCTACCTGGACGACGGAACGATGATCGTTGTGGAGGATGGCCGTCGCGCCATCGGGGAGACCCGCGACGTGGTCGTCACCAGTGTGCTGCAGACGGTAGCCGGGAAGATGATTTTCGCGCGCACGAAGGACGGCGCCGCCGAAGGAGACGAAAACGGTGACGGTGGGCGCGGTCGTCCCGGCGGCGGGCCGGGGCGCAAGGGTCGGTAGCCCTCAGAACAAGATCTGGATCGAGATCGCAGGCCGACCCCTCATCGAGTGGACGATCGCAGCCCTGCAGCGGTGCAGCGACGTCGCCACCATCGTGGTGGCGGCACGGCCCGACGAAGTCAGCGTTCTTGGCGCGCACCTCGCTCGTTGGACCAAGGTGCGCGCCGTCGTGCCCGGTGGGGACACTCGGTCGGAGTCGGTACGGGCTGGTCTGGCGGCGCTTCCTCCGGAGTGCGACATCGTCCTGGTGCATGACGCAGCTCGGCCTGCAGTGAGCGAGCGCCTGGTGGCACAGGTTGCGCGAGCTGCGCGAGAGCACGGGGCCGCCGTGCCCGGGCTGCCCGTGAGCGACACGCTGAAGCGCACGGGATCGGACGGACGCGTTCTCGAGACGGTGGACCGCGAAGGGCTCTGGCGCGTGCAGACGCCCCAAGGGGCACGGGTCGCCGATCTGCGCGCCGCATTCGAGATTCTTGGCAGCCAGGCCATGACGCTCACCGATGAGGCCGCCGTCCTGGAGATGGCGGGCTACCCGGTGTTCGTCGTACCCGGAGAGGAGCGCAACATCAAGGTGACCTACCCCGAGGACATCTCGCGCGCGGCGGCGATCCTGTCCGGCGCCGCGTGCGGACCGCCCGAGTTCCGTACCGGCTTCGGGTATGATGTGCACGCCCTCGCGGAGGGTCGGCCGCTCTGGCTCGGTGGGGAACGCATTCCCCATGATCGCGGCCTGGTGGGGCATTCGGACGCCGATGTTCTCCTGCACGCCGTTTGCGACGCGCTGCTCGGCGCGGCCGGCATGGGAGACATCGGCGTGCTGTTCCCGGACTCCGACCCTGCTCACAAGGACCGGCCGAGCATCGAGTTCGTGCTGGAGGTCGCGGAGCGGCTGCGTGCGGGCGACTGGCGTGTCGAGAACGTGGACGTCACGCTGCTGGCGGAACGACCGCGGATCGGACCGTACCGCGACGCCATGGCCAGCAATATCGCCCGCGCGCTGGGAACGGCCGAGGATCGCATCAACATCAAGGCGACAACATCGGAGCGATTGGGGTTTGTCGGGCGCGCTGAAGGTTTGGCGTGTTGGGCGGTTGCCGCCATCTCGCGCGCACAGACGCCTGGCAACGATGGGGGGTAGAACCATGAGATTGACCATCCGGGGCAAGAGCGAGCCCATTCCAGAGTCCCTGCAGCGGTACGCAGAGAAGAAGCTGGCCAAACTCGACAGGCTTTTCCGGCGCATCGAGGAGGCCGAGATCCACCACGCGTTCGAGCGCGGGATGCACATCGTCGAACTCACCATGCTGGGCGACAACGTTGACCTTCGGAGCGAGGAGCGCAGCAGCGACCTGCACGCAGCGGTCGACAGCGCCATCGAGAAGATCGAGCGGCGCGTCAAGCGGTTCAAGACCAGAGTGCGCGACGATCATCGCCGACCCAGCCCCGACAAGTCCCTGGACCTAAGCGAGGAGCTGGCTCCTGCCATCGAGGAAGACGAGACTCCGGCGCCCCGGATCGTTCGGCGCAAGAGGTTCCCCATCAAGCCGATGCCGGCGGACGAAGCCGCTCGACAGATGGAACTCTCGGATCACGACTTCTTCCTGTTCCTGAACGAGGAGACCGGCGCATACAGCGTGATGTACCGCCGCCGCGACGGCAACTACGGCCTCATCGAGCCCGAGCTCTGAGGCGCGCGCCGAGCGCCGCGATCACCCACTAGCAGGAGCCCGACCGGCGATGGATATCGTGTGTCTGGGAGAGGCGCTGATCGACTTCGTCGCGCTCGAAACAGGCGTCAGCGTTGCGGAAGCGTCGGGGTTCCTGAAGGCTCCCGGAGGCGCGCCAGCGAATGTCGCCGTTGGAGCGGCCCGCCTGGGACTGCGGGCGGCCTTTCTCGGGAAGGTGGGAGACGATCCCTTCGGACACTGTCTGCGCGACACACTGGCCACTAACGGGGTCGACACGCGCGGCATGCGCTTCTCGTCGAGCGCGAGAACCGCCCTGGCCTTCGTGTCGCTGCAGTCGAACGGCGAGCGCGACTTCAGCTTCTATCGGAACCCGGCCGCTGATGCCCTGTACCGCGCGGACGAGGTAGACGTCGAGACGATCGCGTCCTCGAAGGTGCTGCATTTCGGCAGCATCTCTCTGATCGAGCAGCCTACGCGGTCTGCCACGCGACATGCCGTCCTGGAGGCACGGCGCGCGGGCTGCATCGTCTCCTACGACCCCAACTGGCGGCCGCCTCTTTGGCCGGACGAAGAGACGGCGGTGCGCCGAATGCGCCAGCCGCTGCCCCTGGTCGACGTCCTCAAGGCGAGCGAGGAAGAGGCCTGCCTCCTTACAGGCGAGGCTTCGCCGGAGGCTGCGATCGAGCACCTGGCCGCACTGGCGAAGAGAGCGACGGTCGTTACGGTGACCCTCGGCTCCGGCGGCGCAATGTGGCGCCACCGGAGTGGCAAGGGCGGTCACGTGCGGGGCTTCGCGGTGGAGGCGATCGATACAACGGGAGCGGGCGACGGGTTCGTTGCCGGGCTCCTCGCACACCTGACAGAGCTGGCCCCGCGACGCAGGGCACTGAGAGAGGTTGAGCCGGAGGCGGTCGAACGTGCGGTGCGCTACGCGTGCGCCGTGGGAGCGATCACCGCCACCGCGCGGGGGGCGATTCCAGCCTTGCCCGACCGCGCCGCAGTGGACCGCTTCCTCGCCACCGTCGGACCGATGTCGTGCTGAGCGCTCAGGAGGCAGCATGAAACGTCTCGGTGTCTTGACGAGCGGAGGGGACGCTCCTGGCATGAACGCCGCGGTGCGCGCCGTAGTGCGAACCGCTCTGGCCGGCGGCCTCGAGGTCCTGGGCATAGAGCGCGGCTACCATGGTCTCCTGAACGGCAACGTTCACCCCATGGAGTCGCACTCCGTGAGCGGCATCATCAACCGCGGCGGAACGGTCCTGCGCACCGCACGCAGCGCGGAGTTCCGTACGCCGGAGGGACAGGCGCGAGCCGCCGAGCAGGTCGCCAAACACGGTCTCGACGGACTGGTGGTGATCGGCGGTGACGGGTCGTACCGCGGCGCACTCGCCCTTCACCGAACGTGCGGCATCCGAGTCGCCGGCGTGCCCGGCACCATCGACAACGACATTCCGGGCACCGAGTACACCATTGGCTACGACACGGCGGCGAACACGGCGCTGGACGCGATCGACAAGATCCGCGACACCGCCACGAGCCACGACCGGGTGTTCGTCGTGGAGGTCATGGGCAGGCTCAACGGATCCATCGCGCTCACGGTCTCGATCGCGGGGGGCGCGGAGGCCGCCATCATCCCCGAGGTCCGCCACGATATGCTCCGCCTGTGCCAGCGCATCCAGGAGTGGCAGGCCAAGGGGAAGCTGTCATGCATCATCGTCGTGGCGGAGGGCGCCGCGCGAGGCTCCGACATCGCCGCGACCATCACCCAGGTTACGGGCATCGAGACGCGCCTCGCGGTGATCGGCCACATCCAGCGAGGCGGCGCCCCATCGGCTCGCGATCGCGAGATGGCGACCCGCTTCGGCGCCGAGGCGGTCAACGCGTTGCTCGACGGCGAGACCGCAACGATGATTGGCCTCGTTCGCGACCGCGTGGTGCGGGCGCCCATCGAGGCGGTCGAATGCGAGCAGCGAACGTTGGACGAAGGGCTGCTGGCCCTCGTGGACGTGATGGCCACCTGAGGGCACTCGCCGCTCCGTTGCGCAGGCGCCCCGCACGTGCTATGATGCCGCCGTTACCCTGCCTGCTGGTTGGTAGCATTCGCGCACCACGCGATATCAGAGGTTGACATTGCGGATCGAGGAGTTCCGGACCGCCATCCGGAGGGAGTTCGGCGCGCACCTGGAGCACGCAACCCCTGCCAACGTCCGGGACTTCCTGGACCGCATGGCGGAGGACGTCTTCCAGGGGCGTCTTCGGAAGCCCATCGAGCTCCACGAGCCGAAAGAGACGTACGAGGAGATTCTGAAGGACTTTTTCTCGCGGGTGCTGGACCTGCCTCGCGATGAAGCCATCATCTTGCTCTGGACGATGGCCTTCGACCTGTCCTTTTCGGCCATCGAGCATCACCTTTCGCCTCAGTTCCAGGCCCTCTTCGGCGACACCGAGTAAGCCGCCTCGACCCTAGTCGACGAACTCGATCTGCTCGACCCTGGGTGTCAGACCCCGCTCGGCGCCGCGCTCCAAGAACAGGCGGATGCTGTCGCGGCCCTTCTCGCCCATGTCGAGCGTCCACTCGTTGACATACATGCCCACGAAGCGGTCAGCGACGTCGATGCTCATATCGCGCGCATAGCGCATCGCGTGGGCAAGCGCCTCCTCCCGGTGCTCGAGCCCACAGCGGATGCTGGCGTGCAGGACTTCCGAGACGCGGCTTCGGAGCGCCGCCGGCATGTCTCGCCGGATGCAGTTCACTCCGAGCGGAAGCGGCAGTCCCGTCTCCGATCGCCACCATGCGCCGAGGTCAACCAGCTTGACCAGCCCCATTGTCTCGTGCGTCAGCTGCCCCTCGTGGATGATGAGCCCTGCATCGACGCGGCCGGCGGACACCGCATCGAGGATCGCGTCGAACGGGACCACCTCGTAGCGGAACCGGCCCGGAAGGAACAGCGACAGCGCCAGAAACGCGCTCGTGAGCTCACCGGGTACGGCGATGGTTCTCTCCTGAAGCTCGTTCACCGACATCGGAGCGCGCGCCACAACCATCGGGCCGTAGCCGTCCCCCATGCTGGCGCCGTGGCTCATGATGGCGTACCGGTCCGCCACATAAGGGTAGGCGTGCACGGAGATGGCTGTGCAATCAAGCCTGCCCTCGCGCGCCCAATCGTTCAACGTCTGGATGTCGCGCAGGATGTGATCGAAAGCGAGCCCCTGGGTGTCCACCCGTCCCGTCGCGAGCCCGTAGAACATGAAGGCGTCGTCCGAGTCCGGGCTGTGGCCCAGCGTCAAAGGCGTGTTCATCTGGCAGGTACGCTCCTCTGGTACGATGGGATCAGCGGTGGGCCGATCGCGCGCCGAAGGCAACGATCACGATCGTCAGCGCCGCAGGCCACGTCCGACCAGGGCGACCCCGATCAGCACGTTCGTCCACATCCAGGGCAGCGCGGCCCAGCGCACATTGCCGTGGAACGGCGCCGTTCCCATCCAGAGGTCGGCTGCCAGGTGCACGGCGACGCCCATCGCCATGAGCGCGTAGAAGCGCCGCTCCTCCGCGCTGTCGGCCTCCCATCCGAGCAGAAGCCAGGGGACGAGAACGCTGTGCCCCACCAGGTTCCACCAGGAGGCGCCGCCCGCGAACGCTCCGACCAGCGCCGGCAGCAGAAACCCCACCGTAACGCCCATCGCCGCCGAAAGGACTGCCCGCCGGGCACGCCGCGGCATCGCGAGGCTCGCCAGCGCGACCATGGTCCAGAAAACTCCGAGCAACAGCATCTGACCGCGTGCCTGACCGGCTGAAGCACTTCCGAGCCCCACGGCCGCCGCAGCGTCGAGCTCGCCGGCGCCGTAGCGCGCAGGATCGCCTCGCGGTTGAGCGGTCTGCACCAGGATGCGGCGCACTTCATCGGGGTCGCGCACACCGGTGGCGACGATGAGCGCAGCCACCCCCGCGACATGGGGCGTCGCCATGGAGGTGCCCTGGAAGTAGAAGTAGTCATCGACGGGGACGTCGGCAGAGGAGGAGGCGGAGCGGCCTCGGGGCCTCGCCATTGTGTTCTGCAGGATGCCGCGCGTCTCGCTCTGCCGCGTGTCCCCTCCCGGCGCCGAAATCGCTGCTTCCGGGCCCCATGACGAGTACCAGGCGAGCGCTCCCTCGGGGTCGAGGGCCGTCACCGCGATGCATTCGGGATAGGCCGCTGGGTAGGAGATGCCTTGCTCGGCGTCGTTGCCCGCGGCACAGACGATTGTCACGCCCTTCTCGCGGGCATACTCGCAGGCCCGTCGCGTGATGAGGTCCGGCATGCTCGCGCCGAGGCTCATGTTGATCACGTGAGCGCCATGGTCGGCAGCATAGCGGATCGCCGTCGCGACATCGCTCATGCGGCCGAACCCGTCGGCATTGAGCACCTTCAGAGGCATGAGGCGGGCACGGAAGGCGATGCCCGCTACCCCCTCGCCGTTGTTGGTCGACTCCGCGATCGTGCCGGCCACGTGCGTTCCGTGGCCGAAGTCGTCATGGGGCTCCGGTCGCCCAGCGATAAAGTCGTAGGGATCAACGTACTCCGTGTCCGCGAAGTCCCGGCACCGATGACCGGACCCATAGCCCAGTGCGACGCCGGTGTCGATGACCGCCACGACGACGCCGGCTCCCTGCGACCGGGTCCACGCCTCCTCCATGCGGATGCGCCGGAAGTTCCACTGCTCGTGAAAGCGTGGGTCGTTGGGCTTCCACCCGCGGGACGGCACCCTGTCGGCAGGGGCGTTCTGCTGTGCCGGATGGGCGCCCAGGAAGCGAGGGACCGAGAACAGATGCTGAGGCTCGGCGGCCTCGACGCGCGGGTCTGCGCGCAGAGCGGCAAGCGCCGCGGCCGCGCCCACGGGCGGAACACGCAGCGTGAACACCCGGCCGCGATTGGCCGCGATGGGCGGCCCCGAGATGGTGGCACCGAACGCGCGCCCAAGCTCAGCGACGCCGCTGCCGGTTAGGTCGTCTCTCAGATCGACCACCAACTCGCCCGGAACGACCGTTCCAGATCGTGCCTCGCCTCTGCCGGTCGCGCTCCGCCAGACGAGCGGAATCACGGCAATAAGGAGAGCAAGCGGTACCCACGGCCAGCGGATGCGTGCCGAGTTGGCCTGCATCGTCTACCCTTCCGCGCCCTGCCAAACGGGGCGCACGCCATCTCTTACGAGCCCCTGAGCTCGGGATGCTTCTCGAGTATGTACTCGTACCTGTCTCGAACGCGGCCGGTCCGCTCATCCATAAGCGGAGAGCCGCCGGCGTACACGGTATCCGGGCGGTCTCCGAACTTGTTCAGCCCGTTGCGCGCCAACCAGGCGTCAATCTTCTTGCGCAGACTGTCATCAATGCCCATGGTTCTCTCCCCCGCCATGCTCGCGGTCCTTCTCTGATCCAGACGAACTCCGGCAGCGAACCGCTTCGCGATTGCGGGCCTCCGAACCCGACCTGAGCGTACCACCGGACCCGGCGTGCGTCAACCGGGCGGCGCAACGGCGCGCCGCGCACCCGTGGTACACTCAGAGGAAGCCCCCTGTGACGGAAGGTGACCCTCTTATGCGTTTGCCCTGCATGCTCATCGCCCTCTGCGCACTGGCTCCTGGTTTGGCACTCGCTCAGACCCCTCCCGTTCCTCGCGGGCGTGACCAGGCGCCCATGGTCCGTCTCCCGGCGGGACAGGCGGTGCTCGGTTCTCGCGCGGGCGAGGGCGAGCCTGACGAGTCCCCTCGCCACACGAAGACGATCGCTGCGTTCTGGATGGACGTCCACGAAGTGACGAACGCCCAGTACGCCGCGTTCTGCAAGGCAACGGGTCGTCGACCGCCGGTGCACTGGCCCGAGGGCGCGCCACCTTCCGGGAAAGAGAACTGGCCCGTCGTCAACGTGACCTGGTACGACGCAGCAGCGTATGCCCGGTGGGCTGGAAAGCGGCTGCCGACCGAAGACGAGTGGGAGCGCGCCGCGCGCGGGCTGGAGGGACGCACCTATCCCTGGGGAGAGCAACCGCCTGCAGGCCGGGCCGCTTTGGGCGAGGAGCGACAGCTCGGACCCGTCGGCCGGTTTCCCCAGGGCGCCACGCCGGAAGGCTGCGTCGACCTCTGCGGCAATGCGTGGGAGTGGACCGCAAGCTGGTACGACGCCTACCCGGCCACACCGGAGGCCAGGCCGCCGCTCAGTATCCACTTCGGGCGCAAGTATCGCGTGCTGCGAGGCGGGGGCGCCATCGACTACTACGGCGCCTCCAACTCCGGCCGCGCCGCCGACCGTCTGCGCGCGTTGCCGTACGGGCGGTACGACGGCACCGGGTTCCGTTGCGCGATGGACGACGCGCCCGGCATGGCCTCTCCGGAGCCAGCCGGCGGCGATGCGCTGACCTCGGCACCCCGCCGGGTGTCCCGCACGCGCCCTGCCACGCCCTCCTCCGTAACGCTCGTCATCGAGGAGACGGCCGGTGTCGAGCGCCGTGGCGAGGCGGTGACCAGCGGCGTGCCCTTCCCCCCGGGCTGCCTCCGATCTCCATCTGCGCTGCGACTGCTCGACGAGCGTGGCTTGCAGGTCCCGATCCACGCGCGCGCTACGGCGCGATGGCGTGACGGCTCGGTGCAGTGGGTTCTGCTGCGGTTCACCTGCTCTGTGAGGGCGGGAGCATCGCGTCGGCTGTCTCTCTCCTGGACGAAGGCGCCCGAGGCTCACCAACCTCCGGTCTCCTCGTCGAGCGGGGCCCGCTCGCCGTTTGGCCTCCCCACACTGCGAGCCGCGGGCAAAGACCTCGCTCAGAAGCCTATCCTCGCGAACGTGCCGAGCACGCCGGTATATGCGGTTGCCGGCGCGGACCCGTACGCGGTAGGCGCGCGAGCGTGGGCCTTTGCCGACACGGACTCGAAGCCTGTCTTCACCGTTCGCGAAGTCTGTCAGCGCCGCAGGGCTGAAGCCCTGGAGGCAGAGTCCTCCTTCACGCTCACGCAGGTCTCCGATCTGCCGATGGTCGACCTGCATGAATGGGCCGTCCCCATCGCGGCCCGCTCTCCGGTGAAGGAGGTGCTCATCGGCGGTGACCGGCAGTCACACCGCTATGCCCTTGCTCCTGGCGACGTGCTCGAGCTTCGGCAGGACTCCGACCTGCGCTACTCCATCCGCCGCAACAGCCGCCTCGTCGGCAGCGGAACGCGCTCTCCAGGATGGGTAGCGTGGCGCGATCGTGTTGGAGTGCGACTGCTGGCTTGTCGCGATTTCTGGCAGCAGCACCCGATGGCCCTGCGGATTGCGCGCGATGGAGTGACGGCGAGGCTCTGGGCGGGAGACACGCCGTTCGACGCCGATCGCGGTATCGCCAAGACCATCCGTCTCCTGCTGGCGGACATCCCCGACCTGGGCAACGCACCCTCCCGCGCGGCGAGCTGGCAGGCGCCTCTCTTCGCCGTAGCTCCGGCCGCCTGGTATTGTCACTCCGGGGCGTTCGGCGATCTGCACCCCTACGACCTCGACCGCTTTCCGGAGTACGAGCTGAACGTGGAGGCCGAGCTCGACCGGTGGATGCGCATGCGACCGCTCGGGTTCCGGCACTGGGGCGATGCGTACATGGGCGGCCCCTACAAAGGCAGAAACGCCTATGCCAACCTGGAGTACGACGTCCCATACGGCCTCGCGATGCAGTTCGCGCGCACGGGCCACCGCAAGTACCTCGACGCCGCGGTCGCCGCAGCGCGTCACCAGGCGGACATTGATATCAACCACATCACGGGGCAGCCGTGGAAGCACAGCCCTCGCCACACCGAAACGGAGGCGGAACTCGGGCACATCTTCGTCCGAGGGCTCCTCGCCTGCACGTACCTGACCGGCGATCCGCGGCCGTTCGAGGCTGCCATGGAGGTCGCCCAGCACCTTCGCAAGGAGATCGACCAGCGCGCGTCGGGCAACGAGCGCCAGATCGGATGGGGCCTCTACGCTCTCACCGCCCTCTACTCGGCAACGTGGGACGCCAACCTGATCGATTCGGCGCGCCGGTTCGTGAAGTGGCTCGTGGACGGCCAGTCGCCCGACGGCAAGTGGCCGATCCGGTGGGACAACCGCATCAGCTTCTTCAACGGGCTCGCCGCGGCCGGGCTGTTGAGGTACTACGAGGCCACCGGCGATCCGGACGTCCCCGATGCCGTGATGCGGATGCTGGAACGTACGCTGGGGTTTCTCCCCGAGTATGCAGGCCGCACGCTGGATGGGTTCGCGTGGGCATACGAGCGGACCGGTGACCGACGCTACCTCACCACGCTCGTCCGCACATGGGAGAGCACGCTCGAGTTCGTGGGCAGCAGGAGATGGGGACCTGAGCCGACCCTTTTCTCGACCCGGTTCCTTCCCTTCATGGTCCGCCACGGCCTCGCCCCGTTGCCAGCGCACCCACTTCGGCTGACGGCGCGCCAGGGAGCGACCCACACGGGGCTTCACGCCACGCGGCTGTCGGCGGCAAGCGGTGAGCTGTCCTTCCTGGACCCATCCGGCAAGCCCCTGCTCATCGCGCTGCACCGGCATGGAAGCCCCAACCCTGCCGCGGTGACCGTCGAGGAGGCCGCCAGCGGGGTCCCCAAGCGAAGGCTTGTGCGCATGGCCTGGCCAGCCGATGCGCGCGCCACCGTTCGCCGGACCCTCACCGTTCCGCCGGGGCGCCCGGGCCGTGTGCTTCGCCTCAGGATTGAGGCCGCCGCCGCTGATGGCGGCGCGTGGGACATCGTAACCGGACGCCCCATGAAGCGTGTGCTGCGTGGCATCGGCGCCGCAGGGGCGCTCGTTCCGCGCATGGTGTTCCGTGCTGACGGTCCTGTCCTCCGCGCCGACTTCGTCTGCGAGGGAGAAGGCTTTCACGGCGCCGTCGTCTACGATCCGGAGGGGCGGGCGGTACACGCGAGCACCCGCTTCATCGACTTCGGCGACAGCGGGAGGTACCGGTTCACGGTGAGCGTGCCGGTTCCGCCAGCTCTGCGCGGGAAGCTGTGGAGCATGGACGTGCTCGACTCCACCGTCGTCGCGTGGCGAGGAGGTCCGGAAGTCTTTTCTGCGACGGCCGCAGCGCACTTTCTGCCGAATGCAGCCCTCAGTTCGCAGACGACGAAACCCGCGCCTTCTCCGAGCAGTAGACGCAAGGGTGCGCCGGCGCCGTAAGGTGCTCGGGCGCCGCGGCGTCGAGTTGCAGAGCGCGTGGAGCATCATCTAGGAGCGTTGTCCGTATGTCGGTGGCGAGCGTCCACAACCTGACCGTTCGGTACGGGACCAAGACCGCCCTCAGCGACCTCACGCTGGAGTTCCCGGATGGCTGCGTGGGCCTGCTCGGGCCCAATGGCGCTGGGAAGAGCACGTTGCTCAAGACCCTCCTCGGCTTCCTGTGCCCATCGTCGGGATCGGGCTCGGTTCTTGGCCTGGACATCCAGTCGCAAGGGCTGGAGATACGCCGGCGTGTTGGTCTCATGCCAGAGCAGGACTGCCACATTCCCGGCGACACCGCGGTCTCGTTCGTGGCGTACGCAGGCGAGCTCGCCGGCATGCCGTCGCGACGTGCCATGAGCCGCGCCCACGAAGTGCTGGAGTACTGCGGACTGGGAGAGGCGCGCTACCGCAACGTGGAGACCTACAGCACGGGGATGAAGCAGCGAATCAAGCTTGCGCAGGCTATCGTCCATGGCCCGAAGCTGCTTTTCCTCGATGAGCCGACGAACGGGCTCGACCCGGCCGGTCGAACGGAGATGCTCCGCCTCATACAGGATGTGTCGCACGGCAAGGGCGTGAGCGTGATTGTCTCGTCGCACCTGCTGCACGACGTGGAGACCACCTGCGACCGTGTGGTGGTGCTGGCGCGCGGCCGGGTGGTTCGGGAGGGGCTCGTTCGCGAGCTCCGTGAGCTGCAGGGCCGTCAGATTGAGGTAGAGCTACACTTGCCGACGCCGGCCTTCGCCGAGCGAGCGCCCGTGCACGGGCTCGAGATCGTCCGTGAGGCCGCCGGCAGGTACCGATTGCGCGCTCCGGATGACCTGCCCGATCCTGCCCGCGCCGTGTTCTTGACTGCACGAGAAGTCGGGGCCCAGGTGAGGTCTCTGCAGCCGGCGCAACGGTCGTTGCAGGATGTGTTCATGGAGGCGATCGAGTGACCGGCGCTTCGCCGTCCGAGCGCTCGCAGGCGGCGTCTCCGTCGCCAGCGGGTGCCGTGGTGTCTCACGTCGCGGACCTCACGTACCGTGGGTACGATGGCCCGCTTTACGCTCGCAGCTTCCGCTGGCGTGTGGTGGCACTGTCCATTCTGCGCAGCGCCCTCAGGAAGCCGGCGTTCTGGCTGCTGGCGGCGGCGTCCACGATCCCGCATCTCTTCGTTGTCTTCCAGGTGTTCATGAGCTCGCTGATGCCCGCTGGGGCCAGCCGCGAAAACCCGTTCCTTGGCTCAGGGGTCGGCAGCAAGTACGCGCTCTACTTCCATCAAGCGATCACGTCGCAAAGCTTCTTCTGGCTCTTTCTGCTGGCGCTGCTCGTGGGCGCGGGGTCCATCGCGGCCGACAACCGCGCCAATGCGCTTCTCGTCTATCTCAGCAAACCTCTCACGAAGACCGACTACCTCGTCGGCAAATGGGCGGGTCTCTTCGCGACACTTGCGCTCGTGACGGTCGGACCGGCGTTGCTGCTGTACGTGTACTGCCTGTTCACCTTCCAGTCCGAGGGCTTCCTGCGAGAGGAGCCGCTCCTCATCGTCCGCTTGCTGGGCGCCGCGCTTGTGCCGCCGATTGTTCACGCGAGCCTGCTCCTCGGCTTCTCGGCGTGGAACCGATCGCCCGCGGTCGCGGGCGCATGCTACGCGGGCGTGTACTTCGTCTCGTTCGTCGCGGCGATGACGGCGTGGGGAGTGCTCCATCGAGGCGACTTCGCGAAGGGTGTGTTGGTACGGCACCTCTCCGTCGCCGGCGCCATCGACGGCACGGTGCAGAACATCCTCGGCGTAGGCATCCGGGTGATGAAGTGGCAACGCCGGCAGGGGCCGACGTGGATTGAGCTGCAGCCTCCGGACTTCGCCGTTGTCCTCCTGCTCGCGCTTGGGCTTGCGGTTGCCGGAGTCGTCGCGGCTCGGCTCCGCATCCGTGCGGTGGAGGTTGTTCGCGGATGATCGTGTTCGAGCGCGCCTCGCGGTGGTATGGTCAGGTCATCGGCGTGAACGACGTCACGTGCCACATTGGGGCCGGGCTGACCGCGCTGTTGGGCCCGAACGGAGCAGGCAAGTCCACGCTCCTGAAGCTTCTCACAGGCCAGATTCGGCCGACGGCCGGAACGGTCCGCGTGTTCGGCATGGCCCCCTTCGCGAACCCGGCCGTGCTGGCGCGCCTCGGCTACTGCCCGGACTCGGAGGCGCTCTACGACGACCAGACCGGCGAGGAGTTCGTTACTCTCATGGCATCGCTGTCCGGTCTGGTGGGTCAAGAGCGCTCGCGACGGGTAGCCGCGAGCATCGAACGCGTGGGCATGACGCCACACAGTAGGCGCAAGATCGGCGGCTACTCGAAGGGCATGCGCCAGCGGATCAAAATCGCGCAGGCGCTGGTGCACGAGCCCGATCTGCTCGTACTGGACGAGCCGCTGAACGGGCTCGACCCGGTGGCACGCCATGAGGTATCCGAGCTCTTGCGCCATCTGGGCGACGAAGGCCGCTGCGTGGTGGTCTCCAGCCACATCCTGCACGAAGTGGAGACGATGACGCGCAATATCGTCTTGATGTATCGCGGGCGTCTGATGGCGCAGGGTGACGTGACCGCGATCCGCGCACTGATCGACCGCCACCCCCACCGGATCATGATCGAGACGCCGGACGCGCGACGGCTCGCGCGGCGTCTGCTAGAGCTGCCCTACGTGCTGAGCGCGCGCCTGGACGGGATCGAAGCATCCTCGGTCGAGGTCGAGACACGGGCACCCGAAACCTTCTACTCTGAGTTCCCCGCCATCGTGATGGAGGACAACTTCCGCATCCGGGCGTTTCACTCTCCGGACAACACGCTCGAGGCGGTCTTCGCCTACCTGGTTGGCGCCTGATCCTAGGAGGGTTCTCCCGGCCATGCGCGACGCGCTTCTCCTGAAAGCATCGCTGCGCGATATGCTGCGACCCCGCAAACTGCTGGCCGCAGCCATCCTCGCACTGGCTCCCGCCGCGATCGCCCTCGTGTTCCGCATGGCTGCGCGGTCGTACGTGAGCTCGGACACGTACGCTGGCGTTGCCGATGGAGCGCTCTTCGGCTTCGTGCTGGTGATGGCCGCGGTCGTCTTCTGCACGGCGACCGTTCGGCAGGAGATCGAGCAGAAGACGATCGTGTACCTGCTCACGCGCCCTCTACCACGATGGCGCATTCTGATGGCACGCTACGCATCCGCACTCGTGGCGACGGCGGGCACCGTTGCGGTCGGCGCGCTCGTGCTTGCCGTTGCGGCCTTCGGCCCTCGCGCCGCCGTTCAGGCGCCGGTCCTGCGGGACATCGGCGTCCTCCTGCTGGGGTCCGCAGCCTACGGCTCCCTCTTTCTGTTCGTGGCCACCCTGCTCCGCCGGCCCCTGATCTTCGGCGTTCTCTACGCCTTCGGGTGGGAGACGCTGGTACCGCAGTTGCCGGGCGCCTTCAAGGCACTCTCGCTGATGAGCTATCTGCGAGCGCTCGCGCCGCACAGGGCGCCCGAAGCCGAGTCGCTGGACATCCGACAGGCTCTCGGCCCGATTTCGACCTTCGTCATCACGAAGGGCCTCGCATGGACGGTCTTGCTAGCTGTGGCGGTCTCGTTGGCCGTGGCGGCGGCGGTGGTCTTCTCCCAGCGCGAGTACGCCCCGAGGGACGACGACTGAGGCCGCCATCGCGTTGACGCTCCGTCGGTGCGCCAGTATACTGAGGCCGCCCCACACCCCCACACCGGCTGCAGGACGGAGACCCTTGGATATCGATGCTCAGGCCGCGGCGCTCCGCCGCGGCGTCGTAGGCGTTACACCGGAGGGAGGGCTCGAGGAGAAGCTGGCGCTTGCCACCCGAGAGAAACGTCCCCTCGTCATCAAGTTGGGGCTGGACCCCACGGCTCCCGACATCCACCTTGGCCACGCCGTGGTCTTGCGCAAGCTCCGGCAGTTCCAGGACCTCGGCCACCAGGTCGTCGTCATCATCGGCGACTTCACGGCGATGATCGGGGACCCATCCGGCCGGAACGAGATGCGCCGGCAGCTCAGCCGCGAGGAGGTCCGAGCCAACGCGCAGACGTACGCCGACCAGTACTGTCGGATTCTCGATCCCGCCCGCACCAGCGTTCGGTTCAACAGCGAGTGGCTGGGCGAGCTCACCTTCTTCGATGTCATCCGGCTCGCGGGGAAGCTCACCGTCGCCCGCATCATGGAGCGCGACGACTTCGCCCGCCGCTTCCGCGAACAGCATCCGATCGGCCTCCACGAGCTCCTCTACCCCCTGTGCCAGGCCTACGACTCGGTCGCCATCAAGGCAGACATCGAGATGGGTGGCACAGATCAGATGTTCAACATTCTGACGGGCCGCGATCTGCAGAGCCAGCTCGGCCAGCCTCCGCAGGTGGCCCTCTTCATGCCTCTCCTTGTCGGTCTCGACGGCGTGGAGAAAATGTCGAAATCGCTGGGCAACTACGTGGGCGTCTCCGACCCGCCGAACGAGATGTTCGGCAAACTCATGTCGATCCCGGACACGCTGATGCTCACCTATTTCGAACTCGCCACGGAAGTCGATATGGCGGAGGCGCGCGTATGGGTGGATGAGGCGCTCACGGGACGCACGAACCCGAAGGACGTGAAGCGGAGGCTGGCCCGCGAGATCGTGGCCATCTACCACGGGGCGGTCGCTGCCCAAGAGGCCGACGCGGAGTTCGAGCGTGTGCACGCGCGTCGCGAGGCGCCCACCGAGATACCGGAGCGCTCCGTGCCCTGCGACGCCGTTCGTGAGGGGCGCGTGTGGATCTGCCGACTCCTGGCAGCGGTGGGCTTTGCGAAGGGGACAGGTGAGGCGCGCCGCCTCGTCCTGCAGGGAGGCGTTTCCATCGGCGGCCAGCGTGTCCCATCGCCCGATGCCGAGTTTCCTTTGGCGGAGCTCGAGGGATCCGTGCTTCAGGTGGGCAATCGTCACTTCGTCCGACTGAGAACGCAAACGTGATAACCGCGCCCCTGTCGGCCGTGCGCAGTCCCCATTCTATGCGAGGCCAGAGGACGTGAGCCGCGGATTCGCCCTGGGTGCAGTGTCAGTGTCGCTGGTGCTCATCGGGGCGGCTGGCGGGTGGGTTCTGACCCGCCCCGCGTCGCCACCCACCGGACGCCGCCAGTATATGGGCACGCCCTCGGCGGAGCGAGCTCGCGGCATGGAGAGCCTCGCGACCTCTTCTCGGTTCGCGTGGCCTATGAATGCTCGGTCCATCGAGCCGCGCATACTGAGCAACCTCACAGTCACCAGCGGTCCGCTGGCCATCACCTTGCGCCAGGTGGCCACCACCGACTCTGAGTACAGCTTGTTCGGTCCGAAGCTGCCGCCCAGCGCCAGGTTAGGACCCGTCTCCCTGGTCTTTCAAGCTTTGGCGCTGGACGGGAGAACGGACCTGGACGATCTGTGGCTGGACCCAAGCGAGCTCGTCGCAACCGACGACCGCGGCGCCACGCTGCGTCCGAGCCCCATGCCCGCTGCGCTTCTCCGCTCCAGCCAGATAGCGTCCGGGTGCATCTGGTCGCTGCCCCTGGAGGCTCCCTCTGCCGGCGCCAGTCTCCTTCGCGAGGTACGGGGCGTGCTGGTCCACAGGGGAGAGACGCCACGGACGTACCCCTTCCGGTTCCGTGACGTGCCGCTCCCTTCTGCCGAGCGGTTCTTTGGGCGTGTCGCGCTTCTCTACGCCGGCGAAGGAGGCCCAGCGTCAACGAGCGGCATCTCGCTCGTAACCACGCCTCCGCGGCGCGCGTCGGTCAGCACCTCACCGGCATCCGGGGAGACGCGCTTTCCGCCACTGCGTCTGGTTGTGCCGGCGGGACGATCGGTAGGCCTGTGGTTTGCT